>JAAUYD010256593.1_pt1 | contig 13435 bp, 12 predicted proteins | sample 7278101 | NCBI WGS metagenome assembly JAAUYD01 (sample SAMN14350128, study PRJNA611818) | marine sediment metagenome | isolation source: surface marine sediment (0.6m) | place: French Polynesia: Moorea | collected 2018-08
TTGGGAGTCGAGATCGTAAGGAATTTTAACCACAGCTTTAAACACTGTGTCAGGTAAAACAGATTGAGGAATTTCTACTTCAGCAGGTTTTTCTGCTAAGTGACAGTTAGCACAAACAATACGTCCTGTTGCTTCTCTAGGGGTTTCTGGGGCGGTTTCTTGGGCCCAGAAAGGATAAGCTGAAGCAGTTTGACTAAAAGTGAAACCATTACCAATAGATAAAGCAACCGTTGCCAAGGCGATCAGGAAAGATCGCAGTAAAATTTGCTTACCCTTAGACCAAATTGCCGAAAAATCGGATATTCTCATTGCTCAGTCAAAATTATGTAATTCTTAAACAGTAGGGGGGGTCAATTAGTTACTACAAATTAGAATTGAGAATTTAGAATTAATCAAATATTCTGCATTCTGCATTCTTAATTCTGTTCTAAGCCCACCAGGGATTTTCATCGGTGCGGAAGTCAGTTTCAGTCCATTCGCTAAAGACAACCTTATCACCCTCAGTTACATTAACATGGGCTAAGGCTAACGATAGGGGAGCAGGACCACGAACGACTTTACCCTGAGCATTGTATTGAGAACCATGACAGGGACACATAAACTTGTCTTCACTGGCATTCCAGGGAACCACGCAGCCTAAGTGAGTACAAACGGCGTTGATCCCATAGTCAGCAATAGCATTATCTCCTTCAACCACTAGGTAAGTGGGATCACCTTTTAACCCTTGAGCTAAAACGCGATCGCCTACATTGTGACTTGCCAGAAAGTCAGTAGCAATCACATCATCACCCAAGGCATCTTTGGCAGTTACACCGCCACCGGCTCCGCCACTGGAAGGGGGAATAAAATATTTCACCACAGGATACAAAGCACCAGCAGCAACGCCAGTAATGGTTCCAAAGGTGAGTAAGTTCATAAATTGGCGACGCCCCATATCGGGGACATCGGATGAACCAGATACTTGTGTCATAACGATTGATGGATGGATCTAGGTTAGTTAGCAGATTGAGAATTTAATCTCAGCAATTACAGGTTGTACGTTTTAAAAGAATATGATGGCAACCATGTTTTAGACAAGGAGATGACCAAAATTTTCGTCTCTTTTAATAGATAGAGTTTGGCAGTCTACAGAGTCCACATTAAATTATTACAGAAATTCGTTAATAATCGATAAGAACTTTAATCAAAAGATCTCAGTTCACGAAGTACGTTGAGCCATCAATTTTTTCATGGTTTCTTTAAATTCGGCAATTTGTTCGGGTTGGGGTTCGGTTTCCTGCCAACTTTCCCGTTGACTTAATTGTTCTATCCAAGCAGTTAATTGAGGATAGGGAGATAAAGATACACCCATTTGAGGAAGAAATCCTACGATGGTTCCTGCTACGATATCTCCCAGCGTTAGACTATGACCAACGATATAAGAGCGATCGCCCATAGATTGCTCAAAAAATTTAAGCACCGTAGCTACTTTTTCTTGAGCTTGGCTTTGGGTAGATTCATCTAAGGTAACAAATCCCATACTTTGACGAATCAAAGGGGTTGTGGCGGGTAATAATTCATTAAGGGTAACTAAGTTGATCATCTTAACTGTCCCTAACCCTTGAGGATCACTAGGAACCAGGGCAGGGTTAGGATATTTAGCTTCAAGGTAATCTAAAATAGCGAGAGATTCAAAGAGGCTAAACTCCCCATCCACCAAGACAGGGATGTGATGAAAGGGGTTAAGAGCTAAAAAGTTGGGGGTTAATTGATCTCCGTCCAGTTTCATCGGCACTAATTCAAACGATAGCCCTTTTTCTAATAAAGCTATCCAAACACGACGGGAATTAAAGGAAATGGGTAAATGATAAAGTTTTAACATAGCTATGTCTTCTGGCCTTTCTCAACCATTAATGACATAGCTAGAGAGCATTTATGAGAAATTTACTTTAAGAATTGTGAAGTTGTGCTGATGAAGAGAATCAATTTTTATCCCTGAAAAAATCCCTCATTGCCTACTGTAATCGAAAGTTTAAGGATCAGGAATTATGGTATCGTTGATAATGCCGTAATGCGTGCAAAGATTAATATACCCACAAAATCATAATTTGCAGGAGAACAATGGTAAAACGATTCATTCTGATGGCGATCGCTGCTATCTTCTTCTTTTTACAATTTCCCATCCATAATGCCAGTGCCTTAGAATTAACCGAGGAAACTCGTACCATCCCCTTAAACGAAGAAGGGGAAATGGCCACTCTGAGTAGTCAACAAATTACCAACGGGAATAGACTGTTTATTCGTGAATGTACCCAGTGTCACTTACAAGGGAAAACCAAGACCAATAATAACGTTAGTCTGGGGCTAGAAGACTTGGCTGGGGCTGAACCGCCTCGTGATAATGTGTTAGCGATCGTAGATTACTTAAAATATCCGACCAGTTACGATGGAGAAGACGACTACACTGAATTGCACGTTAACGCTTCTCGTCCCGATCTTTATCCAGAATTAAGAGACTTCACCGAAGAGGATCTTTATGATGTGGCTGGTTATGTCTTAGTTGCACCCAAATTAGATTCTTACTGGGGTGGTTCAATTTACTTCTAACCTTTCTTCTAGAGGCAATTTGAGTTCATTTTTAACTTCATCTCTCTAGTTTGTCTAGGGAGATTTTTTTTGTTATTTTCATCTTAATTGTTAAACTTGATTTGAGTAATTTTATTTTTGACTTCTGACTTCTAAAAGATGGTTCCTTTAAACGATAACAACCCCACAGAAAGAACTGCTTATGTTACCTATGGATTGATTATTATTAACGTTTTAGTTTTCTTCAAAGAAATTAGTTTAAGTTCCCAAGAACTGTCGCAATTTTTCCAGTATTATGCCATTGTCCCTAAACAGTTAACTGCCGGCTTTAATGGAGTTGATTTTTATCATCCCATTCCAGAATGGATGACCCTTCTTACTTCTCAATTTCTCCATGCTGGTTTTTTACACATTGCAGGAAATATGTTATTTCTGTGGATTTTTGGTAATAATGTGGAGGATAAATTAGGTCATGTTAAATATTTATTTTTTTATCTTACTTGTGGGGTGTTAGCTGGTTTAAGTCAATGGTATTTTTCCCCTTATTCTGACATACCTTCCCTTGGTGCCAGTGGAGCGATCGCAGGAGTGATGGGGGCTTATATTTTACGCTTTCCTAAAGCCCAAATTTTAACCTTAATTCCCTTGGGAATTTTTATCACCACCATTAGAGTTCCTGCTATCTTCTTTTTAGGATTTTGGTTTATACAGCAAGCAATCTATGGTGTTGCTAGTTTGAATGTCCAAACTAATGTAGGGATGGAAAGTGGTGGAGTTGCTTATTGGGCCCATGCAGGTGGGTTTGTGTTTGGATTTATTTTGGGACCATTATTAGGATTATTTGACGATAAAAATCGTTACATTAAATAGCCAGATCTTTCTCGCCTTCTATACGTATTTTTATCCTGATGCAAAATGGGAGTAAAAGGGTAAGATCAAAAGAGAGTAGAATTTTCTGTGAATAACTCCTTTTGACGTTTTTTCAGTATTTTTAACTAAAAATTATGCTCTTATTGCTGTTCCATCTTGGGGATGAAAGGTATGCCATTGACAGCACAAAAGTTGTGGAGATTATTCCCCAAGTGCTGCTTAGAAAGCTATATCAGGCCCCAAAATACGTAGCTGGGGTATTTAATTATCGCAGTAAAATCGTACCAGCCATTGATTTATGTTACTTAATTGGGGATTATCCCTGTCGTCATTGTCTGAGTACAAGGATTATCATCGTAAATTATCCTATGCCTGACGGCACAACTCGCTACCTTGGCCTAATGGCAGAACGAGTAACGGATACCCTTTATAAGTCAAAAAGCGAATGGATTCCCACAGAAGTCACCTCTGAAGTGGTAGCTTACTTGGGAGAAATGATTCCTGAAAAAGACGGTATGATTCAAAGACTACGGATTGATAAGTTACTCTCGAATGCTCAAAGAACCTGGTTGTTACCTGAAAATCGCTCACAGTAATGCCTCGATAAATTTTGGGACTTCTGATTCAATGCCAATACAACCAGCTTATGGAATGATTTTCATTAATAAACACAGACAAAAAAGATTAATTGATCATTTTTCGTCGATCATTGATAATAAATAAGGAATTGTCAAGCACAAAAGAAGGAATAAATGCTCAAAGCTGGAATCGTTGGACTCCCTAATGTTGGTAAATCAACCCTATTTAATGCTCTGGTTGCCAATGCCAAAGCAGATGCAGCTAACTTCCCCTTTTGTACCATTGAGCCCAATGTAGGGGTCGTCTCGGTTCCCGATGAACGATTAGCCGTCTTAGCTGAACTTTCTCAGTCTGAGAAAATTGTTCCCACTCGCATCGAATTTGTAGATATTGCTGGTTTAGTTCAAGGTGCATCAAAAGGGGAAGGACTCGGCAATCAATTTTTGGCTAATATACGGGAAGTAGATGCCATTGTTCACGTGGTGCGGTGTTTCGATGATGATGATATTATTCATGTATCTGGTTCCGTTGATCCAGGTAGGGATATTGAAGTGATTAATCTAGAACTGGCTCTGGCTGACCTTGCTCAAGCAGAAAAACGTCTAGAACGGGTGAAAAAGCAAGTTAAGGGCAAAAAAGAAGGTCAAGAGGAAATACCTGCCTTAGAGAAGATTGTCGCTGCGCTCAATGAAGGAATGGGAGCGCGTCATGTAGAATTAACTGAAGAAGAAGAAGAATTAATTAAGTCCTTGGGACTCCTTACCCGTAAACCCATCATTTACGCAGCCAATGTGTCAGAGGATGACTTAGCAACGGGAAATGATTGGGTAGAGGAAGTCAAGAAAATTGCTGAAGCGGATAAAGCTAAAGTGGTAATTGTTTCTGCTCAAGTGGAATCAGAATTAGTTGAAATTCCCGATGAAGAAAAAGCAGACTATTTAGAAGCTTTAGGAGTCAAAGAAGGAGGATTACAATCCTTAATTAAAGCAACCTATGAACTATTAGGACTGAGAACCTATTTAACCACTGGACCCCAAGAAACTCGCGCATGGACTATTCATGCGGGTATGAAAGCACCCCAGGCGGCCGGGGTTATTCATACAGATTTTGAGAGGGGGTTTATTCGCGCTGAAACCGTGTCTTATGAAGATTTAGTGACCTGTAAAACCATGACCGTTGCCAAAGAAAAAGGGTTAGTTCGTAGTGAAGGGAAAGAGTATGTGGTACAAGAAGGGGATGTGATGTTATTTCGATTCAATGTTTAGTTTTGCGAAATTATCAAGTAAAAACAGTCCAAGATATTCTTGGACTGCCTTAAAGAGTAGCCGATGCAGTGTAAGGCATCAAAAATACGGCTAACTCTTTTTACGGAGACACTTTAAAAAGTTTGTATCGTTAACAGTTTATTAAACTTGTTGCCTATTGTAACTTAAGTGACCCGTGATGATTGGTTTTGTTCCCATACCTCAGAGAAATACTTATCACCAATTCAAAGAACTTGGGCCCTTAACCATGCAATAGGAAGATAGACCATTTTCTTGGGAGTTTTGACAAAAGCCCGTTGATTAAATACATCATAATCATTGGCTTCAATAACATCAAGAATGCCTTGATATAACATTAAAGCTGCCCAAACTGGCCAACGAGAATCTCTTGAAAGAATACGAATACCCCGTTCTGCATCTTTATAATATTGTCGGGCCCGTTGAATCTGAAAACCCATCAATTCTCGCCAGCGATCGTCAATTACCCCTTTTAATAAATCTGTTTCTGTATAATTAAAACGATCTAAATCTTCTAAGGGTAAATAAATCCGTCCCCGTTGAGCATCTTCTCCCACATCTCGTAAGATGTTGGTTAATTGATTAGCAATCCCCAAAGCGATCGCTTCTTCTTTAGGAATATAATGTTCCAATTGTTTATTCCAAGGTCCGATGGAAGGGTGTTTTTCCACTCCCAAAACAGCATTAGACATTAATCCTACGGTTCCGGCTACCCGATAGCAATACAGTTTGAGATCGTCAAATGTCTCATACCGGTTGCGATATAAGTCCATTTGTTGTCCTGCAATCATATCTTCAAAGGGTTCTATTTCCACTGGAAACCGTTGTAAGGTATCCACTAGCGCAACATCTTCATCATCCAAGGGATGGCCGTTAAATAGGCATTCAAGATGATCTTGCCACTGTTGCAGGGTTTCTGGGGTGGTAAATTGGGCTTGTGGGCCATCCACTAACTCATCGGTACGGCGACACCAAACATAGATCGCCCAAATCGCTCGTCGTTTTTCTGGTGGCATTAACAGGGTTCCCAGATAAAAGGTTTTAGAATATTTCTGGGTAATTTGGCGACAGCGTTCGTAGGACTCTTCCACAGAGGCCAGCATTTTAGGGGGTTGGGGACGTTTAGGCAATTGTAGCATTCAGCACAAGCAGAATGATTTTCTATAGTAAAAGGATATAATCGAGTTGTTAACTGTTAGACTCTTAGCATTGTCCCATTCATTGACCGTTTCGTCATTATTTTGGGCAACAGTTCAGTCTAACTCACAGCCAAAATCTTATACTAAAGAGGCTTCTTTGGTCGCTTCAGAGGTTGATAGGGACATCTTCGCTGGATAATCTTGCGCTAGGGTTTGCGCTGCTAATTTTCCTGACAAAACAGCCCCTTCCATGCTTCCTAGATATTTTTGCATGGTAAAGTCTCCTGCTAAGTAGAAGTTAGCAATGGGGGTCTTTTGAGAAGGACGATACGCTTGTCTTCCAGGGGTGGCCTTGTACACAGAACGGGGGGTTTTAACTACGTGGTATTTGAGCAGTTTTGCTTTATCTTCCCCGGTAAAGTGTTGCGGGAAGAGTTTTTCGATTTCTGCCATGGTCGCTTCAAGGATGGCTTCATCGGAAGCGGTAATCCAATCTTTTGCTGGAGCTAACACCAACTCTAACATGGAGCGATCGGGGTTAGCATATTCTTTACAGGTGTTACTCATGTCCGCATAGACACTGAGTAAATCGGAACGGGAGAACAATAAGTGATCGATATCGGTGAGTTTGCGATCAAACCAGAGATGGAGGTTAATCACAGGAACCCCTTCCAACCCTTCTAATTTCTTAAATTCGTCCAGTTGTTGCCAAGGTTTAGGTAATATGACCTTCAAGGGGTCAACAGGCATGGCAGACACATATAAGTCCGCTTTAAACAGTTGATCTGCTTCGCCATTGAGTCCTCTAAGGAGAAACCCTTTCACCGTATTATCGTCGTTGAGTAAAATTTCTTTTAATGGGGCATTTAATCTCACTTCTCCACCCCTTTCAGTAATATAGTCAACGATGGGTTGGCACAGTCTTTCGGTGGGGGAACCATCCAGAAAAGCCATTTTTGAACCATTTTTCTCTTGTAAGAAGCGGTTGAGGGCGGTTAAGAGAATGGTGGCTGAGATTTCATCGGGGTTAATGAAGTTTAACGCCTTGGACATGGCAATAAATACTTCTTTTTCTACTCTAGCAGGAATATTCTGTTTTTTAAGCCACTCAGACCAAGAATACTGATCCATCTCTTCGACGTAGCTTTGTCCCCGTACAATGGCAGGAAGTAATCCTAAGCCGAATTTAATTTTTTCTTCCCAGGTCAACATATCGTTATTGCGTAAAATAGCCACAATACCGTTGACTGGGGCAGGAATATCGGGAAAATCAAACCGTGAATAGGTTCCAGGGGTGTCTGGTTGGTTGAAGATCATCGTGTGTTCCTTCCACTGGAGGCGATCTTCAATTCCCAGTTCTTTGAATAATTGCAGTATATTGGGATAAGCCCCAAAAAAGATGTGTAGTCCGGTTTCGTACCAGTCTCCATCTTCGTCTTTCCAGGCGGCTACCTTACCACCGAGAACGTTTCTTCTTTCTAGGACAATAGGGGTGTGTCCCGCATCAACGAGATATTTGGCACATGAAAGGCCGGCTAACCCTGCTCCGGCGATCGCAACTCGCATCTATTTTTACTATTCTCTCTATAAGGTTTATACGTTGTACTCATTATACTTTGCATTTCGTTACATTTTATTCAGATTTTGAAATTTTCTTGATTTCATCTCTTTGAGTGAGGCAGAAAGCAGGGGAAGTAGGCAGCAGGGGACGCTAACCCATTGAGTATCAAAATCCTGATTTAAAGCTTGTTTCAGACTAATGAGACGGACAATTTTCTGAGACCGATATTGCAATAAAATTTGTCATCAGAGAATTGGGTAGAAACTCCGTCCTCTAACTGTAGCTTACAATAAGGAGCTAAAGTCGGTTGTTTATATAAGTCTCTATAAAAGCCATGATAAAAATTACTTCTATTAGCTTAACTGCCCTATTGACAGCATTTGGGATTGTTTTACCACTCAAAGCTGAAAATCTAGCCCATTTAACTCAATTATTATCCACCAAACAATGCCAACTCTGTGATTTGACTGGTTCGGGTTTAGTAATGGCTGATCTGTCTGGGGCCTCATTAATTGGGGCAAATTTAGCTGGGGCCAACCTATCTCAAGCTAATTTAGCCGGTGCCGATCTCAGAGGGGCAAACTTGACCGGTGCTTCTTTGTACGGTGCCAATTTAACCGGTGCTAATTTAAGCAGTGCTATTTTACAGGGAACCGATTTAAGGGACTCCTATCTAACCAATGCTAACTTGACTGGTACGAGCTTAGCCCAAGCTTATGTACAAGGGGCCAAAGGAATTTCTCAAAATGCAGGAACCCCAGAACTTTTCTATGGATGGGGTTTAATCGAAACCAAAGAAGGCAATTATCAAGAGGCGATCGCCCATCATAATAAAGCGTTAATTTTAGATTCGGAATTTGCCCCTGCATATTTAGCTCGGGGTTATGCTTTATTGCGGTTAGGGAATGAAAATGGAGCCATTCTCAATGCAAAAATGGCTTCTCAACTGTACGAAAAACAAGAAAATAGTCAAGGACAGGAATTGGCCGATAGTTTTGTCAATAAGATTGAAGCCGTGCAAGAAGCGAGAAGAAAAGGAGGAGGAACTCCCGGTTTAGACAATATTGTTCGGGGTGTCGCTTCTTTAGCGTTACAGTTTTTACTGAAAGGAGGAATTTAAGGGTTTAAATGAATTTAACCTGTAGGGTGGGCAATATTTAAAATAGTGTCTGGAGCAGATCTTTTAGCTTTTTATTAGCATTGCCCACCTTATGTTAATTGATAACTGCCTAGACGTTAGGGTGGGCAAAGTTTTCTACTTTACGAGTAATCCAGATAAATCTCTAGTTTGCCCACCCTACAAAGCTGTTATTTTCTACTGAGTTCTCTACAGATTTAATATTATTATTAACTAAGTATTTTTAATTGGGAAATGTATCAATGAGTACAGGGCAAAACAACTTCAATCAATTAATAACTGTTTCTAATTTTTTGACGGAAGCATTAAGTTTTGAAGAGAATGATCTTGTTAAAAATATTGCTCAAGTTGTAGGACAAGTAACACCTTGGGCTAAAGATATTGCTAATAATGCGCCTTGGGTTAAAGATTTTGCAGAAGCTGCTGGTGCGGGAGTTCCGTTAGTGGGGTTTTTCCTCAAATATGCTCAGTTATTGCTGCTGGAAAGAGATCCCAATAAACAGGGTTATAATGCTTGTACTTTGGCTTATAATCGCGCAGTGGAAGAGGTTTTTCTTGCTCGAAGCATGGAAATTCAGCATATTAAGCCTTTTGGAAATCCTACAATACTCAGTGACAAAAACCCTGATGAGATTGATATGACAGGGTTTAAGTTAAATAATGCTTTATCTCATGAATTTATTCTTTATGCTGATGGAGTTTTCTGTGAATTTACTCAGGTTATCGCATTAGAAGATAATTTAACCAATCAGTTATCCTATCGTATTAAACAGTCTTTTTTAAGAAATTTACGCTTATTATTAGTTCATCCCAATACAGAAAAAGAATTTGCTGCTTTTCGGGAATTAATATCCTTAGATAATAATCAAGCAGAACTTCAGAAAATTTTAGATTTACATTTATACTATCAATCTTGGCTTTTTAACGAGAAAAAAGTTTTTCAACAAGAATCTTTTGCTTTAAATCATATTTATCTGGAAACAGAATGTGGTGTATTAAAGTATTCAGAAATTAAGCATCAAGAAAAGAATAAGTCTGAAGAACTTTCAGATAGAGAAAATAATCAAAAAAGAAAAAATCCTTTCTCAGAAAAAGATAGCGATCGCAGAGATTTATTAACGACTGTGATAGATTATATCGGAGATCCTAACTTCAATGAACCCATTGTTATTCAAGGGGTTGCTGGTTCAGGAAAATCGTCTTTTACCCTGCGATTGGTGGATGAATTAAAAGAGCAAGGTTGTTTTCCTATTCGCATTTTATTAAAAGATTTAAGTTTAAGAGATCAGTTAGAAGATGCCGTACCATTAGCTCTTCAGTTTGGAGAAAAAGCGTTTAAAGATTATAGTTGGAAACCCACATTTGATCCTGCATGGTTCTCTGAATTAGTGAGTCCTAAAAATAGTGAACCACCGATATTATTTGGTGAACAAAAAACGCCCATTTCTCCTTATATTTTTATCTTCGATGGATGGGATGAAATCAGTACAGGAGCTAATCAAGGATTTAGGGACAGTATTGATCAAGTCTTAGGGGAAATTAGAGATATTTTAATTAGAAAACGGTCTGGTTTTCCGCCCATGCGAGTCATTGTTACTGGTCGTCCTACGGTGGATGTTACTAACACTAAACTACTTAAAAATGACACTCCAATTCTTACCATTAGACCCTTAAGACCCGAACAATTAAACAGTTATATTGACCAATTTCAAAAAGCTCGCAAAGCTCAACCTCTATTTTCCATTAATTTTGAAACACAATCCCAACCCCTAATAAATATAGTTAATCAAAACATAAATACTGAATTTTTTCAGACTATTTTAGAAACTTATGAACAAGCATTTAAAGAATTTTTAGAAGAAAGTGAACGAAATAATGTTTCAGAATTAAAAGGAAGTTTAGCGGTTTTAGGGTTGCCATTATTAGCCTATTTAACCCTAAGTTTGATGTTTAAAATTAAGTCAGAAGAAGAACTACAAAACTTGATTAACAATCCCACTAATTTATATCGGGCGTTAGTAGATGAAACTTGCGAAGGGTCAGGCAATCCCACCTTTATTTCAGAGCTTAACAAAGAAGACCGTTATCGTCTCTCTGGGGACGATTTAAGAGGGTTATTATGGCGCACGGCTGAAGCCATTACGGCATTAGGAAAAGAATCGATTTCCCGTGAAGAATTAAAGTTACGGTGTGGCGAAGAGGACTTAGAAAAAATTGTCGAAGAAGCCACAGCCGATAGGGTTCTCAGCCGTTTAATTATTAGTTTCTTTTTCAAAGAAAGTGCCGGGGAAGGGTGCGAATTTCTCCATAAATCTTTTCGGGAATATCTCTTTGCCGAAGGAGTCATCGAAGAACTGAAACGGTACGGTTGTCATCGTGATGTTGTGCAAACATACCAGGAAAACCCAGAAAAAGGTCATGAAGAAAGAAAAATTTATTGGCAAGAATTTGAAGAAGATGACCCACGCTATGACTTAACCCGTCGTCTCTCGGAACTGTTTGCCACTCATTGGCTGTCATCAGAAATCAAAAACCATCTTTTTCATTTATTAACTTGGGAAATGGAGCGTTCTGCTCAACAATTATCCCCCTCACCCCTATCCACTCATCCTATTTCAATTCAACAGTGGGAATATATCAGAGATGGACTGGCCGATGTTTGGGACTGGTGGGGGAAGGGGTTTTTTTGCGTCCTCAACCGAAAATTATCAAGGAAAGAAGAAAACCCACCGAATATACCTTTGATGCTCCCTATGTTAACGAATTAACAGAATTTTGCTGTCCTTTAGATTTAGAGGTGTGGAAAACTGCCCTTCCTGAGCCGGTTCGAGGGACAACGGTGGATGGAAGATTAGGGGATGCTTTTTTTGATTTAACGGCTATTGTTCACAGTATCCTTTATGAATACCAAAGACAAAAGCTTGATTCTTCACTCAATCTTAATGATATTGAGGCAATGCAACGACGACGCTATCAAATGGTACGGTTAGCCAAGGATAAACAGGGTCAAGACCTTACTTTGATTCAGTTTGCTCCTAGTGGGGAAGATTCTAGTTATTTTCGTAATTATTGTCACCGTATAAATGCTGCCGGTTGGAACACTTCTTATTTCTTCCCCAGTCACGTTCGGGCTATTTCCATCTACCTCAGAGCAGCCGACCTCAGAGGAGTCGACCTCAGAGGAGCTAACCTAAGTAGAGCCGACCTCAGTAGAGCTAAACTGAGTAGAGCTAATCTCAGTACCGCTAACCTCAGAGGAGCTAACCTAAGTAGAGCCGACCTCACTGGAGCTAACGCCTATGGAGCCGACCTCACTGGAGCTAAAATTAGTCCAGCCAACTTATTTGTAGCCTACCTCAGTACAGCAGATTTTAGAGGAGCAAACCTTAGAAAAGCAAACCTTAAAGGAGCCAACCTTAAAGGAGCCAAACTGAGAGGGGCTGATCTCAGAAACGTTAAGACCATAAAACCAGAACAAATTAAACAGGCAAATCATTGGGAATTAGCCTATTTTGATGAAGAAATGAAAGTAAAGTTAGAATTATGAGGGAGTCATTGCGATAGAGATTCCTCGTTCCTCGGAATGACAATAAGGGAGTCATTCTTGAATAGGATCTTCAGGGGGTGGATGTCTGTTGATTTCTAAATCAGCAGCACGAATATTAATCACTCTACTTCTATTAAAACCTAAAGCAGTAACCGTTGCCCTTCCTTTGACGCTTAAACCAATAATATATAGTTTATCCTTCGACCAAATAAAATGTTTTTTCCAGTCATCTTGACGAGGATTAAATAAGGGAGTTTCTTCATGACTTTCAGGGTCAATGACGGTTATTTTATTGGATTTTTGTCGATTACAGTGAAAACAAGCTAAAGCCAGATTATCTAGGCTATTTTCTCCTCCTTGATTTAGAGCGATAATATGATCGATTGTAAAGTTAACGTATTGCCATTGCTCGCAAATATGACAATATTCACATAAATAGTTAGCTCTTTGTCGAACTTGAGCTTTAATTTCTGAGGATAAATAACGACTAGCTGACACGATTTTCAGGAATTATTTGAAGTAAAAATTACGGATAGTCCGATTAACTAAACTGAGATAATCGTCTAAATTTTCATAATTATCGAGTTCTTCTTCTTCCTGTGGATTTAATAGAGTTTGTTGTTGTTTTAAGAGTAAGTTTTCTATCCTCGTTTGGACTTTCTGCGATGCTTTTAAAATAGGAATTCCTTCGACTAATTCAATCCGAATGGCTTCTTCAAAGGGAAAAGTTGGGGGTAGGTTATCTAGTTTAAA
>JAAUYD010096288.1_pt1 | contig 13433 bp, 14 predicted proteins | sample 7278101 | NCBI WGS metagenome assembly JAAUYD01 (sample SAMN14350128, study PRJNA611818) | marine sediment metagenome | isolation source: surface marine sediment (0.6m) | place: French Polynesia: Moorea | collected 2018-08
GGGTGCATTATGACGCTAGTCTAATGCACCGAAATCCCTATATAATGGTGCGTTGCGCTCCGCGACAACACACCCTACGTATATTTCAAAAATCAAATAGGAGTCCTATATATCTAACAATAACTGTTGATAGTTGGCACTGAAGTTTAGAGAACTCCACAAAAAAGATGTCCAATCTTGTGGGATGGGCATCCTGCCCGTCCTTATATTATGAGCATCGCAACTCTTAACTTACACATTTTATAACCCTTATATAGCAAGGTTTTCAGCCAAATAATAAAAATGTGTTAGTTTCATTTATTGGGAGGGGATTTAATAATGAGTGACTTGTGACTTTTGACTTCCCCTCCTGGGGCGCTCATATCTTGCACCATTCTCAATCAGCCCCATATCCCACCTGTGAACTTAAGTTCACAGGCTGACAGCCTAGGTGCAAAATATGAGACAAGATGCCTGCACCACAATCAAGTTTGACATATTTCGTAATAAAAGGGAATAACAGGATAAATCATGTAGAGTAATGCTATGAATGAAGACTTTTACAAACAAGGGTTAGAAAAAGCACAGCAAAAAGACTTTGTGGGAGCAATTGAGTCATTTAATCGTGCTTTACAGGCAAATCCACACTGGGAGGCATTATACTATCGGCGGGGTTTGGCTTACTTTGACACCGGAGCTATTCACCAAGCAGTTTCTGATTATACCAAAGCGATAGAAATAAACCCCCAGTATACCGAAGTCTATTATGGAAGGGCATTGGCAAGGTTAGTGTTAAAAAATTTACCAGGGGCACTTGCAGATGTGGAGCGAGCAATTGCCCTAAATCGCGATTATGCTGGTGCTTATAATTTGCGGGCAACTATATACCGCAAACAAGGTAAAATTCATGATGCGATCGCTAATTTTAAGCAAGCTGCCGAATTATATCTAGAGCAAAAAGATAGCGAAAACTGTCGCCGTTGTCTGTCAAGTTTGCAACAGTTACAACCAAAACCAAAAACAGCCGTTGTGCAGTCGCCTACAACCAAACCAGCCCCCATATTATCCACACAAGATTACTTTAACCAATTACTAGAAAAAGCCCAACAAGGGGACACCAGGCAAGCAATGGAAGATTTAAACTGGATATTAACAGCCGATCCCCAGGATGCCAAAGCTTACTGCTGTCGTGGGGTTGTGTATAGTAAAATGGGTAAGTATAAAGATGCGATCGCAGACTTTAACCAATCGTTACGGTTAAATTTCCAAGATGCCATCGTTTACCGTAACCGGGGTAAAGCACGCTCCCACTTTGGGGATTATCAAGGAGCGATGGCAGATTTTCACCAGGCTTTACAATTGCAACCAGAAGATGAACTCACATATATAGCCAGAGGTAATGCTTATCGCATCATGGGGGATTACCTCAAAGCAATTGAGGACTACAATCAAGCACTACAGAAAAATCCCGATGATCCCCAAGCCTATTACAATCGAGCCATGGCCTACACCTGTTTAGAAGAAATGCAACTTGCTTGTGCTGATTATCAAAAGGCAGCCAGTATATTTTGTGAACAGGAAGACTGGGATAATTACCAGTTTGTCATCGATAGTTTACACAAAATCAACACATCCCAGCCAGAGAGGACAAAAGCCACCTTCCAACTATTGCGTCAACGCCTATTGCGATTGGTAGGAGGGTATTGGGAAATTGCCGAACGTTTGCTAGAACAAGCAAAATACAACTATCCAGGCATGGCAGAATCATGGTACATGGAAAAGGTTATCAGAGATTTAGAACGCGATCGAGGAGTGTAATTATATCACGAAGCACAGACATATTCACTCCCAACGTTTGAACACTGATTAAATGGATGATACTGATGACACGGATAGTTGATAACCTAACAATTAACTCTTAACTCTTGACTCCTACCGTTCGGCTGAGCTCACGGCCGAAGCCTGTCAGCTGTCAACTGTCAACTGTCAACTGTCAACTATCAACTATCACCTCTTAACTCCTTTACTCACTCTCGGGAGTCAAAACCACCTGTTTAATTGCTCCTTCTCCCCCTAAAACTTTTGCTTTTTGCTTATTGGTAGAAATTAACACAGCACCTGCATTGCCAGAACGAATCAGCAAGCGTTTTTCTGCTGTCCATGTTTTCTGCGCTCCCTTATCAAGGATTCCCTGAAAAACCTGTTTCCCATCTGCCACTACTCTCAACCAAGATTTACCCTGAAGTTCTACAGTAACTTCAACTTGTTTTGAAGCAGGGGATGGAGTAGGTGATGGTGTGGCAGATGGAGTAGGTGATTGTGTGGTAGATGGAGTGGGAGAAGCTTGTGTTATTGGTATAGATACTGAAGGAGAAGTCACTGACTGCGGTGGCTTTGTTTCAGCTTTGGTTGTTTGTTGAAAATTAGCGTCCTGACTAATAGTCTCCACTTTTCTACCGGAATTGAGGATATAAAACAATACTAAGCTTGCAAAAACTACTAGTACTAGATATGGCAAAAAAATAGGTATATATATATTAGTTTTTGGTTCAACTTCAGGAGTCACCTCTTTTAATTCTGGTGGATCGGAAATTTTGATAAATTGTTCCGCTAAGGAACTACCATTCAATCCCAAAGCATCTGCATAACGGAGGATAAATCCTTGGACAAAAATAGGTTCTGGCAAATCTTCAAATCTCCCTTCCTCTAAAGCCTGTAATAACGCTGGCCTAATCAGGGTTTTCATTGCCATTTCTTCTATGCTAAAGGACTGCTCCTTTCTGGCTTGGATTAAATTATCTACTATTTCTTGTAATTGCTCATGTTGAGCCTTATGCAACGCCTTCACGGTGTTCTCCTACCCATAAATAAAGTTTGTTTTTTTTGATTGACTGAGACAATATATTGATATATATGTATTATTTATGACTATTTTTCTTATCCCTCAAAGGTGTGTTGATCGTCAACAACTACTAGTTTAGTACCAAATAACTTGCGAATTTGCGACATTTATCTTCGTATATATAAATAATTAAATGGAGGAAAACACACTGCGACTTTCCATGGGATTTCCCTTAAAGATGTTGATGGGGTTAGGTATAGCCACAACCATTACTTACTTGGCTGTGTGTATATTTCTTTTTTTTCACCAAACCCGGTTCCTTTTTTTCCCATCTCAAAATATTGAAACTACCCCCAAGTCTTTTTATATCGATTATGAAGATGTTTGGCTGCCGATAAAAGTAGGTACAAATAAAGTTGAGTATGTACATGGGTGGTGGATGCCTGCCAAGGGGCCAAAAGCTAAGGTATTATTATATTTACATGGTAATGCACTCAATGTGGGTGCTAACGTTGGTCATGCCCATAGGTTTCATCAATTAGGATTTTCTGTATTATTAATTGACTATCGGGGTTATGGTCGTAGTCAAGGTTCCTTTCCCAATGAAGTACAGGTTTATGAAGATGCTGCGGTAGCTTGGAAATACTTAGTGCAGCAACGGGGGATTGCCCCCAGTCAAATTGTAATTTATGGTCATTCTCTTGGAGGTGCGGTTGCTATTGATTTGGCAGTCAAATACCCTGGTTCTGCTGGATTAATTGTGGAATCTTCTTTTACCTCTGTCAGAGATGTCATATTTTATCGGAACAGTTTTGGGATGTTCCCCGTCGAGTTAATTCTAACCCAGCGATTTGAATCAATTACAAAAGTACCTAGATTGCAAGTACCAGTTTTATTTATTCATGGTACTGCTGATACTACCGTTCCTTCTTTTATGAGTCAGAACTTATACAATGCTGCCCCTGAATCAAAACAATTGCTCCTAGTACCAGGAGCAGGACACAATAATGCAGCGGAAGTTGCGCCTTCTCAGTATATACGAACAGTGAAGTCTTTTTTCCAAAAATTTTCTGACTCACAGTTAAGTAATATGCCAGAAATAGGTAGTTAGTAGAAATACGTCGTAGGCAACAGCATATTTCATCTTAGTGAAGTACATTTAGACGGGCACCGGATGCCCATCCCACTCTTAGTTTTTGTATGTAGTCTTGTACTTCACTTACCTGCAAGGTGCTGTAAGTCTAAAAATAGAGAATAAGTCTATATTTTATGAGTTAAAAATCAACTCGATCGACTCATATAATTATCCCATTTGATTTATATCTTTTTGGGCATAATACCTATGTTTACTGGTGAATACTAGTTAAAGTTAATAGTAAAAATTCAATACAACATCAAAATTTTGCCAATTATTTCTATGAAGTGAAAGGTAAAAATTGATATTCGTAAAATATAAAGATTGATACTTAAATATCCGGAAATCTCGACTAGCTGTAGAAGAAATTACACAGATAAAAAAATACTTGTTGTCTTATACCCCCTAACCAAAAAAGACTATGACATCTATTTACTCACTCTCCATTCCTGGTAATTCTACTATTGAATTTTCTAAAGATGAATTGCGATCGCTCCTGAGGGAAACTGAAGTAGAACTACATCGTAGTCAAGCATATCGTCGGGCTTTAGGTAATTTACAAAACCTACTGGGTGAATCTTCTGAACAAGCTAAAGTGCTATTTAAAATTGTTAGCAGAGAAGCTATTAGTTTGGTCGTTAGACAATTTGCTCTTTACTCTCAAAAAATGAAAGATTATCATGCAGATGTAGAAATAACTAACGATGTTACTGACAATAACTCTGACAATAATCAAGAATTAAATGGGAGCTTAACATCTGTAAACATAGATTCTCAAGTGTCTACCGAGAATCTAAGGGTACAAAATTCCCCAGTAGAACCTCAATCAAAGAATGATTCACCCCAGGGTATTACCAGTCAGGATGCAAAGCCCAAAACAAAATTTAATTTATTCAAATGGAATCAGAAAACTTCTGCGGCACAAGCCAAGCAAATAGCCGCCCAAAAACGCTTAGAAAGCTTAAATCAAATCGGACAGCAACTACGACAGGCAAGGGAATCTCAAGGTATTTCACTCAGCCAACTTAGTGTTTATACCCATATTCCTATGTATCACATGGAATCCATAGAAAAAGGTTATCTCAAATCCCTGCCAGATGATGTCTTTGTCCGTGGTTTTATTCGGGTGATGGGAAATACTTTAGGACTTGATGGTGATACCCTCTCGAAGTCTTTGCCTAATAATGAAAAAAATCAAAGAAATGATTTGATTTTACCACCAACTTATCAACCCCAACAATCCCTACCATCGAGACAGATGAGATTGGAACTCAGTCCTATGCATTTGTATGTGGGTTATACGGCTTTAGTTGCGGGTGCTGTGGGTGGTTTATCCTTGATGTCTGGACAATCAACCGCGGAGAATAAGGTATTTAGTGATACTGTTACACCATCCACCCAATCCTTTGCTGATTCATTCCGACATCGGGAAGCAAATGCTAAACCAGGTATACAGTCGAATAATGGGAGTGTGAGTGTGGGAATTGATATTGCACCACCAGAAGCACTTTAATCAAGTAATAAGTAATAAGTAATAAGTGTAGGATTACTATTTGAATTTTGAACGTTTTTGGTGTTGATAGTTGATAGTTGATAGTTTTTGATTAGAACAATATTTCCTAACCAATTATGTCTATCGTACATGGGTAATGCTATATTTTCTACCCTATGGGAAGCCGTGCTTTAAAGGTCGTCTATAAGGGATTTCCAATTTTCAAGTATCCCATTTTTGCTTGTGGGATGGGCTTCTAGCCCGTCCATATCAGCAGGCAGGCAGGATGCCTACCCCACACAATGGGATAATCTATTTTTTGGTGTTCCCTAAAACAACAGAAGACTTTGACACTCTCACCCCTAACCGGGAGGTGTAGCAGGAGTCCTCTCGCAGAAGAAAGATAGACGAGGATTGCGCGGTTTCTATGGTAAGCTAAAACAGCACTGTGGGTTATTTGCTACCAGCTGGGGACGATCGCTCACTATCATCATTATTAGCACTATTATCGGCATTAGCATTAGCCTGTGTTTCCTTTCCTGGGGTTTCTTTCTCTGGGGTGTCTTTCACCCTGCGGATGGGTAAATTAGCAATTAATGCCGTTGTCCTTTGGTTACTTTCTAGAGAGAATTCCAGCCCCTCATTTTCCACTTCTACATAACGGCAAACAATTTCCAAAATTTCCTGCCGCATTTTCTCCATCATTTGAGGACTTAAATCGGCGCGATCGTGGGATATTACTAATTGTAAACGGCGTTTGACTTCAGAACGACTATTGTCAGTACCGCGAGAAAAAAGTTTTTCTAGAAGTTCAAGAATCATTGCTAAGGGATATGCATAGGAGGAATTAAGGAAATTAAACTATTTTGGTCCACAACAGCTTTCGTAGACGGGAAAAGATATTTGCTGGGGGTGCATCTAGATCGATAAAGTCCACAGCCTCCCCTTCTAACCTCCGGGCAATATGCTCGAAAGCCACAGCAGCTAAACAGGAGTTTTCCTTTTCCGCTAATACTAAAGGTTCGCCACGATTAGTAGAAACAATCACATTCTCGTCATCAGGAATGACCCCAATTAAAGGAATGGCGAGTAATTCCTGAACATCTTCTACAGACATCATATCATTTGCCTGTACCATGCCGGGTCTGATACGATTAATGATTAAGTGAGTACGCCTAACTCCCTGTGCTTCTAGTAACCCAACCACACGGTCAGCATCCCGTACCGCAGAAATTTCTGGGGTGGTGACTACTAGAGCCTCCTTGGCAGGAGCGATCGCATTTTTAAATCCGTTTTCAATGCCCGCAGGACTATCAAGAATTACATATTGATACTTCTGTGCCAGTGCATTTACTAGTAATTTCATCTGGTCAGGAGTAACAGCATCCTTGTTACGATTTTGGGCAGCAGGTAACAAGACTAAATTTGGTTGTCGTTTATCTTTAACTAGGGCTTGTTCTAAACGACACTCCCGCGCCAAAACTTCCACCGCAGTATAGACAATACGGTTTTCTAGCCCCAGGAGCAGGTCTAAATTTCTCAGACCAAAATCCGCGTCTATCAAGGCAACTTGACGACCCATTTTGGCTAAAGCCATGCCCAAATTAGCGGAAACTGTGGTTTTACCCACCCCTCCTTTACCGGAGGTAATAACAACAATGCGAGTCATGATCGAAACGCGCTCTTAATAGGGATGAGGATAATAGGGTTTGAAACAGTGGACGGAAACATGAATTATAAAGTATAAAGTGTGAGGTACTAAATTGGCATTTTTTTCACCCTAATACTTGTAATTATTCATTCTTCATCCGGCAAATTCAGGTTGGTAAATTGGGGCCGAGAAAAATCATTAGTTTTAGCAATACGAATGCCTTCCGGTGCGATATAAGCCACCTCCGGGTAAAACTGGGTAAGTGATTTTTCTGGGGCTCTAGCTACGGCATCAGCAATTCGCAATTGGGTTGGTTCCATTTGCAGTGCCATAATTAGGCAGTGACGATTACCTCCAGCACCAGCATGGGCAATTCCACGCAAGCGACCCCAAACTAGAATATCGCCATCTGCTACTAAGTTACCACCTGGATTTACATCTCCCAAAATAATAACGCTTCCTGGATGGCGAATTTCCATTCCAGAACGGACTGTCATCTCTAGATAAAGGGCATCTGCTACGGGGTCGGTAGTAGATTTCGATTCGTAAAGCAGGGGATCTATTTGTACTTGTTCTACAGAGTAACCCGCAGTTGCAGCTGCGATCGCAGTTTGGCGACGACTGGTAGATACGGATTTGAGCTGTATTTTATGTTCCCCTAGGATTTCCCCTAGTTCTTGGAGATGTCTCACATCTAGTAGGCGGTTGCCAGCGACTAAATGTACTGGAGTATGGGAAGATTGTAAGCGATCGCTACCATTGAGGCGGAGTTTTATTTGTTGCCAAATTTCCGCCAGGGTAATTTCCCCAGCAGGTGTTGGGGATTCTGGGGGCAAAATTAATAATAGTTTGCCATCTTCTGGCTTGAGTCGGACTTGCAGATTTTTATTAAGATTGGCTAAGGGTTGTAAATTTGGGTCATCTAAGTCTAGGAGTTGATTTTTCCCATCCTCTTTTTTGCTCGGGGGTGTTTTATTTACATCTACATTTTCTGCTGTAACATCAGTAAGTTGTTGATTTTTGTTGATATCCTCAACAGGTGGCTGGGATGGTGCTTTATGTTGCTGTACGTCATTATTGACAATGGTTGAATTTGCCCTTAAGTATTGGATGACAGAATCAACCTCTGCATCGGGGAGAATAGAATTATCATCTGCCTCCTCACTCGAAAAGGCAGAGTCAGAATTTAGATTAGGGGTGGCAGAATCAGAATTCATGCGTTATCGGCCAAAAAATAGACACTGAGCAATTACCCATGTTAGATGATTTGTACTCCATTGCGGTTGACAGTTGACACTTCGACAAGCTCAGTGCGAGCAGTTGACAGTTGACAGTTGACAGTTGACAGTATTAGTGAAACTTACTTATTACTTATTACTTATTACTTATTACGATTGTTTGAGAACGCCCCCTAAATCCCCCAAATTTGGGGGACTTCAAATTATCTTTCTCCCCCAGAATTGGGGGTTGGGGGGCAAAATCATACCTGTAATCAGCAACACCCTTATTACTTCCCTCATCTCCTCTTTCAAGCTAGCTTCCCAGGTGCTTACTCAATCGTTGATAAACAACTGCTAAGGCATCAGCATTACCAACATTGCCTGGAAATAACACTACTGGTAAATTAGGAAACTGGGGATGGTCTGAGGGAGTACGTACCATAGAACAGCCAGCTAAGATTTGACCAAGTAATCGGGCAGAAGTCAAGTTTAGACCTGTGCTTAAAACATCATTGGAGGTAATACCACCCTTACTAATCAAAAATCCTATATCAGTTGGCAATCCCTGGACAATAGCCATTAATAAACTAGAAACCTGGCTGCCAAATGCTAATCGTGTTTCCACATCGGTAAAAGTTAATTCCTGACGACTGGTATATACCACTGGTGTTTTACCATCGTTATGAGCCTCATGTACCATAGCCATAGTTGATTCTAGAAGAGTCGCCGATGCATTACCCCCATCTAGCAATTTTGACACCTCAACTTCAATCCCGACAATTCCCTGGACTTGCAGTAATTTTTCTAACTGTTGAGTAGTTTTTTTGACATGGGAACCCACAATTACCGCCCCTGGTTTTCCATCCCGCACGTACTTTGCCATATTTTCTGCGGCGATCGCTTGGGGTGGTAAGGCGGCTAAAGCTGTTAAAATACTGGCAGCAGAACGGAAGAGAAATCGCTTGCCCTGACTGGCTACGGCAAGGATATCTTGGGCAAATTGATTTAAATCCGCTTGGGTTTCCCCATCCACCACACCGCAGCGATTACCAGTTAGTTGCATTAATCGGTCTTGGCTGCCAGTACGAATATCTGCAAGTATAAATCTTTCTACTGCATCTGCATTAATCCGTCCATTAGTTTTCTCTTCCACATACTTGGGTAAATAACTGTAATGGTAGCCAAACACAGAATCACGGGCAAATTCAGTTTCATGGACTGGGGTAGGGACACCATCAATCATCAAGTAATGTATGCTGTCGCGGGTGATACGTCCCCCTTCAAAAAAAGCCGGAACCAGGAAATGAGCATCAAACGGGCCAAGTTCTTGGGCGATCGCATCGGTTTCTATGGGATAATGTCCCCGTAAGGTGGAGTCAGAGCGACTAACTACCAGGAAGTCTGCAATCCCTTCAGCCTCCAGGGCTAATTTCAAATTTTGACATACTTCCTTGGTGACGGTGGTAGCTGCATCTGGGGTTAATGCTCTGGTATTGGTGAGAATGAAGAAAATTGGCACATCATCTTGCAAACCAAGACGTAAGGTATCCACATCCCACCGCATCAGCAGCAAGCAACTGTGGACTGTTTGGGAGCCAGTAGGATCGTCATCTAGAACGATGATTTTTGGTTTATTGCTCATCTTTCAAGTCAGGCTATTGGAGATTTTGCATGGATAAATCTACTTAATACAGCATGACAGAAAAAGTTATTCCTATATCATCTTTATATTCGGGGTAGAGATTAATTTACCCCTTCGCCAATTTTCTGTGCATAATTTGCTTTGCTACTTCATAATCTTGATTAATCAAATAACAAAAATGATAGTAACTAGCTAAATAAAAATCGCAGCCAAATTTCTGATAACGGTCTGCAACAGCTAGAAAACCATACCTTGCACCCCATTCATCTGTAAACCAATCTTCATAAAAAGAATCATGTAAATAAAGCACAATGGTTTTTGCATCAGCACTGGGAATCAAACGAATTAATTCTATATGGGGATGATGGGAACGGCTGACTGGTAACAGGATGTCAAAACCATCTTTGTTGATAAACTCAGCCAAATCATCTTCAGTCTTTTGGTAATATGAAAACGATTCTTCTGGTAAAAGCAAAAAATGCCGCCAAGCCATCCAAAATTCATGCTTCGCATCAAATCCAGGGTCAATATCCAACCGCCAATTGTCTTCAGTACAAAGATCATCCCTAACTTTTGTTGGTAAGTCAGCTAGCTTCATAAAAGTTTACCTAAGCCGGGTGTAGTAGTATTTATGTATTGTTTACCATTATCATCTATTTTCCCATTTCTAATTGTCATCTGGGCTTGATGCTTTAAGGATTGTATTTATTAATGATTGTTGGGAAAAAAGTATCGGAACGAATTATGACTGCTTTAACACTACAATTACCTCCAGCGTTGAAACTTACAGATGAAGAATTTGCACAACTAGTTGCAGTAAATAAAGAGTTACGACTGGAATTAACTGTTGAAGGGGAATTAATTATCATGTCACCCACTGGAGGAGAAACAGGAAACCGCAATTTTGAAATTTATATTGATTTGGGTATTTGGAACCGCCAAAAGAATTTGGGCAAAGCTTTTGATTCTTCTACTGGTTTTAAACTTCCTAATGGTGCAACTCGTTCCCCGGATGCTTCTTGGGTAAGAATGGAAAGATGGGATGCTCTCACACCACAACAAAGAAAGAAATTTCTCCCCTTATGTCCTGATTTTGTAGTGGAATTGGTTTCTGAAACTGATGATGTGGAAGATACTCAAGCTAAAATGCGGGAATATTTAGCAAATGGCTTACAACTTGGTTGGTTAATCAATCCTCAAGCTAAACAAGTAGAAATTTATTGTCCTCATCAGTCGGTAGAAATTCTGCAATCTCCCATAAGTTTATCTGGCGAGGATGTTCTTCCTGGTTTTATTTTGAATTTACAGCCGATTTTTGCATAAATGAGCAATTATCTTGATTTTATTCCTGTAATTACTAACAGCTCTCAAATCAAATCTTATTTTCCAACTTCTACCTGGCTAAATTTTAACTCAAAACCCTTCCAATAACTTCGCCACCTGTTCCGGTGCAGGAAGTTTACCCTGTAACTCTTGTGGTAAAGCCGAAACAATCCGATAACTTGCTACCCCAATCGGTTTATTCGACTCCCTCAACGCATATTCCACAATAGTTTTATCTTTCAACTTACAAAGAATAATCCCCACCGAGGGATTTTCATCCTCAAGCCTGACTTTGTCATCTAACGCCGCCAAATAAAACTGCATTTTCCCCACAAATTCCGGCATAAATTCACCGATTTTCAAATCAATAACCACCAAACATTTTAAACGTCGATGAAATAACAATAAATCAATAAAATATTCCTTCCCACTAATTTCTAAACGATACTGACTACCAATAAACGTAAACATTCCACCCATTTCTTGCAGAAAAGGTTCCACCTTCGCCAAAATAGCTTGTTCTAACTGACGTTCGCTATGTTCATCCCCAAGTTCTAAAAAATCAAATGTATACTCATCTTTAACCGCTAATTTTGCCTGCTGAAGAATATTATCATCAACAGTTTGGTCAAAATTAGTTTGATTTAACAAAGTTTTCTCATAACTTTGATTCTCAATCTGATTCATTAAAACATTTTTCGTCCAACCAAATTTCCGCGTCATGCGCAGATAAAACTCTCGCTCTAAATCATCTTTACACTTCTCCATAATTACCAGATTATGAGTCCAGCCAATTTATCGCACCAATGGTGCGAGTTTTGCATTATCAACATAAGTCTCATAAAATAGCTTCATCCGCCAAAGATTAGCCGTAGAAAAACCTTGAATACCAGGAAATTCAGCTTGTAAGTCCACAGAAAGATTTTTTACCACTGATTTTCCCCAAGTTTCACCCTGTTGACGAGTTACAATTAACCGTCCAATATCCCAGTAGAGAGTAATTAGTTCTTTATTAACCGCCTTCAATGCTTCATATTGTGCTGCACGAATACGCTGTTTCACCGCAATTAATAATTCACCATAATTGCCCCTATCTAACTCACTCATAGCTAGTTGATAATCAATTAATTACAATTATTTTCCCTGAATATTGGTGGAAAATAATATTTTTTGATATACAGTTTATTTAGGTAACATTTTTATTTCTATTTTTTGATTTAAAGCTGCTGCAATCCGAGCCAACATAGATAAAGAATGTCCCTCATAGTCAGCATCTTCCAATCGAGCAATCACTGACTGAGTAGTACCAATTAAATCTGCTAGTTGTTGCTGTGTTAGTCCTGCTTGTTTGCGTGCATCGTAGATAATTTGAGATACTTGAGCATTTAAAGATGATTCTCTAACCATCTCTTGTAATTGTGGATCTTCTGCCATCATTCTTTTAATGATTTTCAGTGCATCATTAGTTCTCTTCATCTGTTTCCGACTCTGGTTCAGTATAGGTATGAATTTCTGGATTGAGTACGAATAAATCTTTATATTTTAATGCTAAATCAATTTCTCGGTCTGGAACTTGGTTATCCTCTTTAATGATGGCATGAGCTAAAATCACTACGTTTTGACCATGAAAAAAATAGAGAATTCTATACTGTACTCTGACGTGTTTAGCTCTTAATTCATATATGCCATCACGCAAGAAATCGGCGGCTGGCCGTCTTAATTCAAAACCATATTCGGCTAACTGCTCAATTCTGGCAATGCAGTTTGCATATCCTTTACGGTCTTGTTTGAGTAATTTATTTAGCCACTTTAAGACTGGAACTTCTCCAACATCATCCTGAAAGAAAATAATCCTTGTTTCGGGCATTTTATGGGATGATGTTTAGACATACCTAGGAATTTTATCGCAAAAATGCGGTTTTAGTAACTGTTTTAGTAACTATTTACGACAACCAGACCCTACCTTCCCAAAACTCACCCACTCATTTGCTCAGACAACAAACAAAGTGTTATTTAAAAACGGAACATGGGCGGTACAGGACTTGAACCATTATAGACCGCTGAAACCCTTGTAAACTCATAACTTTCATTCGCTCATCAAATATCAATATTCGTGAGTGAGCGAAAAATGAGCGAAGAAAAAACCATA
>JAAUYD010088860.1_pt1 | contig 13431 bp, 10 predicted proteins | sample 7278101 | NCBI WGS metagenome assembly JAAUYD01 (sample SAMN14350128, study PRJNA611818) | marine sediment metagenome | isolation source: surface marine sediment (0.6m) | place: French Polynesia: Moorea | collected 2018-08
GCTTCGTCTGCGGCCCGGCCCGCGGCCACGGCGACGGGCTGCGCGTGATCGCGGGCCCCGTGCGCGACCGCGATGGGCTCGTTGCGACCCCATGGCAGCCGCACGCCGCTTTCGTCGACGAGGCCACGGGATGCGTCGCCGAGCGCTTCGTGATCGCGGCGCTCGACTGCCCCGGCGGCATCGCCGCGCTCCGCGGCCGCAGCGCGCCGATCCTGCTCGCGCGATTCCATGGCCACGTCGAGCGTGCGCCCCGTGCGGGCGAACGGTGCGTGCTCATCGGCTGGCCGATCCGCAGCGAGGGCCGCAAGCACCTCGCCGGCTCCGCGCTGATCGGCGCGTCGGGCGAGGTCCTCGGTCGCGCCGAGGCGCTGTGGATCGAGCCGCGCGGCTGAGCGTCTGGAGCGGAGGCGGGAGCGCCGAGCACCGCGAGCGGGCATCACGCCCGCGCGATGGCCCACGCCTCCATCGAGGCGCCTGCGACAGCGGCCGGGCGCGGCTCGAAGTCGATGCCCGAGCCCACGACCAGGCCCGTCACGGCCTGCGTCGCCCAGGTCTCACCGGGCGACACGGCGTCGAGCAGCGCCAGAGCATCGTCGACGGCCGGGCCGGCGACCGAGAGCAGCGGCGGCTGGCCAGGCTCGGCGGGCTCGCCCTCGCGGCACTCGACCTCGCTGCAGTGCAGCGCGCCGCGCATCTCGAGGCCGCGTCGATCGGCCGCGGCCCCGATCGCGAGCGCGCAACGCGCCGCCGCGGCCGGGCCTTCGAAGAGCGCCGCCCACTTCGCCGCGCCCGCGTCGACCCGCTGACCGCGATGCGCCGCCAGCGCCTGCTCGACGGCAGACGCCAGGCCGGCGTCTCGTGCCCCACCGACATCGTCACCCACATCGAGGAGCAGCAACGTCGCGAGCCGCCGCCGTGCCGTCGACGTGCGCGACGGCGCCTCGATCCACGCCGTCAGCTCGCCGAGGGCGTGCTCGGCCGTCGCGTCGAAGAAGGGCATGTGGTCGACGCCGTCGAGCTCGACCAGGCGCGCGCCTTCGATCTGCTCGGCCAGCTGCCGGCCGTGGGCCACGTCGATCACCGGGTCTCGTGACGAGTGCACGACGAGACAGGGCGTCTCGATCAGCGGCAGCACGTCGCGGACGTCGATCGAGCGGTTCATGCTCCAGAGCTCGAGCGCTGCGCCCGGGCTGCCGCCGACCAGCTCGGCGCGCGCCGCCCACGCCTCGATGGCCGGGTCGCCCTGGCGGCTGGCGAAGGAGGTCGAGATCGAGCGCCCCTCGCCCCATCGCGTGGCGATGTACGCATCGAGGCGCGCGACGTCCTCCTCGCTCCAGCCGAAGGGCTGGTCGTCGTCGCGGGTCATGCGCGCGAAGCCGCCGATCAACGCCAGACCGCTCACGCGCTCGGGATGGCTCGCCGCATAGAGCAGCGCCATCGGCGCGCCCTCCGACACGCCGATCACGTGGGCGCGACGCGAGCCGACCGCGTCGAGCACGGCGGTCAGGTCCTCCATGCGCTGCGCGAGACCGGGCAGCTCCTTCACGCGATCGGAGAGCCCGGTGCCCCGCTTGTCGAAGACGATCAGGCGGGCGCGCCCCGCGAGGCGCTCGAAGAAGGCCGCGATCTGCTCCTGCTCGAAGAGCGATGCGATCGAGAGCACCCAGGCGCTGACGACGACGACGTCGACCGGCCCGTCACCCACCACCTGGTAGGCGACATGGGTCCCGCCGGCATTCGTGAAGGCGGATCGGGCCGGCGGACCGGGCGTCGAGCTCGTGCCCGGCCGCGACGGTGCGTCGGCCAGCTCGTCGACGTGCGCGGTGAATCGATAGCCGACGCGCGGATGGGTGCGGATGAAGGGCGGGTCGTGGTCGGCGTCGTCGATCGCGCGGCGCGCGAGGCTCACGGCGCGGGCGAGCGAGGCGTCCGTGACGGCGGCGTCGGCCCAGAGCGAATCGAGCAGCTCGTCCTTCGGTACGACGCGATCCCGGTGGCAGACGAGGTACAGGAGCAGCTCGAAGACGAGCGGCTGCACCTCGACCACCTCGTCGCCCCGCCGCAGCTCGCGGCGCGCGGCGTCGAGCACGTAGGACTCGAACCGGTACTGCATGGGGCGATGATGGCAGCGTCGGCCGCGCGGCGCCCCTCGCGGGCGCAGCGGTGGCGGGCGCGCCGTCAGACGGCGTCTTCGCCCCGCTCCCCGGTGCGGATGCGGATGGCCTCGCCGAGCGGCAGCACGAAGATCTTGCCGTCGCCGATCTTGCCGGTCGACGCCGCGGTCGTGATCGCCTCGACGACCTGGTCGACCTTGTCGTCGGCGACGACGATCTCGAGCTTCACCTTGGGCAGGAAGTCGACCGTGTACTCGGCACCGCGGTAGAGCTCGGTGTGCCCCTTCTGACGACCGAAGCCCTTCACGTCACTGGCCGTGAGCCCCTGCATGCCGAGCTCGCTGAGCGCCGACTTCACGTCGTCGAGCTTGAAGGGCTTGATGATGGCCTCGATCTTCTTCATCGGGGTTCTTCCTTTCGGATGGCGGCCTGGGTGGCTCCGATGCCAGACCCTATCGTGCCTGAACGCCGCGCGGATTCCCACTCCGAAGGAAGGGCCGCAGCTCGACCTCGAGGCTGGGCCGAATCCGGCGCAGCCGGGGGCACTCCGCCCCGCTCAGCCGGTCGCTCAGCCTCCGGCCTCGGCCTCCCCGGCAACGAAGACCCGCTCACCGCCGAGCCACGTCTCGAGCACCGAGATCTCGTGGATCGACTCGGGTCGACCGAGCGGCGAGTCGGAGAGCACGACGAAGTCGGCGAGCTTGCCGGCCTCGATGCTGCCCTTGTCCGCCTCCTCGAAGTGCTGCCACGCCGCGGTCGCCGTCACCGCGCGCAGGGCCGCCATGACCGGGATGCGCTGGTCGGCGCCGATCACGAAGTCGCTGCGCGTCCGGCGATTCACCGCAGCCCACACCAGTCGCAGCGGCTCCATCGGCACGACCGGTGCGTCGCAGTGGATCGTGAAGGGCATGCCGCGGTCGAGCGCGCTCCGGGCCGGGCTCATGCGCGCGGCCCGCGCCGGGCCCATGAAGATCGTGCGATGCCGGTCGCCCCAGTAGAAGGTGTGCAGGCTGAAGAAGCTCGGCACGACGCCGAGCGCGCGCATGCGCTCGAGCTGATCCTCGCGCGTCATCTGCGCGTGGATCACGATGTGGCGCGTGTCCTCTCGCGGCGTCTTCTTCTGCGCCGCCTCGACGGCGTCGAGGATGTCGTCGATCGCGGCGTCGCCGTTGCCGTGGATCGCGAGCTGCAGCCCGGCCGAGTGATAGCGGTCGACCAGGGCGATCAGCTCTTCGCGCGAGTAACGCGGATAGCCCCGGTACGTCGGATCGTCGCCCGGCGGCACGTGATAGGGCTGGGCGAGATAGCCCGTGTACCCCTGGATCGAGCCGTCGCCGACGATCTTCACCGCGCCGACGCGCATCCGGTGCACGTCCCAATCGGGCGGCTCGAAGTCGCCGGCGACCCAGGCGTCGCCGCCCTGCACGTCGGGCCAGACGACCAGGCGCACGGGAATCAAGCCGAGCCAGGAGAGCCAGTCGAGCGCCTGCAGCAGTGCGGGATCGGCGAGGCCCGACTGCGCCGTGGTCACGCCCCTCGACAGCGCGCGCTCGCCCGCCGAGCGGAACATCGCGAGGATGTCGGTCGGGCCCGGCCAGAGCTTCGGCGTGAGGTTCTCCATCGCCGTCTCTTCGAGCACGCCATCGGGCTCGCTCGACCCCGCGCGTCTGCGGATCACGCCGCCTTCCGGGTCGGGCGTCGAAGCATCGAAGCCGAGCTGCTCGAGGCCCATCGAGTTCACGACCGCCAGGTGACCGGAGATGTGCGAGACTGCGACGGGATGCCGAGTGGACACCCGGTCGAGATCGTCCCGCGTCGGATGACGCCGCTCGTCGACGAGCGTGTCGTCGAAGCCGAAGCCAACGACCCAGTCGCCCTCGGCGGTCTCGGCCGCCTTCGCGCGCAGCCGCTCGACGAGATCCTCCATCTTCTCGACGTCGCCGATGGGCGGCGCGTTCAGGTCGACCGCGAAGTCGTAGACGCCTTCGCCGGGGAAGTGCCCGTGCGCGTCGACGAAGCCGGGCAGCACGGTGCGGCCCCCCAGCGAGATCTCGCTCGCGCCCGCTCGCTCGGCCCACGCCCGCACGTCCGCGTCGCTGCCGACGACCGCGATGCGGTCACCCTCGACACCGAACGCGGTGACGACGCGGTCGTCGCCGTCCATGGTGAGCACCTCGCCGCCGACGAAGGCGACGCGCTCGGGGCCGCAGCCCGTCGCGAAGGCGAGGGCGGTCGCGGCGATCAGCCAGGCGAGCAGGCGGGGCGGTGCGGCGTGCGGGGGGCTCGGGCGCATCGAACGAGCATAGGGGAGAACGGCGCTTGAGCGACATCGATGGCGCCATCGACGGCTGGGTGCGCCCGCTCTCCGATCTGCTCTCGGCGGTCGTGTTCTTCGAGGTGCCGATCGGCGAGGCCCGGCTGCCGCTGGTCGTGCTCTGGCTCGTCGCCGGCGCGGTCTACTTCACCGTGCGGCTGCGCTTCATCAACATCCGCGGCTTCTGGCACGCGATCACGCTGATCCGCAGCGCCCAGCACGGCCCCGGCGAGGTCTCGCACTTCCAGGCCCTCGCGACGGCCGTCTCGGGCACCGTCGGCATCGGCAACATCGGCGGCGTCGCGGTCGCCGTCAGCATCGGCGGGCCCGGGGCCGCGTTCTGGATGATCGTCGCGGGCTTCCTCGGCATGTCGACGAAGTTCGCCGAGTGCACGCTCGGCGTCGCGTACCGGCGCGAGAACGAGGACGGCAGCGTCTCGGGCGGCCCCATGTACTACCTCGAGCGCGGCCTCGCCGAGCGGGGCTGGCCCGCGCTCGGCCGGTTCCTCGGCGTCTTCTACGCGGTCGGCATCGTCGTCGGCTGCCTCGGCATCGGCAACATGTTCCAGTCGAACCAGGCGTTCACGCAGCTCGTCGGCGTCACCGGCGGCGCCGAGAGCCCGATCGCCGACAAGGGCTGGCTCGTCGGCATCGCCCTCGCGTTCGTCGTCGGGCTCGTGATCGTCGGTGGCATCCGCAGCATCGCCCGCGTCACCCAGAGCCTCGTGCCCTTCATGGCGCTGCTCTACCTCGCGGTCGCATCGATCGTGCTCGTGATCAACATCGAGGCCGTGCCCTGGGCGTACTGGCAGATGGCGAGCGGCGCGTTCAGCGCCGACGGCGTCGCGGGCGGCGCGCTCGGCGTGATGATCATCGGGTTTCGCCGCGCGGTGTTCTCGAACGAGGCGGGCATCGGCTCGGCGACCATCGCGCACTCGGCCGTGAAGACCGACGAGCCCCTCACCGAGGGCTTCGTCTCGCTGCTCGAGCCCTTCATCGACACCATCGTGATCTGCCACACGACCGCGCTCGTGCTCGTGACCACCTTCTACTTCGATCCGTCGCTCGGCGAGGGGCTCGGCGGCATCGAGCGCACCTCGGCCGCCTTCGAGCGCGTGCTGCCCTGGGCGCCGGTGCCGATCGCGATCGCCGCCACGCTCTTCGCGCTCTCGACGATGGTCTCGTGGTCGTACTACGGGCTGAAGGGCTTCACCTACCTGGTCGGCGAGGGCAGCCGCGGCGAGATCGTCTTCAAGGCGGTCTTCTGCGTATTCGTCGCCCTCGGCTGCTCGGTGCGCCTCGACGCGGTGCTCGACTTCTCCGACGCCCTCGTCTTCCTGATCTGCGTCCCCAACCTGATCGGCCTGTACTGGCTCTACCCGGTGATCGAGGCGCGACTGCGCGCCTACCCGTGGGGAAAGAAGGCCTCGGACGAGGGCTGATCAGCGCGCGACGCGCCTGAGATGGGCGCGCAACCCTCCGTCGAATCGACGCTTTTTCGAGATCACGAACCGATCAGGTTCGGATCAGGACCGATCGGGGCGCTCGGCCGATCCTGCTGCTGAGCGACCGGGAATCAGCCCGGCGCCACAGGAGAATCCCCGATGAAGCGCGTCCTCTATCCGGCCTTCGCGGTGCTCTGCTACGCCGCGTTCTTTGCCTGCTTCCTCTACACCGTCGGCTTCCTCGCCAACTTCGGCGTGCCGAAGACGGTCGACGGCGAGCCCACCTCGGGCCCGATCGTCGCGGCGCTGGTCAACCTCGCCGTGCTCGGCGTCTTCGGCCTGCAGCACAGCGTGATGGCCCGCCCCGGCTTCAAGCGCTGGTGGACTCGCATCGTCCCCGAGCCCATCGAGCGCGCCGTCTACGTGCTCGCCTCGGTCGCGGCGCTCGGCCTCGTGATGGCGGCCTGGCAGCCGATGGGCGGCCACGTCTGGCAGCTGCAGAACGAGATCGCCCGCGCCGCGGTCTGGGCGCTCTATCTCGGCGGCTACGGCATGGTCTTCGCGTCGACCGTGCTGCTGAACCACTTCGAGCTCTTCGGCCTGCGTCAGGCCTTCCTCTACGGCGCCGGGCGCGAGTACACCGACCTGCCCTTCGAGACGCCCGCCTTCTACAAGTACATGCGCCACCCGCTCTATCTCGGCTGGTTCATGGTGCTCTGGAGCACGCCCGACATGAGCATCGGCCGGCTGATCTTCGCCGGCGTGTCCTCGGCCTACATCCTCGTGGCGCTCGTCTTCGAGGAGCGCGACCTCGTCGCTCACTTCGGCGACACCTACCGGCGCTACCAGAAGCAGGTCCCGGCCTTCCTGCCCATCCCCGGTCGCAAGACGACGGCGACGGGCACGGCGAGCGCGGCGAGCTGAGCCGCGCGCTTCACGGGCTCTCCATCCTCCCGGCCCCGGTCGAACCCGGGGCCGGGCAGGATGGATGCCCGGGCGGTCGACCGATCCGGCGCACGACGAGACGCGATCAGCTCTCGTCGAGCTGCCGGATCGAAATTCGTTCAACCCTCGTCGAGCTGCCGGAGTGCGCGTTTCGGGGCCACCATCCGGTACCCCTCCTCGAGCAGCCCGGCGACGACCCCCCAATCGACCTTCCCGCCGAGATCGATGCCGATCCAGCCGCTCGGACCGACGTAGGGCGGCACGAAGAAGCGCTCGGGGTCGGAGTCGACCAGCCCCTGCTGGTCCTCCTTGCGAAACTTGATCCAGACCGCGACGCGGCCGTCGCCGTGATGGCTCGGGTGGAAGGTCGCGAAGGTCTTCCGCCCGCCCCACCAGGTGGGCGCACCGTGCGAGATGCGTTCGTCGGTCTCGGGCCAGGCCGAGATGATCTTGCGGAGCTCGATGAGCGGATCCTTGCGCCGGGGCATGCCGAGAGCGTAGAGCGCAGAGACGCGCGGGCCAGTCAGCGCCGCGCGGGGGCGCTCAGGAGCGCTGCTCGCTCGCCCTGGCGCGCTCGATCCGGTCGAGCTCGGCCCGCGCGACGCCGTCGGAAGGATCGAGCTCGAGCGCCCGGCGGTAGTCGACGATCGCGTCGTCGGGCCGCTCGAGGCGCACCCACATCCGCGCCCGCTGCACGTGCGCGAAGGCGCTCCCGGGCTCGTCGGCGATCGCCTCGTCGATCTCGGCGCGCGCCTCGTCGACGCGGCCCATGTCGAGCAGCGCCGTCGCGATCTGCGCCCGCACGTACGCCGACCCGGGCATGCCCGGCAGCGCGCGACGCAGCGGCGCCAGCGCAAGCTCGGGCTCGCCCGCCTGCAGCCGCATCTGACCGAGGGCGAGATTGGCGTGGACGTGGTCGGGATAGATCTCGACCGCACGCTCCAGCTGGGCGATCGCCGCCGTGTCGAAGCTGCCCTTCGCGAGGAGCATGGCCTTGTAGTAGTGCGCCATCGCGTCGCGGTCGTGGACGGCGAGCGCGCGGTCGAAGAGCGCGTTCGAGTCGCGCCACGTCGTGGCCTGCACCCGAGCCGTCCAGGCCAGGGGCACGAGCACGAGCCCGGCGGCCACCGCCGCGACGAGCTCGCGGCGGGGCGCGCGCTCGAGCAGTCGAGCCGCGCCGAAGGCGACGACGATCGCGAGCCCGATCAGGGCGACCTGCAGATGCCGGTCGTTCATCATCCGCAGCCCCATCGGGACGAGGCCGGCCACCGGCACCACCGCCACCAGGAACCACAGCCAGCCGGCCAGCGCCGGCCGCGCCGATGCACCGAGCCGCACGAGACCCGCGGTGATCGCGACGATCGCGAGAAGACCGAGCAGCCCCTGCCAGATCGGCACCGGGCCGAGCCCCATCTGGATGTGATTGGGCACGCTGAAGGCGAGGTCGCTCGGCCAGAGGATGCGGCCGGCCGCGTCGAAGACGTTGACGACCACGAGGCCGAGCCGATCGAAGAGCCCCGGGTCGTGCCCCCACGTGTTCGCCGCGCCCGCGTCGGCCGCGAGGCGCAAGCCCAGCCCCGCGACGCCGATCACGAGCAGCGGCGCCTTCTCGGCCAGCAGCAACGCCGGCGACGCCTCGGGTCGGTCGGCGAAGCGACCGACGCGCGTACCGGCGATGCCGATCCGGCCCAGCGGCCAGACGTCGAGCACCAGCAGCAGGAAGGGCACGGCGGCGAAGCGCCCGCCCGCGAGCATGCCCAGGGTCGCCGACGCGAGGACGGCGGCGAAGCGTGCACGACCGGGGCGCTCGACGTAGAGCGCCCAGCTCGCGAGCAGCGCGGCGAGGCAGAGATGCGCGATCGCATCCGAGCGCGCGGAGGCCCACGCGACCGCCTCGACCGAGATCGGGTGCACTGCGTACACCGCGGCGACGAAGGCGCTCGGCCAGAAGGCCGCCGTGAGGCGCGCGAGTGCGAAGAGGAGGAGAAGCGTGGCGCAGACGTGCAGCGCGAGATTGCCCAGCAGCACCGGGCCGGCCGCCAGGTAGCCGTGGAACTCACGCTGGGCCTGCCAGCTCAGCCAGGCCAGCGGCTGCCACGCGCGACCGGGCTCGACCTCGAACGCGCGGGCGGCGGCGCCGTCGCCGAGCCCCTTCATCACGAGCTCGTTGCCGGCGATCATCCGCCAATCGCCGTAGTCGACGTAGTCGTGCGTGTTGATGACGCTGAACAGCCCGAAGGTCAGGACCGCGATGACGATGTAGACGGTGGCGGGGCGCACGGCCGCGAATTATGCACCAGTTGACGGGCCCACGGGAAGCGCGCTGCGGCGCTCGGCCGCGTCGAGCGCCGAGCAGGCAGCTCTCGAGCAGCCGATGCGCAGGCGCGCTTCGGTCGAGCCGGCTAGAGGCTCGAGCGACTCAGCTCGAGATCGGCGCGGGCCCATGCGTTCTCGAAGCCCTTGCGCGCCCACTCGGCCTCGGGCGCCTGGCCCGAGCGACCGAGCCCCTCGGCCAGGCCGAAGAGCGACCAGCCGTTCTTCGGGTACTGCTCGAGATCGGCGCGATAGACCTCGACCGCGCGCGCTGCCTCGCCCATGTCGAGCAGCTGCGCGCCGAGCGCGAGCCGCGGCGACGCGTACCACGGCGGCGGCTCCATGTAGACGAGCGCATCGTGCTGCTCGGTCGCGCGCTCGAGGGCGGCGACGGCGGCGCCCGTGTCGCCCGACTTCGCGGCGATCTCGCCTTCGAGGTGCGCCTCGGCGATGCCGAGCAGGCGCCGCGCGCTCGAGGTCCCGCCCGCGAGAACGAGGGCCTCGGCCTCGGGCCGCGCGCGCTGTCGACGCAGCTCGGCCAGCGCTGCGTTCGCCTCGTCGAGCTGACCGCTTCGCGTGTAGGCGAGCCCACGCGTGTAGCTCGAGATGCCGGCCAGGTAGACGTGCCGATCGTCGGGCACCGGCTCGCCGAGCACCGCATCCCACTCGCCGAAGCGGGCGAAGGTGAGCATCGGGATCGCCACGAACTCCTGGGTGAAGGGCGCCTCTTCGAGCCCGTCGCGCGTCGCGGCGGCGAGCTTGCGCGCCGTGCTGATCGCGAGCTCGCGTCGGCCCTCGGCGCTCGCGGCCGCCCAGAGGAAGTGCACGTTGTGCGGGTAGTACGCGGCCCGGTAGAACGCGTCGGGGCCGCACCACGAGAAGTAGCGCTCGTCGGCCGCCGCGGCGCGCTGGTTGATGTCCGCCGCCTCCTCGTAGCGTCCGACCCGCCAGTAGATGTGCGAGGGCATGTGGACGAGATGCCCCGAGTCGGGGGCGAGGCCGTTCAATCGATCGGCCGCGGGCTCGCCCTTCTCGGGGAAGAACTCCTCGACCGCGTGGATGTAGAGATGGTTCGCGCCGACGTGATCGGGCTCGGCCTCGAGCACGGCCTCGAGCACCGCGAGCAGCTCCTCGGTGTGCGAGCGCGGCTCGCCGTCGTCGGTCCAGTAGTTCCACGGGTAGAGATCCATGAGCGACTCGGCGAAGAGTGTCGCGGCATGGACGTCCGACGGATCGGCGAGGTGCACCTCGCGCATCGCGTCGGCGAAGGCGAGGTCGAGGCCGGTCCGCGACTCGGGCGGGCTCTCGCTGTAGCGCAGCGCGAGCGCCTCGATCCACGCGCGCTCACGCTCGCTCGCGTTCGGCGCCGCCTCGAGCGCCCGCTGCGACGCGGCCCAGGCCTGCGCCGCCGACTCGGGCCCCATCGGGCGGTTGATGTTCGGGCCGAGCGCGAACGCGACCCCCCAGCGACACATCGCGCACGTCGGGTCGAGGCGCAGCGCCTCCTCGAACGAACGGATCGCGGCCTCGTGGTTGAAGCCGTAGAGCAGGATCAGGCCCTGATCGAAGTAGCGCTGGGCCTCCGGGCTGCTCGTCGTGACGGGGAAGTTCGCGGGCGGCAGCCCCTCGAGCAGCTTCGCCGGCCCGGCGGATGCCTCGGCGGCCTCGGGCGCCGCCTCGGACGAGCCGGGGCCGCCGTCGTGGCCGCAGCCGAGCGCGCCCAGGAGGGCGGCGAAGGAGAGAAGACAGAGCGAGACGCGGAGGATGCGAGGGATCATGGCGATCTCCTGGCGGCCGCATGCGGCGCCGCGGCCGGATCCGAGCGGAGCCGGCGCGGCACCTGCGGCCGCGGGGCGCTGCTCGCTCGGCGAGCATGCCCGAAGAGAGAGGCCCCCGCGATGGGTCCAATCGCCCCCTGCGTGTCTCCCTCTACATCGCGGGGATGCCGGCGGGATCGATCGGCAGGTCGCCCTTGCCGATGCGGTTCGCACGGTCGGTGAGCGTCGCGAGCGCCTCGCCGTGGCCGATCATGATCACGAACTTGCCATCGCGGATGCCCTGCAGCGCGACCTGGGCGAGATCGTCGAGATCCTGGAACTGCAGCTCCATGCCCGCCGCCTTGGCCGCCTGCTTGAAATCCTCGATGCTGGGCGCCGGCGCCGCCTCCTTCTCGCGCGCGAGCTCGGTGGGCCGATTGCGGGCCGTCGTCCAGATGCCGGTCTCGAGCAGCCCGCCCGAGGGATAGAAGATCGAGGCGCCGAGCTTCGTGCCCTCGCTCGCGAGCTGCGCCGCGAGGCACTCGGTGAGGCACGAGACCGCGGCCTTGCTCGATGCATAGACCGACTGGTACGGCAGCGGCGAGATGCCGCCGTCGCCCGACGACGTGTTGATCACCCAGCCCTCCTCGCCCGACTCGATCATGCGGGGGACGAACGACTGGATCCCGTGCATCACGCCGTTCACGTTCACGCCGTGCACCCAGCGCCAGTCGTTCGGCGTCGTCTCCCAGACGTTCGAGTTGGGCGCGGCGACGCCCGCGTTGTTGAAGAGCAGGTGACACGCGCCCTCGGTCGAGAACACGTCGTCGGCGAGCGCGTCGAGCGACTCGGGCTTCGACACGTCGACCACGACGCCGCGCACCTCGCCCTCGCCCTTGAGCTCGTCGACCGCCGCCTCGAGGGCCGACTGCTCGACGTCGCCGATCACCACCCGCGCGCCCTCGCGCAGCAGGGCGCGCACGAGCGCCTTGCCGATGCCCGAGGCGCCGCCCGTCACCACTGCCACCTTGCCGCCGAAGTCATTCATCGAATCTCTCCATGTGTCGCGGTGCACGGTGCGCCCGGATCGCACGCGGGGCGTACATCGCTCGTCGAAGGGGGCGGGCCCGCGGCCCGCGCAGAGCAAGGAGTCAATCGAATGGAGGAGGGTGTTTCAACTTCGCGGGGCAGGGATCGGCCGGTGGCGCGAACGCGCGGCGGAGCTACGCGGGCTCGCCGACGGCGACGACGACCTTGCCGAGCGCCTCCCCCGAGGCCACGCGCTCGACGGCGGCAGGGGTCTCCTCGAACGGGTAGACCCGGTCGACGGGCACGCGCAGCTCGCCCGAGGCGTGCAGCTCGAGCAGGCGGGCCTGTGCGTCGAGCCGAAACGCGCGGTCGTAGCCTGAGGGCATCACGCCCATCACCGAGTAGCTGCGCTGCACCAGGTGCGCCGCGCGCGGCTGGCCCCAGGTGCCGCTGGCGTAGCCGACGACGAGCAGCCGGCCCTCGTGCGCGATGCAGCGCGTCGCGGCGTCGAAGGCCTCGCCCCCCACGGTGTCGTAGACGACGTGGGCGCCGACGCCGCCGGTGACCTCCCGCACGACCTCGGCGACGTCCTCCTCGCCGCGATCGATGACGCGCTCGGCACCGAGCGCCCGGCAGTGATCGATGCGCTCGCGCCCCCTGGCGGTCGCGATCACCCGCGCGCCGAGCGCGCGCCCGAGCGAGATCGCGAGCGAGCCGGTGCCGCCCGCTCCCCCGAGCACGAGCAGCCACTCACCGGGCTCGATGCGGGCCCGCTGCACCAGCCCGACCCAGGCGGTGTGCGCCGGGATCGCGAGCGACGCGGCCTCGGGGCCCGGGAGCGAAGGGGGCGCCGGCAGCGCGAAGTCGTCGAGCAGCAGGCACTCCTCGGCGAAGCCCCCGGCGCCGGCGAAGAACGCGGTGACGCCGAGCACGCGCGCGCCGATCGCGGTCACGGCGCCCTCGCCCGCGGCGACGACCTCGCCGACGACCTCCTGGCCGGGCGTAAAGGGCAGCGGGGGCGTGAGCGCGTAGGCGCCGCCACCGCGACACATGAATACGTCGGGCAGGCCGACGCCCGCGTGCGCGACGCGCACGCGAAGCAGGCCGGGCCCCGGCTCGGGCGGCGCGAGGTCGCCCGCGAGCGCGAGCGCGTCGCTCGGCGTGCCCTCGCGCACCACCTGCCAGGCCCTCATCGGCTTCTCACCCTCGAGCGGCCGGCCACCGGGATCAGCGCGGCACGAGCCCGCCATCGATGCCGAACGTGGCACCGGTGACGAAGCTCGAGGCGTCGCTCGCCAGATAGAGCGCGAGCGGTGCGACCTCGTCGGGCACGGCGGCACGCTTCAGCAGCGCCGCGGCCTTCATGGCCTCCTGCGCCTCGGGCGGGTTGTTGCGCACCATGTCGGTGTCGATGGTGCCGGGCGCGATGCCGTTCACGCGCACGCCGCGCTGGGCGAGCTCGGCCGCCTGCGAGCGCGTGTGCGCGAGCAGCGCCGCCTTCGCGCCCGCGTACA
>JAAUYD010127591.1_pt1 | contig 13430 bp, 11 predicted proteins | sample 7278101 | NCBI WGS metagenome assembly JAAUYD01 (sample SAMN14350128, study PRJNA611818) | marine sediment metagenome | isolation source: surface marine sediment (0.6m) | place: French Polynesia: Moorea | collected 2018-08
TCTATTTCGCTCACGAAAAAGAACAGCGGACTATTAACAGCTCATCACCCGATAGTCAAGCCGAAAACCAATGCACTTATTTAAGCGATGTCGAACCGGTCACCTCGATGGTGAACTCCTCCAAATCTTCGGGAAGATCTGAAAAGACGACCATGAATGGAATGGATTGACCCGGTTCGATTTTGACATTACTGCGATTGTCACCCAGACGATTGGACAATCTATTTTTAATTTTGTCCAACTCGAGGTTGGCCAATTCAAGGTCGGACATGATATTGCCAGAGTAGACCCGCTCCTGATTGGCCAGCACTTTGCCCGTTGAGAAGATCTTGCCGGAAAGGGTCACCATACCTCGGTTCTCCCCATAACCGTTTTTGACCTTACCGGTGATCACAAAGAGTTTGCCCGCATTGGCATTTTCAATGAACTTGCTGTTGATATCGTAGGTGGTCAACTTCAGGTTGCCCGGGTCGTTCACTTTGGGTTTGAGATAGTCACTGAGGAATGGAATCTCGATACCGTTCTGGTTCAGTAGGTAATAGGTGCCATAGCCGCCGCCACCCAATATCGCGACAATCAAAAAAAATACCAGTGACTTACTGATTCCTTTCTTGGCCGGCTGGGGTTTGGGGGCGGGGGCAGCATCCGCTGACTTTGCGATATCCGGTGGTACCGCCGCGGCGGCCTCCGCCTCTGGCTCAGGAATGGCGACCGTCTCCTCGAGTCCCTCATCCTCCAATGTCTGGGCAACCTTGTCATCTTCTTCCACCTCAAATTCCAGCTCCATGTCGGCGGACTCACCTGCGGCCGCTTCGGCAGCGGATTGTGGCGATGGCTTATCCTCAAAGTCGGACAGATCGAAATCGAGTTCGCTGTCGACGGCCACGGTTTCGGTGGGAGTCCCCATTTGGTCGCCCTCGTCGATGTCCAGTTCCAATTCTGCATCTTCGGGGGTATCGTCCGCCGCGTCCATGTCAATGTCATCCAGGGCTTGCTCGAGTTCGGACAGATCAAGTTCTTCATCCATCACCAGCTGATCTTCTTCACCGGATTCGGACATCCATTTCTCCGTTTCGAGACTGGCTTCTATATCCAGATCCAGGTCCTGATCAGGAACGCTGCTGAATTTGGCGCTTTCTGACTCCGGCTCCTCCAGCATCTTCTCGATTTCGGAAAGATCGATCTCCTGTTCGTCATCATCCGCGTCCTCGAGACCGGTATCCTCGGCTTTTGCCTCTCCGTCCAGGTCAAACGCCAAATCTTCCAGCACTTCATCCGATGCGTCGCCGGCATCGGCATCGGCCACGGAATGATCATCATCCATGTCGAGAGAAAGTTCCACATCTTCCGGCTCATCGGCCACCATGGTCGCGGTGTCGGCATCATCTGTCTCATCATCGTCGAGCAACCCCTCGAGACTGGACAGGTCCAAATCGTCCTCGAGAACCGGTGCTTTGGCCGCCGGTTGGTCGGCATCGGATCCGGCATCTTCCAGATCCAAGCTCAATTCCATATCATCGTCGGAAGCATCAGTCGCATCTGTGTCCGGTATGGCCTGAGCCGGCTCAGCGTCAGCTTCCAGATCGAAATCCAGAGACAGATCATCGATCTCGTCATCGGTGGATTCCGATTCGGCCATCTCTTCCTGGGGGCTGTCGTCGATCTCGTCCATGTCGAGGGTGAGATTGAGATCGTCCAAATCTTCCATGCTTTCCGGTCCGGACGGCGCCTCAGATGCCATCGATGCATCTGCGTCCGCAGGTTCCAATGAAAAGTCGTCGTCAAGATCGAACGTTTCGTCATCCAGATTGGCGATGATCGTAGCGTTATCTTCCAGATCGCCATCCGTGTCGGATGGAAGGTCCAGATCGAAATCTTCCTGATCCAGATCGGCAATGATGGTTTCGGCGATCTCCGGCTGATCATCCCCGTCCAGGTCCAGGTCATCATCCAGACTGGCGATGACTGTGGCGGTGCCGTTTTCATCCACGCCATCAGGGGCAATGTCCAAATTGAAATCGTCGTCGTCCAGGTTGGCAATCATGGTTGCATCGCCATCGTCGGGTTCGATGCCCGGTTCCGGAAAACGTCCCCCGTTCTCCTCCAACGCATCGCTGACGGCATCTTCGATTTCCGTATCCGCTGCAGCTTCCGGCTTATCTTCAAGTTTGACATCGAGCTCAGGTGCCTCCGTTGAAAGATCGCCGTTCTCCGCTTCGACCGCATCGGTCTCAGGCGACGGTGCGGCAGCTTCACCGGTATCCGTACTTTCTGCTGCGGAAGCGATGGCAGCTGTCGATGCCGACGCATCGGAGGTCATGTCGTCAGCCGGTGCGGGTTGGACCGGCTCCGGTTCTTCGGGAGGGCGATGCGGTTCGTGAGCGGGTGCCGGATCAGGAAATGCCGTAAATACATTGGCGCAGACCGAACACCTGACCTTGGAACCAGTCGGTTTAAGCATCTTGTCATCAAGATTGAAACTGGTATTACACGCCTCACAGGTGATAATCATGGCACCCCTCACTAACTAAAGTTTCATGTGGTATATTTCAGGCAGATTCCTGTAATGCTCTGCGTAATCCAGGCCGTATCCCACCAGAAAGCCCTGATCAACGGTGGTGCACGCGTAGTCGACGGAAACCGTTGATTTCCGTCGTTCCAATTTGTCGATCATCGCACAGACCCGAATGCTCCTGGGGTTACGACTGCCGAGGTGATCGATAAGGTACGCCAGGGTCAGGCCCGTGTCGACGATGTCCTCTACGACAAGCACATCTTTGTCATGAATATCGACGTCGATATCTTTCTTTAGAACGATGTTCTCTGATGATACGGTATCGGCACCATAGCTAGAAGCTTGAAGAAAATCTATCTTTATGCGATCCAGCTTCAATTGACGGGCAAGGTCCGCGAGAAAAACAAAGGCCCCCTTGAGCACACCGACAAGTACCAATTCACGGCCCCGGTAGTCTTCTGAAATGGTCGCTGCCATCCTGGAAATTTGGTTTTCAATATCATATTTATTTAAAATAGGTTTAAAATCAGGCATATTGGTTCTTTACTGCTCGTCGTCCAACCGGCAGCGAATTGGGAATATAAAACGGAAGTAACACAGGCCATGGGAATATTTGAGTCGTGCGGGTGCAGCCAATGGAGTTTGAGAAATTCAAATTAGCCACGTTCCGGGCAGCAATGGAAGCAGCAGGTCCTGCCGCCAGTTCAGCGGAAAAGTAACCTAGTGCGGGTTAGTTGTCAATGAATTTAATTCGTTACATGCCAGTGGCGGCCAATTTTTCCACGAGTTTTTTCTGTTCGGAAGTCAGTTTGGGGGTGATGTTCACCAAAACCGTAACGTACAGGTCACCTTTCGAACTTTCCTTCATTTTGGGAAGCCCGTGACCGGCCAACCGCATGCGAGTTTTGTGGCGGGTACCCGGTGGGATTTTCAAATTCAAAGCACCCCCGTCGAGGGTCGGTATGTCGACCTGGGTGCCCAGAAGCGATTCGCTGAGCCGGATGGTAATGGAGGTGTACAGATCATACCCATCGGTAGTGAATGTCGGGTCTGCACTGACCAGGGATTGGATGTACAGGTCACCGGGAGGCCCTCCATATCCGCTTTGCTCGCCCTTTCCTGCCAAGCGCAGCTTCTTACCTGTGATCATGCCGGGGGGAATCTTGACAGTGATGTTTTCGTTGCGCCCCTGGTGCTGAAAGGTGACGGTCTTGCTGGTTCCTTGAGCAACCTCGTGCAACGTCAGGGGCAATTCATAGACCAGATCCGACCCTTTGACCGGGGCTTGGCGCCGTGGATGTCCACCGAAGGGGCCTCCGAAGGGGTTGCCGCCGCCAAAGGAAAAGCGCATGCCCTGGCCCCCGAATCCGAACTCTTTGAGAATATCTCCCAGATCAACATTCTTAAAAATATCTTCCTGAGAATAGCGTTGGTGGAATCCGGCTGAACCGAAGGTGTCGTATTGCTGGCGCTTTTCCTTGTCGCTGAGCACCGCGTAGGCCTCACTGATCTTTTTGAACATCTCTTCGGATTGGCTGTCGCCCTTGGAGTGGTCAGGATGATATTTCATGGCCAATTTGCGGTAGGCCTTCTTGATCTCTGCATCCGAGGCGTTTTTAGCGACCCCCAGAATCTGGTAATAGTCCTGCTGGGACATGATTGATTCAACTCCCTTAAATGGTTGTCTTGAGTACGATGTCGCATCAACATTATTGGATGCGAAGCCTGTAAAAAATAAGGTAGAAGCCTTTTAATGTCAAGCCGTTGGCGCTTGTCAGGGGGATGATTTCCGGAGGCGGTCCAGCCGCAAGCGGTGCCGGTTGTCGAAAAGCCGTCGCGACCCTGCCCACACGGCGATCAGGGCACCAAAACCGGTACCGGCGGAAATGATGAACATGATCAGAATCTGATATTTAACGGCTTCTAAAGGCGGGTTGCCCGCCAGGATCTGACCGGTCATCATACCAGGCAGACTGACCAATCCGGCGGCAGCCATGGCGTTGATCGTGGGGATCATGGCACTGCGCGTGCTGGACCGACGAATGTCATGAATGGCCTGCGAAGCGGAAGCGCCCAGCATCAACCGGGCTTCGATGACGCGGTGATGCTCCCAGGCCGATTCGGTCAGCCGATCCAAACCCAAGGCGATTCCGGTCATGGTATTGCCGAGCATCATGCCCAGTAGCGGGATGGCATATTGGGGCGTATACCAGGGGTCGACGCCGATCATGACCACCAGGGCGAGCGTGGTGATGGCAAAGGACGATACGAACATGGAGACGGCCCCCATTCCAAATCCCCACCAGCCGCAAAAGCGTCGTTTCTGTCTGGCCATGACCTCGCGTGCCGCAGCGATCAGCATCACCGCAGCCATCAGAGCAATCCATATTGGCTGAATCGATTCGAATACAACATTCAGAACCAGCCCCACCAGAAACAACTGTAAACTGGTTCGCAAGGCCGCCACAACCATCTGTCCGGCCAGCCCTAATTTCATCTGCCGGCTGACCACGGCCAAGACCCCCACCAGTAAGGCCGCCAGGGCAAGATCCACAGGCCGTAAGAAGATGGTCTCGGCAGTCACAACGCACCTCCGCGAGATTCGAGGCGGCCGTCGGACAAGCTGATGGTGCGATCGGCCACTCGCTGCAGTTGCTCCGGAAGATGTCCGACCCACAGGACTGCTGCGCCGTTGGTCTGACGATAGCGTTTCACCACCGCTTCGACCCTGGCGGTATTGTCCAGATCTAGGTTGGCCGTGGGCTCGTCCAACAACAGGATGCGAGGGCGGTTTTCCAGCAATCGCAACAGTGCCAATCGCTGGCGCTCACCACTGGAAAGCCGCGACACCGGCCACCGGAAGACCTGGCTGTCAAACCCCAATCGGCCCAACGGCAAGGCGTCATCCTTAAAAAAATGCTCGCCGACCGTCTCGAACCACCACATGCTTTCCGCCGGCAGCAGGGCCACTTCACGCCGCCACTCGGGAGCATGCATCTGGGCCTGTTCCCGGCCGTCGAGGTAAACGAATCCACCATGGTTGTCCATGTCGGCAATGGCCCGCAGCATGAGTGTCTTGCCTGATCCGGAAGGACCGGACACCCCCAGACACTCCCCGGGGGCAACGGCCAGGGAGATCGGTCCGATACCGTGAATCCGCAGGTTTTCGACCCGCAACCGCTCATTCATCTGTTTTTCCACAAGCGCAGGTGCACCATGAGGACGGAGATCGCGGCTGGCGTCATGCCTTCGATGCGTGAGGCCTGCCCCAGCGATGTCGGCCGGATGGCGGCCAGCTTGTCCCGGATCTCGCTGGAGAGGCCGTGAACCGTGTGGTAGTCCAGTTCATCGGGCAGCTTGATCTGCTCCAGATGTTTGAATTTTTCTATCTCCTGGAGCTGACGTCGGATGTAGCCCTGGTATTTGATTTCAATCTCGACCTGCCGGGTGACCCGATCCGGCAGCGGCGGGTCCGGCGGGGCCAGTCGAGCCACGGCATCATAGTCCAGCTCCGCCCGCTTGAGCAGTTGCGCCAGATGGAGACCGTTGTTGATCGTAGGCGTTCCGCATGACTTCAGGTACTGGTTGACCGCAGGCGCCGGTTTGATCACGGTCTGTCGGATGCGTTTGATTTCGGCGTGGATCTGTTCATGGCGCTCCTGATTGTCCTTGAGCGTATCCGCATCCACCAGTCCAAGATCATGGCCCACGGCCGTCAAGCGTAAATCGGCATTATCCTCGCGCAGCATAAGCCGATACTCTGCCCGGCTGGTGAACATGCGATAGGGCTCACGGGTACCCCGCGTGATCAGGTCGTCCACCAAAACCGCCATATAGGCCTGACTGCGATCCAGAATGAATGGTGGTCGGTTCTGCACGGCGCAGGCGGCGTTGATGCCGGCCCACATCCCCTGGGCGGCGGCCTCTTCGTATCCCGACGTGCCATTGATCTGGCCGGCCATATACAGCCCCCGCACCCGCTTGGTTTCCAGGGTTGGGCGCAGTTGAATCGGGTTGACGAAATCGTACTCGATGGCGTACGCCGGACGCATGATCTCGGCCTCTTCCAGGCCGCGTACTGTTCGCACCATCTGGATCTGAACCTCCATCGGCAGGCTGTTGCCCAGCCCCGAAGCGTAGATCTCCTGGGTATCCAGGCCCTCGGGCTCGAGGATGATCTGATGGCTGTCGCGATCCGGAAAGCGAACGATCTTATCTTCGAAGGATGGGCAGTAACGCGCCGGTACCCCTTTGATGATACCGCTATGCAAGGCGGACAGGTGCAGATTGTCCCTGACCACCTGGTGAACCCGGTCACTGGTGTGCCCGATGTAACTGGACATCTGAGGGAGACGCGCCGACGGCGGAGAAAAGGAGAACGCAGGTGTAGCGGCATCCAGCGGCTGCTGGTCAAACTGGCTGAAATCGATACTGGACCGGTTCAGCCGCGGCGGTGTGCCGGTCTTCATGCGGCCCAGGCTGAAGCCGAGTGCCCGCAGCTGTTGGGGCAGGCTGTAAGCGGCAAACTCGCCGGCCCGGCCGGCCTGCATGGTTGCAAAACCGATGTGCACCAGACCGGAAAGAAAGGTGCCGGTGGCCAGCACCACGCAAGGGGCCTGAAATCCAAAGCCTGTATGATCTTCGACCCCCCGAATCTGACCGTCTTCGACAATCAGACGTTCCACCAGAGCCTGCTTGATATCCAGACAGGGCTGACCCTCCACCACTTGTTTCATGGCCGTGTGGTAACGGCCTTTGTCATTTTGGGTGCGGGTGGACCGCACCGCCGGCCCCTTTTTAGTGTTCAGGGTCTTGTATTGAATGGCCGTCTGGTCGGCGATTTTGGCCATCTCACCGCCCAAGGCATCGATCTCTTTGACCAGCTGTCCCTTGGCCATCCCCCCGATGGACGGACTGCAGGGCATGGCGGCGATCTTGTCCAGGTCGATGGCCAGCAGCAACACCTGACACCCCATGCGGGCCGCCGCCAGGGCACCTTCGCAACCAGCATGCCCGCCACCCACAACAATCACGTCATACGCTTTTGAATATATACCCATTAAAATTGATACGTGTGATCTCTTGTCGTCGTTTTGGTTGGCGCTGTTCCGTATGGGCGCGCTGATGAACGATTGTGATTCAATCCATGACCCCAAGGAGGTTGAACCCGCCGCTGCAGCCGCACACCGCAGAAGGCTTGAGCCCACCGGCAACGCCGGCCAGGCCAAACCTTCCCGTTAATGGCGCCGCACCATTATTCTCTTTTCTTTTCTGCGGCAAACTATATAATTGCCGTGATATCAAGGTCAAGGACGGGTTCGCGATGGCGCCAAAGAAACCATACCGGGATCTGAACACCTATTTCCGGACACTGTTCGGCGGCCGGGTCCACAAAGTCACCGTCGACGCTGGGCTCAATTGTCCCAATCGCGACGGATCGATTTCCGAAGGGGGCTGCATCTACTGCAATGCCAAAGGGTCCGGAACTGGCGCACACTGGCAGGGGATGTCGGTGACCCGACAAATTGAACGCAGCAAGGCCGGCATCGCCCGCCGGTTCAAGACCAACCGGCTTCTGGCGTATTTCCAGTCTTTTACCAACACGTATGCGCCAGTGGAACACCTAAAGCGGCTGTATGACGAGGCGCTGGCCGTCGAGGGCGTGGTGGGGCTGGCCGTCGGCACCCGCCCGGACTGCGTCACTCCCGAAATCTTGGACCTGGTTCAAGGCTACACGCGACAGCACCTGATCTGGATCGAGTATGGCCTCCAAAGTGCGCATGACCGGACCTTGTCACTGATCAACCGGGGTCATGATTTCGCCTGTTTCGAAAACGCGGTGATGGCCACCCGCAACCGCGACATCAACATCTGCGCGCATGTCATATTAGGACTCCCCGGTGAATCCCGAGGGGATATGCTGGCGACCGCCGATGCCGTCGCCGCCATGGGCATCGACGGCATCAAACTGCACCTGCTCTACGTAGTTCGCGGGACCCGCTTGGCACAGCTCTACCATGACGGGACTTATCGGTGTCTGGAGCAGAGCGAGTATGCAGACCTGGTCTGTGACTTCATCGCACGGCTGCCGCCGACGATGATTATCCATCGCCTGACGGGCGATCCCCATCCCAAAGAGTTGGTGGCGCCTGCCTGGTCCTTGCAGAAAAAGGAGACCCTGGAAATGATTCATCGCCGTTTTGCGGAGAAGAACACCTGGCAGGGAAAGGAATATATAGGTAGTGCCCATCCAGAAATTGGCAAATTTGGTTGAGAACAAGGCGCGCGAAAAGTTTTTACCGCAGGCATATGGTCGATATTCCGAGGATAAAGATTTATTGCGCAACGCAGTTGTCGAGCAAATTGGCCATTTATGGATGGGTACTGGGGAAAATCCCCGGCAAATGAGTGCCAATTGGCACATCAACCAAGACCAATTGAGCGCGTTGTGATAAGGCTGAAAAGAGAGCGATGCAAGAGATAATCCAGTGGTGGCAGCATCTGCCGGAGCACATCGATCCGGTCATCGTCGAAATCGGTAGTTTCCGGCTGCAGTATTACGGCTTGATGTATATCGTGGCCTTCGTCATCACCTATGCCCTGGCGAGTTATCGCATCCGGCGAGAGACGCACTTTGCCATCGACGTCGACCAACTCCAGGGTCTGATGACTGCCATGATTTTGGGCCTGATCATTGGCGGGCGATTGGGGTACGTGGTTTTCTACAACTTCTCCTACTACTTGCAGCACCCTTTGGAGATTGTTCTGCCCTTCGACTTTTCCAATGGTGTTCGCTTTACCGGCATTACCGGTATGTCCTATCATGGCGGGGTGATCGGCGTGGTGGTGGGGGCTTTGATATTCGTGCGCAGGCAGGGACTGGATTTTTTTCACATGGCGGACCTCATCGTTCCCTGCATCCCATTGGGCTATACCTTTGGACGCATCGGCAACTTCATCAACGGTGAGCTCTACGGCCGGGTGACCACCCACCCCATCGGCATGGTGTTCCCCTTTGCCCCAGGGCCCGGGCGTCGGCATCCGTCACAACTGTACGAAGCCTTTTTCGAGGGAATCGTCCTGTTCATCTTCCTGTGGGCGGTCAAGGGACGCATCGCCATCCGTGGCGCCATGTTGGCGCTCTACCTCATGGGGTACGGATTGGTGCGCTTTTTCATCGAGTACGCCCGTCAACCGGATGCCCACTTGGGCTTTATCCTGCTGTCCCTGTCCATGGGGCAGATATTGTGCCTGGCCATGATCCTGACCGGCGCCCTGCTCCTGGTCGTCCTGAAACAACTCCGGCAGCGGTAACCTTCCGGTGTGAGGCTAGCGGGTGATCGTCTCCAGCACCCGGCCGCGCGAGGTGAAAGAAATCCCCTGTTGGGTCTTGGTGCTGATCATCACCGATTCGATCAACGGTTCAGCCACCGGTTGGTCCGATCGCCATTTGATGATGAATTTGGCTCCGGATCCGCCGCTCTTGTCCGACTCGGGCACCACGTAGCGTTGGGTGGCCATGGGCCCGAGCGTTAGCGCATTCTCCAGGTAGTGCTTCAGGAACTTTCCCTTGGAATCGTAATAGTCCACGGCGGTAATCGTGATGGCACCGCTGATGTCCGTATTGCGGATGCTCAGGGTGGCGGCCAGATAAAAGGGCTGCTCCCGGTCACCACTGTATATGTGCGAATAGACCGGAATATAGATGGTCTGCCCTTTCAATAGACGCATATCGGCACCGGCCGGTGTAGACACGATGCAGATGATGATCGACAGGAGCACAAGGAACGACGACACTCTGATGATGGCTGCGTTGAACATGCGAAGCCCCCCCTTTTGATGAAATGCAAAACTGACACTCACAGATCTCGATGGGTGTATGTGTTATGTACCAATATCCACGGGCCAAATCAAATGGCCAGAGGTAAATTGGGCAGCCCGCATCCGCTTGGTGACCGCCTTGACGTTTCCCGCAAGCGTGATCAGCTTACCCTGGATGACAACCCGAACCAGGAGGGATACACCATGCCGGAAGTGACAGCGACAATCACTCAGATTGACCGGTCGAGCGCGGCCCGCACCCGCATTCGCGGCCATGAACTGGTGACCGACCGGCCGCATGAAAAGGGAGGCGGCAATCAGGGACCCATGGGTGGCGAGTTGCTTGTGGCCAGCCTGGGCGGATGCTTCATGAGCAACCTGATCGCCGCCTTCCAGGGACGAGACCTGGATCCGCGCGGTTTGTCAATGACCGTTCGCGGCATCCTCGAGGGAACCCCACCCCGATTCCAGAAAATCAACGTGCAGGTAGACGCAACCGATGTTGATCGGGTTCAGATGGAAAAGTTGGTCACCATCGCCGAACGGGGGTGCATCGTAGCCAATACTCTCAAGCCGGTCTTGGATGTTGAGATAGACATCGTTTAGCAGGCACGGCCTCAGACCAGCCGGCAGACGCCGGGCAGGTCACTCGACCAACGGCCTGGGCATAGGTCACTTGCGTGGTTTGGCCGCCGCCTTCAACGCCTGCCACTGCTTCAGACGCCCGGCAATCATTTTCTCATAGCCGCGGTCGGTAGGAAAGTAATAGCGGCGGCCGTCGATGGCGTCGGGAAGGTAGTCCTGGGCAGCATACCCGTCCTCGTAGTCGTGGGCATAGCGGTAGCCTTGGCCGTAGCCCATCTTCTTCATCAGGCCGGTCGGTGCATTGCGGATATGCAGGGGCACCGGCAGTGCGCCGGTCTCTTTGACTTCCTGTCTGACTGCATTCCAGGCCTTGTAGACGCGGTTGCTTTTGGGGGCCGTGGCCAGGTAAACGGCTGCCTGGGCCAGGCAAAGGTCACCCTCCGGATGCCCCAGGAACCGAAACGCCTCCATGGCACTCAGCGCCATGCGCAATGCAAAAGGATCGGCATTGCCCACATCCTCCGAGGCGAAACGCACCATTCGCCGGGCCACGTATCGCGGATCTTCGCCAGCTTCCAGCATGCGGGCCAGCCAATACAACGCTGCGTCGGGGTCGCTGCCCCTCAAGCTCTTGTGAAATGCGGAAATCAGGTTGAAGTGCTCGTCTCCGCCTTTATCGTACAACAACGCCTTTTTTTGCAGGGCCTTCTCGACATGCGCCAGGGTCAACATCCGTCGGCTGTCCGCTTTGGGTAGTGCTTCGGTCAGGGCCATGGAAACGGCCGCCTCGAGGCTGTTGAGGGCGCTACGGGCATCACCCGACGCCAACCGGATCAGGTGTTCACGGGCATCGTCAGTCAGGGAGAGGTTCAGATCGCCCAATCCGTCCTGACGATCCGACATGGCCCGGTCGAGCACCTGACCCAGCGCCGCATCGTCCAGTAAATTCAGGGTGATCACCCGACAGCGGGACAGCAGCGCCGAGATCACCTCGAAGGATGGATTTTCCGTTGTGGCTCCGATGAGCGTGATCAATCCCGATTCCACGTGATGCAGGAAGGCGTCCTGCTGCGCTTTGTTGAACCGATGGATCTCATCCACGAACAGGATGGTGCGCTTGCGCCGAAACTGGCGCTGTTTTTGGGCCGCGTCGATGACTTCACGGATCTGTTTAACGCCGGAGAGCACCGCCGAAAAATGAATGAAATGGGATTGTGTTTCACGGGCAATGATGCGTGCCAAGGTTGTTTTGCCGCAGCCTGGCGGTCCCCATAGGATCATCGAAAAGATTCGATCGGTTTCGATAGCATGCCGAATCAGCGTTCCTGATCCGGTGACGGCGTCTTGCCCAAACAGATCGGCAAGCCGGCGCGGACGCAGGCGGTCGGCCAAAGGCCGTTGACGATCGCCGGTGAGCGCTGCCTGATGTTCGAAAAGGTCCATCTATCGCTTTTGGAAACGTTTCTTACGTTTGACCGGTTTGGATTTCTTGTTTAGGAAATCGGGATTCTTGCCAGTGCGTTGCCGCAATAACAGGCGCAGCGGGGTCTTATCCAGGGCAAAGGCCTCCCGGATCTGGTTGGCCAGATAGCGCCGGTAGGAAAAATGCACGCCGTCGGGGAAATTCACGAAACTGACGAAGGTGGGTGGACGGGTGGAAACCTGGGTGGCGTAGTAGAACTTGAGCCGCTTGCCTTTGTGCATTGGCGGCTGCGTGCGGGTCAAGGCCCGGTCTATGGCCTTGTTCAGCTGCCCGGTCGTAATCCGGGCCGAGTACTGGGCATACACGTTGTCCACAACAGGAAAGATACGCTGAATACGGAGGCCGGTTTTGGCCGACACGGTGATCATCGGGGCAAAGTTGAGAAATTTGGCGTCCAGACGCAGTTTCTCCGTGAAGCGTTTCAGGGCCTGGCCATCCCGGTTGTCCACCAGATCCCATTTATTGAGCAGAAAAACCGCCCCGCACCCCCGGTCGTGGGCGTATCCGGCAACCCGGATATCCTGGTCGGAAATGCCCTGCTCGGCATCGATCACGATGAGGGCCACATCACAGCGCTCCAGGCTGCGCAGGGCCTTGATGATGGAGAATTTCTCCAACCGCAGGGAGACCTTGCCCTTGCGCCGGATACCGGCCGTATCCACCAGCACATAGGTCTGCTCGCCCCGGGCGACGACCGAATCGATGGCATCCCGGGTGGTGCCGGCCACCTCGCTGACCACCAGGCGCGCCTCACCCAGTATGGTGTTGATCAGGGATGATTTGCCCGCATTGGGTTTGCCCACCACGGCGATACGGATTACATCAGAGCGCACCTGCTGGGCCGCCGTATCTGCATTAGGAAATACGGCGGTCAGTTCGTCCATGAAATCAGCGACCCCGTATCCGTGTTCGGCAGACACCGGAAACAAGGTGTCGATGCCCAGGCTGTAAAAGTCGGACAGGGCTTGTTCCTGCCCTTCCCCGTCGATCTTATTGACCACATAGAAAACGGGTTTGTCGACCGCA
>JAAUYD010287448.1_pt1 | contig 13430 bp, 11 predicted proteins | sample 7278101 | NCBI WGS metagenome assembly JAAUYD01 (sample SAMN14350128, study PRJNA611818) | marine sediment metagenome | isolation source: surface marine sediment (0.6m) | place: French Polynesia: Moorea | collected 2018-08
AATCCATAAATCGGCATAATCTGTCTTTAAAAGCAATTACTAAAGTTCCAATTTCTTTTGTATAATAGCGGTGTCCAGATGGGAGTCGTTTCAATACTGCTCGGCCCGCGGAAATTTGTCTGCATTCCTACACCACCTACGCCGTGAACAAAAGCCAACAAATAGGAAGCAGGTAATCTAATTAACTAATAACCCACCAGAGAAATCATCATTTTGCTTTTAGAATCTTTTAAGAAAAAAGCCCAATCTCGGTCCCTGCTTTTATGAGGGGCTGAGAGGCTAACCACTTCGCCCCTTTAAAAGCCTCGTCCCGACCTCAAGCTATCGCTATGGGGCTTCTCGCAGGGAAGCTAAATTTAAGCCAGTCCGACTAACTTTTCACTCAGTTCCCACATCCGTTCTGCTTTGGCTTCATCTTGAGCTTGGGGCGATACCTTCTGAACAAAAGCTGCTTTACGATCTTTTTTCTGACGATTTCCCCAACTCCAATAAGCCCCAGATTGACCATATTCAGGTTTTGTAACCACATCGGCTACCCGTTCCCCGGCTAATTCTTGGGAAACATAACCCCCTGTAATATTCTTCTGGAACCAAGGGAAGATTTTTTGAAAGAGAGGATAATGGTTACGGAATAAGGGCGTGTCTGCTACACATCCTGGATAAAGAGACGTAAAAACAATTCCCGTATTATCGTGATAGCGTCGATGAAGTTCTCTCATGGTGAGAACATTGCAAACTTTGCTATCTTTATAGGCTTTGACTGGTTCAAACTTCTTAGCATCAATCATCGAGATAGGTTCTTTAAACCCATCAGCAAACCCTTCTAAATTACCTAAGTCGGGACGGGGTGGAATTTTACCCCCTAATTCATTGGGGTTGTGGGTAACAGTTCCTAAAATGACAACTCGCTTTTCCGGGGCAGAAGAATTTTTAAGATCCTCTAACATTAAATTACAGAGGAGAAAATGGCCTAAATGATTGGTGGTCATACTTAATTCATAGCCTTCGGGACTCCGCAGGGGTTCTTTAAGTAACGGCATATAAATGGCTGCATTGCACACCAAAGCATCAAGAGACTTGCCAGTGGCACGAAAATCTTTAACAAACTGTCTAACACTGTCTAAGCTACCCAAGTCAATGTGCATCACAGTATAGCTATCTAAAGGTATTCCTAAAGACTGGGCTGCTTGGTGAGCTTTCGGTTGATTTCGACAAGCCATAACCACGAACCAACCTCTATCAGCTAGGGCTTTAGCAGCGTATAAGCCTACGCCTGATGAGGCTCCTGTAATGACTACAGTTGATTGACAATTTTCTACCATATGGATTAAAACTTCCTTAAAATTTTATTAATCTTGATCAGAATTTCACACCACTTGGGGTCTCCATGCTTTGAAAAACATGGATTCTAGTTGTTAAGCTTCGACAGGCTGTGAAGTACCCCAACTAAACTCTGTTATAGTTGGGGCTTCCAACTCAACAAAGATTTTAGCTTACGCACTAAGGGTTCGGGTATCCCTATTCTATACCAAAACTATATCTACAGAACCAAGAAAAACCAGAATGTAGACAGTCATAACTGATTTAAGCTAAATTGGTAACGAGTATGTTTAACTCAGTCTGATTAATATTTTATGAAAGAAATTGTCGAAGAAACCCCGAAAATTCGCTCTTTAGAAGATGCTTTAAACCGTTGTCAGTGTCTAGGAATGCGTATTAGTCGTCAACGTCGCTATATCTTAGAATTGTTATGGAACACTAAAGAACATCTTTCAGCAAGAGAAATTTATAATCGTCTTAGTCAAAATGGCAAAAATGTTGGCCATACATCGGTCTATCAAAACCTAGAAGCTTTATCAAGTCAAGGTATTATCGAATGTTTAGAACGATGTGATGGCAGACTTTACGGAACTATTACAGACTCCCATAGTCATGTGAATTGTTTAGATACTCAACAAATTATTGATGTTCATGTTAAACTCCCTCAAGAGTTAATCCAACAGATAGAAGCGCAAACAGGAGTGACCATAACCGACTATCGTATTGATTTTTATGGCCATAAACAGCCAGAACAGTCTAAACTAAATTAAACATTAAGTAAGCCCTCACCGGTATAACCTTTGTGAGCGACCGCCTTATCTCCCTTCTACTTATAGACAAAGATCCGATTTTTCGCTTAGGACTCGCAACCATTTTAAGTGACGATTCTCAATGGAAAATTGTTGCTCAAACGGATAACTTAACAGATGCTTTAACTGAGTTATCAAGTAACACTTTTGATTTAATTATTTTAGATCCTCATTTACCAGATGAGGCATTAAGGATTGAAACCTTTTATCAGCAAATTAAAGAAAGTCAGCCTCAGATTAAACTATGTTTACTAAGTTATGATTTGAGTTGGCAACAACAGCAAGAGTTCAAAAAAATAGGAATTGAAGGATATATAAATAAAGGAACAGTTATAGAAGTTGTGCTGGAAAATTGGCAAAAAATTATTCAAGGTGAATTGATTTGGCCGACTATGATTGCTGGTCAATTATCTGAAGTAAAAACTGAAATATCCGAAAAAAATTGGCTTTCTAGAATACGACAGTCAGGAATAGAACAAATTAATAGTAACTTAGAATTGATTAATGAAAAACTTAAAAATCGTCCTATTTCTAAGTTAGATAAACTGTTTTGGAAAGGAAGAAAAAGGGAGTTGTTAACGGCGCGGTGGTTAGTGGAACAGTTGTTACCGGTTGATGTTATTATACTGTCTTCCAAATCCCCTGATTCTCAAATAATCAGTACAGAGAACCTGAGATTAAAAGAAACATTAGTAAGCGGGGAGAATCAGCTAACTTTTTTTAATCAAACTGCCTCTAAACTTCAGTATAGTCTTAATAATTCAACCGATTTTTTATTAGAAATTGATGGATTAAAGCTTGAGAAGAAAAAAGAATTATTAGAAGTTGTTTTGAAGCAATTTGAGAGAATTATTGTTGATATAAAGTTTATTGAGAGCAATAATATTCAGCTATCGAAAACAAGAAATAGTTTATCTATCTTAGGAAGATTATGGAGAGAATCAGCTTTAATTTTTCTAACTAAATATTGTAATGATGGAGGAAATCTCGTTTTAGAAGATATAGCAATAATAGTAGAAGAAAATGAGGATTTAGTATCTAAAGATATTTTACAAAAAATTCCTGGTTTTCCAGAATTGTTTGATTTTCTTTTATTAAAAAGTGAGTCAAACATTCAACAAATTGATAAAAAAATAGAAGAAAAAGAAAAAATATTTCATAATATTATTATCCAAGTTGCTAACGGAATCATATCCTTGATTTTAAATTATTTTTCAGATAACGAAAAAGTCAAGAAAACATTGTATAATTTAGAGATGGCCTCATCGAGAGAAATGGCAAAATTTAGGAATCGGTTAGCATGGGAATACAGAAAACAAGAATATTGGGGAGAACCGAAAGACATTTTTGAAAGTCAATATCGACTCTTTTTTTTCAACGAAAAAGGTATCGATTGTGCCGTTATTTATAGTCCCCGTCAACAGGAACTCAACACCTTAAGGGGAGTGAGATGGAGTGTAACAATACTCTTAGAAATGCGAGATGCGATCGCCCCACTGCTGCGTTCCTTAGTGGGGACGGTTGGTCAAGCGTTAGTTTATCTATTAACCCAAGTCATTGGTCGCGGAATTGGATTAGTGGGTAAAGGTATTTTACAAGGGATTGGCAACAGTCTCTCAGAAAGAGATTATCAGAGAAAACCATCAAAACACAAATCTAAATCATAAATCATGACTCAGAGATTGTCCTAGATGCTGCCTCATCGTTCATAATAAAAATAAAGAGTAATTTTTTAACAACTGACTGGTTATGCAAGATATCTCCTCCTTAACCTCACGACAAAATCAATCCCAAACAATCGTCCAGCAAAAACAACGGCAATTAACCCCTTCCAAGGATAGCCGACAACGTCGTTCCAAGGGTTGGGGAAAATTACTGACCAGCGCCCTTTTTTTACAATTGCTGTTAATGGCCAGTCCGAGTTGGGGACAAGATAAAAAAGAGGAATATAGTTATAGCCAACTGTTAAATGATATCAATGCAGGAAAAGTTACCCTGGTGGAAATCGATCCCAGATTACAAAAAGCGAAAGTTACCTTAAAAAATCAAGAAAAACCCGAAGAAGTTCCCTTATTAAAACAAAATCCTGAACTGATTAACACGCTTAAAGCCAATGATGTCAAGATTGACTATAATCCTTCTGCTGACAACTCAGCCATGGTGCGGTTAATGCTGCAAATCCCCATATTATTGCTGATTCTCATCATCGTTATTGCCATTGTTCGTCGTTCAGCCAGTATGTCTGGTCAAGCGATGAGCTTTAGTAAATCCCGTGCTAGATTTCAAATGGAAGCAAAAACAGGGATTTCCTTTGAAGATGTAGCTGGAATTGACGAAGCCAAAGAAGAACTGCAAGAGGTGGTAACCTTCCTCAAAGAACCAGAAAAATTTACTGCTATTGGGGCAAAAATTCCCAAAGGGGTGCTTTTGATCGGTCCGCCTGGAACGGGAAAAACCCTTCTCGCTAAAGCGGTGGCCGGAGAAGCAGGGGTTCCCTTCTTTAGTATTTCTGGATCGGAGTTTGTGGAGATGTTTGTCGGTGTGGGTGCTTCACGGGTCAGAGATTTATTTAAAAAAGCCAAAGAAAATGCTCCTTGTCTCATTTTTATCGATGAAATTGATGCAGTTGGCCGCCAGCGAGGCGTTGGCTATGGTGGCGGTAACGATGAACGGGAACAAACCCTGAACCAATTATTGACAGAAATGGATGGATTTGAGGGGAATACAGGCATTATTGTCATTGCTGCCACGAACCGTCCAGATGTCTTAGATCGGGCTTTAATGCGGCCTGGACGATTTGATCGCCAAGTGATGGTAGATTATCCTGATTTCAAAGGACGACAAGGCATTTTAGAAGTTCATGCTCGTGACAAAAAGATAGATAGCGAAGTATCCTTAGAATCGGTCGCCCGGCGGACTCCAGGGTTTACAGGGGCTGATCTCTCTAACTTGCTGAATGAAGCAGCCATTTTTACCGCTAGACGACGCAAAGAAGCCATAACAATGGCAGAAATTAACGATGCCATTGATCGAGTGGTGGCCGGAATGGAAGGAACCCCGTTGGTAGATAGTAAGAGTAAGCGATTGATCGCCTATCATGAAATTGGCCACGCTTTAGTGGGAACGATGATGTCAGGCCATGATCCCGTAGAAAAAGTCACCCTCATTCCCAGAGGACAAGCTAAAGGCTTAACCTGGTTTACTCCCGATGAGGACTCAGGGTTAGTCACCCGTAATCAACTTTTAGCCCGTATTGCTGGTTTATTAGGGGGTAGGGCAGCAGAAGAAGTGATTTTTGGGGAAGATGAAGTGACCACTGGTGCCGGTAATGACATTGAAAAAATAACTTATTTAGCCAGACAGATGGTTACTCGTTTTGGGATGTCAGAATTAGGATTATTGGCTTTAGAAGAGGATGATCAAGATAATTATGCTGCTTTTGACGAAATTGCCACCAAGATTGATAACCAGGTTAATCTGATTGTAGAAAAATGCCATGAAAAAGCGCAAAATATTATTCGAGAAAATCGGGCGATGGTGGATCAGTTAGTGGAGATATTGATTGATCAAGAAACCATTGAAGGGGATGAGTTTCGTCAGTTGGTAGATAAATATAAACAACCCGTTGATTCGGCGATCGAACTCTGTAAGTCAGTTTAATTCCTAGGGTGGGCATTGCCCACCCTACAATATCAAAATAAATAAATCTTATATTACTCCCTAATCATTCTCTCACCCTTCAGACTCTTTAAAAGTCTGCTAAACTGAAAAAAACTCTAGTGCTAGGGTAATGAGATGGAAAATAAGATAGAGTATGTGGGAACCGTAAAAGCTGCATCCCTTCTTAAAATATGTCCCCAACGAGTTCGCCAACTGTTAGCCGAGGGGAGAATAAAAGGAGCCTTTAAAGAAGGAAGATTCTGGAAAATTCCCTTATACAAAGGCATCCCGAAGATTATTCCTGGAAGTAGAGGGCCTAAAGGAACCTGGCGCAAACGTCCTCAAACTATGCCAACCCGAATTCATGTCAACGGCGATCGCATCAAAGCCAATATTCATCAAGATTCTCTTGCCCCTGTGATTATGGTTCGTCAAGGTTCTAATCACACAACTTACTGTGACGAAGTTAAGATTAACGGGCCCTGTAAGCTTACTTATTCTCCCCATCAATCTATTCCAGGGGGTGCTAGGGTGTGGATTGAAGTTGATCATGATGTCCCCATCATTCCCTTAAAATTTGCTACTTAATCTAAATTCCGTCTTACAGTTTTAGAAGATGGCTTTTTGACAATTGGTTATTTAGTCACAATCGTTATCTAAAATCTTTGATTCTGATAGGGAATCTTAAAATATAATCCTAGCAACTGACATCAAATCTCATCGGCAATATGTGGTTTAAACAATCTTCCCAGTCTAAATGGCAAACCCCCATGCCCACCGATAATTATAGTTCCTATGACACCCGACAGAAAAAAACCAACCGAACCATTGGGCAGAAACGTCAACCGCTATTTATCATGTTATTTGTCAGTATTATCCTTTTAGGAGCGATTGGCAGTCGTTTAGCCTTTTTACAATTATTACAAGGGGAAGCATACCGAGAAAAAGCAGAAAATAACCGTGTTCGCATTGTCCCTAAACCCCCTGTTCGGGGTAATATTTTTGACCGTAAGGGGCGCGTTTTAGCTTCCACTCGCTTAACTCATGCAGCCTACCTCTGGCCGATGGTGGTTAATCAACCAGACTGGCCAGAAAATCGTCAATATTTAGCCCAACTCCTGTCTATTCCTGAAGAAAGTATTGAAAATAAAATCCAACAGGCCGGTTACAACGCCTCAACCTTAATTAGAATTGCCCGTAGCTTAAATCCTGCTCAAATTACCGCCTTAGAAGAATTTAAAACCGAATTAAACGGCTTGGAAGTTGATATTGAAACGGTACGAGATTACCCTAATCAAGAAATGGCGGCCCATGTTTTAGGTTACACCGGAGAACTTAACGCTGAAGAACTCAAACGACGACGTTCCGAGGGATATCGGTTAGGGGATATTGTCGGTAAAATGGGGGTCGAAGCGGCCTATGAACAGCAATTACGGGGAGAATGGGGCGGTATTGAACTAGAAGTGGACGGGGCTGGTAAAGTAATGAAGGTGTTAGGGCAGAAAGTCGGCAAACCTGGAAAAGATGTCACCCTCACCCTTGATCTCGATGTGCAGAAAGCGGCTGAAGCAGCTTTAGGAGAACGCATTGGGGCGGTTGTGGCCATTAATCCCCAAACGGGAGGGGTTCTCGCTATGGCTAGTAACCCTACCTTTGATCCCAATATTTTCTCCACTCAAATTACTCCCCAAACCTGGAAACGGTTGCAAAAGAAAGGAAATCCCTTTGTTAACCGTGCTTTACGCGGGTTTCCTCCTGCTTCTACCTTTAAAATCGTAACCGCCACCGCAGGGATGGAGTCAGGCAAATATCCCCCTAATACGGTGTTAAGTACCTTCGCTTATCTCAATGTCGGGGGTACTGCGTTTGGGGAATGGAATCGGGCTGGGTTTGGACCCATGGGCTATGTGCGGGCCATGGCTTGGAGTAGTAATACTTTTCACGGTCAAATTGGCCGGGGTGTAGGCGGGCCAACCTTAATTAAATATTCTCGTCTCTACGGATTTGGCTCAAAAACAGGCATTGAATTAGGGGAAGAGGCTGCCGGGTTGATTGCTGATAACCAATGGAAACTGAAAAATTATAATTGGGAATGGACCGATGGGGACACGGTAAATATGTCCATTGGCCAAGGGTTTACCCAAGCAACCCCCCTACAAGTGGCCATTATGTTTGCCGTACCCGCCAATGGCGGTTATCGCGTCAAACCCCATTTCTTTGAGAAAACCGATGATCTTGAAAAATGGCGTACTTCTATGGAACTGAAACCCAGCACTCTCAAAATCCTGCGAGATGGACTAAGGGCGGTGGTTTCCAGTGGAACGGGAAAAGCTCTCAATGTTCCCAGTTTACCCCCCGCAGCTGGGAAAAGTGGCACCGCAGAAGCCCCTCCAGGAGACTCTCATGCTTGGTTTGGAGGCTTCGCTCCTTATGATAAACCAGAAATTGTGGTTGTCGCTTTTGCTGAGCATTCTGGGGGGGGTGGAGGTTCCGTAGCTGCCCCTATAGTACGTCAAGTTATGGAAGCTTATTTCAAGCATAATACAAAATAATTCAAAATAACAAACTTTCAGAAGAAATTAAACTGCCAGACAGCTAAGTATATTCTTCATTATCAAGATTAAGAGAATCAATGAGCTACATTCATTCTCGATAATACCGTAATTCATATTAATTCTCATTAAGTAACAATAATTGAGAACAAACAGATGATACCCAATCCAATTCTCAAACCCATCTTATCTTCTAGAAGAGACAGGAGGGAAGAAAAAAGATGAAAAATAAGATTATTTAGCTTTTAAATGCTTTATTATTGTTCATTTGACTTGATATCTAAGTATTAATCCTTCTGTCTACAGCCTTTCAAATCTTGCCTCCTTTTAAGGCCAACTTTTCATCATAGACCTTAAATCTACAAATGTAAGTGAGATAAATCATTGATTAAGTTGATTTTCCTCATTGTCAATCATCATTAATTATCTAATTATTGATTTAAGTAATTTCACATAAAACTTATAGTTATTGATGACTAGAAAATACTTAGTCAATTTCTGAAAATATGACTAGGATTCAAAATTAGCGAAATTAAAGCAGGAGCTATTCAAAAAATGAAAAATTTAATCAAAAAGAAGCTTAATCTCAAAGCCAGTCAATATATTGATTTTGGCAGTCACAATCATCAGGAAAAAATTAAACCTTTAATGTTAATAAAAACTTTTTTGTTTTTTCTTTCAAAAAATAAAAACTGTCAGAGTGGTTTTAGTTTATTAGAATTATTGTTAGGTGCTTCTTTAATGTTACTTGTTCTTAGTATGAGCGGATTTGCATTAGTTTATACCTCATCCCTTGATCAAAAAGCATCAGCTAAAGGTCAAATTCAATATAATTCAAATCGAGCAGTTGAATTTATTAAAGAAGAAATTAAATCAGCCAATAAAATTGAATCTGATGCTATTTCAGCATTAGCTGAAGCTCCTGATTTTAGCCTTCCAGAACAAGGAAAACCTGTTTTGGTTCTTCAAGTTCCTGATATTCCTCAAAGGATTATCTATTATACACAACCCTCTAAAAATATTTGGATAAAACCTAACATGATTTTACGGTGGGGTCCGAGTTTAAATGAAGAAGGACAATATGAAAAAGATGAAATTGATAATCCAAAAAGCTGGCAATCTGATGTCTTAATTGATCAAATTGATAATTCAGCCCTAATTTCTAACTGTTTAAAGAATTGGCAATTAAGTAACGTTAATGCTGTTCAAGGATTTCATGCGTGTGTGGACCCTAGTGAAAAATTAGTTGAATTTCATCTGGCTACTACTGCTAGTAATCCTACTTGGAACCAAGATATTACTTATCAACTGAAGACAGCCGCTTTTGCTAAAAGTAATATCGTTCAAGGTTTCACAGAAAATAAGCTTGCTTTCAATATTATTGATAACCAATTAATTCTTGACAGTCCTGCTAAGGTCAGGTTTGAGGTTTTAGGTGGTCAGATTACTTGTGGACGAAGAGGAAAAAATATTCCTGTTAAAACGAATATTTATGCAAACGAGACCCAAAAAATCTGGGATTCTGATTCTCCCAGCGATATTCCCGTCCAACCAGCAGGAACAACTTTTGATATAGAATCAATTGCGGGAGATGGTTCAATTTGCAATGGATTTAATATGAATGTTTCTACTCAAGATTCAAGTACATCACAAGTGAAAGTTCTTGTTAATGGAGATCCCGTCCCTGATATTTTACCCTTTGCTAATCAAAATCAAATCGAATCGTTTGCCCAAAAATATATCGAAAATGGAAAAATTAAAATTCGTGATAATGAAGCTATTTATTTATTTGAACTAGGCTCAGAAAATAAAAATAGTTCAGCTTTCGATTTACAAGATAATGTTGTTTTAGCTACCGTGGAAAAACCTTGATATCTCCATACTATTTTAATACATAGACTGTTATGGTCAAATCAGATTTTCTCTACCTTAATTCATAACTGTTATGAGTTTGTATTAAGAGTTAACTGGGGATTCATCGAACAATAATTAGTATGCTTTTACTAATTATTGTTACCAACTATTGAGATTCACCCATTAGGATGACTCATCAGCAGGGCGCATGACTCATTGGTGTACCCCTAAGCTATAAGTTAAGCCAATAAAGAGGATATCATCGTGAATCTTAGCTTACCCAAATGGTTACAGCCAACTTTCTCCATTAACAAACCACTGCAAATAACTCATGATGATTGTCTTAAAGACCAGACCATTCAACCCCTTTCTAGTGAAGAAAAAGATTTATCATCAGCAACTCCCTCATTGGGTTATTTAGATGATTATATTCATCAATACTTTTGATACGATTAACTCCGTTTTATTACGTTTTGCTTCTCACTCAAACGGGTTGGAATTTGCGAGAAAAACCCTAGCGCTAGAGTTGGAAAAAACGAATGGATGACCAAGAGAAGATTTTTTGATACTATTTTATAGGTAGGGACTTTTGCCAACACTCTATTAAAGGCTAAACCACCATTGTTTATTTTAATCAACCAACTCACCAATGATGAATCGTCGCTTCACAGCTCTAACTGATCCAGGACTGTTGAGATCGGTCAATCAAGATAACTATTACATCGATCCTGAAGGACGTTTTTTCGTGGTCGCAGATGGGATGGGTGGCCACGCAGGAGGACAAGAAGCTAGTCTGATTGCAACCCAACGCATTAAAGAACATTTAGAACAGTATTGGGACTCCGAAGCCTCTTCCCATGACATCTTGGAAGAGGCTATCCTAAAAGCCAACGAAGGGATATTAGAAGACCAAGAAAACCATCCCGAACGGGGAGAAATGGGAACAACAGCCGTGGTGGTACTGTTTCGGGGAGAACAACCCTTACGGGCCCATGTGGGAGACTCTCGACTCTATCGCATTCGGCAGGGTAAATTAGAACAGATAACCGAAGATCATACCTGGGTGGCACGGGCCCTAAAAATGGGTGATATTGAGCCAGAAGAGGCGAAAACCCATCCAGGACGGCACGTTTTATTTCAATGTTTAGGGCGCAAAGATACTCAAAAACCAGAAATTGATAGACTCGATATTCAACCTGGCGATCGCCTTTTACTCTGTAGTGATGGCTTAACAGAAGAAGTGGGAGATCCAGCTATCCAAGAAATTTTTGACCACAGCGAATCTTGTGATGATATTGCTAAAAATTTAGTAGAAGCAGCTAAAGATGGTGGAGGTTCCGATAATATTACGGTGGTGGTTGTGGTTGAAGAATAAGTACCTGGACAAAAATAAACGTTACTCGTTTAAGTTAAGCAGAGGAGGCAGAGGGTGCAGAGGAAGCAGAGGAGGAGAGGCTATGGAGTAATTTACATTTCTTAAGACAGTTCACTTTATTTATGCCAGACTACTTAAGGAATGGTCACTGGTCACTGGTCACTGTTTCTGCCAAGAGTAGAATTTTTCTTATATCGAACTCAGGTTATCTCAGGTACAATTAAAGGTTGTGCTTGAAAAGAAACCTTGTTGCTGAATCCATGAATACCACCACTGATGATAAAACCATTGTCAAAGATTACTTCAACGCCACAGGATTTGACCGTTGGCGTAGAATTTATGGTGATGGAGAAGTTAATAAAGTTCAAAAGGATATTCGCCTCGGACATCAACAAACCATTGACACAGTGGTAGACTGGTTAAAAGCAGATGGAAATCTCTCTAATCTCTCTATCTGTGATGCCGGGTGTGGGGTTGGTAGTTTAAGCCTTCCTTTAGCCCAAGAAGGGGCAAACATCTTCGCCAGTGATATTTCTGAAAAAATGGTCACAGAGGCCCAAGAAAGGGCGCAAAAAACCCTCAAAGATGCCAGTAAGGTGACGTTTGCTGTACAAGATTTAGAAAGTTTAAGCGGACAATATCACACCGTTATTTGTCTAGATGTGTTAATTCATTATCCGACTGAAGATGCGGCCAAGATGATTAATCATTTAGCGTCTTTAGCTAAAAATCGATTAATCCTTAGTTTCGCACCGAAAACCCTTTGTTTAACCCTTCTCAAAAAGATTGGTGAGTTTTTCCCTGGTCCGAGTAAAACCACTCGGGCTTATCAACACCGAGAAAAAGATATCATAGAAATGCTAGAAAAAAATGGCTTTACCATTCAACGTAAAGACATGACTAGCACTCGTTTTTATTATTCTCGAATTCTTGAAGCGGTTAAAGAATAATTGACCTATCATGGGACTGACAACGCAACAACTGATCACCTGGAAACAACAAAGCCGTCCTATTGTAGCGTTAACAGCTTGGGATTATGGTTTTGCTCAACTATTAGACGCGGCCGGCATTGATATTATTTTAGTGGGTGATTCTTTGGCTATGGTAGCTTTGGGGTATGAAACCACCTTACCCGTTACTCTTGATGAAATGTTGTATCATGCGGCTGCTGTTCGTCGGGGAGTTAAACGGGCCTTAGTGGTGTGTGATTTACCCTTTCTCAGCTATCAAGAAAGCATCAGTCAAGCCATTCATGCTGCAGGAAGGGTTTTAAAGGAAACAGGGGTACAAGGGGTTAAACTCGAAGGTGGACACCCTGCAGCCGTGGAAACTGTTGCCCGTTTGAGTGATATTGGTATTCCAGTGATGGGCCATGTAGGGTTAACGCCCCAATCGGTGCATCGTTTGGGTTATGGTCAACAGGGAACCACTGAGGCGGATGCTGAACGTATTCTATCAGAAGCGATCGCTTTATCAGAAGCAGGGGCGTTTGCTGTTGTTTTAGAGCATATTCCCGCTAACCTTGCTAGAATGATTACGGCAAAGTTACCCATCCCGACGATTGGCATTGGTGCCGGGTCTGATTGTGATGGGCAGGTGTTAGTGACAGCAGATTTATTGGGATTATCCGAAAAGCAGCCTCCTTTTGCTAAATCTTATGTCAATTTAAGGGAAATTGTCACTAAAGCAGTCAGTGATTTTTCCCAAGACGTTCGAGAAGGAAAGTTTCCTGAGAAGTGACATCCTCCTCAACTAAATCACCGATTATAGTTGGGGCTTCCCGACTCACGACGGGATATTTCTGCCCACAGAGGCTTTATACCTCTACGCCAGTTATCTAGGCTCATCGCCCCCGACACC
>JAAUYD010012445.1_pt1 | contig 13423 bp, 12 predicted proteins | sample 7278101 | NCBI WGS metagenome assembly JAAUYD01 (sample SAMN14350128, study PRJNA611818) | marine sediment metagenome | isolation source: surface marine sediment (0.6m) | place: French Polynesia: Moorea | collected 2018-08
GACTGTTTGCAAATTTAAAGGTTCTTTAAGGTATTAACAAAATTAAAAGTTCATAATATTTCTGGGAACCATCAAATAATTCCCCATATATCAAAATTTAAACAGCACTATTCGCCATGCTGCTGACCAAGTATATTCTGTTTAAACTAAGTACACTTCTCATTATCAAAACTGGAGGCCTTTTTACGATTGAACCTCTTTACTTACAGAATTATCAGCTATCTATTTCAAATCTTTAAAGTCGAACTGCTCATCTTTTTCGATATCATTCAATAACATTTTTCCAACTATATCATTAATCTTGTAAGGAGGTATACCGTCTCCTGGTGATTTGATACTAATATCATCAATGTTGACAATATGCTCTTTACTTAGGTTTCTGGAGGCGACAAGTTTTTTAGACATTTTTATTATAGGCTTTTTCTCGCATTCAAGTGCCCTCTTAACTCCATCTCCCATTGCTATTTTTGCACGATGCAGATCTCTAATTAATCTTTTTAGTCCAGCTGGAGAAAGTGAAAATGAATGATCGGTACCTTTCCAAGCTCTGTTTAATGTGAAATGTTTTTCTATTATTCTGGCGCCTAATACATAGGCAACGATTGCCATGGCAATCCCGCTCTCGTGATCTGACATTCCTATAACGCTTTTAGGAAAATTTTCACGATATGTTGTAATAACATTTAGATTCATATCTTCGTAGTCAAAAACTGGGTATGCAGCAGTACATTGTAAAAAGCATATTTTCCTATTTATCGGCGAAATCTCATTTTGTACACGCTTAACATCATCTATACTCGCCCCACCAGTACTAACGATCATAGGCTTATCAAAAGATGCTATATGCTTTAAAAGCGGTATATTCGTGATATCTCCAGATGCAATTTTATAGGCTGGCATATTGATGTTTGATAGAAAATTAGCGCTATTAAAGTCAAATGCTGTTGAAAACATGGTTATATCAATATCTTTAGCGTATTGTTTTAGCTCTAAATATTCTCGTTCACCGAATTCTAAAGCTTCCCGATGTTTGCCATATGTGTCTCCATAACTATTTTCACTTGTGTAGGGCGAATCATAAAGATTCTTTACATAAAGGAATTTATTATCACGTTTTTGAAGTTTGACTGCATTTGCGCCGCATTCTTTTGCAGATTTAAACATTTCCTTTGCAAGTTCGACATCCCCCATATGGTTATGCCCTATCTCTGCAATTACATAACAATCACTATCGTCATTAATAATGGTACCATCAAGTTCTATCTCTCGTTCCATGGTCTACATACCTTCATTTTTAAAAATTTCGTTTTCGATATAGTTTGAAATAATTTTGGCCTTAATTTCTGATCCTAATTCATTAACGTGTCTACCATCGGTCCAATATTTCTTGTCTTTTGGAAGCAATTTAGCCAGATCTAGGAAATAAACATCCAAGTCTGTTGAAATTTTTTTTAATATAGAATTCATTTCATAGTATGAATTCATATATTCCTCTGACGTTACAGTAGGTTTGTTCTTAAAAAGATTTGAAGTAGCAAACGAAACCAATAATACCGTAATATTGCGTTGCTTGGCAATTGCTATAATATTTTCAATGTTTCTTCTAAAGTATTTTGGACGATTTTTTTTAAGCATTTCATTCGCGCTTGTCTCTATAAATATTTTACTAGGATATATATTAGCTCTCTTTTGTATAATAAATTCCTTACCTTGATAAGCCTTGCTTGCTAAGGAGAGTCGTTTTGCTATAGTGCTATGTGGACTAATTAATCCTATTAAAATTGCGCTAATTCTAAATATATTTGAATACTGCCAAATGCCGGGCATATATGCGAAATTGTATGTTGCAAGTCTTCTTCCAGAGTTATCATTTTTATATTTCTCACTAGGCCAAATTAGTCTGGTATGCACATCATTTATTCCATGATAAACAACTATTAAATCTGGCTCCAGATCGAGTATTCTGGTTTCAAAATCAATAAGCGACTCCAGAGTACCATAACCGCCTGATCCTGCGTTGACAACTTCAATATTTTTTTTGTTACGTGTATTATTCATTTTATTTTCTAATAAATCAGGATAAGAAAATTTATGGTCTTCAATATGATCGCAGTAGGTAGTTGAATCTCCCATACAGATTATTCGATATTGTTCTTTTGGTTTCGGTATCTTTATCTCTTTGCCTCTATACCCAAATGAATTGTGTCTATTTTTTCCTGATGAATAATTAGGGCATGGACAATAACCAAGGTATCTGTGCGGTATATACTGCGATAATGTTTTACCTTTTTTAGAGTTAAAATGCCTTAATGAAGCATATCTTTCGAAAATTATATTTGAAGCGAAAAAACGAATGTAAACATATAAAACACATTCAATTAATATAAAAAAAACGATAATGTAGAATAAAATTTCATATATAATATTCATAGCAGTATCTACTATTTAAATAATATTATTTTATTTATTAACATCGACATCCAGGTTTTGCTCGTACTTATAGAAAGGTATTATTTCGTCATACTTTCCAACTTTTTTAATTCGACCATTTTCAATCCATATTATAGAATCGCATATATTCACAGTTGTCAGTCTATGTGCAATTATGATCATCGTAAGCTTACCTTTCAAATTCTCAATAGTCTTTTGTACTTTTTTTTCGCTTTTTGTATCGAGTGAACTCGTTGCTTCGTCAAAAATTAATATTTCAGGATCACAATATATTGCTCTTGCTATAGCCACTCTTTGTCTTTGTCCTCCAGATAGCTTTATACCTCTTTCACCTATTTCTGTTTCTATATCATCAGGTAACGTCGAAATTAATTCGTTAAGCGCTGCCATCTTACAAGCTTGTCGTACTTTTTTTGTATCGATTTCATTTCTTTTTAGACCAAAGGCAATATTTTCAGAAAGGGTGCCATCATATATATAAGGAAATTGTGGTACATATCCTATTTTTTTCGTCCATGACCTTTTGTTGTTTCTACTAATGGGTACGCCATCTACATATATTTTGCCAGATTCAACATTTAGTAATCCCATAATGATATCTGCTAATGTACTTTTTCCTGATCCGGATATTCCGATAATACCAAGTGTTTTTCCTTTTTCTATTTTAACTCCAACTCCCTCAAACAAATTTCTTTTGCTTCCTTGATATCTAAACACAATATCATTTACTTTAATGTCATTCTTGAATTCTATTGTTTTTTTATTTATATAGCATGAACCCAGATTGCTCCCATTTACTTTTTTATTGATTAGGTCAATGTAATTGAAACATTTATCAATGTAGGGTAGATATGATCTTATTTTAGCAAAGGAGGCGAGAATTCGATTTATTGCAGGAAGTCCCCTCCACGCGACAACAGCCAAAAAGGCTACAATCCCCGTTGTTTGCGTTGGAGAGCTATCCATCAGAAAATACAGTGCCGCCACTGATAACATGAGCAATGAAATACCCATCGTTTCTAAAAACAATGATGGCGACTCTGTCAATACACCTTGCAACGCCGATAACTTAGAGAATATTTTGACTTCCTTCAGAAAGTCTCTCATAAATAATTTTTCTTTGCAGAATATCTTTACGTCCTTTAAGCCGTGTATACATTTAGTGACATTACGATGTATTGATAGGTTGTAGTTGCTATTTTTCTTTGCAATTGTATCGATTGGGTTCTTTACCATACGAAACAGCAAATATGACCCGCTTCCAAAAACCAGGAAGACAATAGGTGACAGAATAGGATCGATTAAAAATATAGTTGCGAATAGAACTGTAACGACCAGGCAATCGCTGGCAACTCTTAAAAATGATCTCATCAAATCGCCTATGTATTTCCTCCATAGGATGACCATTCCCAGTTCAGCAGAATTCTCATTAATATACCATTCATAAGGCAATGATAGGAATCCACGCAATAAAAATTCTCCATAAAATGCAGATACAAATGCACTGTATCTCCCAATAAGATAGATCATTAAGGCTTTCAAAGAATTTTTGAGCAAAATCACTGTAAATACCACAACGCTTAATAGCGCAATAATAGACAATTCATTCTTTAAAAATTGAGCTGGTATTAAAAATTCAACTTTCATGAATGAAGATGATTTAAATATTTCTTCAGGGTTTACTATTGATGATGCATATATAGCCAGAGCGCCAGCAGCGATAGTTTCAAGAAAAGCAAATCCTACAAGCATTAAAAGCAAAACCCAATATTGCCAACGGCTTTTTTTGGGTAACCTTTGCAAGATACTGGAGACAGCTTTGAACAGGTCATTTTTAAATAAAAAGGTCATGAACTTTATATCCGAATATACTCATTTTGAAAAAATTTCTTTGTAGCGACCAATGCACCGGATTCGATTATTAAAAAGGTCTTTATTAAGGCACAAATACTTGTATTGGATCTTATGTGACCTGCAATTAGGGCATGTGTTTTCATAACAAAGAAGAATCTCATCGCAATTCTGACATATACGACATTTACAGCGTTGAGCATATCGATGAAATTGAAGCAATAATTGAGATCGGACGGCCTTTTCTCTAATTATCCAATCATCATATTTCATAATTACCAAAGGAGCTTTTTTAATTGATTACATGTCCCATACCGGGAATCGTAATTTCCACTCACCGTCAATATGATGCCATAAATGTGGGGATCTGTGCGCATCGCACAACTGTTGAAACGCATCTGCATCAATGCCAAGATATTCCATAATTTCATCAAAATATTTATCTGGGAATTCTCCATCAAATCTTTTTACCAATGCAACCCCTTCTTCGCGCGTCAAATGCTTGTTGCGAATCTCTTGTGATGCGTCATAGGATGCCCTACCGAGTCCGAATTTGATATGGGTAGTATAGTAATGGAGGTCATCTATTTTATCATCAATACTGTTATACTTGCTATATGTACCCTGTGTCCTGAATGGCCGCGCCTTGAATGCAGTGTTCTCAGTTGCATAATAGTAGGCTTCCTGTGGGGTCCACTTTAAATAGTAACCAAGATAATGAACTTCAATTTTTGACCGTTCTAATTCGTCCGCAGTTGCTGGAAAATATGGTGAGAGTTCATTCATTTTTAGATCATAGGTATCCAATAGTTCTGGTACGGATACACCTCCAAGATGAATTTCAGATATGTTTTCCATCGAGTAATATGATTTATCCCTCAAGGAAATCGAAGTTTCTGCGATGGGATTACCGTACTCGGCTTCAGATTCACCATAAAAAATAAGAGGAATATCAAATTTTAAGGCCATTTTTGGCGCTAAATTTTTTTGACCAAGAATGAATGTTTGAAAGGGATGTAATAAATTTTCTATCGATAATTTTGTCAGCAATCTGTGAACGCGGCCGTTTTGGTTAAACGTGATATTGTCAAAACCACCGATTTCGATCCAATTTCTAAAATTTTTGTAACCATAATCGGTATACATGATGGGAGGCCATGTCACCGTCAAAGGGTTCATATTGTACTTATACTTTAAGATATGAGCAGCATAAGCACTATCTTTGCCGCCGCTCCCTGGCACAAGACAGTCATAATCACCGTTGCTTTTGCGGTACTTGTCCAACAGCTTAACTAATTCTTCTTCACGGTCCTGCCAGTTGATATCCTCTTTTTTTTCTGCATATCGACATGCATCACAAACGCCATCGTTGTCGATGTTCAAGGTAGGCGTAAAACGGTCTTTGGTATGTTTGAATTCCGGATAGGAACTTGGTCTCTGGTTTGACATGACACAGTGACTGCAATAGACGACTTCGCTAGGAAGACCATAATACGCTTCGTGATCGGCATTCTTCATTAATCACCACTCCTGTTGCTGTTAATTAAATTTTTAAAATTTGTGTAAATTTTTAACCCTTCTGTACTGCTTCGCTCAGGGTGGAATTGTAACCCGTAGATGTTGTTGTATTTAACTCCGGAGCAAAATCTAAAGTCTCCGTAATCAGTAACCGTTAGCATCATGGATGAATCTTCAGGTTGAACTGAATATGAATGAACAAAATACATAAAAGCGCCTGGCTCGATACCGTCGATGATTGTCTCAGACCACTCGGATTTCGAACCATTTGGAGGCATGATACGATTCCAGCCAACCTGGGGAACCTTTAGTTGTCGATTCTTATATTGGGTACTATTGAGCTGGGTAACGTTGCCGGATATCAAATCGAGTCCACTGTGGGTTCCAAATTCGTGGCTTTTCGAAAATAGCATTTGCAGGCCGAGGCAGATACCCAACAATGGCTTTCCGGATTCGGCAAAATCACGAAGCACTGAAATCAAATCGAGTCTTGTCAAAGCATCCATTGCATCGCCAAACGCCCCTACACCAGGCAAAATAATGGATCTTGCAGTTTCTATTTGTTTTCCGGAAGAAGTAATGGTTGCGTGCAGTCCGACATGCTTGCACGCTTGCCGGATGCTGAACAAGTTACCAAGGCCGTAGTCGACAATGGCGACATCAGGTTTTGTAGACATATGTTTCAATTATTTCTTATATTCGGCAATTGATGTTCTGTTTCGAAAGCGATGCCTTGATGGATTGGATACTAGCAGGTGATACTTTAGCAAAAGTACGTTTTGATTTTACAAATTCTAAATTGCCTTCTTGTTTAAAATCTTCTTCATCATATAAAGATTGAGCATCATTTAAAGCATGATAGTGCAAAATTGAAGCAAGACAAACAGCATCCGCCATTCCATCATTTACGACATTGACAGCATCTGAAATCTTACCACACCCACCAGCGGCAATTACCGGCACAGGTACAGAGGCCGCAATTTTTTTTGTCAAATTGAGATCATACCCTTCCCCGGTACCTTCCTTGTCAATTGTGGTTACCATCAGCTCTCCCGCACCGTATTCGACTGCCTTTTGGGCCCAAACGATTGCATTGACACTTGTACGTTCGCGTCCGTAATCGATATACGCCTCATATTCATTATTTTCAGTTTTAATGGCTTCGATAGACACAACAATAGTTGATGATCCAAAGGTCATCGATGCTTCCCTTATCAGTTCCGGCCGCTTGATTGCAGCTGTATTGATGGCCACCTTATCAGCTCCGGCGCGTAGGACGTTACGGATGTCCTCAACGTTCCTCAAGCCGCCACCAACGCAGAGCGGGATAAATATCTCGCTGGATGTTTTTTCAATGATCTCTAGCAAGCTGTTTCGGCCGTATAAACTCGCAACAGCATCTTGATAAAATAATTCGTCGGCACCGTTTTCATAATAATATCTTGCAAAGTGCTCGGGTTTGCCGAGCACTCGCAGCCCTTCAAAATGAATTCCCTTAACCAGGTTTGGGCCTTTTATATCAAGTCGTGGAATAATCCGAGTATACATATTAATTGCTTTTGAAACCTTTTACGTTCAAATTAGCATTGCATCGATTTTTTTCTATGTTGCAAATAAAGTTCACATATATCGAAATCAATTTGAGAATCGATGTCCATCGATCGTTCTTTCGGCATGACATAGCCAATGGTTTCAGCATCTATGAAGCTTTTGGTTTTGAATAGCCATTTGGAATCAGCCACATAAACGGCTCCGTTCAATGAGTAGACAGGGGGTAGTTCCTGACGCCGAAGATACATTGACCTGTTTTTCATTATGGGATCCAAGTGGTGGTTCGAATTGAGACTGTACATCCAATATGGATTCTGCTCGGATAGCACAACTGAAACACAGCAAGGCGCACCTGATTTCATGCACAATTCAATACACGCATCGACATCAGCAGCAGTCCGTAGTGGTGAAGTCGGTTGCAGCAGGACAACGTAGTCATAGTTCTCATGCAACATTTCAAGCGCATGCAGGACAGGTGAGATTCCAGGAGTGTCATCCTCAGCCAGTTCTTTAGGCCTGACAAAAGGTACTTCACACCCACATCGTTTAGCCACATCAATGATTTCAGAATCATCCGAAGAAAGAATAAATCTATCAATCATTGTCGACTTCCGAGCAGCCTCAATGGTCCATTCAATCAAAGGTTTCCCTGCGATTTCCAGTATGTTCTTTCTCGGTAAACCTTTAGATCCCCCCCTGGCGGGTATAACAGCCAATATTTTTGATTTCACAGTCATTAGAACAGTTCGCAGTAATCTCCATTTGCTTGCTTGTAGTCACCAGGTTTTCCAATATCAATCCAATATTCGCGAATGGGAAATGCTGTTGTTACTTTTTTATCTTCAATGAGTTTTTCGTATAGATTAGGCATATCGAAATATTGATCTTTTGGTACATAGTCTAGTACGCGCGGCTCTATCACATAGATGCCTGCATTAACGAAGAATTTATGCAATGGTTTTTCATCTACCGAATCGATATTTTGATCTTTTATTTTTACGACACCATATGGTACTTGAAATTGATACTCTCGAACGCACATGGTCGCAAACGCTTCTTGTTGCTTGTGAAAATCAAGGAGCTGTTGAAAATTGACTTTGGTCAAAACATCCGCATTCATCACAATCAGCGTGTCTTTTGGCTGAAAGGGAATCAAGCTTAATGCGCCTGCGGTACCCAGTTCATCCTTTTCTTCTAAATACTTGATATCGACGCCCAATTTACGCCCATCCATCAGATAATCCATTATGATCTTGGCTTTATAATTGACCGATATTAAAAATTTATAAAGTCCATATTCTTTAAGATTCTCGATGATAGTTTCAATAATCGGTTTATCCCCTACCCTTAACATCGGTTTCGGGCATTCTTCTGTCAGGGGTCTTAGCCTGGTTCCTTGACCGCCTGCCATCAAGACAACGTAATTCTCGCTGTAGCCGGGATTTATCATATCGATGAGCATTTTCAGATCAACAATATGTCCGTCTGCATTCAGAACGGGCAAGTGTCGGATCTTTTTATGCTTCATTAACGTAATGATATTTTCTTTGCTCTCATTTTCATTAACAAAGGAATAATCTTTGGTCATGATATCACGAACAGGTTTATCGGTTGTGAAACCGTTAAGTATGGCTCGGCGGATATCACCATCTGTGACCGTTCCCAGCAGATGCATATTTTTTTCGACCACAAGACCGATTTGCAACTCAGACGAATCGATAACCTTAATTGCATCGAGGATTGAATCAGAAGGTTTTATTAATGTTGATTTCCATGCTTTCATTTATAAGCGCTATCCCCTTAGTGGTATAATCTTGAAAGCTATCTATTTGAAGATGTCAGGTTATAAAAATCCTTTTTGAGAATGTTATTCAACTGAAAGGATTTTAGCTGATGCAGGATGTTGGACGCGGTGTTTTTGCCTTCATAAGGATTTTTCATTTCGAGCAGTGCGTCTTTAAAACCGGGTGACAATGCTTTTTTTAATGCTTCAATAATATCCTCTTTTCGCGTATCGCAATTAATAACGCTTCGACTTTGAACGCGTCCTTTTTGTCTTTCACCAATATTTATAGTGGGAACTTTGAAGCTTGGGGCTTCAATGATACCGCTGGATGAGTTTCCCACCACCGCTCCGGCATTTTTTAATACACTGAGATATTTCAATTGACCTAAGGATGAAAAAATACAAGCTCTTGTTGTATTGGCCGCAACATATTGTTCTAATGCACTGTTAATGGCTCTTCCGCCGGCATCTGCATTGGCTTTGGTGAAAACCACATTTATATCATCAAACACATCTAACGCATTCAAAAAGTTTGTAATGTTACCTTGCTCTCTATCCTTATCAAAATCTATCGTCTGGGGATGCAGCGTAACCAGTATATACCTTTTATGAAAATCGAAGTTTAGTTTCTTTTCAAGCTGATTTCGCGATAAAAGACCAAGATGTTTAATGTTTTCGACACCAAGCGCCCCAACATTGAACACGGTTCCAGGATTTTCCCCCAATTGAATGACCCTGTTGCGGTATTGTTCAGTGCTTGTGAAATGAAGGTGACTCATTTTCGTTATAGAATGTCGGAAAGCCTCATCAACTGCACCCAATGTCATTTCTCCGCCATGAATATGCGCGATCGGAATACTGCAAATGATACCGGCTGCTGCAGCACAAAAAGCTTCGAAGCGGTCACCTAACAGAACGATCATATCCGGATTGAGCTGCTTATATGCATCAGGGAAACTCATCATCGCAACTCCCATCGATTTACAGATGGCTCCTGCACTGTCTGATGACATCAGTATTTCGACTTTTTGGTCGATTTTGAATCCATCACCTTCGATTTCACGATATGTATGTCCAAATTCAGCCGACAGATGCATTCCGGTGGCGATAATCTGCAAGGACAGCTCTGGGTCTATTTCGACCTTTTTCATCAAATTGCTCAACAGACCGTATTCGGCTCTAGTGCCGGTTACAAAGCAGATCTTTCTTTTCATATCTGGTCGTCCGGATTGTAGTTTCTTTTGGCGGTTTCGCCGATAACATCGTCCCACAAGAGAGGCGACATACCGCCATCTGGTCTTTTGACAGTAATGTTTTCTTCAGAAAACAACTCCCCTTTTTTGATTGCCTTTGAAGCCACGATGCTTTTACGCACAAGGGGCCTGTTTTTAAGCTCAGATGGTGTCGGTGCCTTTATGTCACTACCTAGTGCTTTTTCCACATTTCGTATGGACACCACCATCTTTTTGAAGTCTCTGGGATTTAAAGATGCTTTGTGATCCGGCCCTGGCATATCGTTATCCAATGTAAAATGCTTCTCTATTACCTCGGCGCCCATGGCCACTGCTGCAGTTGGCATATCAATGCCCGTTGTGTGGTCTGAATACCCTACTTTAACGTTGAATGTATTGCGGATTGTCAACATGGCTCTGAGATTTACATCTTCAAGTGGTGTAGGATATGCGGTATTGCAATGCATCACGATGATTTGAGTCTTTGGAGTTCCCGCAGCCTGCAAAATAGAGAGGGCTTGTTCAACCTCACCTAGATGGGACATCCCCGTGGACAAAATGAGCTTCTTATTCAAGGATCCTATTTTCCTGAGATACGGTAAATTGTTGATTTCACCAGATGGTATCTTGAAGATAGAAAGTCCTAATGTATTCAATAATTCGATGGATTCTACATCAAAGGGTGACGATAAAAACTGGAGTCCTTTTTTTTTGCAAGTATTGAGCAGGTCTATATGATCGGGTTTACTCAGTTCGAGCTGCTTAAGCATTGCAAGTTGTGATTTACCGGTCGATTTGGACGTCATCTGGTAATCAGCTTTTTTCGCATTCCGGGTAGCAAGATGATCTGATATAAATGTTTGGAATTTAACGGCATCAGCGCCAGCTGTCATCGCAGCATCGATTAGCTCTTTTGCCAGTGTTATACTGCCGTTGTGGTTTACGCCAACTTCAGCGATAATTAACACATTACCTTGATTTAAAGAAATTTGATGATCTGACGACATCGAAAAGCCTTGAATCAAAATTTAGGTGATCTTGGAGTGCAGACCGATGATGCTGCGTTCATTAACTATTGATTTTTCACGCACTGTTGAATTGCTTCCGATGAAACTACCCGTTTTTACAACGCTGCCACCATTAACGATCGCCGCAGTCGAGATATGGCAATGATCTTCGATGATGGCTTCATGCTCAATAAGGCTTTTTGTATTGATAATACAATTGGCCCCGATAACTGCTTCGGCATTGATAATGGCTTGATGCATGATAATTGTACCTTCTCCAACAGTCGCATGATTCGACACATATGCATAAGGTGAGACAATGTTGGGTAGGCTCACAGGAACTCTCTTCAGTACATTGAACACCTCAATACGCCGTTTAGGTGTCTTAATTTGCCCGATGGTAATCAAAAAAAACTTATACTCCTTGCTTAACCTTGGCAAATCTTGATCGGTAGCAATTATGTCATATCCGAGCACTGATTGGTGCAATTTTTCTTTGACATCGACGATACCGGCTATCCGATAACTGCCTTCTTGTTCAATCACATCGATGCAAGATTTGCAGTGCCCTCCCCCACCAACAAGAATGATCTCGTTTTCCATTATTTCACCACACCACTGGGGATATTAACCAAACGGTCGGCAAACCATCTGGCGTTGGATAACTCGTCTGTCTCACACTCTTTGTACATGGGCAATTGGTGCAATAATTGCCATGCCGGACGAGTAAAAATTTGGGCATCGTTTGTATGTTCCAAAAAACGATCCCGTTCGGTTTTATCAGGCAATATGATTGCATTGAGCCAGTAGTTTGACCGGGCATGTTGTGATTCTCTGACAAAAGCCAGATCGATTTTTTTGAAAAATTCTTCGTATTTTCGTGCCAAATTACGTTTTTTGGTTATAAACATGTCAAGTTTTTCAAGTTGAGCACATCCGAGTGCCGCGTTAATATTCGGCATGCGGTAGTTATATCCAACGGCATCATGAACATATTCATATGTTCCGGCCACTTTGGCAGTGGTGGTCAGGTGTTTGGCGAAGTTGGCCAATGCGTCATCATCTGTCAATATCGCGCCACCACCCCCGCAGGTAACTATTTTGTTTCCATTGAAACTCAGTATACTGCAACGTCCGAAAGTCCCGGCGTGCTGTCCTTTATAATAGCTGCCGATTGCCTCGGCAGCATCTTCAACGACTGGTATATGGTAGCGCTTACATAGCTCCGTGATTTGATCAACACAACATGGATGCCCGAAGGTGTGCATCGGCACACAAGCGGTCACCCTTCTTTTTGTGATGCGGTTATAGCTTTTTTCGCCTTCAATATAACAGTTGCTTTCTAAAAAACGTTCAACTGATTTTACGCTGAGGCCAAGGGTATCTTCATCGACATCTAAAAAAACAGGATGAGCGTCACAGTACCGAATGGCGTTTGCCGTGGCAACAAATGACAATGGTTGCGTGATAACTTCATCGCCCGATTTGACACCGACCAACTTCAGGGCAACATGCAACGCGGCTGTTCCATTTACCGTAGCGACAGCATGTTTGCTCCCTGTAATCTTACAGAGTGTTCTTTCAAATTGATTGACATACTCTCCAACAGAGGAAACGAAAGTTGATTGAATTGCCTTATTGGCATATTCCATTTCCGTTTCGTCAAAAAATGGTTCATGTAAAAGTATGGATTGCTTATTGTGATACAGTTCGCGAATAAAGGAGATGATTTTATTATACATTGTAAATATTGTTCTTGTATTTCTTTAAATTCTCAGTACGTTCGAACCACTCTATTGTCTTCATCAGTCCTTCACGGAGTGAGTGCTCTGGTGCAAACCCGGTTAATTGACGTATTTTTGTATTATCGCAACATAGCCGAAACACCTCTGATTTTTCAGGCCGAAGTCGCTCTGCTTGCGTGACAACCTCAATGTCGGACTGCATGATTTCTTTTATCATTTCCACGACCGACTGCATTGAGTACTCGTTGTTTGAGCCGATGTTGACTGTTTGTCCAATTGCCC
>JAAUYD010066958.1_pt1 | contig 13423 bp, 8 predicted proteins | sample 7278101 | NCBI WGS metagenome assembly JAAUYD01 (sample SAMN14350128, study PRJNA611818) | marine sediment metagenome | isolation source: surface marine sediment (0.6m) | place: French Polynesia: Moorea | collected 2018-08
CCAAAGGAGTATAGAAAAATATATAATGGAAGATGTGAAATGTCTTTTTTGCCGCCAGAGCGGGGGAAAAATTGTCATTGAAGAAAACGGGTTTAAAGGTAGAAAATGTTCTCAATGTAGTTTAATTTACATGTCACCAAGACCGACATTTACTGAAACTTTGAACCTCTATGTTAGCGACCAGGGTCTTACATCTGCCAGTATGCATCTATCCGATGCCTTCGTTAAAAGACTGCATGCAAAAGACAATATTAGCATTATTCAAAAATACAGAAAAGACGGAGCTATACTTGAAATCGGATCAGGGGCTGGATATTTTTTGGATGAGGCGAGAAAAAAAGGATTCGAATCTTTTGGAATAGAACCTAATAAAATTGCAGCTGATTTTATCAACAATAAATTGAAAATACCTTGTGAAGAGACCGGCATAAATGAGTCTACATTCGGCGATAAGAAATTCAATGTAATTTACCACTGTAATGTTTTAAGCCACCTGTATGATCCAATCGATGAATTTCAAAAAATTCATGAAAAGCTAAGCCATGATGGAATTCTTGTTTTTGAAACAGGTAATATAGGTGAAATGAATCAAAAATATTTTTCACTGATTGATACATTTGGCTATCCCGATCATTTGTTTTTTTTTGGTGAAAATAGTATCAGATTATTGCTCGAGAATACAAAATTTGAAATTATAAAAATTTATAAATATTCTATACAGTGGTATCTGATGGTTCATAAATTTAAGCAGAAGATAATTGATATTTTCCTTTCTGAAGGAAGACAAAACGAATCAAGCAGCAATAACAAAAGTGAAATTTTCTCTCCAATTAGAAACAGTTTTGAGATGAAATACCTGTTAAAAAGCGTTTACAGAACGGCACTATATTTTATTCGATATAAGTTTGGATATGTACTACCCAAAAATGGCCGGCCACAAACAACCGTTGTTATTGCGCGAAAGAAAAATAGGTGTGCTTAAAACAAAGAAATTGTAATTTTTTCCTATATATTCAGATGGCGGAGACGAATAAATGCGGGTAGTGATGATTGCTTTTACAAATATAGAATACACTATTGAACTGACTGAAGCGCTATCCAGACTTGAAGATGTTATGCTCATGATCCCTGATCCTCAGGCGAAACGTTTTAAGGAGGTGATTGACCCTGAATTAAAATTGTTCCCATTCTATTACCCCCGAATTCGAACCCCCAAAAATTTGCTAACCATATATAGCATAATCACAAAAATTCGAGAGTTCAGACCAGATATAATCCACATCCAAAAGGGTCATCCGTGGTTTAATTTTAGTTTACCACTTTTGAAAAACTATCGTTTAGTGACCACCATACATGATGTCATTTTGTTGGATCGACCTTCCAAAAAAATACCCGCATTTACCTATAAGCCACCCATCATGCGTGCAAATCAATTGATCGTACATGGAAAAAAACTAAAAGAAGCGATGATAAAAAGATTTGGCAGGACGGCTGACGTAATCCATGTTTTACCGCGGGGTGTCAATTCTGTGTACACGCGATATGTTAATAGCCCGGTGGGTGAGGAACATAACTCAGTGATGTATTTTGGCAGAATATGGGAATATAAAGGCCTGCGCTATCTAATTGAAGCCGAACCGATGATCACTGAAAAATTCCCAGAAGTGAAGATAATCATTGCCGGTACGGGAGAAGATTTCCAAAAATATAGGGAAATTATGGTCAATAAGGAACGATTTATCGTCTATAATGAATTCATTTCTCATAAAATGGTAGCTGATTTATTCCAGAAAGCAAGTTTGATTGTTCTTCCCTATGTAGATGGATCTCAAAGTGGTGTTATACCCCAGGCATATGCTTTTAGGAAGCCCGTTGTTATAACAGATGTGGGTAGTCTTCCTGAAAATGTGAGTAACGGCGAAACCGGCTATGTTGTTCCCCCCAAAGATTCAAAAAAACTGGCGGAGGCCATAATTGATTTATTAACGGATGACAGCAAACGCAGAAGGATGGGGGAAAATGGTTACAAAAAAACAAAAGAAGAACTTTCCTGGGAACGAATTGCTCCTCAAACATTGGAAATCTATAAAAAAGCATTATCTAATAAAAAATTTTTAAATTAGCAAGCCCCGTCACATTTACACATGAGTACCGATTAACCGGCTAAATTGTGAAAAAAATATTTTCAATAGTAATTTGTTTGTGCTTGCTCGCAATAGTGTCTGTTTTTACGAGTTATGTTTACATAATTCACAAAATAAATCAAGAATACGAGGAACGCTACAATCCTAAATCATTAGTGACTTTACGAAAGTTTCCATATCCATACCGGGCAGCATTGACCATTTGTAGTGATTTAGATAATACCGAAACACTGGAAGAATATATAGAAATTCAAAAATTCCTAAATACCAGAAACATTACAAGTATGGGAGAAGGGATCGGATTAGATATCGGCAATAGTTTTTTTTTTTATGAACCGCCTGAGAAAGCGATTTCCTATTTCCAAGGAAGTGCAGATGTAGCAGACTATTTTGTGGGGCGAATAAAGGAAGGCTACATTGATACGATGCACTCCTACGGGAAAAAATCTGATTTTACGAGAAAAGATGCGATTACAGCACTAGAAGAACTAAAAAGTCGAAACTGCCGGGTAAAGGTCTGGGTTGATCATACTAGATCGACAGACAATCTCGGTGATGACGGTACCTTTGGTTTCGGTGATCATTTAGGGACAAAAGAATATCATGCTGACTTAACTCTAGCATATGGTATAAAATTCGCTTGGCTTGGTAAAGTGACGATGGTTATTGGGCAGAACACACCTATTAACTTCAATAATTTCGCTCAAATTTATGATTCCAAATATCCCATATATTCTGTGATAAATATTGGCAAAGAAATAGCCAAGCATTTTATTTCGGCTTTTGGGAATAAAAAATATGCGATTCATAAAGAAAACGACTTGGTAAAAATAACCAAATTGGATGATGAACAATTGATTTATGAATTTATTCGATTTGATAATTATTGGGGAGGAGTAGGGGAGGGTGCAAATTCAAAAGGTTTAGCCTACGCAATTTCGAATAAAACACTAAATCGATTGAAGGAAGTCAAGGGCTACATGATCGTTTATACTCACTTTGGGATGAACTCAAACTGCTCAGAATTTATATGTGAAGAGACCCAGGATGCTCTCAGAAACATGGCTTCGGAATTCCAAAAAGGGAATATCTACATTACAACGACCTCAAAACTCTTGAAATATTACATCATTCACAAGTATCTTGATTGGTCATACGAAGACAGAGCGGGAAAACTGAGAATAAATATTCACAGTGTCAAAGATCCCGTTTTTGGTTCTTTTGTGCCCTCTGTTCAGGATCTAGAAGGCATAACATTTATGGTGCCCCATCTAAGCGAAGCGATGATCTATTTAGGCAATAGAAGGATAAAACATGTACAAAAGAACAACGCTGACGATGAAGGCAGACTGAGCGTAACGATTAAAAAAAAAGGAATAATGGAATAAAATGCTTATGATTTATCGATTTTGAAAAACGTCTCGCAAAAAAAATGGTAAAGAGGGATATTAATTTTGACATGGATAGAAAATGAAAGTTGCTACTGATAAAATAAAAATTGGTATCGTTGGTGCCGGTGCTGTTACAACAGACTTGCATCTTCCTGTATTGGTAAATTTTCCTGACGTAGAGCTAAAGTGGATATGCGATGTTGATGAAAAACGTGCCTTATACTTGGCCAAATTGTATAAAATTCCTCAAGTTTTTAGCAATATCGAACAATGTAGCGATGTCGATATCGTACTGATTGCTATTCCCGTGGGATATCGACCAGTCGTGATGCGAAAAATCTTAAAACGGGGATGGCATGTATTTTGTGAGAAACCGTTTGCGATTTCTTTGGAAGAACATGATCAATACTTAGCTGAAGCCGAAAAGAATAGCCTTCAAGTGGGCGTCGGACTAGTTCGTCGATATTGTCCTACAACGGTTATGGCAAAAAAAATTGTTAATGGGGGCTACTTCGGACCCATTGTTGAAGTATGGGCAAATGAGGGCCTGAGGACAAAAAGAACAGGTAAAGGAACAGACTGGTATGGGGGAGACCCAAAAATAGCCGGAGGAGGTATCTTAATGGAAACAGGGTCTCATCTTATTGACCAAATATTCATGATTCTTGGTGTCACCGGAATCAGCCTCGATCGTTGCCTTCAATGGTCCTTCAATGGGTTGGAATTTCAGACAAAGTTTGTCGGATCTTTGTCAACAAATCTACAACGTGATCTTAAGTGCTCGTTTGAGGTAAGCAGACTGGAAGATTTATGCAACGGTATATTCATCCAGTTGTCAAATTTTATAATCAAATGTGGTTTATTTTTTAACGATTCTTTGGACTTGTTAACCCTCAGCGGTGAGCATATCATCCGTTTCGAGACCGATGGGGGATGCAAAACTATAGAAAAGGCTTTTTACCTCGAGTGGCGTGATTTTATAAATCAGTGCATAACCGGCAAACCATCTGCTGTCAGCGCCGATACAGCTCGACTATCAACTGCTCTCATTGAGCAATGTTATCAGCATGCTGAACAAATAGACAACAAGACCGAAAATAGAGGTACACCCGATGGGTAGGATAAAAGTTGCGGTCACTGGTGCGGCTGGTCAAATTGGTTCTGTTCTGGTGCGTCGAATGCTTGAATCGCCTCATCTCTTGCCGATTGCTATCTGTCGTAATTCCATTAGTGCCGGAATTATTCATTTTTCTTCTCCCCAATGTAATATTAGAATTGGGTCCATCACCGAGATTGACTCTGCAAAAAAACTGTTGGGAGATGCTGAAGTAATAATAAATTGTGCCCTTGCAATGATCAGCGCGAATCCCCGAGAATCCCGCTTGCTAAATGAAGCGATGACAGACTGTTTTTTCAGCATTGAAAAATTGGAACGGCTAATTCATCTTAGTAGTCTTTCCGTGTATGGCGGGTGTATAGATGGTACAAAAAGCGAATTTGAGAAACCTCTCCCCGATAGTGACTATGGTCGGTCCAAGTTGCGCACTGAAAAACATATAAAAAAAAAGGCAATATCTAAGAGTGTAAAGTACTATATACTGAGGCTCGGAAATGTGTATGGGGCCAAAATGGATCGCTCCAGACAGCTGATTGAACTAGCACAGGCATCGGACTTCCAACTTCCATTTAATGGTGAAAAACCTTCCAATTCAATACACGTTGAAAAATTGGCAGCAGCTATTATTGCTCTCATTTCCAGCAACCTGAAATCAGGGATCTATAATGTTGCAGACGAACAGCAAACCTGGCGGGAGGTTTTTGACTGGCATACACAGAGTATTGGTATGTCGCCTGTAAGGGGCATGTCAAGTAACGATTCGCTTCAATTAAAAAATTCTTTTCAAAAAACTTCAATTATTAGAGATATCGCTAGTTGGACCGCTTCCCTGCCGATTCTTAGTCTGGTAAAATACCCGGTTATTTTTGATGGCTTATATTATTTGCTCAACTATTTACCATTTTCTGTGAGGCGCTATCTATCTACTAAGTATAAATGTTTTGAAACTAGACGGCAGATTTCGGAAATCAGCAAACAAAATAATAGAACCGTAAGCCCCGTCTATTTCTCTGACGCTATGCCTGGAAAGTATCTGGTATTACCCTTGAAGGCTGGAGTACATTATCCAGTAACTGAAAGACTTTCATATAGTTTAGTACAATGGAATGAAAGGTATTCGAAATCAAGATGGTTACCGAATTCGCTGAATGCCAACTGAAAAATCTAATGTTATAGGTGCCTATGATGAAAACCAGCGTATTAGAACATCGATGCAAAAAACTATTGGTCCTTTTCATATTCCTACTCGTTTTGATAGGCTGCGCATTCTTATCAAGGAAAAATGTTGACGCTATAGATTTAAAAGCGAATAGTTGTTCTGCTTCTGATATTCAAAGCACCATTGAAAAGGTGATTGAGACGGGTGGTGGGACGGTCAACATCCCAGCTTGTCAGGCCGACGATACCTGGGGGAAGGGCGATTACATTTATGTTAAGACAGATGTTACTCTTCGGCTAAAAGGCTCGGGTATCGATACCACGGTGATAGGGTTTAAAGATGGAGCAACTCCCGGAAATAGGGCCGATCCCAGTACGGGTATATTTTTTGGAGGTTCAGGCTTAGTTGAAATTTCTGATTTTACTTTTCGCGGCTCGGACACAGCCAAAATAGCAACCGGCATCAAGATATATAGCATGAACACCGAGAATCTTAGGGTCCACCACCTGAGAATCCAGAAGTTCTACAATACCGCCCTATATCTGTGCCAAAACCCAGTCAGTCCGATGATTGTCGATCATAATGAAATTGGCGACCAATATGGTAGAGGCATGTATGGTATCCGCATTCATGGCACAAACCGCCAAAGTGATTATATCATTCCAGCATCATTTGGGGTTAACAACCCAACGGCGGCTTTTATTGAAGATAACATTTTTGATAAATGCTATCATATCGTGTCTGCTTTTGCGACGTCAAATGTTGTATTTCGACATAACAAAGTTAAAAACCCGACAAGCTACATAGATGGTCACGGCCCGTGCTTTGATGTCGGCTGCAGACGTGATAATGATCCAAACAGCGGAACTTATATTTACGAAATTTATGATAATACAATTGACTGTGGCCGATATCCTTGGGGTGTAAATATAAGAGGTGGCACTGGAATAATCACGGACAATAGTTTTATTAGCTGTAATATCGGTTTTCGATTGGAAATGGAGCGCTGTTCTCGGGGACCTAATTGCAGGGCACGACAAGGTTGTTCGCATTCCAATACTGACACCAATGTTTGCTATCAGTCGCCGTATCAATATTGGGTCTGGAACAACCGATCGCATGGTCGAGGTCAAACATTCGGAACCGATGGGAACCAATGCATACGGGAGAACCATGAATATCATCTGCGCGCACCTCAATCAGGCGATCCGGTTGTTAACTATACCAAATATGCATATCCACATCCGGTCGTTTTGGGAAACCAGGCTTCTGGTAATTTGCAATCAAAACACATAAAGTCAAGATCAAAATAAAGACATCAGTATAATGGACAGCATGGGCTTAAAAATTTGTATAGTTTCTGAAGCAATAGAAAAGCCTTTTGATGAAGGGTTCAAAATATTTGTTTACAATCTCATAAAAGAGCTTTCAAAGCATTTCACGGTTCTGGGATTGAGTCGATCCGGTAGTTTTGAGGGGGGTATAGAGAAGTTTTGTACTAAAGCCTTGCCTAAAAATAAACTACTCTTGAGCTTGCATTTATGGAGAAAAATTAAGATTTTCAAACCTGATCTCATCTATTATATACCAACCGCTTGTGCAACCGTATTTGGTCTACTAAGAGCAAAGATTTTAAAATTTTATTGCAATAGTGCCCAGACAGTTATGATCACGCTTCAACCGCGAGAGTATAACGCAATCTCAAAAAAAATTATACCTTTTATCGTTCCCGACCTTGTTCTTGCTCAATCTTTAAAAACCCACAAAGTCTTGTCCAGTTTAGGCTGCAAAGTGAAGGTAATTGCAACCGGCGTTGATCTTCAGAAGTTCACTCCGGTCAATAAAAAAGTCAAAGAAAGCCTGCGAAAAAAACATGGTTTTCCTAGTAATAAATTTATTGTATTGCATGTTGGGCATATAAACAGAAACAGAAATGCACAAATTATGAAAGCCATTCAAGGCATAAATGGAGTGCAGACAATTATAGTCGGAAGTACAAGTTACCCCGAAGACCGCTATTTAGTCGCAGAACTGAAAAAAGCAAATGTTATCGTCATTAATAGTTATATCGAAAATATCGAAGAAATCTACCAAAGCGCCGACTGTTATCTTTTTCCAGTATTTTCTGAAGGCGCCTGCACGGAAATCCCGCTGTCTGTTTTTGAGGCCATGGCCTGCAACCTTTCGATAGTTTCCACGAAGTTTAGGGGATTGCCCCATGTGATCAAAAATCAGGATGATTTTGCTTATGTCAATACTGTGGTCGATGTAATACCGAAGATCAAATCGATAAAACAGGTTACCAGGCCGCACAGGCCGCAGACACGTAAAATGATTGAGAGCTATTCTTGGGAAAATGTCATTAAGCAGGTTGTTTCGTATTCCGTTGTCTGATTGAAAAACATAGCCGTCCAAGCTTCAGTGGATCCTGCCTCAGGATTTAAAGTGCAGATAGTTGCTAACGGTAAATTCTAGACTTGCGAATGTCTGCAATTATTAAAATCCCATCAAAATTTGTTTGACAGTAGTCGAATGACAAAACCTCAAATAAAGGATTACCGCTACGCGGTACGCCTGACCACCCCTAACAAAAACTGGCCGTTTTCGAGAAATTCACAGCTTGCGGATATCGATGTAAATGTTATTTTATCCGTTTTGCGGCGAAATAAGGTGCCGATAATTTTTCTTGATAGTCACCTCTGGGAAAAATTTCCAAATTTTTTCAATACTCCTCAATTTTCGGACCAATATGAAAAAGAGTATAAATTGTTCGAACAATTGAGGCACGAATGGGCCAAGGTAAGGGAAAAATTTTTAAAATCCGGAATAGAAAGTATGTTGATCAAATCAACCGGACTTTTTCCTTATAAGAGTTCTAATCTGGATGTTTTGATCAAGCAAAACAAAAGAGATCAGGCCAGCGCGCTATTACGGGAGTTGGGGTACATTCAATTGCATAATGTTGAAGAACCCTATAAAACCCTTTTTCGAGCCTTCTCCCAGGGAAAATCGACGTCCGTGATTCACCTGCACAACAAAGTTGCTTGGATGAATCCTTTTCACGATGAAGAGCTTCTGTGGGCCCGATATCGCAGTTCAGCCGAAGACAACATTGTTGACATCCCATCACGTGAAGATAGCATATTAATACTAACTGCTCATTGGTTTTATGAAGATAAGGAACTAAAACTATCTGACATAATAAATATCTCCACTTGCTTGATGAAAGGTGAGTTGGATTGGGAATACATGTTAGACGTTTCTGAACAATGGGGTTGGTCAAACGGTTTTTTCTTTGGCTTGCTCGTTCAGTCTTTTGTTGAGAAAAATCTTTACGGCGAGAGCCTGATTGGGAGTGATCAATTGGAAGGGATGAGGTCGGCACTTCCTTTGTGGATGCGCACATACCTTAATAAAAAGGTTTATTCTCAAAAAATCGCGCTACCCTTTAAGCTGCCAAAAATTTTTGGGAAATCACTCCATTTTGAAAAGACAATAAAGGATAAAACGACAGCTCCTGCAAAAAAAATACATGAGATGATTATGGTGGCACACGGCTCTTTATTTGTTGTTTTATATGAAAAGTTAAAGGTGAACATCCGATATCAACCTGCGATGCTCATCGCCATCAGCGGTATCGATGGATCCGGTAAAACCACATATGCTGACATCTTATCTGATATTCTAGAATTATGCGAGTTAAGAAAACGGATTGTTTGGAGTCGCGTGGGATCATCTAACTTTCTAAAACCCTTTTCAAAATTGGCCCAAATTTTTTACTATATGAAAACTGGAAAGGGTTTCACAAAAAATTCCGAAAATTTAGAAGAATCAGAGGTGCGGAGAAAAGATCTGTTCGGGAAATCCTCGGTTACAAGATTAATAGGCGTACACTTACTCTTATTAGAGATGGTGTGGCAATATTCAATTAAAGTCGCGTTTCCCCTTTTACAGAAAAAAGTCGTAATTTGTGATCGCTATATTTACGACACCCTGGTTGATATAATTACCCGCTATGGCATAAATCCAAATGATATTGAGGGAAGATTATTCAGAAAGATGCTCACTGCGCTTGCCCCCAAACCAGATATCGCTTATGTCCTTATGATACCTCAACAAGAAGCTATTCGCCGTGAACAGGTCGATTTGAGGGTAAGCCAATTAGTCAAGGACCAGGTAAACACATACCGCGAAATTGCCGGCGGATTTAACTTGATTCAAATCAATACATCCGGTAAAAAACGGCCCGCAGATATTGGGAATGAAATGATATATGAAATACTTATCAAGTATTATGAAAAATGGCCCAACAATAATATATAAGTTAAAGATACCTGCTATCCCATTTCATCTGTCTTTCTAAAATTTTCTGGGGGAGCGGGTGGTGTTATCATAGTAAATGGTGATACTAGTGGATGCGGATATATATACTTGGTATAGCTTTTTACCGGGTCGCCCGTCTGCGGTGGACGAAGAAAATATTCATTGTTCTCTCTTATGCATCCAGTATTTTTATCGTTATAAGCAAAAGGATACCCGGATCCTTGATAATCATTGTCCCATATCCACCATTGATTCGGTGCCTGATAGCAAGCGCTGGTGTCAGTACTGGATTGCGGGCATCCCTGTGACGTGTTGCAATTAGTTCCTGCAGAACACGTTTCCATTTCCAAACGTACTCCAACATTACAATTATTTAAGGTGTTGTCTGTAACTATTCCCGTGCCGCCCCTGATGTTTACACCCCAAGGGTAGACGCCGCAGTCGATAGTGTTATCGTAAATTTCGTAAATATAGGTACCGCTGTTTGGATCAGTGCCACGGAAGCAACCAACATCAAAACATGGGCCGTGGCCATCCACAAAACTTGTTGGGTTCGTTACGATGTTATGTCGAAAAACCACATTCGAGGTCGCAAACGCGGAAATGCTATGATAGCAATTGTCAAACGTATTATCTTCAATAAAAAGCGCCGTTGGGTTATTAACACCAAACGAGGCCGGAATGACAAAATCTTCTTGTAGGTTTGTGCCGTGAATACGGACACCATACATGCCCCTGCCATATTGATCACCAATTTCATTATGGTCTATTACCATCGGACTAAGTGGGTTCTGGCACACATATAGGGCCGTATTTGAGAACTTCTGGATTCTCATGTGGTGTATCCGAAGATCCTCGGTGTTCATGCTATATATCTTTATACCCATCGCTATTTTAGCTGTGTCCGAGCCGCGAAAAGTAAAATCAGAAAGCTCAACCAATCCAGTACCTTCAAAAAACATCCCCGTGGACGGATTGGCCCCATCTTGATATCCGATCACGGTCCGATCCTTGCCAGCACCAACTAGCCGAAGCTCAATATCGGTGTTTACAGAAATCCTATCACCGTTATTCCAGGTATTATCAGCTTGACACGCTGGAATGTTGACAGTGCCACCGCCAGTGCTAATCACACTGTCGATAGCGCTTTGAATGTCAGAGGCAGAACAACTACTCGCTATCATATCATTTGCCTTTACGCTAGTAGCGCAGGTGAGCATCATTAGTATGATTATAAAGAAAACAGTAATGTTTGGTTTTTTTGAATATTTTGCGATCAATTTTTATCTCCGTAAAATGGCTTTACATAATCAGAATATATTACAAGGCGATCGAAGATACCGTGATTCAAGAATCGGACAAAAATAAGTTGGTAATTCGTTTGAAACTTGCAATAAGGGTGCCAGCTTTGGTCAACATGATGCTAAAGATTTGACAGTGCCTCCTTAACCATCGATATTAAAATGAGATTTATGTTGCACCATACAAAAAATTCCGATTTTCATTTTATCTTAGGAGGTTACAATCAAGTCTATTCGCCCGATGAGTATCTTTTCAAGCCATCTTCCGGTTTATTTCTGATCAGGATTTAATTTAAGCTTATCGAGGTAAAATATGCGGGTTTTAGATGCTTGAGTTAAACCCTTTGAGCATGTCAAAATGTAGACTTTTTTGTAAACCTTTGTACATTTTTTTGACAATGTTTGCTATCGTCGACGGTCTGCATAGCTTTCTCCCAAAAATTTATGCCAATGTCTATATGAGTTCATATATTTCAACACATAGACTAAATTTCAGCCTAGCAAATGGAATTATCTAGAATATCCTTTATTGAACCCATCGATCATAAAGGTCGAGTTTATCGGCTCTTATTTTGGTTAATCATTTTCTGGGGGGCCGCATTAAGATTCTATGATTTAGGTGCCGAAAGCTTCTGGTTCGACGAGATAATTATGATACATGTGGCCCAGGGAGATCTGGAGTCAATTTTAGGAGAATCACGAGGGGGCCGCCCTCCTTTATATATATTTCTTGCTCACTTTTGGATGCTGCTCTTCGGTACAAGTGAGGCTACGGCCAGATCTCTATCCGCTGCAGCTGGTATTGCCTCACTGCCAATCATGTATGTTGTCGGACGTGAGTTGTTGGGAAAAAAAGTCGGGTTGACCAGCGCTTTTCTGATGAGCATTTCTGAATTTCAGATTTATTACTCTCAGGATCTTAGGTACTACAGCGTATTTTTACTCACTACACTGTTATCGTTCCTTTTTTATATTCATGCCCTCAGAAGCGGAAGAGTTAGCCATTTCATATTGTATGGAGTATCCAGCGTTTTGATGATCTATACTCATACTTTCGGAGTATTTGTCATTGCGGGGCAAAATCTTTATTTCTTGATGCAGTGGAGACGGTATAGAAAGTTAATAGTTTATTGGCTTGTGTGCCAGGTGTTGATTCTTCTGGCTCTTGGGCCGGTACTTTTTGAAACTTTGATAAATCAGTTGTCAAAAACAACAGCTAAATCCGAAGTCAGTATAGAGAACTGGCGTTCGGAGCCCGAATTTTGGGACTTGGTGCGCGTCATTTCAAAGTACATATTACCCGGTCGCCACAATCGCAGTTGGGATCTTGTCATTTTGACCTTCATTGGAAGTATAACCTTTTTGGGGATCGGAACTCTATCTTACGCAATTTTAATTGGTAAGCAGAAGTGGTTGGCTTCTGTTAAAAATCTTACTGCTGTCTTACAAAAGCTTTCAAAAGTAAAACACGAACTGCTACTGATAGGTTGTTGGTTCTTTTGCACAGGTCTGGTACCATTTGTATTTTCAATACTAATCGAACCGATTTATGTGGCCAGGTATACAATAAGCGCTGCGCCTGCCTTTTATTTATTGGTTGCATTATTCGTTACTGCGATTAGAAAAGTGGTGCCTGAACTTATTTCACTCGGTATGCTGGTACTTTTGATTATCCCAGGGCTTCATGATTACTACGTAAAGGATGTAAAGGATCAATGGAGAGAGGCTGCTGAATACGTGGAGAAAAACGGCCAAAGAGGAGATGCAATTGTGTTTGCGCCAGAGGAGAATGGATGGCAACAAAAAAGTTTTAATTGGTATTATCGGGGTGAATTGCCTGAGTGCAGGGTAGGCTCAGAACTCAAGAATGATGATCAGGCGGTTGCCGATGCTTTGAAACGGTGTGTTTCAGGCAACTTTCGTTTCTGGTTGATCATGCACGCTAGTCCCAAAAATTTTAAACCCTTCAAGGCATTCTTCGTTGAGCG
>JAAUYD010058907.1_pt1 | contig 13421 bp, 13 predicted proteins | sample 7278101 | NCBI WGS metagenome assembly JAAUYD01 (sample SAMN14350128, study PRJNA611818) | marine sediment metagenome | isolation source: surface marine sediment (0.6m) | place: French Polynesia: Moorea | collected 2018-08
CGCCAAAGACTGCTTCGGGTAGGGGCGCGATGTGGCGGTTTTGTTGGAAGAGCTGCTGTAACGACGCCATTCATATCGGCGCCCCGATCGACGTTGATGTCGGGGCGCCGGTCGTCTTAAAAACGTTACCTATCACCCAAAAGGGGGATGCAACAGAATTGTTGTTGGCGTAATTGATCTTTTCGCTGTATAGGCAGAGATCAATTTGGGTCATACCAAACTGAAACAAACACGTATCGGTAACACACGAGGTCATCCGGATGACGTCAGCAGATAAAACCTCCCTGTTCAATAAAAAAGCCCTGGTCGCCATCTTCCTGGTTCACTTTACCGGAGATTTCTATCAGTCCTTTTTTCCGCCGCTCTATCCGGTGATCAAGGCGCACTTTTCCCTCACCCTGACCCAGATCGGATTTCTCGCCAGCGTGGTCACCGTGTCCGCATTTGTGGCTCAGCCCATTGCGGGCATCCTGGCGGACCGCTATTCGCCTCGCCGGTTTATGATGGCCGGCCTCATGTTGAGCACCCTCCTCGTACCGTTGATGGGGATCATTCCCTGGTTTGGTCTTCTGGTTTTGGTGGCAGCTCTGGGATCGCTTGGATCGGCCATCTATCACCCCACAGCGGCCGGCATGGTACCGGAATATGCAGGAGATCGCACCGGATTCGCCATGTCCATTTTCGGTTTGGGCGGCACCGTCGCCCACTCCATCGGCCCACTGGCTGTGACAGGTTTCATCGTGCTGCTGGGTATCGGCTATCTCCCTGTAACCTCAGCGGTGGGTGCGGTGGTCATCGTGCTGCTCCTGGTCTATCTGCCCACACCCGGAGAACGGGAAAAGCCCCAGGGCGGACTTTTTCGGCAATTGCGCAGCGATCTCTATGTCACCTGGAAAGCGGTGTTCGTGATCTGGTTGATTGCCGTGCTCCGCTCCTTTACGGATGTGGTCTTCAGGAGCTTCTATCCGATCCTTTTTATGCAAGATGAACGGTCATTGATCTCTATGGGAATCGTGCTCTCACTCAATACGGCCGGTGGCTCCCTTGCAGCGCTGGTCTGTGGTGCCTATGTGGACCGTCGCGGCTACAAATCCCTCTTCTATATGAGCTTCGTTTTGGCAACACCGTGCATGCTCCTTTTCATCCACAGCAGCGGATTCTGGGTCTATCCCCTCTCCTTCATCGCGGGTTTCGTGTTGCTGGCGACCATGTTCCCGTCAGTGGCGCTGAGCACACAAATCGCGCTGGAGAACCGGTCGCTGGCCTCCAGCATCACCTTGGGGTTTGCGGTGGGGACCGGCGGTTTGCTTGCACCGCTTGTGGGCCGGTTGGCCGAACACTTCGGGCTGCTGACGGTTATGGGCTATACAGCCGCAATTCCCTTGCTATGCTTGCCGTTGATCCGATATATTCCGGAGTACAGATCGAACAGGGGTATCAACACCAGCCAACGCCCCGCACCGGCAGAGAATTGATTCCCATCGCCGGATAGCAGGCCGGAGAAGACCATGCAAATCGACGATATCCTTTTCAGAGAAGGGCGTTTAGAAGATTGCCACCGCATCGCCGAACTCGACGACATGGCATCAGGCGGTGCCATGGACTATCTCTTTCACGACCTGATTCCGGGACGCTCCCCGGTCCAAATTGTCGCCAAGAATTTTGAACGGGACCAATATCCGTACACCTACAAAAGTGCCATCGTAGCGCAGTACAACGACCAGGTGATCGGATTCGCTCTCTCCTACCCGGCTGCATACCATACCGTCTCCGAAGAGATGCGACAATATTTTCCTTCGGAGAGGTTGGCCCACTTCAACGACTTCTTTTCGACCCGTGTGGAGGGAAGTTATTATCTCGACGGTCTTGGTGTCGACCCGCATTTTCAGCGCTACGGCATCGGCAAACGGCTCATCGACCTGACCAAGAAGAAGGCCGGAGAAAACGGATATCCGGCCCTGAGCCTGATCACATTCGCGGATAACGATGGAGCGATCAAACTTTATGAACGCTGCGGCTTTCGGACCGTCAAGGCAATTGAGTTGAATCCCCATGAACGGATCCCGCACCATGGGGGATGCTTGTTGATGAATTGCGAATTAGAGGGGTTGTTATGTTAAAAAGTTTTCAGTTGGAAATATTCAACAACGAATGCCGGCCGAGTGCCATGACCGTTCAATGCTTTGCCCACCTGGATCAGGACATCAGCGAAGCCCTACCCTATCTCAATGCCGTGCTGGGCGGGTTCGAATATACGCTTGACCCCCCTTCTGTATCGTTCAAGGCCCATGGCAAACTGATCACTGTTTCCGGACGCAAGATTGCAGTAAATGCCCTGAGAGACGAAGCTGAGGCACGAAAAATTGTCGACTGGATCCAACGGGAGATCAATACTGCCTGGAGTAACCGTACAACCATTGAACCGCGGTTTGAGGGGATGCCCAGGGTCCAGGTGATTGAGATTTTGAGATTGCTGCCCATGACCAACTGCAAGGAATGCGGCGCACCCACTTGCATGGTCTTCGCCACTCAGGTGGCAGAAGGCGCCAAGACGGCCGACGATTGTCCGCCGATGAATGAAGAGAAAAGGGAGAAGCTGAACGCTTATCTGGCACCCTTCAATTTAGGGTTTTAGACACACCAAGAGATAACTCAAACAAACAAGTGGAACGTCATCCCGGTGAAAGCCAGGAGGACGGGAAAATGGGCGGTCAGTCTCGCTTGATAAGGTGACGGGTGTGCATGTTTGACCCGCAGCGGAACAAGGCCGTTTGATCGTTCGGCCTCAGGAGCGCGCTCCCTAAGGAATATCCCGCAACATCTCCTCAGCCCATGAGGGTAGCGGATCCACCGTCCGGACACGCCGACCTTTTCTGACCAGAGCAATCTCTTTATAGGGTTCTTTGCGGGACGAATTATTCAAAAACCGCGCTTCATCCACCAATTGCAGAGCGACGGACACGTTTTTCATGGTCCGCGGAAGGCGGGTGCGAATCTTCTCTGGCGGTACGTCATGCCCGCCCTCGGCAACCCGTTGGGAGACGCGCGCTTCGTTGAGCCCCAGGTTGTCCAAATGGATGTAGATCAGAATAACCTGGTATCCGTAGGCCTTCGCTTTTGCAATGAAGTCGATTTTGGATTCGTGGGAAAAGACGGTTTCGAAGCAGAAAGAGATCCCCTTGAGCAGGAATTCATCCCGAAACCGTTCCACTAAGTGGGCCGCCTCGTAGCTGACGTGTTCCGGTGATTCGGGATTGATCAACTTAGCGATCATATCTGCGTTGACGAATTGAACGCCACGCTTGTTAAGAAGTGAGGTCTTGTAAAATGTCGACTTGCCGGCGCCGTTTCCGCCGGCAAGCACCCATAACTGTTTGTTTAAGGGCATATTCGGGCTCAAACCTTCCGTTTCGAAATGCACCGTCTACTGCCTGAGGTTTATCGAATCCACACTGCTGATAAAGCAAGAACAATCTTGGCAGCCTTCACAGTATCCGGTGCAATAGATACCTTTTCGACCGACCCTTGTACGTCTTTACGGCTGGGAGGAATATCGATTATTTCATGGCGTCTGGATTGATATGCAAACCCACCAACGTTTTATCGTCTCATTGTTTTACAAAGGAATCAAATTTAATGAGGTCCAATAAATATTTTCCATAGGCATTATTTGCAAGAGGTTGTGCCAGTTTTTCAATTTGCTCTGCAGTAATGTAACCCTTTCGATAAGCTATCTCTTCAACACAAGAAACCTTTAGTCCCTGTCGCTCTTCTATGGTTTCAATAAATGCAGCAGCTTGCATGAGGCTCTCATGGGTACCGGTATCCAACCAGGCAATACCCCGTCCAAACATTACGACATGAAGGTCGCCTAACTCCATGTATGCCTTGTTGACATCCGTTATTTCAAGTTCCCCACGAGAGGATGGCTTGAGATTCGCTGCTATGTCGATCACTCGATTATCGTAAAAGTATAATCCAGTTACGGCCCAATTACTGCGTGGCGATTGGGGTTTCTCTTCGATTTGAGTGGCGTTTCCATCTTGATCAAAACATACGACACCGTAACGTTCAGGCTCCTTTACCCAATAGCCGAATATTGTTGCACCACTCTTTCTCTCGCTCGCAAGTCTTATGTAATCCGGCAAGCCATTGCCGTAGAAGATATTATCGCCAAGAATCAGGCTGACGTTATCATTCCCGATAAATTTTTTTCCAATAACGAAAGCTTGTGCGAGCCCCTCGGGTTTTGGTTGCTCGGCATATGAAAAGCTTAAACCCCATTGGGAGCCGTCACCCAATAGTTGTTTAAAATTCGACAAATCGTGAGGTGTTGAGATAATAAGTATTTCCCTTATGCCGGAAAGCATTAATATCGAAAGGGGATAGTAAATCATGGGCTTGTCGTAGACAGGTAAAAGTTGTTTGCTTACAACGTGGGTAATCGGATAGAGCCTGGTGCCATAGCCACCCGCTAGTATAATTCCTTTCATTATGAATTACCTCTCGGAAATAGGGAAATCTGCTTCATCTAATATTATTTTAAGGATTCTCTTCTAGTATAATTTTTTTCAATCCAATTGCGATAGCTACCTGTGCGCACTTTGTCTACCCATCGCATATTGTTCATATACCAGTCTATAGTTTCGTCCAATGCAATTTCAAATGTATATTTCGGCCGCCATCCAAGTTCGTTGGAAATTTTCGATGCATCAATGGCATATCGTCGATCATGTCCGGGCCGATCCGTTACGAATCGAATCAAACGTCGGCTGGATTTATCTCCAGAACGCTCCAGCAGTTTATCCATTTTGTCACATATCCGGTAGACAATATCGATATTTTTCCACTCTTCATTGCCCCCTACATTGTAAGTATGTCCAGGTGTACCTTTCTCTAGCGCAGTCAGTAAGGCTTCACAATGGTCCATCACATACAACCAATCTCGTATGTTTTTTCCGTCGCCGTATACGGGCAGATCTTTTTCCTCCAGAATGCTCAGTATCATTAATGGAATCAATTTCTCTGGAAATTGATATGGACCGTAGTTATTGGAACAGTTTGTGATGAGTGTTGGCAAACCGTACGTTCTATACCATGCATTGACAAGGTGGTCAGATCCAGCTTTTGATGCGGAGTATGGACTAGACGGATCGTAGGCAGTTGTTTCGGTAAAGTAACCCTGCAATCCAAGACTGCCGTACACTTCGTCAGTAGAGACATGAACAAACCGAAAGGTTTCGAATCTGTTCAAGTTCTCCCAATACCTACGGGAGACTTCCAGCAGGTTGTATGTGCCAATGACATTGGTTTCAATGAATGTTGCCGGGTTGTGGATCGATCGATCTACATGCGATTCTGCTGCAAAATGAACGACGGTGTCTATCCGATTGCGATCAAAAATATGCTGCAAGCTGTCGAGGCTGCGTATATCTGCATGTACGAATTTGTAGCGAGATTTGTGTTCAACATCAAGGTCCGTCAGGTTTTCTATGTTACCGGCATATGTAAGTGCATCCAGGTTAATGACGAACCAGTCCTGTCTTTTGGTCAATATGTGGCGAATGAAATTCGATCCGATAAAGCCGCATCCACCTGTTACCAGCAGGGTTTTATTGGTCATGAAGAGAGTCCTCGATTTTCTGCAGGCACAGATCTTATTTTCCTGTCTCAGAATCCAACATCAACCTTGATTGCACCATTACAGGTTCAGACGGGAATGTGTTTGTTTGTTGTATTCTATGCTTTTAATTTTAAATAGCACACGCTTTGCCATTCGAACAATCCAATTTGCAATCATTTGAAGATATCGAGCGGCGTGCGGCGGCTATAGTTCGTTTAAGGTTGGAAATGTTTTATCCTTTTCAGATAGAACAGGCTTTTTTATTGGCCAAGTGATGTCTATATCTGGGTCTGACCACAGGAGACCTCTCTCGCTCTCCGGAGCATAGAAATCACTGCATTTATAGTGGAAAATGGCAAAGTCGCTCAAGACACAAAAGCCGTGCGCAAAGCCCTTGGGGATATACAGCTGATTTTTATTCTCCTCTGATAGGATATGACCGGTCCATTGTCCAAAAGTAGCTGAATCACGCCTGATATCAACTGCAACGTCGAAGACTTCCCCTTTTAACACCTGAATGAGTTTGGCTTGAGCATTGGGGGATTGGTAGTGCAGCCCTCTTAAGGTTCCTTTTTTTGAATAGGAGAGGTTATCCTGTACAAAAATGATAGAGATGCCTATCTCCTGGTAGCGATTTTTCTTATAGGTTTCCATGAAAAACCCGCGATCGTCTTCAAAGACCGCGGGTTTCAGGAGAAGGACACCATTCAGAGTGTTGGATAATATTTTCACAGTGTTTCCCTCTTTTGGCGGGATTGATTTCATACGCATAGAAATGCGAGTCCATAATCAAGCATGATCGAATTTTAGGGTTGCCGTGATCATGGCCAAGGCGAATATGAAGATACACGTCTTGAGAAAGGTCGACTTGCCGGTGCCGTTTCCACCGGCAAGCCCCCATTGCTGTTTGATCCCGGTCATAAACGGGACTCGAATTTTCCGTTTAGGAATTGACCGCTCTGCCGCTCACCGGTAACTGAATCCACCCGGTCTATGAGTCCCGGATGCTGTGCGCTGGCCTCAAAATAGACGGCTGCAGCAGTCACCTCCTCAGTCAGTCGTGAGCGACTGTGCAAATCGTCGAACACATCGTCCGGGTCAACAGTGACCGATTCGACATTTTCGAGCTTGAGCCTTTTCAATCCTTGGAGTATCGCAAAAACGTCCGAAAGATCGATGACGCGTTCAACGGCACGTCCCAGGTCCGCCCAGAATTCGATCTGTTTGGGCGTCGATCGCTTCTGCACCATTCCTTCTCTTTCCGCGGCTTTGATTAACGTTGGGTTGAGCCGGATAGGACTTGTCGCCATAATCCACCCCCTGAACCAGATGTTTATTTTTGCTACTAATGTAGCAATTTGCTGCATAGTTGTCAACACCGACACACCAAATTTCTTTTCAATGATTCGAAATCAAATATTTCATAAAATAATCTGTTAGTTAGAACAAAATCACCTATTCACCCCCCTACACTGTAAGGTATTGCGGGAGGTGGCGACCATACTGGCAAGAAATGGAGGTGACTATGTTGAACTCAAAATATTTCTTCATAATTCCAGCGGTTATTTTCCTCCTATCCGTCCCCCCTGCCCCGTCAACGGCCTTCGGCGCCACAGTGGATCACTCCATATTTGGCGGCTTGCTAAAGTCACATGTGAAGGGCGGCCAGGTGAGCTACACGACCTTTAAGGAGGATGAAGCGGATCTGGATCGCTATCTGGCCCACCTCGAAAAAGTGGATCCAGACCGATTGGACCGCGCCGAGCAAATGGCCTTCTATATCAATGCATATAACGCTTGGACCATTAAACTGATTCTGGATCATTATCCGGGAGTCAAATCCATCAAGGATCTCGGTTCCCTATTCAAGTCCCCATGGAAAAAAAAGTTTGTCAAAATCAATGCAAAAACCATACATTTGGATAACATAGAGCACGATATCCTCAGGCCGGTGTTTAAGGATCCGCGCATCCACTTCGCCGTTAACTGCGCCTCCAGGAGCTGCCCTCCTTTGCTCGCCGAGCCTTTTACCGGATCGAATTTGGAGCGCCAACTGGAAGAAGCCACCATCAGCTTCATCAATGATCCACAGAGCAATTTTGTCAAAGGCGGCAGATTGTATGTCAGTCGCATCTTCAAATGGTTTAGTGAAGATTTCAACGACGACATCCTGGGATACTTTCGATCCTACGCGAGGGGAGAACTTGCGAAACAAATTGCCAACGCCGGCAAAGACCTTAAAATAGAGTATCTGGATTATGACTGGTCGCTCAACGACACTGCATCGACTAGCTGAGCCACCCCTAAACAACAAACCGCGATCCAACAAGACTCAAGCTTTCACCGGGAGGAGAATATGGGAAACAACTACGAATACGATATGGGCATCATTGGCGGCGGAGCAGCCGGTCTGACCGTCGCATCGGGATCCGCTCAACTAGGGGCAAAAACCTTGCTAATCGAGAAAGAGCAAGAATTGGGGGGAGACTGTCTCCATTTCGGATGTGTGCCGAGCAAGACATTGATCAAAAGTGCCCATGTATACCATTTAATGAAAACGGCGTCGGCCTATGGACTTCCGTCTGTGGATGTTCCGCCGGTGGATTTTGCCAAGGTATCAGATCGGATTCGCGGTGTGGTCGCCACAATCCAAAAACATGACTCCGAAGAAAGATTCTGCGGTCTTGGCGCCAAAGTGGTGTTCGGCGATGCCAAATTTACCGACGAACACACCGTTGAAATGGACGGCAAGCGGATCACCGCCAAAAATTGGGTCATTGCAACGGGATCATCCCCCATCGCACCGCCCATTCCCGGTTTAGCCGAAACACCCTATATTACCAACAAAGAGATTTTCTATATGGATCGGCTGCCCAAGGCCATGATCGTTTTAGGCGCTGGCCCCATCGGCATCGAGATGGCCCAGGCGTTTAACCGATTCGGCACCCAAATCACCGTGATCGATCGTGCCGATCAGATCCTCACCAAGGAGGACAAAGTGCTGGCCGATACGGTCATGGAGGTGATGGCCTCCGAGGGCGTGCGTTTCGAATTGGGCGCCAGCATCGAATCGGTGCGCCACTCCGGTGAGACCAGGGAGGTCATGATCACCAACAACCAGGGAGAACCCCAAACCATCAAAGGAGATACCCTGCTGGTGGCCATGGGCCGCGGTGCCAATGTCAACGGATTGGGACTGGAGGATATTGGCGTCAAGTTCAACGGCCGCGGCATCGAGGTGGACAAGCGGCTGCGCACCAGCCAGAAGCACATCTTTGCAGCCGGCGATGTCAACGGCGGCTTTCAGTTCACCCATGCAGCCGGTTATGAAGGCGGTATCGTGGTCAGCAATGCAATCTTTCATCTTCCCCGCAAAACCGACTACACCCACCTGCCGTGGTGCACCTATACCGATCCGGAACTGGCCAGCATCGGCATGAACGTAAGATCCGCCGAAGCGGCCGGCATCGAAGTCAAAATCTGGGAAGAAGAGTTCAAGGAGAACGACCGCAGCCTTGCAGAGGGCGAAAAAGTCGGTCGCATCCGATTGGTGGTGGATCAAAAGGAGAAACCCGTTGGAGTACAGATTCTGGGCCCCAGGGCAGGCGATTTGATCAGTGAATGGGTGGCAGCTCTGAACGGTAAGGTAAAACTCTCCACAATTGCCGGCGCTATCCACCCCTACCCCACCATCGGAGAGATAAACAAGAAAGTGGTGGGCTCGTTGTTCGCGCCTAAAATCTTCTCCGAAAAAGTTCAAAAAGGATTGAAATTCTTCTTCAACACCAAAGGCCGCGCCTGCACGCTCGCTGAAAATTAGGAAAGGGCATTGCCATGAACGAGACTGCTACGCAACCCGCCAATCGCTCCAAAGCCGCCTTGAAAGCCGGTATTTTTATCGCCTTTATCATCGGCGCCGTCATCCTCGTGCGTTTTACACCGGTGAAGAACTACTTGACAGCCGACGCCTTGGGCAACTTTCTGGATATCGCCGGCATCTGGGCACCGGTGGTCTTTATCGTGATCTACGCTGTTGGTGTCTGTTTCTTTGTCCCGGGCACTCTTCTGACCGGCCTGGGAGCGGCGATATTCGGTCCATACTGGGGGTTTGTGTATGTATGGTTCGGGGCCATGGCCGGGGCCAGTGCCGCCTTTTTGATCGGGCGAACCCTGGGACGGGAATTTGCCGCTGGCTTGATCGGTAATAAGCTAAAAAAATATGACGACGCCATCGAGCGAAACGGTTTCGCCACTGTCCTCTATTTGCGTCTGGTCTATTTTCCGTTCACTCCCATGAATTTTGGTATGGGACTGACCAAAGTACGGTTCTGGGATTATTTCATGGGAACCGGACTGGGCATCATCGTGGGCACCTTCATTTTCACCTTCTTCATCGGCACCCTTAAGGAGGTATGGTCGTCAGGAGACTGGGGCCAATTGATATCCTTCAAGGTCTTTTTCTCTATCGGCCTCTTCATCTTCTCATTTTTTATCCCTAAGATCATCAAAAAGGTCAAAGGAGAGAACTGACTTCGCCTGCAACCGAAATTAACACTCCAGGCCGGCCATTGCGCCGGCCTTTCTTTGTTTTGTAATCAGTTGACCGCTGAGCGGCCACGCATCCCTGAGTGCAAAGGCCGTCTTGTAAATTGAACGCGATGTGGTATATTACACTATTCGGTCAGCGGCCGCTTGCGCCATCTCGATGGCCTGATTCATACCCCAATCATCATTATCAGATAAGGAGAGCAGATGAACGCTCAAGATTACGTCAAAGAGCTGTCGGTGGACGGCAAGACCTACAAATATTACGATCTTCACCAGCTATCCGCCCAAGGTATCGCCGATATCGAGAGGCTTCCCTTTTCCATTCGAATTCTCGTCGAGAACCTGCTCCGCAAACTGGATGGCCGGGTCGTCAAAGAGGAGGACCTTAAAGCCATTGCCAATTGGCAGCCAACCTATGAAGCGCCGGTGGAGATCCCTTACCATCCCGCCCGTGTGCTCATGCAGGATTTTACCGGTGTACCGGCGGTTGTCGATCTGGCGGCCATGCGCGATGCGGTTAAGGATCTCGGCGGTGACCCTCAGAAAATCAACCCTTTGGTGCCCACAGAGCTCATCGTAGACCACAGCATCCAGGTGGACTACTACGGCAGCCCGGATTGCCTGGAAAAGAATGTGGCCAAAGAGTACGAGCGCAATACAGAGCGCTACAAGTTGCTAAAGTGGGCCCAGAAAAGCTTTGACAATTTCAGCGTGGTCCCGCCCAACTCCGGCATCTGCCATCAAGTCAATCTGGAATATTTAGGCCGCGTCGTGATCGCAGACGATACCCCTGACGGCACGGTTGCCTATCCGGACACCCTGGTGGGCACCGACTCCCACACCACCATGATCAACGGTATTGGTGTCATGGGATGGGGGGTCGGCGGCATCGAGGCTGAAGCCGTCATGCTGGGTCAACCCTATTACATGTCGATTCCTGAAGTGGTCGGCGTCAAACTTACCGGAGGTCTCAGAAATGGCATCACCGCAACGGACCTGGTGCTGACCATCACCGAATTGCTGCGCAATACAGGCGTGGTGGAAAAATTCGTTGAGTTTTTCGGACCTGGACTTAAGACCCTCTCATTGACGGACCGCGCCACTATTTCCAACATGTCCCCCGAGTATGGTGCGACAATGGGCATCTTCCCGGTTGATGAGAAGACGCTGGATTACATGGTAATGACCAACCGGGAATCACAGGCAAAACTAACCGAAGCCTACACCAAGGCAAATGGCCTTTTCTACTCGGAGAAGAGCACCCCAGAGTACACCAAAGTGGTTGAACTGGACCTTGCCACGGTGGTCCCGTCATTGTCCGGTCCTGCCAGACCCCAGGACCGCATTGATCTTACCGGCATGAAGGCCGCGTTTGCCGAAATTCTTGGCTGCGAATACGACCGCGATACTGAAGTGGGCCATATCTCCACCTTTCATGACGAATCTGGTTGCCAGACCGAACGCAAGCCCAAGTGCATTCCTGTATCCCAGCGACAATTCGACGTCGAGGTGAATGGAATCCAGACCGCCATCGGCGATGGCAATGTGGTCGTAGCGGCCATTACGTCCTGCACCAACACTTCAAATCCAAATGTTTTGATCGGTGCCGGTCTGCTGGCCCGCAATGCCGTGGAGAAGGGCATGAAGGTGCCGCCTTTTGTCAAAACTTCGCTTGCACCGGGATCGCGGGTGGTCATCGACTACCTTCAGGATGCAGGCCTGATGCCGCCGCTGGAAGCGCTTGGATTTCATCTGGCCGCCTTTGGCTGTACCACCTGTATCGGTAACAGCGGTCCTCTCGATGCCGGCATCGAAAAGGCCATAGTGGGCAACGACCTCAATGTGGCCTCGGTGCTCTCGGGCAACCGCAATTTCGAAGCACGCATCCACCAAAACATTAAATCGAATTTCCTCGCCTCTCCCATGCTGGTTGTGGCATATGCTTTGGCCGGTCGCGTGGACACCAACCTGGAATCAGAACCCTTGGGAACCGACGCACAGGGCAACCCCGTCTACCTGGCCGATATTTGGCCGACAGATGATCAAATCAATGCTTTGGTAGACAAACATGTCAAGCAAGAGTTCTACCAGTCGCAGTATGGCAAAATCTTCGATGGCGATGAGTTCTGGCGCTCTTTGGAGATTACCGAGAGCACCACATATGCATGGGATCCTGATTCAACCTACATCAAGAAGCCACCCTATTTTGACGGGTTCGAGCTCTCGACCTCAAAGCCCGGCAACGTTCAAGATGCGAGGCCATTTCTCTTGCTCGGTGATTCCGTGACCACCGATCACATCTCACCGGCGGGCGCCATCCCCAAGGACTATCCGGCCGGCCAATATCTTATCGCACAGGGCGTACAGCCACCCCAGTTCAATTCCTATGGTGCACGGCGCGGCAACCACGAAGTGATGATGCGCGGTACCTTTGGCAACATTCGCATTAAAAATAAACTGGTAGGTTCCAAAGAAGGTGCCTATACCATTAAGTATCCTGAAGGCAACGAAACCTTTAACTACGATGCCGCCATGCAGTACATGCAGGAGAGCACACCGCTGGTGGTTCTCGGAGGAAAGGAATACGGAACCGGATCGTCGCGCGACTGGGCGGCCAAAGGGACCAACTTGCTTGGCATAAAAGCGGTCATCACCCGATCCTATGAGCGCATTCACCGCAATAACCTGGTGGGCATGGGTATCCTGCCGCTGATATTTACAGAGGGGGATAGCGCTGAAAAACTCGGCCTGGATGGAAGTGAAATTTATTCTATCGAGGGTGTGGATCAAATGGCTCCACGAAAACTACTCCAAATTCGCGCCACCAGAACTGATGGATCAGAAGTTAAATTCGATGCCATCGCCCGCTTGGATACCGATGTGGATGTGGATTATTTTGAAAATGGGGGTATATTGCCCTACGTCTTGCGTAAGTTGATGCAGAATTGATCTGAGTTTGACAGTAAATTAAATAGTAGAAAAATGATTGCTAAAGCCTGCCTAAACATAAAAAGCCGGGTTCACCATGAACCCGGCTTCTATTGTCAATACGCCTATGCCGTCGTTGTGATGACGTAAGCATGTGCGCGGCACCACGTGCTTTCAGATCAGCCGACACCTGGCTGCCTCAGCTTTGTAGACATTATCTTATCGGACTGTATACAAATTGGAATCTTATATTCTTAGATTTTTGGTCGCCCATAAAATGCGCAATCTATTACCGCTCAACGATGAACCAGGGATTTTGAAG
>JAAUYD010019957.1_pt1 | contig 13417 bp, 8 predicted proteins | sample 7278101 | NCBI WGS metagenome assembly JAAUYD01 (sample SAMN14350128, study PRJNA611818) | marine sediment metagenome | isolation source: surface marine sediment (0.6m) | place: French Polynesia: Moorea | collected 2018-08
CGCGGCAGACCCCACAGCGTCTCGCCGGTGTTGCCGGTTTCCGGATTAAAGGTCAGGTGGAACATCGGCCCCGGATAAAAGTCGCTGTCGTTGTATCCATCGGTAGCGTCGGCCAGAGACCGCATGTCCAGAATCAGACCGCGATTGGCGAAGTCAGCCACGTCCGTTCCCGGAATCCAGAAGACGTCCGGCGCGGTGCCGGCCGCCAGTTCGGTGCGCAGCACGTCCTGATAGCTCGTTCCTTCTGAACCACCCGGCTCGTAATCGAGGGTGGCTCCACCCAAATCGATCCCGTCTGAAACTGATTGATAGACATCGATTTCAGCCTGGTTATCCGGACGGGTCCGCCAGCGCAGGGTTACCCCGCTGAAGTCCATGGCCATTTCTTCTGTAGTTTCCTCTTCCATCGCCTCTTCTTCAGTAGCGGCGGTCGCGGCGGCCGGATCGTCAAAGGCCTTGTTGGCCTCGTCACAAATGGTGGCGGCAAAGTCATCAATCGACTGCTCGCCGTTGAGTACGGCCGTGACGGCCGGTCCCATGATCGCATCGTATTCCGGCCAGCTGCCGGCCCACAGCGGGCCTTCAGTGGCTGGATTCTCGGCCAGACCGTCCAGGAACGCCTGGTTGTTGTCCGGAGGAGTGAAGGTCAGGAATGCATCCAGCGCATCCTGGCTCACCCGGCTGGGGACGTTGGCGCCCAGCTCGGAAATCGTGGCCTGTACGTCGGCCGAGGTCAGTTCCTGGACCAGCGCCCAGGCAGCTTCCGGATTTTCGGTGTTGGCGTTGACGACGTAAGCACCCCAGAAGAGCCAGTTGCTCGGACCGGCCGGGCCGTCAGGCAGCTTGACCACGTCCCAGTTGAAGTCGGCGCTGGCGCGGGCACCAGGGGTGGCCCAGCGGCCGTTCTGGAACATGCCCACCTTGCCGGCCAGGAACGGCGGCTCGCTGTCCTCACCGTAGGGCACGGCCACGTCAAACTCGTTGTAGATCCGGCTTTCAAACTCCAGACCGGCCAGCGATTCAGGCGTATTCAGGGCACAGGAGGTGCGGTCTTCGTTGAAGAATCCGCCCCCGGCCGCATTCAGCCAGTAGCCATAAGGACCCCACCAGGCGTTCTGCCCGTAACCGTCGATGTCGTCACCCAGGGCGTTGATGGCGATGGCCACTTCCAGGAAGGTATCCCAATTCCACTCGCCGTTGGCCGCCAGTTCGCGCGGATCCGCCGCGCCGGACTCGGCCAGCAGGTCGAGGTTCAGATACAGGGCAAACGTCGACACGTCACGCGGCAGACCCCACAGCGTCTCGCCGGTGTTGCCGGTTTCCGGATTAAAGGTCAGGTGGAACATCGGCCCCGGATAAAAGTCGCTGTCGCTGTACCCATCGGTGGCGTCGGCCAGAGACCGCATGTCCAGAATCAGACCGCGGTTGGCGAAGTCAGCCACGTCGGTTCCCGGAATCCAGAAGACGTCCGGTGCGGTGCCGGCCGCTAGCTCGGTGCGCAGCACGTCCTGATAGCTCGTTCCTTCTGAACCACCCGGCTCGTAATCAAGCGTTACGCCCTCGATGGCGATGCCGTCGGACACGGCCTGATACACATCGATTTCAGCCTGGTTATCCGGACGGGTCCGCCAGCGTAAGGTAATGCCGTCAGCCATCTCCTCTTCCATGGCTTCTTCGGCTTCTTCTTCTGGCATTTCTTCTTCTTCCGGTGCTTCCTCTTCAACCACTTCTTCGGTGGTTTCTTCGGCTGCTTCTTCAGCCGGAGGAGGGGCATCTCCCCCACCACAAGCCACGACGATCATCGCCAGGATAATCAGCCAGGCAAAAATGTTCAATTTCTTTAAGTTCATCTTGGACATTCTCCTTTCAAAATATATTTTTTATTCTTCCTGTCCTAAAACAGAAATGGTCATAAAGGGCTTTTTATAATTTTGGGTTTTCTGCATCACCTCCTTTTATCGTGGATTTCTTGCTGCTCGAAGGCTATCTCAAAATGCCTGATTTAAGGCGACTTTTTTGTGATAGCGTCCGGTTGATTGTCGTTGGATCAGGGCCGCCTCAATCTGCTCGTGCCGCTGAAGGGTTTGTTTTTGTTCGATGGCGCTAATTAACATGCGGGCGGCAGAGCGTCCAATTTCAGCAAAATCCTGGCGCAGGGTCGTCAACGGTGGGTGGAAATAGGGTGCCAGGGGAATATCGTCTATCCCGATAATTGAGAGTTGTTCGGGAATGTGGAGGGCCAGTTCTTCAGCGGCATGCAGCACGCCAACGGCCATCGAATCATTTTGGACAAACAGGGCGGTGGGGCGATTTTCGCGATTTAACCACAGTTCGCGAAAGATATGATATCCAGAGGAAGCTGTCCAGTCGCCTTCCACAATCAATTCCGGGTTTGACTCCAATCCGCTGTCTTCCAGCGCGTTTTCAAAACCGGTCATTCGATTCTGCACGCACACTTCACCCAGGGGGCCGGTAATCATCCCGATTGATTGATGCCCCAGCTGGATCAGGTGTTTGGTTGCGGTGTAGCCGGCCGCCATGTCGTCCAGCACCACGCTGCCGCCGACCTGTTGATTGGCGTGAGCGCCGCCGCCGGCAAAAATAGTAGGGCAGCCGGCCGGAACCCCGTGGGAGGGATCTTCGATATAGGGCTGAATCACGATCAGGCCGTCAACCCGGCCGCTTTTAACCAGCTGGTCCATCAGGTAATCAAAAGTTTCTCCATCGGGAGCGGTGGTGGAAAGAAGAAAATACCCCTGGCTGCGAGCAACGGCTTGAGCTCCTTCAATAATTGTAGCAAAGGTATAGTCGGTCACATTAGGAGCGATACAGGCCAGCATCCCTGTCCGGCCGCGGGCCATCGAGCGGGCCACGGCATTGGGCTGATAGCCGAGCTGTTCGATGGCGGCCAGGACCCGTGCTCGCGTTTCCGACGTTACTTTCTCACTGGCGTTTATGACCCGGGAGACGGTCTGGCGTGAAACACCAGCATAGGATGCAACGTCGCGGATCGTAACTTTGGATCGGGGCATAGCAGGGAATTTTCTAAAATGGGGTAATTCTTACCCAAAAAGCCTGAATTTGTTGCCTGTCTTTAAAAAAGTGATAGAGTTAACACGAGTGATGTGACCGGTCACATCGTATCACGGTTAACGGAGACTGTCAAGCAATTTGCACAAACGACGCACGGTTAATTTGTGAAAATTGCCCATGCTCGCCAGGCGCTCTTGGCGCGCCGACAAGACGGTCACGTCGATTAAAAAATGGTAATATCACAGGCGATTAATCCTCTGTAATTTATCCCGCTTGAAAAATGAGGCAGGTAAACCATGATTGATATTCAACCATTTGATTATTCCCAACAGTCATATGAAACGATGGCCGAGATTTACAACGCCTGTTGGCCGGAATACTTAGTAGAGGTTTCGGAAATTAAGCGCAACGACAAAAATCGGCAAAAATCGCTCCTTTTTGAGAGATACATGGTCACTTTAAAAGGAAAGCCGGCGGCCGTTGGGTACCTGCGAGAACCGCGCTACTTAAAAGAGCGAGATCGGATTAATTTTAACTTAAACGTTCTTCCGGAAGCGCGCCGTCAGGGGATCGCCACCGCTTTTTACGATCTTGTTTTAAACAGAATTGCCGCAAACGATCTCCAGCCCAAGCTGCTGGAGACCGAGACCCGAGAAGACCAGCTTGGGGCGCTGGCGTGGCTGGCAAAAATGGGCTTTGAGCGAAACATGCGCTTCCCTCGCTCTCTGCTTGACCTGGAAACGTTTGACCCCACCGATTTTGAAGCAGCTGTCAGTCGAATGGAAGCGGAAAAAATTCGGCTGGCGTCGCTAAAAGATTTGCAGGATAAAGATGATCAGGCGATTTACAAATTTTACGACCTCGTCGAGCATCACCTCATGAAAGACGTGCCAATGCCCGGGGAGTACAACCCCAACACCTTTGAGGAATTTCAAAAATCGTTTGTTGAAAGCAAAATTTTTACACCGGAATCGGTTTTTATCGCCCTGGATGGTGACCGCTACGTGGGTATGAGCGGCGCATTTCCCGAAAATCGGGCTACTGGCCTTTGGATGACCGGTCTAACCGGCACCCTGCAGGGATACCGCAGACGCGGTATCGCCCTAGCTCTCAAAGTTAAATCAATTGCGGCCACCAAAGCGTTGGGGGCCAAAACAATTGAAACCGATAACGAAGAAAATAACCCGATGTATGACCTCAATTTAAAGTTGGGGTTCCAGCCGGCTCCGGCCTGGTTGGATTTTGTCAAAGCGTATTAGCTCGGGCCTGTACGCCCTCTCAGGATTTTAGCACGGTGCTTTGCACCTTATAGCTAAATAGCTTTATGGCTAATATGCTGACAGCCGCGTAGCGGCGTGCTAGAACGCTAAAAAGGCCGCAGGTCTGTACCCAGCAAGGAAACCATGACCAAAATTACGTTTATCGGTGCCGGCAGCACCGTTTTCGCCAAGAATTTGATGGGAGACATTTTGAGTTTCCCCGAATTGAAAGACGTCACTCTTTCTTTGATGGATATCGATCCCCAGCGGCTGCGCACGTCAGAAATCGTGGCCTGCAAGGTCGCGGAAGCAACCGGTTCGACACCCAAAATTGAAGCAACGACCGACCGACGAGCCGCTCTACAAGGGGCCGATTACGTGCTCTGCATGATTCAGGTTGGCGGGTATCGGCCGAGCACGGTCATCGATTTTGAAATCCCGCAGAAGTATGGTTTAAGACAAACAATCGCCGATACGCTCGGTATCGGGGGGATCATGCGCGGTTTGCGGACGATTCCGGTTTTGCTCGATATTTGTCGCGACATGGAAGAGGTGTGTCCGAACGCCCTTTTTATTAATTATGTTAACCCAATGGCCATCAACCAGTGGGCGCTCAGCCGGGCAACGGGCATCAAAACCGTGGGGTTGTGTCACAGCGTGCCCCACACGGCCGCGGAGCTGTGCAGCGACCTGGGGCTTAAAGCGGCAGAGGTAAACTATGTCGTGGCCGGCATCAATCACATGGCTTTTTTCCTTAAATTTGAGCATCAGGGTCAAACGCTGTACCCTCAGCTGCGCGAGAAGATGGCCCATTTTGAACAAACCGGCCGCTTTCCCCAGCGCGGTCATCGGCAGATGACCGATCGCGTTCGCTATGAATTGTTCAAGCGACTCGGTTATTTTGTAACCGAATCGAGCGAGCACCTCAGCGAGTATCTACCGTACTTTATCAAGCGGGATCGGCCGGATTTAATCGATCAATTTGAGATCCCCCTCGATGAATATATCGGCCGCTGCGAAGAACAAATTGCCTTGTGGGATGAGCTGCGCGAGTATTTTGAAACCTCTACCGATCCGATCCAAATTTCACGCAGTGTGGAGTATGGCTCGCTCATCATCCACAGCCTGGAAACCGGTCAACCCCGCACCGTTTATGGCAATGTGCCCAACCACAACCTCATACCCAATTTACCTCAGGGATGCACGGTTGAACTCCCTTGCCTGGTTGATGCAAACGGGCTGCAGCCCACTCATATCGGCCAGCTCCCGCCGCAGCTGGCGGCGCTGATGCGCACCAATATCAACGTGCAGGAGTTAACGGTTGAGGCCGCTTTAACCGGCAAACGGGAACATATTTATCACGCCGCGATGCTCGATCCGCATACCGCGGCCGAACTCGATCTTGATCAAATTCACCACCTGGTGGATGATTTAATTGAGGCACATGGAGATTGGCTCCCAGTTTACCAATAGCTAATTGTTAATGGCTATTTGCCAGTAGCTAAAAGGGTCGACCATCACACATGGATAGAGAATTATTCGTAAATAGTTTGTTCAACGCACTATTTTTTGGAGTATTGGGATTCGCAACGTTCAAAATGTTGAAGTCTGTGAATCGCGATCACACCTGGATAGCAAGATGGGCAAAAAATTACTCATACTGGCCATGGTATAAGGCTTTTTATCAAAAAATGGAAAACAACAAAGATGGGAACGAGATATTGCAACGACTCGCACAACTCGTGCTGGTTTTTGTTTTGATCGTCTCCTGCATCGGTTTGATTTTCGCGATTATGAGCATCTTGAACGCCACCCAACCCTTTAGCAATTAGCAAATAGTAATTAATCCTTAGCAATTCATTATGTTTATCCCCACAGAACACCCCCACAGACGTTTTAACCCGCTGACCAACCAGTGGGTCCTGGTCTCTCCACACCGCACCAAGCGGCCGTGGCAGGGCCAGGTTGAAAAGCTGCCGCCGGACAAAAGGCCAAGCTACGATCCGAAATGCTACCTGTGCCCCGGCAACGAGCGGGCCGGGGGCGCGGTCAATCCCAATTACGACGAAACCTTTGTCTTTACCAACGATTTTGCTGCCCTGCTGCCCGACGTGCCCGATCCACCTTCCGGAGACGACCTCTTTAAAGATGCCGGGGTGCGCGGGACGTGTCGCGTGGTTTGTTTCTCGCCCCGCCATGATTTAACCCTGGCGGAGATGACCCCCACCGAAATTCGCACCGTCATCGACCTCTGGGCGGATCAGCTCCATGATCTGGGGCAGACCTACCGCTGGGTGCAGATGTTTGAAAATCGAGGGGCGATGATGGGCTCGTCCAACCCCCACCCTCACGGCCAAATCTGGGCGATGGATGCCCTGCCAAACGAGCCGGCCGCTGAAGACGTCACTCAGCGCGCGTATTTCCAGAAGCACGGCCGCCCGATGCTCTTGGATTATGTCAATCAAGAATGCGAGCGGCAGGAGCGCATTGTCTATCAAAATGAAGGATGGGCGGTCGTCGTCCCTTATTGGGCGGTTTGGCCGTTTGAAACCCTCCTGCTGCCCAAAACCCACGTTTTACGTCTAACAGATCTCGATGACCATCAGCGCAACCTGCTGAGTGACGCCCTCAAACACCTGCTCGTCAAATACGACAATCTCTTTGAAACCTCCTTTCCCTACTCGATGGGATGGCACAACGCTCCCACCGGACCCGGCTTAAACGAAGATCAAACCCATTGGCAGCTGCACGCTCACTACTATCCGCCGCTGCTGCGCTCGGCCACCGTGCGCAAGTTTATCGTTGGGTTTGAGATGTTGGGCGAGGTCCAGCGCGATTTAACGGCCGAACAGGCCGCAGCCCGCCTGCGGGAGCTGCCGGAGACCCACTACAGCAGTATCCGGGATATTTAAAATATCCCGGATTTTAGACAAACCAATGACCCCAAATACCCTTTACGACGCATACATTTTTGACCTCGACGGCACCGTATACCTCGGTGAAGCGCTCCTGCCCACCGCCGGCGAAACGATCACTCAACTGCGCGAGCTCGGTAAACGGACCGTTTTCCTGTCGAACAATCCGACCAAAACCCGCGAGGAATATACGGCCAAACTCAACCGGCTCGGGCTGCCCACGGCCGAGAGCGACGTCATCAACTCATCACTGGTGATGGTACACTTCTTACAGCAGCATCTGCCCGGGGCAAAACTCCACGTTTGCGGTGAACAATCGCTCATCAATGAGCTGGAGCGGGCCGGGTTTACAATCACCGATCAGGCGGATGAAGTTGATGCGGTTATCGCCAGTTTTGACCGCACCTTTGTTTATCACAAGCTGCAGGTCGCATTTGACGCCATCCGCGCCGGCGCACGGTTCTTCGCCACCAACGGCGATCGCTACTGTCCTGTACCGGGTGGTGGCGAACCGGATGCTGCGTCGATCATCGCCGCCATCGAAGCGTGTACGGCCACCGAGGTTGAGGCAATTGTCGGCAAGCCGTCCTCTTTTATGGCTGAGGCGATTTTGAATGTTCTGCAGCTGCCGCCGGAGCGATGTATCATGATTGGGGATCGGCTGGAAACAGATGTGCTGATGGGTTTAAATGCCGGCATGGCCGCCGCCTTGACCTTAACAGGGGCCACGACGGCCGAAGCGGCCGCCCAATCAGAAATTAAGCCAACGTTTCAGATCCACGAGCTCAATGACCTGTTAATAACCAATAACCAATAATCAATTGCTAATAGCTAATTGCCAATTGCTAATTGCTAAACCTCATGTACTTCCTCGGTATCGATCAGGGCACCAGCGGTAGTCGCGCCTTAATTTTAGGGGCAGACGGGTCCGTTTGTGGCTACGCTTACCGGCCGCTCGAAAGGCTTTACCCCCGGCCGGATTGGGTTGAACACGACCCGTTAACCGTAGCCAGCACCGTCTCCCAGGTCATCACCGAAGCTTTGGGCAAAGCGGAAATCGACCCGGCCGAGGTAACCTCCTGCGGAATTACCTGCCAGCGAAATACGATGTTTTTGTGGGATCGCCTTAGTGGAAAGCCGCTAGGCAACGCCATTGTCTGGCAAGATTTGCGCACGGAACCGCTGCTCCATGCCATGTCTCGCTGGCCAAAATTTGAGCAGCTGCGCTTTCGGTTGGGATATCCACCGGGCACCTACATGGGCGCTCTTCACCTGGCGTGGCGCCTGGCCAACGATACCGTCATCCAAACCGCAGCCCGCCACAATCGATTGCAGGTGGGGTTATCCGCCGCCTGGCTGGTGCAGGCGCTGGGTCAACCAAGCGATCACATCATGGATTTTTCTCTCATCCAGGCGACCGGCCTGTTTGATTTTCGAGAAAAGTCATATTGGCACGATTGGGTTGATCAGCTGGCGATTCCGGTGGCTAGTTTGCCAAAGCCGGTGCCAACCAATTACGAATTCGGCACGCTCTCAATCACCGCTCCGGACGGCCGCACGGCCGATGTTCCGGTTCGGGCGATGATCGGTGACCAGCAGTCCGCCCTGTTTGGCCACCGCTGCTGGACACCGGGGCAGGCGGAATGCACCCACGGCACCGCCTCTTACGTCGAGGTGAACATTGGGGGAAAAGCTCCTCAGAAAACCCCCGTCAACATATATTACGCCTGGCACCTCAACCAGCAAGACACTTACTGTTTGGAAGCGGCCACCACCGTCACCGGCGCGGCTTTGCGCTGGATGCGGGAGCAAATACGGCTGTTTAATGTTTATGAAGAAGTTGATCAGCTGGCTCACAGCGTACCTGACTCTGGCGGTGTGGTGTTTGTTCCCGCGTTTACCGGTCTGGAACTTCCTTATTTGACCCCCAATGCCCGAGGAACGATGTTTGGCTTAACCCTAGGCACGGAGCGGGCTCACCTGGTAAGAGCATTTTTGGAGGCAATCGGCTTTCAGCTGCGCGATATTTTACAAATGATCGGCCAGGATACCGGCATACAGGTTGATGTTTTGCGAGTCGGTGGTGGGGTTTCGGTCAGCAATGCCGCGTGCCAAATTCAGGCCGATTTACTAGGTATTCCGGTTGAACGGCCGGCGTTTCGCGAAACTACAGCGTGGGCAGCAGCAGCCCTGGCCGGAATAGGCAGCAAGCATTGGACAACCCCAACCGATTTGCCTCTTCTGCCCGGGGCTAAAGATGTTTTTGAGCCGCAAATGACGGCCGGGCAGCGAGATGACCGCTTTGGCCGTTGGCAAAGGGCCATCCAGCTGACGCGCAAGTGGTGAGAAGCACGGTGCTGCGCACCTGTCAGCAGAATGGCTGTGGAGCTAAGTTGCTAAAAGGCCCGTAGGGCCGTGCTAAAATGCTCAAAGGTCTGCAGGACCCGTTCTGATTGCAGCTTTTTCTTTCTTAATCTGCGCGCATCTGCGTAATCTGCAGACCAATTCAATTTTTTGGAACCGTTCGAGAAGAGGATTTAGATTATGAAACTTGGCGTTTGTTACTATCCCGAACATTGGCCCGAGGAGAGGTGGGCCATCGATGCCCGAATGATGCGCGAGCTGCAGCTCGATTACGTGCGCGTCGCTGAATTTGCCTGGAGCTTGATGGAGCCGGCCGCGGGTGAATACGATTGGGGATGGCTTGATCGGGCGATTGATACCCTGGCCGCTGAAGGATTACCGGTCATTCTGTGTACACCCACCGCCACCCCCCCGGCATGGTTAACCCGATCTCATCCGGATATTTTGCGAATGGACAGCAATCGTCAATATCGGGATCACGGCACCCGAAGGCACGTCTGCCCCAACAGCCCGGTTTATCAAAAATTTAGCCGGCAAATTGTGACCGCCATGGCAGAACGATATGGAGATGATCCACGCATTGTGGGTTGGCAAATTGACAATGAGTTTGGCGGAGGGAAAACCGGCCGCTGCTACTGCCCCTTCTGTCAAACCGCATTCCAAACGTGGCTGGAAATTCGCTATCACAGCCTGGAGGCCCTCAACCAAGCTTGGGGCACCGCCTTTTGGTCTCAAACCTATACCGCCTGGGATGAAATTACGCCGCCCCACGACGGCATCAATTACAAAAACCCAAGCCACCTGCTCGACTTTTACCGCTTCTCATCAGACAGCCTGGTCAGCTACCAGCAGGAGCAGATCGACCTGCTGCGCGTCAAATCACCCGATCGCTTTATCACCCATAACTTTATGGGGCTGTTTCTTGACGTGGAGCAGTTTGATCTGGCCCGCACGCTTGATTTTGCCACCTGGGACGCGTACCCCACCGGTTTTCCCGACCGGCAGCGGGCGATGCTCTACCCGCTTAACTGGGACGCCCAACGGAATCGGCCGGTTTACGCTTATGATGTTGGTGAGCCGGAGATCATTCAGATGGCTAACGACCTGATACGCGGCCTGAAACAGCAGCCGTTCTGGATCATGGAGCAGCAGTGCGGCCACATCAACTGGGCGGATGTTAATCCGGGAGTGCGGCCGGGTACACCCCGTTTATGGACGTGGCTGTCGATGGCGGCCGGGGCCGACACGGTGGTCTATTTCCGCTGGCGGGCCACTTTACTGTCGCATGAACAATATCACAGCGGGCTGCTGCGCCATGATGGCACACCGGATGTGGGTTTTGAGGACGTCAAGCAACTGGCCGAAGAACGCGATCTGCTGGCAAAGCTGACGGAGAAACCGCCTCAACCGGAAGTGGCCATGGTTTTTGATTACGACAGCCTGTGGGCGTTAACCATCAACCCCCATCGCCGGGATTTTAGCTATTTGCGTTTACAGTTCGCTTTTTATCATGCGCTGCAGCGGCTTGGTATTCCGGTTGATCTGGTGTCGCTAAAATCTGATCTGACGCGCTATAAGCTCGTGCTGGGCGGTCCGCTTCACATTGTGAATGAACAAGAAGCGGAGACGCTGCACCATTATGTGGAAATGGGCGGCAATTTGCTGTTGGGCATCCGCAGCGGTTTTAAAAACGACAGCAGCGTGGTCACCGATCAACCATTGCCCGGTTTGCTTCACAATTTAACCGGAGCAACCGTCACCCATTGGCAATCACTGCCTGCGGAAGCGGCCCTGCCCCTTCGATCCATCTGGCCAAAAATATCGGGGGCGGCCGGCTACTGGACCGAGTTTCTTCAGCCGGCAAGCGACAGGGCCCGCGTTTTGGTTTCATACGAAAATGGAGAGGCGGCCCTGGTTGCCAACCCTCATGGATCGGGGCAAACCATTTATTTAGGGTGGTATCCTACGATTGAGCAGGCCAAAGGATTACTTGAAACGCTGGCCGATCAGCTGTCGATTGAGCGATTGGCAAATTTGCCGGATGGTGTCTTGGCCGCCAAGAGAGGAAATCACACAATTTTGCTCAACTTCACGGACCAACCCTACGAAGTTGTTGCGGCCGGACAAACGGTTGCCGTTGGTCCACGAGATGTAAAAGTGGTTGAGAGTTAAGAGATTGAGTGGTTATTGGTGTATTGGTTATTAGTATATTGGTGTATTGGTATATTGATTTTGCCCAGTCACCAGTAAACAAATATACCAATAAACTGATAAACCAATACACTAATCACCTAATTCACGAATACACCAAATAACCAATAACCAATAACTAATAATCAATAACCAATAACAAAATGAACAACCTGCAAACAACCATTACTGCTGCTTTTGAGACCAAATTTGGCTCTAAGCCGGAGCTTGTCATCCGCGCACCCGGCCGCGTCAACCTCATCGGTGAGCACACCGATTACAATGATGGTTTTGTCCTGCCGATGGCGATCGACCGGGCGGTATGGCTGGCGCTACGACCGCGGCCGGACCGCCAGGTGGTCGTGCATTCCCTTAACTTTGAACAGCCCACCGTATTTGATCTCGATGATGTGGGGCATGAGCCTGATCGTTGGGGAGAATACGTCCGCGGCATGGCCTGGGTCCTGCAGGAGGCCGGTCATACCCTCTGCGGCTGGGAAGGGATTTTGACCAGCGATGTCCCGGTAGGAGCTGGACTTTCCTCATCAGCGGCGCTGGAGCTGGCAATCGGCCGCACCTTTGCCGCCCTGGGAGAAATTCCATGGCGGCCGGCAGAAATGGCCCTGCTCAGTCAAAAAGCTGAAAATCAGTGGGTTGGCGTGAACAGCGGCATCATGGATCAAATGATTTCCGCCTCCGGCAAAGCCGATCACGCCCTATTGATCGACTGTCGCGATCTTTCCACCCAGCTCGTGGCGCTGCCGGCCGGGACAGCCGTGATCATCCTCGACACCGCCACTCGCCGCGGGCTGGTTGATTCCGCTTACAACGAACGCCGGTCGCAGTGTGAAGCGGCCGCAGAATTTTTTGGGGTGGCTCACCTGCGGGATGTTTCCCTGGCTGATTTTATTCAGCGAGAACACGAACTGGACGACCTTACCCGGCGGCGTGCGCGTCACGTCATCAGTGAGAACGAGCGCGTGCTGGCGGCCGTGACGGCCATGAACGCCGGCGACGCCACCGAGACCGGCCGTCTCATGGAGGCCAGTCACACCAGCCTGCGCGATGACTTTGAAGTATCTAGCGAGGCCCTGAATGTCATGGTAAACCTTGCGTTGGCTGAACCCGGCTGTTTTGGCGCAAGGATGACCGGTGCCGGTTTTGGCGGCTGTGCAGTGGCGCTGGTCGCCGCCGATCAGGCAACCACATTTGCCAACAGCGTGGCCCAGAAATACAAAACTCAAACCGGCCGAAAGGCAAATGTTTATATTTGCCGGGCCACAGATGGCGCGGAAATTATAGACGAGAGACGAGAGACAAGAGACAGGAGAGGATAGCCTAAAATCAACTGTCTCCAGTCTCCGGTCTTTTTTTATGGATCCTCAAAAACTTCTCCAGCGTCTCGACGCAATTGCCCAATCTTTCTCCCAAACCACGGGGGCACTGGCCCTCCTGGCCTTGGGTTCATCCGGCGTCGACCGTGACCGGCTCGATCAATACTCCGATCTTGACTTTTTTGCGGTTGTCTCTCCAGGTTATAAGAAACGCTTTGTTGACAATGTCGCCTGGCTCGAGAGCGTTCACTCGGTTGGCTATCGCTTCAAAAATACAGAAAATGGGTACAAACTTTTATATGCGGACGGCATTTTTTGCGAG
>JAAUYD010087349.1_pt1 | contig 13407 bp, 11 predicted proteins | sample 7278101 | NCBI WGS metagenome assembly JAAUYD01 (sample SAMN14350128, study PRJNA611818) | marine sediment metagenome | isolation source: surface marine sediment (0.6m) | place: French Polynesia: Moorea | collected 2018-08
CACCATTGCTCGGGAAGTGGCGCGAGACCTGCCGGACCGGGTCAGCCAGGTCATTACCCTGGGGTCGCCGGTGGTAGGTGGACCCAAGTACACCGCCGCCGCCCGGACGCTGACCCAGCGTGGACTCGACATGGACTGGATCGAAACCGAGGTGCGACGACGCGAGGAGCGACCCATCACGGTTCCCGTCACGGCCGTTGTCAGCCCGACCGACGCCATCGTCGGCTTCGGAGCCGCCCACGACCGCTTCAACGACACGGTCCGCCACGTGGTGCTGGACGTTCCGCACCTGGGCATGGGCCTCAATCCGCAGGTGTGGGACGTGATCCTGGAAGCGCTGGAAACCCCGACGGGCTAGTAGCCTGGGCCCGTCGCTGGATTTGCCCCGCAAGCCTATGGAAGATGGGGCGACTGTTCGACGGAGCCAGCCGATGAAGCGAGAACAATGGAACACCCTGATCGAGATCGTGGGTTTTGTCGGGATCGTGGGATCCCTGCTGTTTGTCGGACTTCAGATCAGGCAGGAGGCGGCTGCAACCCGCTCGGCCACGGTGCTGCAACTGAAAGACGCCTGGGTACAGGTGAACCTGGTCCAGGCCACCAGCCCGGAGCTGGCCGAGGCTTTCGAAACCGTCATCCGCGACGGCTGGGACGCCAGCTTCCGGGCACGCCATCACATCGAGGGCTTCTACCGCACCATGATCCACAACTGGTCCAACGCGCATTACCAGTACCGCAACGGCACCCTGGATGATAATCAGTGGCTGCCCCACCAGCGGGAAATCCAGGCCAGCAAGGACAATCCCTTGATCCGCAGGGTGTGGGAAGACTGGCGACATGTGTTCGACGATGAGTTTGGCGTCCTGATGGATGGGGTCATGGTTTCGTCCGGGGAATGATGCGCCGGATACTTAACCCACTGAAAACTAGAGACTTCTAAACACCCTCAGGAAACTCTCAGCTTTCCCTCAGGACTTTTTAAACCGTCAAAACTAGGTTCATTCCGTCTGCTCACACCAATGGAATGAACGCTATGACCCAGCACCTGTCTTGCATCCGCATCGTGATCCTTATTGCGGGCCTGCTGAACTTCGCATCCCCGGTTGCGGCCCAGGAGGCCTTTCAGGGCAGCAGCCCCGACATTGTTGTCCGCGAGGATGGGAGACCTCTGATTTCTTACCAGCAGCTTGGCGGTCTTCGCCTGCTGGACTGCAGCAGTCCCCAGTGCACCAATGCCAACGACCGCTTCCTTGTGGGCTCGGGTATAGGCCGACATCGCATGGCCATCCGCCAGGACGGCCGCCCCATAATCGCCTACGAAGTGGCGGGCGGCACTGGCGCTGCAGTCTACGACTGCGCAGACGCTGATTGCAGTACCGGCACCTCTCGATCCCTGGATCCGGTGATCAAGCCGACGGACTTCGCCATCGTGATCCGGGACGATGGACGACCCCTGATCGCCTATGGTGACTCCGATCTTTCGGTGCGTCAGACGGTGATTTTTGATTGCGCCGACGTCAACTGCACATCCGGCTCATCGCATATCCCGCCTGGGCAACCAGCAGAGACTGAACAGTACGTCAATATGAGTCTCAGGGCGTCCGGTGACCCCTTGATCACCGCCAGTCGCGTTGGCGGGTTGATGGTCTACGACTGCGACGATCCGGCCTGCCTCACCGGCGCCGTCAGCGAACGTGAGGCCCTGAGGATACTGGGCGCAGGCATGGCGGTACGCAGCGACGATACCGCGGTGATTGGCTACGTGGTGATATCCGGCACGGGTCGGATCAAATTGCTCCCGTGTGGCGATACAGCGTGTGGAACCGGCGCCGTACGCGAAATTGCTTTGACATCCAACACCAGTGTTGACCCCAGCATTGTCATCAGACCGGCGACCGCGCCGGTATTTGACCGGCCATTCGTGGTCTACCGGCGCAACGGCCAGGACCTGGAGGCTTTCGATTGCGACGATGCCGATTGCAGTACTGGTTCGGAGCGGACACTGGGAACCGACCCGGCTTCACAGGCTTTCAGCGATCACAGCCTCGCGCTTTCAACCACTGGCACGCCCGTTATTGCCAATATCTTCGCAGGGACCATCGGCGTCATCAGCTGCGAAGACGAGGGGTGCGAGAGCTTCAGCCGGCGAACAGTTTTTCCCGAGGGGGTATTCAGCGACAGCTTCGAATAGCGCAACTGGTGTGAATCAAAAGAACAGCACGGCCCTGGACCCTGCCAGGGGCTGACGCTGGAGCCGCGCTTTCACCGGGGATTCCTGCTAGATTGAAGTGAGTGGATCTGTTCAGCGCAATATTGCTTGGGGTACTGTTGGCGGCCGTGTACTTCCGGGTGCGTGGCTACTCTTCGGCTTCGGTCAGCCTGAAGCCCAGGACCTTTCCGCGCGAGAGCAAGCCGAAACCGGTGTGTGCCTTCTGTAAGACTGAGAATTGGTCGAAACTCATGGGAACCGGTGGAACACGAATCTGCGGAATCTGTGTCAAAAGCGCATGGATTAAACTGCGCAAATCTCCCAGAACACTGGTGGCAGCTTCAGACGAGGATCGATGCTGTAACTTCTGTCTACGGTCCCAGCGAGCCGTGCCGCGCATGGTGGCTTGTGGCGACCAGTCCATCTGCTCGGGTTGTCTGGAAGGATTTGCCGTGCAGATTAGGTCGGTCCTGTCTCGGCGGGATGCAATACGCCACGCTCACCTCAAGCGTAGGGCGCTGAGGGCAAACCTGACGCCCGAGGAAATGCAGGTTCTGGAATTCAGGTTTTTGGGATTCAGCAAGACTGAAATCGCTGCAAAGTTGGGCCTGTCTCCCCGTTCCGTGGATAAGCTGATGCGGAGGGCCACCAGACTGCGCAGGGGACCATTCCGTCCGGACGACAACGAGCCGCCTCCCGCTGCCGCCATGGCAGCGCGGCCGTTTCATTACACCAGGACCGACGCCGTGGCCCGCCACCCCCAGGTTCCCTCCCGGCGGCCCCGCGGTGGCCGGGTAGTCCCGCTATGGCCTGACCAGGGTCAGACACGCCCCGACAAATGAGCAGGGCGGGGATTCAACGCGGTGCGGCTAGTTCATCGACGCTGCACCTTCAGCGGTGCAGTTCATCAGCGCCGGATTTCCCAGGGTGCCCGCCCCCGCGTCTTCGGCCTGAAGGATTTCGGGCGCCGACAGGGTAATGGTTCCGTCCACCGTGCATTGATCCCCCCCTGCTGGAATTACGCAATCCATGCTGTCGCCCTGAAACGCGAAATCGGACAGTCGAATGGTCGTGTCAGCGGCCAGGCTGTCTGCCGACAGCGCGAAACAACTGAAGCGTCTGATGGTGATGTCGCCGGGGTGAGCCGGGTTGTAGCGATAGTAGACCTCGTTCTGGGCCACGGCCCGAACGTAAAAATTAAAAAAGACCGGCGGGCTCAAGCCGCCGTCGAGCACGTTCAATTCGTCTGCTTCGATAGTGGTCCCCAGCGCCAGGCTGAGAGATTCGCCCCGGATATTGCCATCCACGGTCAGGTCAGAGTTGATCACGTTGACGTCGCCAACGAATTCCGCCGCGATCGTCGCGTTGATGCTCGCCACCGCACGAAGCGCTTTGGCGTTGGTGCCGGTGGCGTTCGCACTGATTGCCGTGCTGCCGTCGCCGTTTACCGTAGCGCTGATACCTCGTAACAGGGAACCGGAATCAAGGACTCGAAACCTGGTGTTTGGGTCGGTTCCTCCGACGCCGGCACGCCCATCGGATGTGAGCGAAAATGACGCGTTGAACGTAATCGGGTCCGCCCCCGCCGGCGCCGTCAAGAAATTCACGTCACCGGCCGGCGTCACCTCCTGCAGGTAGGCGCCCAGGTTATCATCGAATCGATTCCAGCCGGAGTCGAAGAAGGCGTTTTTTGCCACGCTGGAGAATCCGGCGGGACCGGCGTGCAGGCCGATGGCGCTGCCCTGCTGACTGTCGGAGAATACCAGCACGCCATGCTGATCGGGGCCGGTATTGACCGTCAGCGTGCTTTCGCCGCTGAAGAACGGCGCGGCCGTTCCCATGGCCACCAGCCCGTCAGGATGAAAAGCAACCCGCACCGGGTTGATCCCGTAGGACGGATCGCTGCCAAAGGTAAAGAACAGGCGGTCACCGGCAGCCGCCGTCCGTTTGACCATGGCCCATTTGCTGACCAGGGCGCCGCCGGTCATTTCGCCCAGTACGATTCCTGATCCGAAGCCGCCACCCCCGGTGCTGTAAAGACCCAGGATCGAGTCCGATGCCTCCAGCAACATTTCTTCACCGAACAGGGCGCTGGGGTCAGCGGCCAGGCCCAGGTCATTGGAGGAAGCATGCAGCAAGGCCAGTGGATCGCTGTTTCCGATTCCGACGTTGCCGTCGGGATAGTAGGTCGCCGTGTTGTTGAGCAGCCACTGGGAATCGCCCATGGGCCCGGCTGGACCGACCGGACCCTGGATTCCCGGAGGGCCCTGCATCCCTGGATCGCCCTGCAAGCCCTGGTCTCCAGGTGGCCCCTGGTTTCCCGCCGGGCCCTGCATTCCCGGCAGCCCCTGTTCGCCCTGTGGGCCTTGTAACCCCTGGGGACCCGCCGGCCCGGGATTGCCATCCAGGGCAAACAGTGCGTAAGGCGTGGGCGTCACGGACTGACGTGGCGCCAATACGGTGAAATCTCCGCTGCCCATGGGGCGCACAGCGATCTCGAGCCAGCGCTGGCCCCCATCAAACACGCCGTCACCGACATCAACGCTGACGCTGAAGCGGCCTTCATTAAGCGTCACTGCCAGCCGCACATCGTTAACGCCGATCTGGGCGCCGTCGAATTCTGCGTCCCAGAGGGAAAAGTCGAAATCAACCGCCCCGTCTACCGGCGCGCCGTCAAGCACCAGTTCGCCCTGGTAAGTGAAGACCTCGGCAACGGCCAGGCTGGTGTGAACCACCAGCACGACCACCATCAAAGCCTTACTCAAAACCGTCATCAAAAACCGCATCGTTCTGCCCTCCGGGCCAGATTCCACCGTTGAGTGCCAGGCCCTGCCCCCGCATGCTCTCCACACCGGCCTGGCCGATGGCTCCCCGCAGGCTGATTTGCCCCTCCAGCGTCACCGCGCTGGATTCTCCGCCGCCGTGGGTTCCGGTCCGGTACAGCCGGTACTCCGGGTCCACTCCCGCGGTGGCGTGAATCAGTAGCAATAGAAGGAGCTGTGACATTGACGGTCTCGCCCTGGCGTTAACTAAGTAAACGCCGCCGCCGGAAAAACCGAACAGAATTGCGGGAAACGAGGTTGCCGTGGCCAGTTGGGCCGCGCGGTTACATGGAGAGGAGCCCGGACCGCGCCAGCGGCGCTATGCGGGCAGTGATGCTGTCAGTTCGCTCAGGGGCTGCCGCGAACCGCTCTGGCCAAAGACGCCAGAGTCGACACCGAAAGCGCCAGAATCGTTGCTGCTGCCACAACCACCAGCGCTTCCGCCATGGTCACGCCGAACAGCAGGTAAGGCGTATAGCCACAGAGCTCGGTGGCTTCGAATATGGACGGCCACCATTCGTGGAGCGGCAGCCAGGATGGAAAGCCGGATCCCAGCTCGCAGCTGCTGAAGATAAACCCGCGCTCAACGCCCAATGTCTGCCAGCTGGAATACAGCAAGCCGCCTGCCATCCCCAGTAATCCCAGGTGGGCCAACCCGTTCAGCGCGTTCTGCCGGCGCACCAGAAAGCCCAGCACGGCCAGCATCATGCCCCCCAGGATCCAGGCACGGACGTGGGAACACAGCGTACAGGGCCCGTAGTCGAGCCCGTACTGGTAGAACAGGGCCACGGCCTCCATGGCCAGGCCAATACCGATGATGCCCAGCCAGAACCAGGCGCTTTGGTTGATGTTGTTGAGTCGCTGAATCACCCGCCGTGTCCACTGCCGGCGTTCAGTTACCGGCTCCCGTTTGCTCACCGTACTTTGACTTGTAGCGCTGGTAAAGTTCCTGCTGCATGCCATTCAGTCGCACGGATTTGCCCCGTATGAAGGCGTGCTCCAGCTGGTTGCCACGCATGTCCAGGGCATCCCCCCTGGATACAAAAAGGGTAGCGTCCTTGCCGACCTCCAGGGAACCCACCCGGTCGTCGATACCCAGTACACGGGCGTTGCTCAGGGTGATCATCTCCAGGGCGCCTTCCCAGCCCAGCCCGTAAGCCGCTGCCGTGCCCGCCGCGAAGGGCAGGTTGCGCGCGTTCATGATGCTGGGGTAGCTCAGGCCGACGGTCAGTCCCGCGTCAACCAGCAGCGCCGGAAGGCGGAACGGCAGATCGATGTCGTCGTGAGCCCGGGGTGGCGTGTTGTGAGTGCCCTCAACAATCACCGGAATGTCATGGGCTGCCAGGTAGTCCACGATGTCCAGCAGGATCTCATCGCCGCTGACGACGATGTTCTGCACGCCGATCTCCCTGAGAAACTCCAGCCCGGCCAGCAGATCACCGCTGGACTCCGCATCCAGGAACAGTCGCAGGCTGCCGTCGAACAGGCCCTGCAGGGCCGCCAGTTTCAGGTTGGTCCCGGCGGGGTTCGGATCATCACCGTAGGCTTTGGCGTCCAGGAACAGTGACTGAATTTCCGCCATCTGGCGTTCGTAGTCCGGGTTCGGCGCGAAGTTGAAGGAAAACGTGGTCCAGTCGAACCGCCCGCGCTTTTTCGATGGCCAGTTCACATGCAGCGCGTCGTCGGCCTTCAGCGCTGCGTCTTCCCAGTTCCATCCGTCCATCTCCATCACCGAAGACAGTCCGGAAACCAGTCCTCCGATGGGGCTGACCTGGGCCACGAGCACGCCGTTAAACCGGGTTGTGGGAATCAACTCCGAATCAGTGTTATAGGCAATGAGCGAGCGCACGCTGGGGTTCAGTTCACCCCGCTCCTGCTTGTCGATGGTATGGCGCAGCGCGCCCACCTCTTCCAGGCCAATCTGGTTGTCCGGCAGTACGAACCCCGGGTAGACCCGCAGCCCGGAAACGTCAACCACCTCGTGCCCCTCAGCATCAAAGCCTGAGGCCGGCCCCACCACCGTGATGCGGCCCGCGTCGAAGGCAACAACGCCATTTTCGATGGTCTCGCCGGTGCCGGTATGAATGGTTCCGCCGACCAGGGCGATGGGACCTGACTGGGGCTTGCCGGGCTCCGGCGGCAGGGCGTGGGCCGATTGAAAAGCTGCAATCAACAGTATGAAAACAATCCTTCTCATTGGGCCAGCCCTCCTGCGGCCAGGTGATGTTCGTAGCCATGAATGCTGTCACAGTGAAACTCTCGCGGCGCCCAGCCACCTGCCGGGCGGGTCTTTTCGCCGTTGGCCTTGGCTGCCAGCGCCTTGCTGACCAGCCGGGCCCGCTCGGAACGAATCATGTCCCGCGAGCTGACGTCCGCCGCTTCGTCGAAGTAGACGATGCCGTCCACCAGGGTCATTTTCGGACGGGCGTAGATCGAAAGCGGATGATCATTCCACAACACAATGTCCGCGTCCTTGCCCTCGGCGATGGAGCCCATGCGATGATCCAGGCGCAACATCTTTGCCGGGTTCAGGGTCACCATCTTGAATGCTTCGACCTCATCCACCTCTCCGTATTTCACCGATTTCGCGGCCTCCTGGTTCAGCCGTCGCGACATCTCAGAGCTGTCGGAGTTGATCGCGACGTTGACGCCCGCCTGGTGCATCAGCGCCGGCCCATAGGGAATGGCGTAACGGACCTCCCACTTGTAGGCCCACCAGTCAGAAAAGGAAGACCCCGCGGCGCCGTGGGCCGCCATTTTGTCGGCCACCTTGTAGCCCTCGAGGATGTGGGTGAAGGTGTTGACCTGGAAGTCAAAATCTTCGGCCACCTTCATCAGCATGTTGATCTCGGACTGAACGTAGGAGTGACAGCTGATCAGACGCTCGCCCTGGAGGACTTCAACCATGGCGTCCAGGGCAAGGTCCCGCCGGGGTGCCGGTGTCCGGGCCCGTTCACGGCGCGACAGATCGTTCCAGGCATCCCACGAGCGCTGATAATCCTGGGCCGCGGTAAATGCATCGACGAACACCTGCTCCACACCCATGCGCGTTTGCGGATAGCGTACCGATGCGGCATTGCCCGACCGCTTGACGTTCTCACCCAGGGCAAACTTGATGCGTGGCTGGGCCCCATCGATCAGCATCTCCCGGGGCAGTGCACCCCAGCGCATCTTGACGATGGCTGATTGCCCGCCAATGGGATTGGCCGAGCCGTGCAGCAACTGGGCCGCGGTCACGCCGCCGGCCAGGTTGCGGTAAATGCTGATGTCGTCGGAATTGATCGCGTCCTCCATACGCACCATGCCGGAGTTGGTGGCGATGTCATTCACGTTGCGCAGGGCGATGTGGGAGTGCTCGTCGATGATCCCCGGAGTCAGGTGCAGCCCGGTGGCATCGATCTCCCGGGCAGAACCCGCTGAAAGATCGGTACCGACGGCCTGAATGCGGCCGTTGCGGACCAGGACATCAGCATTTTCGACGATACCGTCACCTTCCAGGGTCCATACCGTGGCATCTCGAAAGACCAGCGTTTCCTGCTCGGGCTTTTCGGTCCAGCCGTAGGCCATGAACGGAAAGGTCACGGGCCCCGGCGGCGCCTGGTCCGCGGCAGCGGGTTTACCGTTTTCGGATTTCTTCTCTTCATCCGGCTGCCCTTCCGCTGCAGCGGCCGCCGGCTTGGCTGACCAGGCAAGCCACTGCCCATCACTGTCCTGACCAGACCCTTGCCACTGGTCGTCGCTGACCCAGCCGCTCAGCCGGATGACCTGATCTTCGCTGCTGGGCCGGAAACTCAGGCCCACCTGGCTTCCGTCGAAGCGGACCTGGACGGTTTGCTTGCTGTCTTCCGGACCCAGGATGTGAGCCTTGGGTTTTGCCGGTTCGCCGGTGATTTCCAGGTCAAAGGTCTGCTCACCCACGGTCAACTGGTAGTTGCCGCTGCGATCTTCCGCGGGCGGGGACATCTCGAAGCGCTGACCACGGATCCAGTTCTCCTGGATCACGCTGCCCTTCTCAAACAGCGGTTTGGAAGTCACCAGGAAATTGGCCAGGGAACCGGGCTGAAGCGTGCCCACCTGGGCTTCCACACCCAGCATGCTGGCGGGATTTCGGGTTAAAGCCGCCAGGGCATCGGACTCACTGAGGCCGTGCTCCACGGCCTTGCGCAGGTTTTTCCAGAACCCTTTGTCGGCATTGCTGCTGGTGATGGCGAACTGTACGCCGGCCTCCGCCAGGACGCCTGGATTGCCGGGCGCCAGTTCCCAGTGCTTCATGTCGGCCAGGGTGACGCGCCTGGCTTCCCAGGGATTAGATACGTCCGGGGCGTCGGGGAACTTGATGGGGACGATCAGTTTGGCACCGGTTTCCTTGACGGCCTGTATTCGCCGATACTCATCGCCACCGCTGCGAATGATGAACTGCTGCCCCAGTTCATCGCCGATGCGGTCAGCCAGCAGCAGTGCGTTCCAGTCCCCTACCTCGAAAATCTGGGGCAGACTGCGATGGCGCAGCCAGGCGTCCAGGGACTGGTCGGTGAAAGGCCGGGGTGACTGCGCTTCGTACCACTCGGCATCGATCTCGGTCTGCCGCAGCAGTGAAGCGGTCCCCATAATGGAAATCGGGAAGGATTGCCTGGAACTGCCCTTGCGAAATGACAGGAACGCGGCGGCATCAGAAGAAAGCATGGACTCGGCGTCCCCGTCTCCGCCCAGGGTCACCAGGGCCCCGGAGCCCCGGGCGATACCGTCGGCCATATGGCTCAGCACAGTGCTGAACCCAAGCTTACGGTAGGCCGAGGCGGCCTTGTCATCAGCGGTCAGCATGTCCGCGGCGCGATACTCGCTGCGAATGGCTTGGTTGACGTTGAACGCCCCCTTTTTTTCCGAGTTCAGCGTTTCCGGCTGGTTGAAGGAAAAGCGCCCCGGCTTTTCCGGCTCCGGCAGGCCATAGCCGCTGTGCAGGTCAATCAGGCCCGGATATACGTAGCGGCCGTTAAGTTCCATGATGACGTAGCCGGCGGGCACCTCCTGGCCGGAGGTCAACACGTCCACCACTCGGCCCTGGCGAATCAGCAGCGTAGCCTGCTCGCGCACGGTATCGGGATCGATGGTGATCGTAGCGCCGGTCAGGGCCAGGGCACCCGACCTCGGGTCGGAAATGTCATTTGGCCGAGCCGTTTCCCTGGCCTGGGTGTGGCCACCAGCCAGCGCCAGGCAGAGCAATATAATGATTCTCACAGGTTGGTCCCCGAAATTTTGTTGGATGACCCGGGCGGCGCCGGACCCGGCCAGCCACGCCACAGGGGCGCCTGTTATACGTCAACGGACGTCATGGTTCCATAAAGATGTGTCACCCGCGAGAAACAGTGCGTCGGTTTGAGTGCATGCACTGAAACACGCTCCAGACACTGGCAGGCCCCATGTTGGGGGCTGGACCGCGGATCATGAAAGGGGCATGGTGTCGCCCATGGCTGCTTCCAACAAAGACCTGATCCGCAAGTTGCTCAAAGGCATTGAAACCGGCGACCCGGCGTCGGTGGCCGTGGTCAACGAAGAGAAGTACATCCAGCACAACCCCCAGACCTACGAGGGCAGCGAAGGGCTGGCCGCACTGTTCCAGCGGCTGTCCAAGACCAACCCCCGGGTCAACGTGGTGCGGGCCTACGAGGATGGCGACTTTGTATTTGCCCACACCGAGTATGAATTCGCCACCTCCAGAGTCGGTTTCGAGGTGTTTCGCTTCGAAGACGGGCACGCGGTGGAGCACTGGGATAACATTCAACCGCGCCATGGACCGAACCCATCCGGTCACAGCATGGTTGACGGAACCACCGAAGCCATGGACCTGGATCTGACCGAGTCCAATCGGGAACTGGTTCGGGAGTTTGTCGACCTGGTGCTGATCGATCGACGACTGGAACGGCTGGAGGATTTTGTCAATGCGGGGGGCTACATCCAGCATAACCCTCACAGCTCAGACGGGGTACGAAGCCTGCGGTCGGCCCTCGCCGCCACCTTCGACGACAGCCTGATGATCCAGTATGAAGTGCTGCATCGGATCCTGGCCGAGGGTAACTTTGTCCTGACGGTCTGCGAGGGTTTCCTCGGCGGTGTGCACACCTCGTTCTACGACCTGTTCCGGATCGACCGGGGCAAGCTGGTGGAGCACTGGGACACGGTGGAGGCGGTCCCGCCCCGCAGCGAGTGGAAAAACGACAACGGCAAGTTCTGACCCCATGGAATCCGTTCACTACAGCCTGCAGGACAAGGTGGCCACCATTCGCCTGGACGACGGCAAGCGAAATGCCCTGTCCCCCGACCTTCTCGGACAGATCTACCAGGCCCTGGACCGGGCGCAATCCGACGGCGCCACGGTCATCATCACCGGCCGCGAGTCGGTGTTTTCGGCCGGGTTTGATCTCAAGGTGATGAAACGGGGCGGACCTAATGCCCTGAAAATGCTGCGTGCCGGATACGCACTGACGGCCCGGGTGCTGACCTACCCCCATCCCGTGATCGCCGCCTGCAACGGTCACGTCATGGCCATGGGTGTGTTCCTGATGCTGTCGGCAGACTATGTGATCGGCAGCCGTGGCGATTTCAAGATTTCCGCCAACGAGGTCGCACTGGGCCTGACCATGCCCCGGGTGGCGGCGGCTGTGCTGCAGCACCGGCTGAACCCCGCGGCCTGCCAGCGTGCTGTGACCCTGTCGGAGTTTTTTGAACCTGAATCGGCGCTGGCCGCGGGGTTCTTTGACGAACTGGTGGACGAGGACCAGCTACAGGCCCGGGCCGAGGAGCTCGCGTCGGATTTCAGGGATCTCAATGCCAGGGCCCACAAGGATTCCAAGCGACGCATCCGGCGCCGCGTGACCCGGAAGATCCGTTATTCCATCCCCCTTGACCTGCTCGACGCCATCCTGCTGGGGCTGCGGGGCGCCAAGCCAGGTTGACGGACCTGCAGACCCTTCACAATGACAATGATAAGCATGCCGGCTATGCGAATTCCTGACCTTTCCGCTGTAATCCTCGCGGCTGTGTTTGCGTGGCCCGCCGCAGCCCAGGAGCCTGCTCCGGTATCGCTGGCTGTACCGGAGGCTGCTTACGCCACGCGAAGCCTGCAGCTGAGCGGCTCGTTCGTGGCGCAGCGCAGCGCGCGGCTGTCGCCCCGCCTGCCTGGTCTGGTGGCCCAGGCTCCGGTGGACGCGGGCGACCAGGTGTCTGCGGGGGATACCGTGCTGCAGCTGGATACTCGGCTGGCCGAGCTGGCCGTGTCCCAGGCCCTGGCCGCGCGACAGGAGGCCCAGGCCAGGGTGACGGAATCCCAACGTTTGCTGGACGAAGCCGCGCGCCTTTCGCGCAAACAGGTAGCGCCGGAGACAGAAATCGAGGCACGACGGGCCCAGGTCGCTGTTTCCGAAGCCAACCTCGCTACCGCGGAAGCCAGCCTGGCTGTGCAGCGCGAACGGCTGGAGCGTCACGCGGTGCCGGCGCCGTTTGATGGGGTAGTGGCCCAACGCCTGGTGGAGATGGGCGAGTGGGTCGAAACCGGCGACGCCGTAGTGCAGCTGGTCGGCGTCGGCGAATTGTGGCTGGACGCCCAGGCCCCCCAGGAGTTCCTGCCTGCCATGTCCACGGACGTCCGTACCCTGGTCCGGGTTGACGCTCTGGGCGGACAGGAATTTGTGGCGCGGGTGCATGCGCGGGTGCCGGTCAGTGACCCCACAGCCCGTACCTTCCTGCTTCGGCTGGTGCTGGACCAACCCGCACCGGACATCGTGCCGGGCATGTCTGCCACGGCGTTGCTCAACTGGACCAGCAGCGACCAGGTGGTCTACGTCCCCCGGGACGCCATCATTCGTTTTCCCGACGGTACCACTACGGTCTGGATCGTGAAGGAGGCTGCCGGCCAGGCCACCGCCCACGAGACCGAGGTGGCCATTTCCCGTTACGAGGGAGACCGCGCGGAAATCCGGTCTGGCCTGGCCGCCGATCAACCCGTGGTGGTGCGGGGCAACGAGGTGCTGAGCGAGGGTCAGCCGGTTCGCGTGGTCGAGCGGCAGTAAGGGAGAGACCAGAAGATGTTTGAAGGGATTTTGCGCCACGGCACCATCCTGTCGGTCGTCGTCCTGATCATCTGCGTGCTGGGTGTCCTGGCGGCCCTGCGAATCCCGGTGCAGATGATTCCCGATCTCGAGGTTCGGGTGGTGAACGTCGACACGGGCTGGCCCGGCGCGACACCCCAGGACGTGGAGCAGGAAATCCTGGTGGAGCAGGAAGAGTACCTGCGGTCGCTGCCGAGCATGGAGCGAATGATTTCCAACGCCTCCAACAGCCGGGCCGGTATCGATCTGGAGTTTCCCTTCGGCACAGACATCA
>JAAUYD010200604.1_pt1 | contig 13407 bp, 7 predicted proteins | sample 7278101 | NCBI WGS metagenome assembly JAAUYD01 (sample SAMN14350128, study PRJNA611818) | marine sediment metagenome | isolation source: surface marine sediment (0.6m) | place: French Polynesia: Moorea | collected 2018-08
CGAGCTATGCATGGCAAGAACAATGGAAACCCGCCTGCCGCGACGTAATGTCGGTGGTAACTTTCAATCACACCGTTCTGGGAAGTGTCTGGCAGGCATATCTGCAAATCAAGGCGCGTAAGAACAAAAGGTAGATTAGATGAGTGGTAACGAGCTCGAGGTTCGAATTTATAAGGGTCGGAAAGGCCTGGCTGAGTTATATGCGGCCTGGCAAGGCCTAATGGCCAATGTCAGTAATCAATGCTTCTACCATCAGCCTGAATGGTTTCGCGCATTCCTAGCTGTTTATTCTGATATCGCAGAATCGATTTATTTCTTCACGGTATTCCGCGGAGGTAATCTAGTCGCCGTGTTTCCCGTTCAGTATCGCACCAAACGGAAATTTTTTCAGGTCCGCGAGATCTCGCTCCCGTTAACGCGGCAGCTTTTCATGTCGGATTGTCTCATATCGGACGGCGAGGACTCAGGCCGGATCTTCGGTGTTTTCTTGGACAGCATAATAAACACGAGCGGCAAGCACTGGGACATTTTCGTTGCACGGGGGACTTTGGAGAGCTCTCAGATAAGCCATTGCATCAAAAATCTGCAAAGATACAGGTGCGTCTCGAATCATGCGGAAGCTTGCACGCTTGTCCATGTCCTGCCCTACGAAGATGCGCTGAAAGCGATGAAACCAAAATTCAGGCAGAACTTGATTCGCAGGACCAAAAGGATTGGTGAGGAGGGAACGGTAAAATTCTCCATCGAAACATCCCCGGCCGATGTCTCAAGAGTATTTAGTGAATTTGTCGATCTTGAGGCCTCAGGCTGGAAAGCCGGAAAAGGTAGACTGCGCGGAAACGTGGGTGCCCCTCTGGCCATTAAGCTAAACGCTAATAAGCATAGCTTTTACAGAAAGGTCATCACCAGTCTGGCGCATAGAGGCGTTGTAGAGCTACATTGCCTCAGACTAGATGAGCGCCTTATCGCGGCTCGCGTCTGGCTGGTGTTAAACGACTGCGCCTATGCGATAAAGACCGCGTATGACGAGCGTTGTGGTAAGTTTTCGCCCGGCATGCTGACCTTTGATCGCGCCTATAAGCACCAAGCCGAGAATGGAAATATTCGCTTCATCAATTCCATCCTCCAGCAACCGGCGCTGAAAGGATGGCAGACGACTACGGTCTGGTATAAAAACCACATTTGCTTCAACAATACACTGAAGGGGCGCCTTGTTGCGCTTGCCTATTCGATCTTAGTGCTTTTTCGCCAGATACTCCAGAAGTTGCGTAGCGTTCGGGCAGCATCTTCAACAAATCATAGCATAATGCGACGTACACGAGATACCGGTCTTGATTCAAGAGATCTCGATACTCAACTGTGAGAATAGCGGCGTACTCTATTTCTGAGATGCGTTCGAAGCCATTGACCGCAATCTCCTTTCCCACTGAATAGAACGAAATAGTCAGATTATCGGCTTGGTGTCCCCCTATTCGGGCTTATTGGCCTATTCGACAATCGTCACATTTCATTTTTTTCTGGTAAATTTACGGACACCTTGATTTTAAGGCTGTTGATAGGTATCTAACACGTTAAAGCGGAATTATTTTCAATTAAATATCATCGCCTTTTAAATAAAAAATGTCACCGAACTCCGAATAGGTTGAAAGATTGGCTGGTATCACCGAAATAATAAAAAAAATTGAATCCTATTTGCCGCAAGTATTGGCCGCTGACCGGTTGGCCGCCCGGCGCGAGATCAGATACCTGGCACGCAAGTCCGACAAGTTCAATCCGGATGAAAAGCTGTTGGCTAGAATAAATCGGCTGGAAACTCGTCTGCAGACATCTGTGCGGAAAAAGAACCACCGCAAGAAAAATCTTCCCAGGCTGCGCTTCAATGAAGGATTGCCGATTTTTGCCAAAAAGGACGAAATCATCCGGACTATTTCCCGGCACCGGGTTACAGTTGTGTCCGGTGAAACGGGCTCTGGCAAAACCACCCAGCTGCCGAAGTTTTGTCTGGCAGCCGGAAGAGGGATCGATGGTCTGATCGGGTGCACCCAACCGCGGAGAATTGCCGCCTCCACGGTTGCCCGTCGCATCGCCGAAGAACTGGGGCAGGAGCTTGGCAATGCCGTTGGTTATAAAATTCGTTTCAAGGATCGCATGTCCGCGGACGCCTATATAAAAATGATGACAGACGGCATCTTACTGGCCGAAGCCCAGAACGATCCCAACTTGAGTACCTATGATACCATCATCGTTGATGAGGCCCATGAACGCAGCCTGAACATTGATTTTATACTGGGAATCCTGCAAACCCTGGTGACCAAAAGAGATGATCTGAAGCTGATTATTACCTCGGCAACCATCGATACGGAAAAATTTTCCAGGACGTTTAACGATGCACCGGTCATCGAGGTGTCCGGTCGCATGTATCCAGTGGTGGTCCAGTACCCTGAATTCACAGATGACCCGACCCAAGAAAATGAGTTAACCCATGTGGAGATGGCTGGGCAGGCTGTAAAGCAGGTTTTGAGTGAAAGCCGTACCGGCGATATATTGGTATTTATGCCCACCGAGCAGGATATCCGTGACACCTGTGAATTGATCGCGGCCGAAAATCTAAAAGGTGTCCATACATTGCCCTTATTCGCCCGATTGACGGCTCGGGAACAAGGGCGGGTCTTTGTTCGTAAGACTGGACGCAAGATTGTTGTCGCCACCAACGTAGCTGAGACATCGATTACCATTCCGGGCATCAAATATGTGATTGATTCGGGTCTAGCGCGGATCTCGCGTTATTCTCCCAGGAGTCGAACTACTTCCCTACCTGTTGTGCCAATTTCCAAAAGCAGTTGCGACCAGCGCAAGGGGCGCTGTGGCCGGGTGCAAAACGGAGTGTGTATCCGTCTTTTTACCAAAGACGACTATGAAACCCGTCCTCAATACACCCCACCCGAAATTTTGCGGGCCAATCTGGCCGAAGTCATTTTGAGGATGATTTCCCTGAATCTCGGAGATATCTCAAAATTTCCCTTCGTCGATCGACCGGATTTAAAAAGCATCAAGGATGGATTCGAACTTCTTGTGGAGCTGGGGGCGATAGAGAATAGGCTCAAGGCTCAAGGCTCAAGGCAAAAGGAAACCGCCGGCTCGGAGGGGAGAGTTTTGAATGCGGAAGTCGGCCTCCGGCCCATAGAGAATAGGGCCTACGCCCCGGTGGGAATGGGGAATGGGGAAAGAAAGGCAGAAAATAAAAGACAAAAGATTGGAAGATCGGGGCAAAAGGTGGCGGTGGAAGGAAAGCTGGGAAATCGTCATTTGCTGACAAAAAAGGGTCGCCTAATGGCAAGAATCCCGTTGGATCCGAGGTTGTCCCGTATGCTGATCGAGGCCAAAAGAGAAGATTGCGTCGATGAAATGGCAATCATCGTTGCAGCTCTCAGCATCCAGGACCCCCGCGAACGTCCCGTAGAAAAGGCCCAGGAGGCCGACCGGGTACATGCCACTTTTCATGACGTTCAATCGGATTTTGTGACCCTGCTAAACCTCTGGCACCGCTATCACAATCATCAGCAAATGGTTAAAAGCAGCAATCAGATGAAGCGGTTTTGTCGCGAGCACTTCCTGTCATACATGCGGATGCGGGAATGGCGGGATATTCATCAGCAGATTTCGGCAATTCTGAAAGAGCACGGTTTTTGGCATGGGAAGGGGAGAAAGAGGCGTTCAGAAGACGGAAGGCGGCCTCCGGCCCATAGGGGTCTGCAACTGCGCCCCGGTGGGAATGCAGAAGGGAGAATTCGGAATGCGGAAAGGGAGAAGCGGAAGCGAGAAGGCGGAAAGGCCAAGGCGGAAAAGCCATTAAATTCCGAATTTGAATTGTCTGATTCTACCTACGAAAAGATCCACAAGTCTGTATTGAGTGGATTTCTTTCCAATTTCGCTCAAAAAAAAGAAAACAACATCTATCGGGCCACCAAAGGCCGGGAGGTGATGATTTTTCCCGGCTCGGGGCTTTTTAACAAGGCCAAAAATTGGATCGTTGCCGAAGAAATGATGGAGACTTCCAGGCTTTTTGCGCGCACCGTCGCCAATATAGACAGCGAATGGCTGGAGGCGCTGGGTGGGGACCTATGCCGACGGACCTATATGGATCCTCACTGGGAGAAAAATCGGGGGGAAGTGGTGGCCACGGAACAGGTTACCCTTTTCGGGTTAATCATAGCGGCAGGCAGGAAGGTATCTTACGGAAAAGTGAATCTGGAAGAGGCCGCAAGCATATTTATCCAGAGTGCCCTGATCAACGGTGATGTTAAAAAACCTCTCGCCTTTATGAGACATAACCGCAAGTTGATCGATGAGATCCAGGATATGGAAAATCGCTTTCGACGCCGGGATCTTCTGGTGGATGAACAGGACATGTTTGATTTTTACCAGAAAAGGCTTCCAGGTATCTGCGATATCCGCAGCCTTGCAACGTATTTGAAGCGAAAAGGCACCGATCGTTTTTTACGGATGGACAAAAACGCGTTGCTTCAATACCAACCGGATCAAGCTGAACTGGGTCAATACCCAAACAGACTTGATATCAACCGGCATGAGTTCGAATGCTCCTACTGTTTTGATCCTGGAATGGACACCGACGGTGTCACCGTAAAGGTACCGACCGCCCTTTCACAATCCATTCCGCCGGAAACCATTGATTGGCTGGTCCCAGGCTTGTACCCCCAAAAGATCGAGGCATTGATCAAAGGATTGCCCAAAGCCTATCGCAAAAAACTTGTACCGGTGAACCATACCGTTGATATTATTGTCCATGAAATGCCCCAACGACCGTCGTCACTGGTATCCGTCTTGAGTGACTTTATTTATCGACGTTTCGGAGTGGATATACCAGCTGCAGCCTGGGCGACGGATTCACTGCCGGATCATCTTAAGATGCGAATTTCCATAACAGCCCCCGACGGCAGGGAGGTTCGTGCCGGCAGAGATCCTGCCCTGTTGCGGCAGGACACCAACGACAGGCTAAAATCCGATCAATTTGATGCGCTCCGCAAAAAATGGGAAGTAAACGGAATCACACGTTGGGATTTTGATGATTTACCGGAGTTTGTCGGTGAGTCCGGCCATAAACAAACGAATTGGGTTGCATATCCCGCATTGGTAGCCGGTCCCGAAACAAATCTAGTTCACAAAAGTGTCAATCTTCGTCTTTTTCGGCACCAGGGTAAAGCATTGGCCGCTCATCGGGAAGGGGTCGTCACCCTATATACTATTCACTTTGCAAAACAGTTGAAATTTTTAAAACGTCAGCTGATTTTGCCTGCGAATCTAAGGATCAAGGCAGAATATTTCGGTGGTCCCAAACGACTGGTGCAAGAAATGTACGATCGCGTCGTTGCCGAATTGTTCACCAGAAATATCAGATCCGGGAAGGCATTTTATGCCCATGCCGATTCGGTTGCAGCAAAAATTTTGCCGACGGGTCGCGAGCTGGTTGACAAAATTATTCCAATTCTAGACGCCTACTATGATGCCAGAAACAGGATTTATGAGATACAGAAGGCGAATCGCAACACGCGTATGGCAATCTCATATTTCGAGGAAAGAGGCCGGGAACTCGAGCACCTGGTTCCGCCGACTTTTGTCGCCATTTACAATATCCAGCGGCTGGATCATCTTCCGCGATACCTTCAGGCTGCCGCCATTCGGGCGCGTCGTGCAGCCGTCGATTTTGATAAGGATCGAGCAAAATCCAAAGAAATTATCAAGTTTAGCGAAAAATTGAATCAGATGTTAAAAGCGCTTTCTCCAGCTGTTTCCGATGAAAAGCGCCAGGCCATCGAATCTTATTTCTGGATGTTGGAAGAATTCAAGGTGTCCGTTTTTGCCCAGGAGCTCAAAACCGCCATCCCGGTATCTGCCAAGCGTCTGGATCGGAAGCTGAAGGAGATCGATAGGATGATCTGAGATGGAATGCGGAGGGAATGTGGAATGTGGAATGCGGAATGGGGAACTCGGAATTGGGGAGTGTGGAATGGTGAAGTCGGATTGGGGAGTGTGGAATTAGGGATGGACACCCTGGTATGAGAAAGGTGGAATTATTTAAAAAAGATACAATTCAAGACATCTTGTATATATTCTATTATTCAAATGAGAATGGAAATCTCAAAATTCCAAACTCAGATTTCCACATTCCGCATTCTATAAAACCTGTTATTATGTTGTTTATGTCTAAGGCCCGATTTATGATCACAAGTTTTAAACAACCCCTCGTGTCCGTCATCATTCCAACCTACAACAGGGGCTGGATACTCAAAGATGCCATAGACTCAGTTCTGGCACAGGACTACGAGGACTTCGAACTGATTGTTGTGGATGACGGATCCACCGATACCACCCCGCAAATTCTGGAAAGCTTTGGGCAGGAAATCATCGTGTTGCGGCAGGCCAACAAAGGGGTCAGCGCTGCCCGAAACCGGGGTATTGCCACCGCCAATGGTCAGCTGGTTGCTTTTTTAGACTCGGATGACATCTGGCTGCCCGGGAAATTGTCGCGACAGGTCGAATTCTTTGGGTCAACACCAGATGCAGTTATCCATCAGACTGAAGAAATCTGGATTCGAAATGGTGTCCGGGTGAATCCCAAACGCCGGCATCGAAAACAGTCCGGAATGATTTTCGAGCCTTCCTTGAAATTGTGTCTGATCAGCCCATCCGCGGTCATGATAAAAAAAAACTTGTTCAATGCTGTCGGCCTATTTGATGAAAATCTGCCGGCATGTGAAGATTATGATTTGTGGCTGCGGATCAGCTGCCGATATCCGGTTCATTTAATCCAAACCCCTCTAATAATAAAGCGGGGAGGACATGAAGACCAGCTATCAAAAGCATCGGGACTTGACAAGTTTAGAATTCAATCGTTGGAGAAAATCATTTCAAGCGGCCGATTGACAGAATCGCAATACCGTGCAGCAATTCGTGTACTGCATGATAAATGTGTCATTTATGCCGGTGGCTGCTGCAAGCGGGGGCGCGAGGCTGAGGCGACATATTATCAAACCCTGGCTGATAGTTTGGAGCGAAGGATATGGGGCGAAGAGAAGCAGAAGTTGGGAAAATGGGAGGTTGAGAAGCTGAAAGCTGAAACCTCAAAGCGATAGGGCAATGGTCGTTTGACGATCGAGGCTGAGGTCAAAAGAACCGTTACCTTGAACCGCCTTTAAACGATCCAAACCATCAACCATCTAAACCAACCAACCGCCAGATATAAATTGTTTCACTATAAGCAGCTATCTGTTGCTTTTCGGTCTTTGCAGCTTTTTTCATACACTTGTGTCATCTATATGTTGCTTACCATAGCCCGCGACAGGATGAAGCGATGCCAAACCTCTTCGTCGTCAAAACCACTTATTATAAATTTTCTGGTACTCTCCGCTTTTTTGCATTTCGATAATGGCGATGTTAAATAATTCTTTATAACGATCATTCCCGTTTTGAGGGAAGACAATTCCGTATCGTTGTTTATCAAACATACCTCCCACGACTTTAATGGATGGATCGTTTTTTGAAATATACATCAGCGTTGGCGCATCGTAAACAATGGCATCCACATTTTGATTTTTTAAATTGCCAATCAGGTTATCTAGGTTTTCGGACAGGTGCATCTTTACGTTATGGTAGCGAAGAAAATTTTCACTGGTGGTGCCCCTGATTACGGATACTCTTTTATTGTTAAGATCTGACAGGCTTTTAATCTCTCCCTGTTCAATCTTTTCCACTGTTAATGATGATGAGAGAGTGGCTGTAAAGCCCGCAAACCATATGATACCGATGATCATCCAAATCGATGCTATGACCCTGCCACTCACCTTTCTGGGGCACTTATCCCCATATCCCACGGTGGTCATTGTGACCACCGACCACCAGTATGCATCCAGAATACCTTTGCCATAGCTTGTGGGAAAGCTTTTGGGATCACTGTCATTTTTTTCAATAAACCAAATGATATGCGCAACGATCGTAAGACCTATTAAAAACAAAATACCCGAATATCCGATCACTTTCAATACTTTAATATACGAGCCGGCAAGACCGCTTGACGGTTCTGTTCTCACGGCTATGGATAGTCCTGAATCGAAAAATGGTTGAGAAAAATCAACCCGCTTCTCCCGATCCGCCGTAATGGTAATGCCAGAAAAAGCCATGTGACATTCTTCGGATTCTACTGCAGCAAGTATTTCCGGAACACTTTTATACCACACAAATTTCGGGGTAAGGTTATTTTTCTTACAAATGATGTTGGCCATATCAATACAGAACCCCTTTAGCTCCTGAAAGACAAACGGGGGAAATTCCTTGATAGCGATTTTTATCGTTGAATCTGTTGAGGAGGCCAACAAACCGGGAGAGGAAAGCAAATGGAAAATCAAACAGATAAACAGCGTGGTATTTTTTTTCATGTTACTTCGTTGTTGACCGTTGTCACCTGGGTTGGTGATCTATAGGAATCATTAGAAGAAATGAGCAATAAGAAGAACAATAGCGCAGCTGGTGACTCGGAAATGATAGGAAAATATAATTTGTCTGTCAAGCGAAAATAGGGTGCAGTTTATGCTAAATTTGTTCTAACGCCGTAAGCACGACCGGGCATTTCAGTCATTCGCATGCATCCAAAGAAGCGAAGTACCATACACATAAGCTATTGAATTTTGTGTGGGACACTGCTTACACCTTTGAACTGGATGAGACAATTGGCGAAGGGCTATAAGCACGTTAAATTGTTTGGACGATAATCCTTGGGTATCCGGCTGTGATCTTCGTCTAGTTCTCTAATGGATACTGGTATTATTTTTGAGAAAAAACAGAATCACAATGTTGATCTGATGAAACTTTAGTCTTGCAAATTTCATTCAGTTTTTGTACTCTTTTTTTCCAGTTTTAACACAGAGGCTTTTCCAATAAAATTATACCAAGAAAGGAGGGATAATATCGGCCATTAAAATCATCTTTTATTAAACCTTATTGAACAATAAGGAGGTTCAAAATGAAAAAGGGCTTGATCATTAGTGTTGCAATTCTATTCGGTATTGTGATGTTCATGGGAACTGCACCTACCCAGGCGGCGGAACAAACATTCGTCACCATTGGTACCGGGGGCGTCACTGGGGTTTATTATCCCACTGGCGGTGCCATCTGCCGTCTAGTGAATAAAACCCGCAAAGAGCACGGCATTCGCTGCTCGGTGGAAAGCACCGGCGGATCTGTATATAACCTGAACACCATCGCCGCCGGCGAACTAGATATGGGTGTAGCCCAGTCTGACTGGCAGTACCACGCTTATAACGGTACCAACAAGTTCGAAAAAAAGGGTCCGAACAAGGATCTGCGCGCTGTATTTTCCGTTCATCCCGAACCCTTTACCGTTGTCGCTCGTGCCGATTCCGGCATTAAAGACTTTAAAGACCTCAAGGGCAAACGGGTCAACATCGGCAATCCCGGCTCCGGCCAGCGCGGCACAATGGAAGTGGTTATGGGAGCGTTTGGCTGGTCCAAGAAGGATTTTAAACTGGCTTCCGAGCTAAAGTCCGCCGAGCAGTCCAAAGCGCTGTGCGACAACAAGATTGATGCTATGGTTTTTACTGTGGGACATCCGAGTGGATCTATCAAAGAGGCCAGCACCTCGTGCGACTCCGTGCTGGTTAATGTCACCGGTCCTGAGATCGACAAACTGGTTGCCGATAATGCCTACTACCGAAAGGCCACTATTCCCGGCGGAATGTATCGCGGAACCGACGGTGACACCAATACGTTTGGTGTCGGCGCCACTTTTGTCACCTCGGCCAAAGTTTCTGAAGACGTCATCTATAATGTTGTTAAAGCCGTTTTCGAGAATTTTAACCAGTTCAAGAAGCTTCACCCGGCATTTTCTGTCCTGAAAAAAGAGGAGATGATTAAAGATGGTCTCTCGGCTCCCTTGCACAAAGGTGCTGTGAAATATTACAAAGAGGCAGGTTTGATGTAACAGTAAACCAATTGCAAAAGTGCGCCGTCATAACGGCGTACTTTAACTGTGGTTCTGGGTATTCATTCTGCGGGAAAACTGCTCTGCAAATTCGATGAGTTGATTTTGACCAGTCTTTCTCCGCAGAAAACCACAGAAAACGTCTCGATTCATATCACAATTTGCATAGGAGGAATCATCGCAATGGCTGAACCGACAACTAGCGCGGCGTCCGAAGAACAGCTTCAGGAGATGATTGCCGAGACGGATACGGGGGCTCGTAATCCGACCGGTGCGATTCCGAAAAAAATCCTCTTTTTTGTACCTCTGGCCTGGACGCTGTTTCAACTTTGGTACGCATCTCCTCTCCCTTTCATCCTCAATATTTTTGTTTTAAATGACACGGAGGCAAGGGCGATCCACCTTGCTTTCGCCGTTTTTCTAGCCTATACGGCCTATCCTACTTTTAAATCATCGCCGAGAAACTATATTCCGGTTCAGGACTGGATTGTGGGGCTGGTTGGCGCGTTTTGTGCGGCGTATCTATTTATTTTCTATGAAGCCTTATCCGACCGGCCGGGTGATCCGACCCAGCTGGATCTAATTGTCGCCGTTGTCGGGTTGATAACACTGCTGGAGGCCACGCGCCGCGCGCTGGGTCCCCCCTTGATGGTGGTCGCCGGTGTGTTTACTATCTATACCTTTTTTGGTCCCTACATGCCCTCTGTGATTGCACACAAGGGCGCTAGTCTTTCCAAGGGGATGTCCCACTACTGGCTTGGTACCGAGGGTGTTTTCGGCGTTGCACTTGGGGTCTCCACCGGCATGGTATTTATGTTTGTGCTTTTCGGGGCGCTGCTCGAATCGGCCGGGGCCGGTAACTACTTTATTCGCACCGCTTTTGCCGGGCTTGGCCATCTTCGCGGCGGACCCGCTAAGGCGGCGGTGGTCTCATCTGGATTAACCGGCCTGGTCTCCGGATCATCTATTGCCAACGTGGTCACCACCGGGACCTTCACGATTCCGCTAATGAAAAAAGTTGGATTTAAACCGGAGAAAGCAGGGGCTGTTGAGGTTGCCTGTTCAACCAATGGCCAATTAATGCCTCCGGTTATGGGCGCCGCTGCCTTTTTAATGGTCGAATATGTCGGTATAACTTATGTAGAGGTGATCAAACACGCTTTCTTGCCTGCCATCATTTCCTATATCGCACTCGTATACATTGTCCACCTGGAAGCATGTAAATTGGGTCTGAAGGGCATGGAAAAACCGGTGACCAAAGCGCTCTCTCAAAAACTGCTCTCAGCTGTCATGACATTTTTGTTCATCATCATCATCGGCGGCGTTACCTACTACGGATTGGGCTGGATTAAAGTCGTTGCGGGCGGAGCAACCTTATACGTCGTTTCGATCCTGTTATTGGCTGCCTACGTGCTGCTGCTCGCTTATGCCTGCAAAGTACCGGAACTGGATGTCAGCCATGAGATCAAGGAACTGCCGGCGTTGGGCGCTACGGCTCAGGCCGGATATTACTTCTTGTTGCCCATTGTAGTGCTCATGTGGTGTCTCGTGGTGGAGCGGCTTTCCCCAGCACTCTCCGCTTTCTGGGCGACGGTGCTGCTGATTTTTATTGTACTGACCCAGCGGCCATTAAAAGGCGTTTTTCGCAAGATGAAGGGAGATGACTTCACCTTCAAGCGCGGTTTAGATGATCTCATCGAAGGCATGGTCGCCGGCGCTAGAAATATGATCGGTATCGGTGTGGCCACATCTGCTGCCGGTATTGTCGTCGGTACTGTGACGCTTACCGGAATCGGGCTAGTCATGACCGAATTTGTCGAGTTCATCTCGGGCGGCAACCTGATGTTGATCCTGCTCTTCACCGCCGTCATCAGTCTTATTTTAGGGATGGGATTACCGACGACGGCTAACTATATTGTGGTGTCGACCTTGATGGCTCCGGTAATTGTGAACCTGGGCGCGCAAAGCGGTCTGATCGTGCCGCTTATTGCCGTGCATCTGTTTGTCTTCTACTTCGGCATCCTGGCAGACGACACGCCACCGGTGGGGCTGGCGGCTTTTGCCGCGGCCGGCATATCCGGTGGTGATCCTATCCGGACCGGTATCCAGGGCTTTACCTACGATATCCGAACGGCGGTTTTACCGTTTATGTTTATCTTTAATACCCAGTTGTTGATCATCGGTGTCGCCAACTGGGTCCATTTAATCATCGTGATTGTGGCCGCTGTTATCGCCATGCTGGCCTTTGGCGCGGGCACACAAGGATATTTTCTGACCAAGAGTCGCATCTGGGAAACCGTTGCCCTTTTACTCGTGGCATTTACCCTTTTTCGCCCCGGGTTCTGGTGGGATAGAGCATTCCCACCACTGACGCAAAAACCGGCCAGTAATCTTGCCCAAATGGTTGAAGAGATGGATCCCGGCGCCCAGTTGAGAATCATGCTCAAAGGCGAAAAAATGGACGGGACTGAATTCACCATGACGGTGATGCTACCGGTGGGTGGCGAAAGCACCGGCGCCGAGAGACTGGCCGCCATCGGAATTGAAACCCGCGAAGAAGAGGGCAAAACCTTGATTGATAATGTGGTCTTCTCCAGCGCAGCGGAAAAAGCCGGCATTGACTTTGACCAGGAGGTACTAAACATCCAAGTGCCGACCAAACGACTGCCGAAACAACTGATGTTCATACCGGCGCTACTGTTATATGCGCTGGTCTGGTATGTACAGCGCGGGCGCAAGAATAAACTTGAAGCGGCTGGCGCCGCTTGATTGATGGTCGTAAGCCGACCTCCTGCCGTCACTATTGCGTGCTTGTTGTCATTCCTTAACTTGTGGGAGCGGCGGTGGGCATTGTTGATATTGATCACCGCAATTTAACATTTGGGAGCAGGTTATGTTTAATAAAATTCTCGTACCCATTGATGTAGATTATCCTAAAGCTGCCGCGGCTGTATATCGAAAAGCGGCCACGATTGCTAAACTGTGCGGTGCCGAGATTCGGCTGGTAAGCGTTATGCCGGGTTTTGGTATGCCGATTGTTGCATCCTATATCTCCGATGAAGTGCGCAAAGAGGCGACGAATCGATTTAAGGAGTCTCTGGATGAATTCATCGAAAACAACTGCGATGAACCCGTATCATCGAGAGTAAAAACCGGGAAAAACTGGGAAGAGATAGTAAAAGCTGCAGATGAGTGGGGGGCAGACCTGATTGTTGTCTACCATAACCGTCGTCGCGAGCTCAACGAAGTTTTTAGCGGTTCCTGCTCTCAGAGGGTCTCGTATAACGCTAGCTGCTCCGTATTACGGCTGCGGAATGTTCAGGACTAAACTTGTCTTAATCCGAAAACGCCTGAATTGGCCAAAAACCGACAAACAGGGTGCTAGTACCCATCAG
>JAAUYD010010529.1_pt1 | contig 13403 bp, 14 predicted proteins | sample 7278101 | NCBI WGS metagenome assembly JAAUYD01 (sample SAMN14350128, study PRJNA611818) | marine sediment metagenome | isolation source: surface marine sediment (0.6m) | place: French Polynesia: Moorea | collected 2018-08
CCTGGCGCCGGCGGCGCGAGAGGCGGAGCCGCGCTCTCCGACTCCAGGGCCGGCGGCGCGGCAGGCTCCTCGCGGACGGTCCAGCGCTCCTCGCTGGAGGAGGCGATGCTCCGCGCTCCGTCGATGCGGCCCACGTCGCGCTCGATGACCACGTGGCGGGAGCAGCTCGCGGCATGACCGGCCAGGAGGCACAGCGCCAGCACCCGCATCACGAACGGCCTCCCATGCCGGGCACGATCCTCAGCGGTGCTTCGCGGCTGCCGAGCTGGGGGTAGCGATCCATCAACTCGATCACGGCTCGCACCATCTCTTCGAGGAGGGCCTGTGTCGCCCGGTGCAGCGACGTGTGGTAGGGCTGCTTAGTCGAGGCCATCATCCCTCCCTTCCAGCCCTTCACGAAGAACTCGCGCTCCGCGTCGAGCCCGGTATCGCTCGTAGCCTGCAGGCGCACGGACAGGTCGGACTCGAGGCTCCCCGACCAAAACCCGATCACGGGCTCGGCGAAGAGCTTGAGCAGGGTTCCCCGGATCTGGAGGGCGCCGGGCCGGTGTCCTCCCGGCTCCTCGAGCACACGGAAGCCCGACGCACGAAGCTCATCTGCCAGCAGTCGTGCGATCCATGCCTCGGGATCCACGTCGCAGACGGCATCGGCCGTGTCCATGTTGTAGCCGTTCTTCTGCATGCCACAGCGTTCGATGCGTCGTGCGTCCTCGAAGGGGACGTAGACGACCACCTGACGACCCTTGCCGCCACGAACCGAGTCCTCGAGGCCCTTGTTCGGAAGGGTGATCGGGATGTCCGTGAAGGCGCACGCACCGGCGCCCAGGCTCGCGACGATCGCTACCAGCACCTGCCAACGGCTCTCCACGCGCCACCTCCACGGGGATTCGGTGATATGGTGGGCCATGATGTGCGCACGTCCCGGAAAGGTCAACCGGAACCTCCGCCTAGCATGGGTATGGCTCCTGGTCGGGATGAGTGTGGCAGGATGCCGCACGGTCCCGATCGTGGATCCGGTCGAGGCTCCCCTCTTCACACCCGAGGGAGCCGACGTCGAGGAGGTCGACGAGGCGATCTGGCGTGCCGGCCGCAAGCTCGGTTGGGAGATCGACCGCGTCGTGCCCGGCTCGCTGCGAGGCGAGCTTCGGGTTCGCCATCACAGCGCCACCGTCACGATTCGACACGACACCCGTACCCTTCGCGTGGCCTACGAGAGCAGCGAGAACCTGCTGCACCAAGGCGACACCATCCACGGGAACTACAACATGTGGATCGCGCGACTCGTGGAGAAGATCCAGCAGGAGCCCGTCTGGCCCGCACACTCCCGGCGCTAGACGACTCAGGGCTCCTCGCGCGAACCGGGTCTTCTGAAGGAGTTCGGGGCTCGCGAACTAGGGAGCGGGCGGCTCGACCCGTTCGTCCCCCACGGCGTACGTGAGGCAGGGTGCCTGGATGTTCCGGACGCCGCGGCGCGCCTCGCACTCCAGGTGGGCCCGTTCCTCGGCGCTCTCGGCGTCGGGCAGGTCGTAGGCGTAGCCGAACACGAAGCGCCCTTCGACGTCGCCGGCGAGGACCAGTGCCTTGCTGTCCTCGAGACCGAGGTAGCGGTTCCACTCCTTCACGAAGCGTGACTCGTCGGGGATGGAGTTGCCCATCGGACCGGTGCCGGCGCACGCGAGCATGACGAAGGAGAGCAGGGCGAGGCGGGCGCTCACGGCTCGATCTTCTCGACGAGGATGCGCGCGAAGATGGCCGGGTGGTCGCTCAGCGTACGGGTCGTGCTCGAGAAGCGCAGGTCCTCGCCCGCCTCGACCACGTGGAGCTTCGCGTTCGCCCCGTCGCGAACGAGGATGAAGTCGCGCTCCTTCCAGTGGGGAAGCTCGCCCACTGCCCCGGTGGGGCGCAGGCTCGTGTTGGCGGCGATCTCGAGCAGGATCTCCCGGTCGCGAGGCCGCGCGTAGTCCGTGTTCAGGTCGCCCGCCAGCACCAGCGGGGTGCCGTCGGAGAGCTCGGCGGCAGAGCGGGCCATCTGCAGGAACTGCTCGCGCCGCGCCTCCACGTCGCCGGGGTTCGAGCCGGCGTCGAGGTGGGTGTTGTAGATGTGGACCTCGACGCCGTTGCGCATGCGCGCCGTCACCCGCTGGAAGCCCTTGCGCGACCAGCAATCGTTCTTGGCCGAGAACCAGCCATGGCAGACGCGAAAGGCCTCGCGGTGATCCTGCTCCGGCACCGCACGCTCGTTCTTCACGTAGCTCGTGAGGCCGGCGCCGTAGGGCGGCCAGAAGTTCGGGACGAACAGCGCGACGGGCGCGAGCAGCCCCTTCGCGAGCGCGCGGCGCGGATCGAAGCCGACGCCGTTGCCACGGGCGTGATGGTGGTCCGGCAGCTGACGGCGTATGTGGCGGGCGTACTCGAAGTCCTCCTGGAGCAGCACCACGTCGTAGCGAGCGGCCAGCCAGCCGATGGCGGGCGAGCGGTCTCGCGGCACGTCCTCGGCGGCGAAGCCGGGCAGGCCGTGCACGTTGTAGGAGAGGAGGGTGAGCTCCTCGCCACGGATCGGCGCGGCAACCAGCCACAGCACCGACACCAGGATGAGTGCCTTCTTGCGAGCTCGCATGGGGTGTCGCGACCCTACCCGAGCCCTCTCGCCTGCTCCAGCGGGGAGCCTCCCCTCGATGGGAGGGATGGCCGCGCCGTCATGGAACCGCAGGTCCCTTCCAGTATGATCCGCCGCTCATGGCGATCGGAACCGGAGGGAGGGCCTGCGCGCGAGCCGCCCTGCTCGTGGGAGCTGCGTGGATCGCCGGCGGCTGCGCCTTCCTCAACCCGACCGAGGACTCGGTCGAGACCGGCTTCCAGAGCTTCGCCGAAGCGCAGGAAGCCTTCGAGGCGATCGAGCCCGGGAAGACCGACGCGGCCGGGCTCATTGCCCTCGGCATCGACCCGGCGACGCTCGGCACCCAGATCGCCCCCTACACCACCATCGTCCGCTACTTCCTGGTCCACCGGGGCATCGGCCCGGAGTTCATGGACGACGCCGTGCTCGACTGCTTCCGGGTCCGGCAGGAGTGCCAAGTCTGGTACGTCGATGCCTCTCGGGACAAAGGGCGCCGCACCACGGCCTGGCTCCTCGACGCGCTGCGCTTCCACCGGCGCAAGGTGCGCTCGGGCTACTGGTTCGAGGGCATCGTGCTCGTCCAGAACGACGTCGCCACCTACTCGCTCTACCGCGGCCGACCCAACTACCGGGCGATCGAGGAGAACATCCGGCCCCTGGGGCCTCTCCAGAGCGGCCCCTTCGTCGAGGTCGACCCCCTCGACGGAACACCCCGGATCATCCTGCTCGGCGACGTCGATGACGAGGACAACTCGTTCCTCATCGAGGAGATCCTCTCGATCCTCCAGGAAGAAGGGGACGTGGGTCGAGAGTTTCGGGCCATCGAGATCGAACCCCTTAGGAGAAACCAATGAGGGCCAGCCTCTCCATCCTCCTGACCGCGACCCTGTGCCTCGGCTGCCAGTCCCTGATGCCGCGCCAGCGCACCGACATCGAGACCCAGTGGACGAGCTTCGACGAGGCGCGCCGGGCCTACGACTCCGTGGTGGTCGGGCAGACGACCACGCCGGAGCTCGCGGCGCTCGGATTCGACCCGATCGAGAACCCGAACGTCGACATCCAGACCTACGTCGACGTCTTCGCCAAGTTCATCCCCAACGACGCGGCGAGACTCGAGGACCAGGCGCCGGGCGTGCAGGAGTGCATCGCGGCCCGCAACCGCTGCGTGGGCTACCGGGTCGAGACCTTCCGGGAGTTCGGCCGCGAGTACGGCTCGTTCTGGCTCAACCTTCTCACCATCCGCGAGCAGACCGAGGTGGAGGGCTGGTTCTTCGAGGCCCTGCTCGTCATGGTCGACGACCGCGTCACCTACAAGCTCTGGGAGGGCAACCCCTCCATCGTGAAGCGGCAGGACACGATCCGCCCCCTCGGCCCGCTCCAAGACATCGACGTCCGGGTGAACATCAACTTCCCGTAGGCCCGAGCGGACCGGAGCAGCCGTCGTGGACGCCCTGCTCCTTTCCGCCCTGCTGTGTGCGTTGGTCGCGGGCCTAGCGCTCACCTTCGCCGTCGTCGTGATGCCTGGCATCCGAACCTTTTGGCGAGCGGGACTTCCGCAGATCCTTCCAGGCGATGGGCCGCGTGATCCAGGACAACCAGCCGCACGCGGTGCCCCAGGCGTAGCGCGGCTCCGGCCCTCATCGGTGGCTTTGTCGTCATCGCCTTGGCCTCCGGCCACTCCCAGCCACCCGGCTTGTGGAACGCCACTTCCTAATTCCGGACGCCTGTTTCTTCGGGCTGGCGTCCAGCACCCAGCCAATGCACCAGAGTGCCCCGAAAATGCTTGTGCTGGCAGCCGCCGAGGCCGGCGCACGGATTGCATGCTGATATGGACCCGGGAGGGGATATCAGATGCGGGGACATCAGCCTGCACCGTAGGCGGGAAGGCGGCGGCCGAACGGCAATAGAGACCCATGCGCGAGGCCTTGGGAATAGGGGATATCGATGAGGCTTGCTCACTTGATCGTACTGCTTATTGGTGCCGCTCTTCTCGCACCCTCGGCCTCGATAGCCGGCGGGACCTCTTGCAGGATCGGGCGTTGCGGGCTCGTCGGCGGGCTGAGCGTAACTTCAGGCGTAGAGCTTGTTCTAAGTCTCCACGGGGCCGTTCCTGGCCTGCCGAACAACGGCATCCTCCTTGACGGATCGCTAGATCCCGACGGCCTTACCCTTGTGATGCGCATGAGCATCATGGGAGCAAGCCCTGGCTTTCCGACCGAGGCCGAGACCATGAGGCTGTACTACTCCGAGAGCCCCGGCCAGGGAATCCCACTGGATATTGCCTCGGTCGGTATTGTCCCCGGCACCGGCGACGCTGAAGTTGCGACGGTATCCTTGTTAGGGAGCCGAGTAGCCGAAGTGGAATTCGTTGACGCGTTTGGGCTTGGCATGTCGTCGACGACCTTCTTCCTCAACTTCAACGGCCCCAGGTCAGGAGAAGGAGACGGCCTGTTCGTAGGGGATGGTTTCTGGAGAGATCCTCTTGACACAGTCGGCAGTGGTTTCGTAGCGCTGGTGGCCGAACCTTCCGGAGCACTGAGGGGAGTGGGGCTTGGTCTTGCGGCGGCTGCGGTGCGACGTCGACACGGCAGCGATGGTTCCGCGAGAGGGTGACGCCGCTGGCTCCTACTTGGCTCTCTTCGGGGTCGCAATGCGAGTCCCATCATGCGGAGAGGAGGAGCTCCTCGGTGCGCCGCGTTTGCACCCGGTCATCCTAAGTCGACATCCAGGTCGTCGAGCACAGCCTTCAACTTGCCGTCTTGTTGACCTCTTGGGCCACTCTGAGCCCGTGTTTGGGAATCAGCGGGTACTCGTCCTCGATCACCTCGCGTTGGACGGCCTCCGAGCAGAAGCTGGCGTGACGCAGACGCCCACCCAGCCTCGCCGGAGTCGAGCAACGGTCCTGGCTAGATGGACCCCAACGCACGCAATCCCGGCGGAGGAAGGCGACCTTTCCTTCGCGGACTTCGCCTCGGACGCGGTGCGCGACGCACCCAAGCGGCCCTATACAGCCCCCAGCTCCGAGTGGGCCCAACGCGGCGCCTTCCCGGCCGAACCCGAGGCCGCCGATTCCGAAGCAGACACGGAGACTTCGGAGTGGGAAGGGATGGTGGCCCAGGCCAGAGTCGAACTGGCGACACCCGCATTTTCAGTGCGGTGCTCTACCAACTGAGCTACCGGGCCACCGGACGGGGAAGCCTACGGAAACGGGGGCCGGGGATCCAGCCCTGCGAAATCAGGGGGTTGCGGGCTCGGCGGGGCGTTCGGCTGCGGGCTCGGAAGCGGCCGGTGCGCCGCCGGGCTCGATCGTGACCCGGGTCAGCACCACGTCCTCGCGCGGGCGGTGCTTGGGGCCGTGGCGGCCGTAGAGGTCGGTCTCGACGTCGGAGACGGACTCGACGACGTCCATGCCCGAGACGACGCGTCCGATGATGGTGTGGCGCGCGTCGAGGTCGGGGCGGTCGCCGACCATGATGAAGAACTGGGAGCCGTTGGTGTTGCGCTGGCCACGGCTGGCCAGGGACACGATGCCCGGCACGTGGGTCACGCCCGAGATCTCGTCGTCAGTCATCTCCTTGTGGCCGCCGAGGCCGTCGTCGCGCGGGTCGCGGTTGCGCGTGTTGGGGTCGCCGGTCTGGATCATGAAGTCGTCGACGACCCGGTGGAAGGTCACGCCGTCGTAGTAGGCCTCGGCGACGCGCTTCTCGAAGGCGGCCACGCTCACCGGTGCGAGGTCCGCCAGCAGCTCGAAGCGCACCTCGCCGTGGCCCTCGATCTCGAGCACGGCGACGTCGCGCGGCGTCGTCGCTTCGGGGATGGGCGTCGGTCCCGGCTCGGGCTCGGGCTCGGTCGGGCCGCAGGCGGCGAGGGCGAGCGCGCAGAACGCGGTCGCGATGGGCGGGACGACGAAGCGGGATCGGATCGGCACGAAGACTCCTCTCGGGAAAGGGGACTCAGGCGAAGGGACGGGTCGCGACGCCGCAGTCCGGGCAGCTCGAGAAGCCGGCCCGGAAGGCGTCGCGGCAGATGGGACAGAAGCGGTCCTCGACCGGGCCCACGCGATCGGGGGCGGCGGACAAGCGCGCCGGGTCGATCTCGCTCGCCTCGGCCAGGGTGCGGAGCAGCTCACCGCGAAGCTTCCAGCGCGCGCGCCGGGTGGCCTCCTCGCTCACGTCGTGGCCGCCGTGGCGGTCGAAGGGCGGCGTGGCCGCCTCGGCGTAGGCGCGTTGGAGCGTGCCGATCACGTCGCGTTCGCGGGCGAGGGCGGGGGCCACGGCAAGGGGATGGAAGGCGAGCAATGCGCGGGTGTGAAGGGCGCTGCCGGCGTAGAGCAGGGCGGGAGGGTAGAGCGCGGCCACCGCGAGCCGCTCGCCGCGACCCGAGAGCCCGAGCCGCCACTCCGCGTAGAGCAGCGCCAGCCACGCGAGGCCGTGGAGTACCCCGAGCCCGGGGAGCACGACGCGCAGGCCGCCCTCGCTCCCGAGGCTGCTCAGGAAGAAGGGCACGATCGCGACGGCCAGCACCTCGGCCGTCGTGAGGCTCCCGAGGATCCACGTGCTCGACTCCACGCGGCGCAGCGTCTCCCGGGCCGCCACCACGTCGAAGGCCTCGCGCTCGATCTCCCAGGCGACGGCACTGCGCTTTGCCGGCGGCGCCACGGCGAGCCGCTTCAGGCGTTCGGCCAGCAGCAGCGAGTGCTCCGGCGACGACGCGCGTAGCCACGACTTGCCGTCGACCCTTACCGTCGCGCCCTGGACCGACAGCTCGAGGGAGTCGTCGAGGTCGAGCTCCTCTTCGCGGTCTCCGGTGCGATCGGGCACGTAGGCGCGCTCGGACGTCGCCAGCAGGCCGACGCCGGGCAGCACGAAGGAGGGCTCGAGCCCGAAGGGCGGAAGCCAGGTCAGCCCAGGCCGACGCAGGATGCGCGTGCTCCCGAAGAAGCGCACGAACGCGGCGCCCCCGGACGGGACACGAGCCAGGCCCTGCCAGGCGAGAAGGGCGGCGAAGGTGAGCCAGAGCTCCAACGCTCTCCTCGGGGTGGGCTATCCGACGTTGGGCGGCTCGGCGATGTGCTTCGGGCCGCTGAACAGACGCTTCAGGCCGGCGCCGAGGCCGATGACGGCGACCACGATGAGTTTCCAGAAGCGCGCGAGCAGGCCCGACTTCAGCAGCGCGGCGCCGGCGCCGCCGACCACCAGGGCGGCGAGCCCGACCTTCGCCATCTGGTCGGTGCCGGGCACGAACTCGGCGTAGGTGTTGCCGGGCTGGAAGGCGTAGCCGCCCATCAGCTGGTCGGCCGCGGCCGAGGCCATGATCAGCTCGTTCGGGTCGGCGACCAGGGTCACCGTCATCACGCCGCGGCGGCCGAGCACCTTGGTCATGCGGTTGATGATCGGCACCCCCTCGCTGTTGGCCTTCACGGCCCAGGTGAGGTTCTGGGTGGCGACGTCGTAGTGGGGGGCCTCGGTCCAGCCCTCGACGTGGAGCTCGGGCCAGCCGCGCTTGCGGCGCTCGACGTTGCCGGCCTCGGTGCCCTCGACCAGCGACTGCAGCAGGGCGTCGGCATCGAGCTCGTCGCGCTCGGAGTCGTCGACGTAGCCGATCGCGTCCCACTCGAAGAAGAGGAACCAGCTCGACTCCTCGTCGACCGAGCTCACCGTGGCCAGCTCGGTGCCGCTCACCGGGTTCTGCATCAGCTCGAGCAGGCGCTGGGTCTCGGCCTTGCCCAGGAACATGAATCCCTCGGGCACCTGGATCTCGGCGAGCCCGCCGCCCATGGATCCCGTGGTGGGGCCGATCTGCCAATCGAGGGGCGCCACCTCGGGCTCCGGCGCCGCCTCCTGCGCGCCCGCAGCGAGCGGCAGCACGAAGAGCAGGGCGAAGGCGAGGGCCGCGGCCCCGTTTCGTCGAAGGATCGAAGCGTTCATCGGAGATCTCCCAGGCGTGGAGGGACGTGGGGGGGACTCGGCCCGGCGGACGATCAGTGACGACGGTACAGGAAGTTGGCTGGGGCCGGTGAGTCGGGGGCCATGTGTTAGCGTCAGGTGCCGTGACGGCACGACCTCCCCTCTGGATCGTCTGGCTGGCGCTCGCGCTTGAGGCCCTGGTCGCCGCTGCGGGCCACGCCGCGGCCCCGGCTCCCGCGCGCTCCCCCCTCGGCATGGTGGTGACGCCCCATCCCGAGGCCACCCGCGCCGGGCTCGAGATGCTCGAAGCCGGCGGCAACGCCATCGACGCCGCCGTGGCGGCCGCCTTCTCCCTGGGCGTGACCCAGCCTCAGTCGACGGGGATCGGGGGCGGGGCCTTCATCCTGGTCCGCCTGGCGGACGGGAGCACCTTCGCCCTCGACGCGCGCGAGACCGCGCCGGCCGCGAGCACGCCCGACATGTACACCCAGGAAGGGCTGCCCGAGCGGCCCTCGCTGCTCGGCGGGCTCGCGTCCGGTGTTCCCGGGATGGTGGCGGGCCTCTCCCAGGCGCTCGAGACCTGGGGCAGCCTCCCTCTCGCAAAGACCCTGGCCCCGGCGATCCGCTCCGCCGAGGAGGGCTACGAGATCGGCGGCTACCAGGCCGCCTTCGTGGAGCGCTTCTCGGTCACGCCCAGCGGCGCCGAGGGCTTTGCCGGCGTGTACGCCGAGGCGTTGCGCACGCGCTTCCTCGAGACCGCGCGCATCCAGCTCCTGCCGCTCCCGATCGGCCCGCGCAGCGTGCTGCAGCAGCCCGAGCTCGGAGGCACCCTGCGGGCGATCGCAAAGGACGGCCCCAAGGCCTTCTACCAGGGCGAGATCGCCGAGGCGATCGCCAAGGCGGCCCAGGCCACCGGGGGCATCCTCACCGCCGAAGACCTCGCTGCCTACCAGACCGTGATGCGCGAGCCCGTACGCGGCGTGTACCGGGGCCACGAGATCCTCTCCTTCCCGCCGCCGTCATCGGGCGGGGTCGCGCTGGTCGAGATCCTGAACATCCTCGAGGGCTTCGATCTCGCCGCCGACGGCGCGGGCGATTCGGCGTCGATCCATCGCATCGCCGAGGCGATGAAGCTCGCCTTCGCCGATCGCGCGGCGCACCTCGGAGACCCCGATTTCGTGGAGGTCCCCACCGAGCGCCTGCTCGACAAGAGCTACGCCGCGCTGCTGCGCGGGCGCATCCGTCCGGAGGCGGTGGCGCGGGTCGAGGGCTCGGGCCTCGCTCCCGACGATCAGGGGACGGCCCATCTCTCGGTGACCGACGCCGCCGGCAACGCCGTGGCCATCACGGGCACCATCAACGCGCCGTTCGGCTCCCTCGTGACCGTCCCCGGCACGGGCATCCTGCTCAACAACGAGATGGACGACTTCGTCACCGACCCGAAGGGAGCCAACTTCTACGGGCTGGTCGGAACCACGACCGCCAACCAGGTCGAGCCCGGCAAGCGGCCGCTCTCGAGCATGAGCCCGACCATCGTGCTGAAGGGCGGGAAGCTGCGCGCCGTGGCCGGGAGCAACGGCGGGCCGCGCATCATCACCGCCACCCTGCTGGCCCTGGTGAACGTGATCGACTACGAGATGGACGCCTTCGAGGCGGTGTCCCAGCCGCGCTTCCACCATCAGTGGCGGCCCGACGTGCTGACCCTCGAGGAGGCGCACCCGGCGGACGTCGTCGACGCCCTGCGCCGTCGGGGTCACGAGGTGAAGACGGTCGAGGAGCTGGTCACCGGCGTCCAGCTGATCGTGGTGGATCCCGTGACCGGCATCCACACGGGCGCCCCCGACCCGCGCCGGGACGGTCTCGCGCAGGGGCCGCTGCCGCCCCGGCCCGAGGTCGTGCCCCCGAGCGCTCCCGACCCGTCCTGAGCGGCGTCGCGCGATGAAGGTCGACGGCTCGATCCTCGTCGACGATCCGGCCGACGCCGGGCCCGTGGCGGCGCGCCTCGAGAGCGCGGGCTATGCCGGCGGCTTCACCTTCGAGGGGCGTCACGACCCCTTCCTTCCCCTGGCCATGGCGGCGCGCGAGACCGAGCGGCTCGAGCTGTACAGCGCCGTCGCGATCGCCTTCGCGCGCAGCCCCATGCTGCTCGCCAACACGGCCTACGACCTGCAGCTGCTCTCGAAGGGCCGCTTCATCCTGGGCCTCGGGACGCAGATCCGTCCGCACATCGAGCGGCGCTTCTCGATGCCCTGGTCGCGTCCCGTCGCACGCATGCGCGAGATGGTGGCGGCGATCCGGGCCATCTGGGCCTGCTTCGAGGGCGAGGCCCCCCTCGACTTCCGCGGCGAGTTCTACACCCACACGCTGATGACGCCGGTCTTCGATCCCGGGCCCAACCCCTACGGCCCGCCGCGCATCTTCCTGGCCGGGGTCGGGCCGAAGATGACCGAGGCCGTGGGCGAGGTCGGCGACGGCTTCTTCGTGCACCCCTTCCACACCGAGGCCTTCCTGCGCGAGGCGACCCTCCCGGCGCTCGACCGCGGCCTCTCCCGTGCCGGACGGAAGCGTTCCGACTTCGAGGTGTCGTGTCAGGTGCTGGTGGCGACGGGCGACACCGAGGAGGAGATCGCCGCCGCTCGCAACGGAGCCCGAGCGCAGATCTCCTTCTACGGCTCGACACCCGCCTACCGGCCGGTCCTCGATCACCTCGGCCGCGGCGAGCTCCAGGAGGAGCTGCGCGCCCTCTCGAAGCAGGGACGCTGGCTCGAGATGGCGGGCCGGGTGGACGACGAGCTGCTCGATGCGATCGCCGTCTCCGGGCCCCGCTCCGAGATCGCCGGACGACTGCGCGAACGCTGCGCAGGCCAGGTGGATCGGGTGAGCCTGGTCGCTCCCTTCGCTCCCGAAGGCGAGCTCTTCGCCGACATCGTGGCCTCGCTGCGAGACGAGGGCGATCGGGGCTAGACTGCGCCTTCCGATCCGCCCATTCGCCCGCAAGCAGGAGATCCCCGTGTCCGATGCCCCGGCATTCATGGTCGCCAACCTGATCGTCGACGACGCCACCCGCTATCGCGACTACGAGAAGGGCTTCTTCCCGATCCTGAAGAAGCACGGCGGCGAGTTCTTCACCTTCGACGACGCGCCCGACACCCTGGAGGGCGAGGCTCCCCCCGACGGACGCATCGTGATCTTCAAGTTTCCTTCGGAGTCGGCGGCTCGCGCCTGGTTCGAGGATCCCGAGTACCAGAGCCTCTCCGAGCACCGCCGCGCCGCGACCCGCCTGCAGTTCCTGACGCTGGTGCGCGGGCTGCCCCCGCGCGGCTGATCCCCTGTCCGAAGCCAGAGTCCTTCGCGTCGGGACGCTCGCCGCGCCCGAGATCCTGAACGCGCCGGCGCCGCGCCGGAGCGAGCTGCTCGCGCGCGTCGAGGCGGCGGGCATCGACCACGTGTTCGTGGCGGACCACGTGAGCTTCTTCGGCGGCGCCGGCATGGACGGCCTGGTGCAGGCGGCGCTCGTGGCCGGCGCGGCACCCGGGCTGCGCGTCGTGGTGGGGGTCTACCTGCTGGCGCTGCGCCATCCGCTTCCCGTGGCGCGCCAGCTCGCCACGCTCAGCGAGGCGGCGCCGGGCCGTCTCGTGCTCGGTGTCGGCGTGGGTGGCGAGGACCGCCACGAGATCGAGGTCTGCGGCGTGGACCCGCGCACGCGGGGGCGGCGCACCGACGCCTGCCTCGAAGCGCTGCGGGGTCTGCTCACCGGGGAGCCCTTCAGCTACGAGAGCGAGTTCTTCGCGTTCGAGGACGCCTGCATCCGGCCGCCGCCGGATCCCGCGGTCCCCTTCGTGATCGGCGGCCGCTCGGACGCGGCCGTCCGCCGGGCGGGGCGTCACGGCGACGGCTGGCTCGGGGTCTGGTGCTCGCCGCGTCGGTTCGCGGCCGTCGCCGACGAGGTGGCTCAGGTCGCGCTTGCCGAAGGCCGCGCGGGGGTGCCCGACGAGCACGGCCTGCAGGTCTGGGTCGGCGTCGACCCCTCGCGGGACCACGCTCGCGCCCGCCTCGCCAAGGGCATGGAGCAGTTCTACCGGACGCCCTTCGAGCGCTTCGAACGCTACAGCCCCCACGGCTCGGCGGCGGAGGTGGCCGAGTTCCTCGCGGGCTACGTCGAGGCGGGCTGCCGCTTCTTCAACGTGATGCCCGTGGCGGCCTCGCCCGAGGCCGGCATCGACGCCGTGGCCGAGATCCGCGAGCTCCTGCTCTCCTGAACTCCTGTGGTCGGCCGGCGGTCGCCAGTCGCTACCGTCTGCGGCCGTGGAGAAGATCGCGCTCACGGAGGCCCGGCTGGTCGATCCCGAAGGCGGGGAGCCCGGCCCGGGCACGCTGCTCCTCGAGGGCGATCGCATCCTCGATCGGCTTCCGGCCGGCGCGGAGATCGGCGAGGACTTCCGCCGGGTGCCGAAGCCCGGGCGCTTCCTCGCGCCCGGCTTCATCGACCTGCACTTCCACGGCGAGCTGGTGGTGAGCCCGCCCGAAGCCTTCGGCGACTGTCTCGCGCGGGCCGCTCGCAACATGGCGGGCGAGGGCACCACCGCCTTCCTCGCCACGACCCTCGCGTGGTCGGAGGAGGCGTTGCCTCCGCGGGTCGGTGCGCTCGCGGATCTCGTCGACGCGGGCGGGCGCGAGGGCGCCGCGTGCCTCGGCTTGCACCTCGAGGGGCCCTGGCTGAGTCCCCAGTCGCCCGGCGCGATGTCCCTCGAGTGCATCCGCCCCTTCCAGGCGCGCCGCGACGCCGCCGTCCTCGATCGCGCCGGATCGCGGCTGCGCATGGTGACGCTCGCGCCCGAGATCGAGGGCGCGAACGAGCTGCTCGCCGAGCTCGTGTCGCG
>JAAUYD010175705.1_pt1 | contig 13402 bp, 11 predicted proteins | sample 7278101 | NCBI WGS metagenome assembly JAAUYD01 (sample SAMN14350128, study PRJNA611818) | marine sediment metagenome | isolation source: surface marine sediment (0.6m) | place: French Polynesia: Moorea | collected 2018-08
CCCCTCGACCGCGGCCAGCCGGCCGTGGATCTCGTCGTAGCGCGTGCGCAGCTCCTGGGCGGCCAGGTACTCCTGCTCGGCGTTCTCGAGCCGGCTCCGCGCGGCCTGGGCCGAGTCGAGGGCCGGCATGATGATTCCGAACATGAGGATGGCGACCGCGAGCAGCACGCCCACGGCGCCGACCAGGATCCGCTCGCGTCCCGAGAGACCGTCGAAGAGGGCTTGCAAGCGGCCGAGTAGATCGCTCTTGCGTCGCCTCCGAGAGGATCGATCAGACGCATGTCCTCGGCGGGTCCGCCGGGGACGAGTCGTTCGTGGCTCATGAGTCGCCTCCGCCCGCGGCGAGGCTGATGCGGACGCTGAAGTTGCGGCCGCCTCGGCGGGCGTCGTTGGTGATGTCGCCGACGGTGATCTCGGAGAAGGGCTCGAAGCGCGAGAGGGCCACGCGCAGCTTGTCCACGTCGCCGAAGCTCGGCGAGTGGCCCTTCACCTGGACCATGCGGCGATCGATGACCAGCTCCTCGAACACCACGTCGAGCTCCTTCGGGACGTGGCTCGAGACCTCCTGGAGGATGTCGAGCGCGGAGAGGTTTCCGCGGTAGACGCCCAGGGTGTCGGCGCGTCGCTCCGCGTCCTCGAGCGCCTTCTGCATGCCCGAGACCAGGCTGCGCGGCGCCGGCCGGCCGGGGAAGGCCTCGGCGTACAGCGCCTGGGACTTGGTCTCCACGGCCTTGGCCCGGTTGCCTTCGATCACGCCGTCGACGACCACGCCGCACACGCCGATGGCCAGGGCCAGACCCGCCAGCGCCGCCGTGAGGCCCCACTCGCGGCCCACCTTCTGGAAGTCGAGGCGGGGCGCCAGGTCGTCCTGGAGCAGGTTCACGCCCGAGCTCGACGGGCCGGTTGCCCGCGCGGCGAGGGCCAGGGCCGGCCCGAAGAGCAACGGATCGCCGGCGCTGGTCACGGCGGTGGAGAGCTCGCCCTGGGGCAGGGCCAGGCGCTCGCTCGGAATGCGCGTCTGCTGGGAGAGGAACTCGTCGATGCGGTGCAGGTGCGCCGAGCCGCCGAGCAGGAGGATGCGCAGCGCGCTGTCGCTCCCGAAGGCTTCGCCGGCGCTGCCGAGGCTGCGCAGGATCTCGCGGCCCAGGCGCTCGACGGCCTGGATCGCGCCCGGCGACTCCGTGCGCCCGTCGCCGCCGAAGATGCCGTCGCGATGCTTGATCGCTTCGGCCTCCTCGAGGGAGACGCCGCGCTCGTGAGCGATCGCCTCGGTCAGCGCCTGGCCTCCCACCGGGATGCAGCGCGCCGTGACCGGCTGACCGTCGAGGCACAGGCACAGGGTCGTCTTGCGGTGGCCGACGTCGAGCAGCAGGCGCGGCCCCTCGAGCTCGAAGAGCCGGGCCAGGTGCGCCAGCGAGAGTCCCTCGGCCTCGAGGATGCGCGGCGGGAGGCCGGCGCCCTGGAGGCACGCGAAGTGCTCGCGGACGAGCTCCTCCGGGGCGAGGGTGACGCCGACCTCGGCCCCGGCCTTCTCGCTGGCCAGGAGCTGCCAGTCGAGGACGAAGCGGTCGAGGTCGAAGGGGACCTGGGACTCCACCTCGAAGGGCACGGCCGGCGCGATGCGGCGCCGGTCGCGGAAGGGGAAGTGCAGGAGACGCGTCGAGACGCGGTCTCCGGGCAGGGAGGTGATGACGGTCTCGCCCTCGAGCGCGTGGGTCTGTACCCAGTCGCGGAGGGCCGCCGAGAGATCGTCGTCCTCACGCGCCTCGATCTCCCGGCGCGTCAGCACGCGGAGCTGCTCGAGCTCGACTCCGCGGAACGCCTGGTTGAAGACGGCGGCCTTGATGGCGTGGCTGCCGACGTCGAGCGAAAGGATCTGTCTCGCCATGTTGACTCCGGTTCTTCGTTGGGCGCCGGGCTAGCGCAGGTTCCACGCGAGGATGCGGGGATCCTCGACGTCACTTCGGTCCACCACCGCCTCCACGCGCCGCCGCACGTCCCCGTACGTCGCGGTGGCCTGCACGTGGAAGACGTCGCTCTGGAAGCTCGGCGGAGGGAACACGTCGCCGCCGATCGTCTCGGCCAGCGGCACGCAGTCGGGGTGGTTGGCGCTCTCGTCGCAAAGGATCGAGCCCGTGGCCCGTACTTCGACGATGCGCCGGACGAGGTCCTCGGTGGCCAGCCGATAGTCGCCCGCGCCGCCGCTGTAGATGGCGGCCAGCACGTAGGTCGGCGCGGTGTTCGGGTTGATGCCGTCCGCGCCAGCGACCGGGTACACGCTCACGTAGGGGCGGATGGTGTTCACCAGGCGCGGATCGAACCCCTCGACGAGGCCGAGCTCGTCCACCGAGAGCAGCGGGCGGTTCGCGGCGCGATAGGACGGCTGCTGGTCCTGGTAGTAGGCGTCCTCGGGTCCGCCTTCGAGGCGCTCGGAGTCCGCGTCCATCCAGTCCATCAGGTTGCGCGCCAGCTCGAGCGGGTCGTAGTCGGCCTCCTCTTCGGTGGCGGGAACCTCCGCGATCACCTTCTCGAGGAAGGTCGAGAGGAAGACCTCGGTCAGGTCGTCCCGGGGCTCGCCGTCCACGAAGAGCGCGTTCAGGTTGAGCCGGCCGCCGGCGTCCTCGATCGCGAGGCGCAGCTCACCGCCATCGGGGAAGCGCATCGGCTCGCGCCCGGCCAGCGCCCAGACGTCGCGCCGCGTCTCGACGCGGATCGAGTCGGTCTCGAGCAGCCGGTCCTCGAGCAGCAGGCCGATGGCCAGCTGGACGCCGCCCCGGGCCAGGGCCTCGGCCTGGGCGGAGCGGTCGCGGCCGCGAGAGCTCAGGCCGTCGATGCCCACCCGGTTCAGGAAGGTCGCCACCGTCGCCACCATGAGCAGCACGAAGAAGAGCACCGAGATCAGGGCGAGGCCGCGCTCGCGGCGTCGTTCGCGCGGATGGAGCGGCATCATTCGCAGCCCTCCGCGGCGACCGGAAGCTGATCGGCGAACTCGGAGAAGCACTGGTCGGCGATCGAGTCGATCACGCTTCCGAGCTGCGGGTCGGCCGTGATCAGCAGCTCGAAGGCGTCGGGATTCGCGGCGCGGCACTCGGCCACGGTGATGCAGTCCTCGTCCTCGTCGAGCTCGCCGTCCTCGTCTCCCTCCTCGTCGCTCACCCGGTTCTGTTGGGCGCGCTCGAGCTCGGCGGCGAGATCGAGGGGGCGGATCGGCAGCTCGACCATCAGCGAGCGCTCGATCTCGTCGTCCTGGCCGGGCCAGGGCTCGACTCCGATGGTGATCTCGGCCGCCACGGGGAGTTGTCCCGAGCGCTCGAGGGTGGTCGAGTCCCAGTCCTCGGTCCAGTCGCCGTCCTCGTCGAGCCAGCGCACGCCGAAGGCGCGCAAGGTCGCCAGGGCCTGCACCCCCTCGTCACCTTCGCTGGGGAAGCGGCGGTCGAGCTCTTCGGGAAGGCGCGGCGTGATCTGGCGGTAGAGCACGACGCCGTCGCCTTCGTCGCGGCTCGAGAAGTAGGTGACGACGGCGAGGTCCGACTCGTGCACGGCCGTCGCCCGCGGGCGATGGGCGCGGGTCACGAAGCGCAGGCGGTTCGCTCCGGCCGAGGCGCTGACGCCGCGGGACTCGGCCAGGAAGAGCCAGGGATGGGAGAGCGGGTCGAGCTCGGCCGGCTTCACGAGCAGCACGCTGCCCTGGAGATCGCGGGCTACGCGGTCGAGGACGGCGGAGGCCTCGCGCTCGATCTGCATGCGGGCGGCAGCCGCCGCCGTGCTCTGGTTGACCTGGTAGTAGCCCTGGAAGGCGCCGGCCATGAGCGCGCCCGTGAAGGCGAACACCACCAGCATCTCGAGGAGCGTGAAGCCCCGGCTACGCGTGGGCGCCGCGCTCACGACGCGTCCTCGTCTTCGCCGTCGAGTCCGCCCTCGGCGTCCGCGTCGGGATCGGGGAGCGAGTCGACGAGGTTCGCCAGCAGCGGAGCGGCGCCCTCCGGCGAGAAGACGATGCTGTCGCGGCGCACGGCCTGGGTCTCGGCGCCCTCCTGCCACGAGACCGTGACCTCGAGGCTCACGAGGGCGAGGTTTCCCGCGCCGGTGCTCGGCTGCAGCAGCGAGGGGCCCTGGGGCACGCGCGTACCGCCGCCCCTCCGGCCGAGGGCATCGCGCCCGCGATCGGTCTCGCGGCTGTCGGTGCCCGTCGGCGGGGCCACCAGGTCGAGGCCGATCGCGTCGGGGTCGAGCGCCGCGATGCGGGTGGCCACGCTGAAGAGCTCGACCTCCTCTTCCTCCTCGCTGGGGCGGCCCGCTCCCTCCTCTCGGATGCGCGCCGCCGCCTGGGCCAGGGCGCGGTCGGCCAGCAGCGAGGCCTCCATGCGTCGCTGGGCGTCGCCCTCGAGGATCAGGCCCTGGGAAACCGCCGTGAGCAGGACCGTGTAGACGAGGGCGAACACGGCCATCGCGGCCAGCACCTCGAGCAGCGTGAAGCCGGCGGAGGCGTGGCGCGGGCGCGTTCGCAGGCTTCGCGGCCGGAGGCTCTCGATCGGGGCCGCCATCAGTCCACCGTCTCGATGCGCACGTCGCCGGCCCAGGGGGGAAGCGTGAGCTGGTAGATCCGGCCGCCCTCGCTCGCGAGCCGGACGATCAGGGGCTCCGTCGTGCCGTCGGCGGCGAAGGGCACCTCGAACACGCCCTCGCTGGCCACCACGCCTTCCTGCTCCACCTCGGCGACTCGCACCTCCGCGGGCAGGTGCGCGCCGATGCCGAGGGGGCCGGGCAGGGGCTCGAAGTGCGGCTCCTGAACGACGGGCGCCGTGAGCTGGATGTCCTCGTCGGCGCGCGGCTCGTAGAGATCCGGCGGCCCGGCCGCGGCGTCGTCGCCGGGGGCCGCGTTCGCCTCGCGCTCGGCGCGAGGCCGCGCGAGCCGCTCGAGCCAGTAGTGGTGTTCGTCGACGTCGAGCACGAGGCGGTGCGCCTCGCCGGTGGCGAGGGCGCGCGCGCGAGCCAGCTCGAGCTCGGCGGCGAGCCGCTTGGCCTGCTCGTGGGCCGCGCGCCCGTCCGCGATCCCGAAGTTCGGGAGCGCCAGGGCGGAGAGCAGCGCGAGCATGGCCACGACGGCCAGCAGCTCGAAGAGCGTGAAGCCCTCGCGCCGTCTGCGCATCGCCCGACCCATGGTGCTCGTCCCCCCTCGACGACGGATCAGCCGGCCTGGGCGTCGGCCGCCCAGTTGCCGATGTCGGCATCGGCGTCGGCGCCGCCCGGGGCGCCGTCCGCACCGAGCGACCAGATGTCGAAGGAGCCCGGGTTCAGCTGGCCGGGGGCCTCGTACTGGAACTCGTTGCCCCACGCGTCGACGGGCACGCTTCCGCTCTGCAGGTAGCCGCCCGGGCGGTAGGAGCGCGGCTCGGGGGCGATGTTCGGCTTGGCCACGAGGGCCTGGAGGCCCTGCTCCGAGGTCGGGAAGCGGCCGTTGTCCATCTGGTAGAAGGCGAGGGCCGACTCGATCTGCTTGATCTGGGCGCCGGTCTGCGTGACCCGGGCCTTGTCGATCTGGCCGAAGATCGCGACGCCCACGATGCCGGCGAGCAGGCCCATGATGAGCACGACGGCCATGATCTCGATCAGGGTGAAGCCTCGGCGACGTCGGTTCGGAACGCTAAGCGGGTTCGGAACGCCAAGCGGGTTCGGGACGCTGAGCGGGCTCGGAGTGCGCCGGTGGGACGGAGAATCGGACGAGGGGTGCATGGAGTCCTCCAAGGGGAGATGGCGCCATTGCATGGCGCCATCGTATGGGGCTATTGGATCGCGCTCGTGAGTTCGAGCAGGGGCACGAGGGTCGACATGATGATCACCATGACGATGCCCACCATGACCAGGATCAGGACGGGCTCGAGCAGGGCGGTCATGCGCGTCACGCTGTTCTCGACCTGCTCGTCGTAGGTGTCGGCGACCTTCGCGAGCATGGGCTCGAGCTCGCCACTGCGCTCGCCGACGTCGACCATGTGGGTCACGAGCGGCGGGAAGTGCCCGCTCGCGCGCAGCGGAGCCGCGACGGTCGAGCCCTCGGTGATCGAGTCCTTGGCCGTCTCGATCGCGTCGGCGATCACCACGTTGGCCGCCACGTGCTTCGAGATGTCCAGAGAGCGCACGATCGGAATGCCGCCGGCCAGGAGCGTCGAGAGCGTGCGCGTGAAGCGCGCGATGGCCAGCTGGCGGATCACCTTGCCGAAGACGGGCACGCGCAGCCGGAAGGCGTCGAAGCGACGGCGCCCGGCTTCGTTGCGCACGAGGATGCGGAAGCCCACGAACCCGAGGCCGAGGAGCGCCACGATCGCCCACCACCACTCGCGCATGAAGTTCGAGCCGTTGATCACGGCCACGGTGTAGAAGGGCAGGGGGCGGTCGAGGCTCGTGAGCAGCTGGGTGATCTGCGGCAGCACCACGGTGACCATCACGATCACGACGCCCACGGCGACCAGGAACATCATCGCCGGGTAGAGCAGGATCGAGACGACCTTGTTCTTGGTGCGGACCGAGCTCTCGAGGTAGTCGGCCAGCCGCTCGAGCACCTGCTCGAGGGCGCCGCCGGCCTCGCCGGCCCGGACCATCGAGATGTAGAGATCCTCGAAGGGGCCGGACGCCTCCATCGCGTCCGCCAGCGAGGCACCCTCGTTGACGCGGTCCCGGACGCTCCCGATCACGCCCTTGAGGCGCGAGTTCTCGACCTGCTCGCCGAGCGCCGAGAGCGCCTCGATCAACGGGATGCCCGCCCCGATCAGGGTGGCGAGCTGGCGCGTGGCGATCGCGAGGTCGGTGCCGGAGATGCGCCGCAGGAAGTCGAAGGAGACGGTCGGCGAGCTCGACTTCGTCTGGGCCGGGGCGGCGCCGCGCTTCGCGCTCTCGGCGATCTCGGTCAGGTAGATGCCGTCGCGGCGCAGACGCGTCTGGGCGATCCGCTCGCTCTCCGCATCGACGAAGCCCTTCGTCGAGCGGCCCGAGGCGTTGACTCCCTTGTAGGCGTAGACGGGCATGGGCGGCTCAGATCTGCGCCACGACGCCCTCGTCCTCCGTGGCGCGCAGCACCTCCTCGATCGAGGTGAGGCCTTCGAGCACCTTGCGGGCGCCGTCGGTGCGCAGGGTGTTCATGCCCCGCTGCACGGCGGCGTGCTTGATGCGCTTGGCGTCCACGTTCTGGGAGGCGAGCTCGCGGAGGGCGTCGTCGACGACCATCAGCTCGAAGATTCCGATCCGGCCCCGGTAGCCCGTGTCGTGACACTGGCTGCAGCCGACGGGCTTGAACGCGCGGGCGTTGCCCTCGACGCGCACGCCGATCTCGGCGAGGGCCTCGGGCGTGGGCTCGTAGGCCTGACGGCAGCGCGGGCAGAGCATGCGCACCAGACGCTGGGCCAGCACGGCCACCAGCGAGGAGCCGACGAGGTAGGACTCGACGCCCATGTCGACGAGCCGGGTGATGGCGCTCGGGGCGTCGTTGGTGTGCAGGGTGGAGAACACCAGGTGGCCGGTGAGGGAGGCCTGGATCGCGATCTCCGCGGTCTCGAGGTCGCGGATCTCGCCGACCAGCACCACGTTCGGGTCCTGGCGCAGCACGGAACGCAGGGCCGTCGCGAAGGTGAGCCCGATCTTGTGGTTCACCTCGATCTGACCCACGCCGGGGAGCTGGATCTCGACCGGGTCGTCGATCGTGATGATGTTCCGATCCGGGCGGTTGATGCGCGAGAGCGAGCCGTAGAGGGTCGTCGTCTTGCCGCTACCCGTGGGCCCGGTCACCAGGATGATGCCGTTCGGCCGGGAGATCAGGGTCTCCCAGTGCTCGAGCTGCTTCTTGGTGTATCCGAGCCGCTCGAGGTCGAGCATCTCGGTGGTCCGCGGCAGGAGCCGCAGCACGAGCCGTTCGCCGTGGGCGACGGGTACCGTCGAGAGGCGCACGTCGTAGTCGCGGCCGGCGATCTTGAGGCGGATGCGGCCGTCCTGGGGCAGCCGCTTCTCGGCGATGTTCACGCCGCCCAGGATCTTGATGCGCGACGAGACGCTCGGGTAGAGCGCGCGAGGCAGGGGCTCCACCGGCTCGTAGAGGATGTCGTCCACGCGGAAGCGGACGCGGATCTCCTTCTCGAAGGGCTCGATGTGGATGTCGCTCGCGCGGTCCTTCACCGCCTGCTGCAGCAGCGAGTCGACCAGCCGGATGATCGGCGCGTCGTCGTCGGAGTCGAGCAGGTCCTGGGGCTCGGCGCTGATCTCCGTCGCCAGGGACTCGAAGTCGTCCGACGCCTCCTCGACCACGGTGTCGAGGGAGCTCCCGCCCCGGTCATAGACCTGGTTGATCGCGGCCACGATGCGCCGCTTGCTCGTGAGGACGGTCTCGATCTCGGCGCCGTCGTAGAGCAGGCGGAGATCGTCGAGGCTCTCGGTGTCGTAGGGGTTGCTGACGGCCACGCGCAGGGCGCCGACGGGCGTGCGGCTGATCGGCAGCAGCCCGTGCCCCTTGGCGAACGCGATGGGCATGCGCTCGATCAGCTCGGCGTCGATCTCGTCGGGGCCGAGGTTCGAGACCAGGGGCAGCCCGAGCTGGCGCGCCTGGACCTCGAGCACCTCCTCCTCGGAGAGCAGCCCGAGATCGACCACCGAGGCCGCGAGGCCCTCGCCACTCTCCTCGCCGCGCTTCTCCGCCTCCTCGAGCTGTGCCGGGTTCAGCCGGGTCGACTCGAGCAGGACCTCGCGCAGGGTTCGCGCCTGGGGCATTCCGCTGCTCACGTCACTCCTCCCTCTCGAGGGTGAGCGTAGGCGACAGGCCGAAGCGTGCGCCGATCGTCTCAGCCGCGTCGGAAGCCTGGGCCTCGGTGTCGAAGGGGCCGACGCGCACCTCGTAGAGCACTTCGCCCGAGACGTCGCCCGACACGAGGGTGCCGTCGTAGCCCGCGTCGAAGAGCTCCTGGAGGGTGGACGCCGCGGCGCCCTCGTCGCGGTAGGTCGCCGCCAGGATCCCGTAGCGCAGGCCCGTGTCCACCGGGGCCGCCGAGCGCCCGGACTGGTCCATCTTCTCGAGCTCGAGCATGCGCTCGACCGGGTAGCGCTTGGCGTGGGACATCAGGCGGCCGCGCACCGGATTGCGGCCCGCCGTCTCCTCGAAGATGATGCCGGCCTCCTCGGCCGCCAGGCGTCGCTCCTCCTGCTCCTTGCGCTCCTTGCGCGAGAGGTCGAGAGCCCCGGCCGAGCGCTCCTGGAACTCCTCGCGCCGGCGGATCGTCTCGGCCTGGAGCTCGTCCGCCGTGCGCACGATGTGAGGCGTGAGGAAGATCAGCAGGTTCTGCTTCTGGGTGGACTTGCCCGTGGTCTTGAACGCCCAGCCCAGGATCGGGATGTCCCCGAGCCACGGCACCTTGGTCTCGGTGTCCGTGTAGTTGTCGGTGAGGAGGCCGCCGATCACCACCGTCTCGTCGTCCGAGACCACCACGGTGTTCTCCACCGTGCGGTTGGTGAGCGAGACGCCCACCTCCTGCGGGTCACCGGTGACGGCCGAGAGGGTCTCGTCGATGTTGGTGATCTCCTGGAAGATCTTGAGGCGCAAGAGGTCGCCTTCGCTGATCTGGGGCGTGACGCGCAGGGTGATGCCGATGTCCTGGCGCTCGATGTTCTGGCTCGTCGCCAGGGTGTTGGCGGTGTCCACGCCCGCGGCCGACTGCACCCGGCTGGTCACGATCGGGATGTTGTTGCCGATCTTGATCTCGGCCTCCTCGTTGTCCGAGGTCAGGATGTAGGGCGAGGAGAGGATGTTCACGCCGCCCACGTTGGCGGAGGCGGTGATGATCCCCTGGATCAGGCTGCCGCCGACGATCGCGCCGTCGGTCGGGTCGATCTCGAGGGTGTTGTAGGTGGCCGAGGCCAGCAGGCCGCTGATCGCCGAGTCCGCGAACTGGCCGAGTACGTCGCCCACGGTGCTCGTGTCGTCGCCCACGCCGCCGTCGCCATCTCCGTCCCCGTCGCCGGCTCCGGCGCCGGCGGTCGGGAGCGAGTTCGTCGGGAAACCGAAGGTGTTGCCGCGCGTGCTGGCATCGGTCAGCGAGCCGATCGTGTAGCTGGTGTTCCGGCCGTTGAAGATCCGCGCGATGCCGTTGAAGCCGAGATCCTGGGAGTCGCTGACGCCGACCTCCATGATCAACGCCTCGACGAGCACCTGGGGCCGCGGGATGTCCAGCTGCTCGATCACCTCCTTCAGGGTCTGGTAGCCCTCCTTCGAGGCCTGGATCACGAGCGAGTTGGTGGGCGCGTCGGAGGTGACCGTCACGCCCTCGGAGAGCTCGGTGATGGCGGCCCGCAGCGCCTGTGTCGGGACGGCACCCGGAGCGCCCTGGCCGCGTCCGCCGCCCGTGGCGGGGGCGGGCTGGCCGGAGAGCATCGACTGCAGGGTCGTCGCCAGCTCCTCGGCGTCGGCGTGCTTCAGGTAGTAGACGTGGATGCGGCCCTGGCCCGACACCGGCACGTCGAGGGTGCGGATCACCTCGCGCAGCTCCGTCATGCGCTGGCGGGCGGCGAGGATGATGAGCGAGTTGGTGCGCTGGTCCGTGAGGATGCGGACCCGACCCTTCGCCGCGACCTCGGCGGTGGGCGAGGCCTGGGGGTTGTTGCGGCGCGTCCGTGCGCGCGCCCGGGCCGGCGCGGCGCCGGCCGTCGAGGTCTCGGCTCCGAAGATCTCCGAGATGTGGTCCGCCAGGGTCGAGGCGTCGGCGTGGCGGATCTTGATGACGACGAGCTCCTCCTTGTAGGTCTCGACGTCGATGGAGCGGAGGATCTGCAGGATGCGGGAGATGTTGGTCGCGGAGTCGGTCAGGATCACCGTGTTGGTCGGGGGGTAGGCGACCATCGAGGCGTCCTTCGACACCAGGGGCTTCAGCGTGTTCGTGATCGCCTCGGCGTCGATGTACGAGAGCGGGATCAGCCGCGTGATGAAGCGGTCGCTCTGCGGCGCCGCGCCGCGCCCGCTCTGGGTCTCGACGTTGCTCTCCTTGGCCTCGCGGATCGGGATGACCTTGATGGCGCCGCCGGGGCCCTGCACGGTCGTGAAGCCCTTGACCTGGAGCACCGACTCGAACACGGCGTAGGCCTCGTCGAGCGGGACCCGCGTCGGGGAGACGATCGTCACGCGGCCGCGCACGCGGTCGTCGTAGATGAAGTTCTTGCCCGTGAGCTGGGAGATGGTGTCGATCACCACCGAGATCTCGACGTCGTTGAAGTCGAGCTGGACGCCGTCGTTCTCGACGCTCACTCCTTCCGGAAGCTGCTGGGCGGCCGCAGGCTGCGCGGCGATCGAGGCCCAGCAGAGGCCGAGGAGCAGCACGCCGGCCGCGACGCGGCAAACGGCCTTCGCTGCTTGATTTCTGGTTCGCAACCTTCCGTCCCCTCCGCGCGCCGGCCCTCCGCGGCACACGCGCGTCTTGTCTGCTCGATGTACGTCCAGGCCCACGGCTCAGTCGACCTGGTAGTTCAGGACGCGTTCCTGTCCGTCCGCGCCGGTCACCGTCACGTTGAACTCGCTGGCCTCGGTCAGCTCCCGCAGGACCTGGGCGCTTTCCTGCTGGCCCGTGATCTCGACGCCGTTCACGGTCGTGACCGTGTCGCCGTCCTGGATCCCGATCTGCTGGAAGAGGCTCCCCTCCTTGATGGAGTTCAGCTGGATCCCGACCATGGATCCCCCCTCGTACTTCGGCAGGATGCGGGCCTGGGAGAAGAGGGCAGCGGGATTCAGGGCGGCCGCCTCGACGTCGCCGCGATCCAGGGCGAAGCGATTGTCGCCCAGCTGCTGGATGTCGACGTCGGCGGCGCTCGGCGTCGGGCGCGTGGGCCGGTTGGCGGTGCGGCGATTCCGGGGCCGGGCCCGGTCGCGCCGGGCGGCCGTGGGCCGCGGGCTCCGGATGCCGCCGTCCTTCTCGAGCAGCGAGAGCTGCTCCATGCGGCCGTTGTGGCGCAGCACGATGCGCCGGCGCTCGATCCGGACGACCTCGGCCTTCCCACCCAGCATGTCGCCGACGCGGACGACCTGGTGGCTGCGCGAGGTCAGGTCCTCGACCGCAGCGCGGGCCGACTCGTCGGTGCCCGATGCCGTGCCGAGCAGCTTGATCTGCAGGTTGGTCTCGGCCAGCTTGTCGTCGATCTCCTCTTCGACGACGGGCGCCGGCGTCTTCGGCGCGAGGGTCGAGACGTTGAAGAGGTTGCGGTCGAGGATCGTCTTGCGGTCCTCCCAACGCTTCGACGGCGGTGCGCCCCGAGGGGCTGCGGCCACCACCTCCTCCTCGGCGGGGAGTGTCTCGCCCAGCAGGGCACCGACGGTGCGGCCCGCCAGGAAGAAGCAGACCACGACCAGGGCCGCGTTCAGGATTCTCGTTACGGTGCGGTTCATCGCGTGGTTTGGATCCGGCCCGCGGATTCCGTCCACCGGGAGCGGACGGTCGACGCGGCAATGGAGAGAGGAGCGCAAGGCATCGCGGAGCCGCGGCGGACCCGGCGGTGGCCCTCGGAGCTCACCGGTGCGCCCGGTCGTTCATCCGGCCGGGCGCTCGAAGAGGCACCCGAAGGGTCGGGTCCCGTCGGGCCGGCGAGACGCCGCAGAGCGCTCGCCATGATAGCGAGGGAGGGGTTCGGGAGCACCATGGTTCCGTCGTGATTCCGGGGAGTTAACACGAAACCCGCGGCTCCGTTGCCGATCCGGGAAAGCGTCGGGGGGAGGGAGGAGACGGCCGTCGTCCGGGCCCGGCGACCGGATCCGAGAAGCCCCTCCTCGTGCCCCGTGTGCGCCTTTCGAGCCCGAACCCGAGCGGCCCTGGCTAGGGTATGGAACCCCCGCCGGGCGTGAGAGTTCACCAGGGCGCCGCTCTCCCGCTCGAGCCGTTGGCGCAGGCGGGCGCGCGGGCCGGACGATGAGCCCCCGGTGCCACGCATCACGGCCGACCAGGAGCCCGGCTTGAAGACACGACACCGGTCCTCGCGTTCCCTCCGAACGCAAGTGCTTTGCACCCTCGCGATCCTCCTCGCGGGCTCCCTGGCCATGGCAGCCCTGCTCTCCTTCCACTTCGGCCGACCGAGCCTGAGAGTGGAGTCCCCAGAAAACGGTCAGGTCGTCGGCATCGAGGGGGTCGAGGTGCTGGTGCGCTTCCTCCCGCCCGCTCGTGTCGAGGCTTCGACGTTCCGGGCCCTGCTGAATGGGGCGGACGTCACAGAACGCTTCGAGCGGGCCGCCAACGGGGCCCACGGCCGGCTCCATGGCCTCCTCGAGGGCGACAACGAGCTGCGCATCGAGGTCTTCCGGGCCGGGCCCCGCCCCTGGGCGCGCTGGATGGAGGACCGCGTCGACCGCACCATCCGCTACCGCCCCTCGACCTCGACCAACCAGGGGTAGAGGGGA
>JAAUYD010217711.1_pt1 | contig 13401 bp, 12 predicted proteins | sample 7278101 | NCBI WGS metagenome assembly JAAUYD01 (sample SAMN14350128, study PRJNA611818) | marine sediment metagenome | isolation source: surface marine sediment (0.6m) | place: French Polynesia: Moorea | collected 2018-08
AAAATGGACAGGCCTTCGGAGGGGACGACAATTTGATCCGTTGCCAGTTCGCAAGCCGGGGAAAATTCGCTATCGGTAATCAATATGACACTGGCCTTTTTTTCAGAGAAATACTGGGAAATTTTGCGGGTTTGCTTGCCGTAAGGATGCCTAAAAATGGATAGCAAAACATCGTCGGCACCCACGCTGGACAACCTGTCGGGCAACATGGATGTTTCAGGACCAAGCAGGTTCGTGTGCGGTCGAATACGCGAGATGAGCATATGAAACAGATAGGCCAGCGGAAAGGATGTTCGTTGACCCGTGATGTAAAGATGGGCGTCCTTTTTCATCAACAACTTGGCGACGTCTAGAAATTTGTCCGGATCGATGCGCGCATGTGTGCTTTGAAGATTTTTAATGATATTGGAAAAATTATCGCCAAGAATGTCCTCCTGCCTGCTTTTAAGCTGTTTCCGCTTCAGTGAATAGCGTATGGGCAATGATTCCTTTTTGTAGACCAATTCATCGCGCAGCGCACTTTTAAACTCTCCAAACCGTTTGTATCCAAGCTTGGATATGAAACGGACAACCGTGGCTTTGCTAACACCGGTGTCGTTGCTGATGGAGGTGACGTTTTCAAATACGAGCTCCGCTTGATGCTGCGAGAAGTACTCGGCAATTTTGATTTCACTGGGGGTTAATTTTTTTAAGGAGCGTATTTTTTTGAGGATGCCGTGTTCCGTCATTGCCAGTCCAGGTTTATGAAAAATAAGTTGCACAATAAATATTATTGAAATATATATTTCAAAAATTAGCATAGAAGTGTTTTTTCTGTCAACCCGGTTTCTCATGCAGCCTTTGGTTATTTACCGATAGGGAAAAGGAAGATTCGCATGGCCGCCCATGACACCGAATTTTTCAACTGGCTCGTCGATGTGCGTCGGGATCTGCACATGCACCCAGAGATCGCTTATGAAGAGAACCGGACCAGCTCAAAGATTACCGATATCCTAAAATCCCTGGGGATCCGGACGATGCGGTTTGATGATATGACCGGTGTCGTCGGTTTAATCGAGGGGCCGGCCAGCGGCCCGACGATCGCCTTAAGGGCGGATATAGATGCCCTGCCCATTCAAGAGCTGAACGACTGCCCATACAAGTCGCGGATTGACGGGCGCATGCATGCCTGTGGGCATGAGGCCAGTACGACCATTGTACTGGGGGTTGCCAAAAAGCTCATCGAATCGGGCCTGGCGGCAAGCCTCAATGGCAATGTCAAATTTCTGTTTCAACCCGCGGAAGAGATAGGCGCCGGTGCCAAGGCGATGATCGCGCGAGGCGTGTTGGAAAACCCCAAGGTGGATCGCATCATCGCCGGTCACATGTCCCCGGATATTCCTGTGGGGCAGGTGGGTCATTTTCGGAACCTCGGCTACGCTTCGGCGGACCGCTTCTCGGTCAAGATCATCGGCAGGGGCAGCCATGGGGCACGGCCGGAAGATGCGCTTGACCCGGTGGTCGCCGGCGCGCATTTCATCACTCAAATCCAGTCAATCGTGGCGCGCAATATCAAGCCGACCGAGCCTGCCGTGGTAACCGTCGGCAGGCTTGTTTCCGGCGATGTGGGCAATGTCATCCCCGAATCGGCCTTCATGGAGGGCACTATCCGGGCGCTTTCCGAAGAGGTCCGCCAGCAGATTTTCGCCCGTTTGCACCAGATCGCCGCAGGGCTTGACCACGGTTTTCAGGTTCAGAGCAATCTCACTATCAAAAAAGGGCCGCCATGCCTGTACAACGACCCCGAGGTGGCGGCTTTTCTCCACCAAGCATCCGAATCCACAATAAAACCGGAAAACGTGCGCTATTTGCCGCCCATCATGGCATCGGAGGACTTCGCCTATTTTACCGCGGCCTGCCCGGGTGCCATCATGCGCTTCGGGTGCGGCAACGCCGATCGCAGGCCTTTCTATCCGCTTCATTCGCCCCATTTTGATATTGACGAACGCGTGCTGAAGATCGGTGTAGGGATTTTTACCGACGCCATTCGAAGGTACTTGCGGCCCTGATCCACCGGTTTTCGTTGCGCCTGGCTGGCATCATCAGCGGCAGGATGGGGGGGGCGGCGACCGTGTCTGTCCGCAATGATGAGGCCGCCGATTTTTTCGTTTTTTGGGGTTGACATGGGCAAAAAAGGTGTAGTAAAAAATGAAAATATTGTTGCAATAATAAATAATATGCAACAAAATTTGCATATGCGCACGGTTGGCGCATGCCCTTCTGATCTTACGTTATTACGCCGAACAATTTGATGGTTTTCAGGTGGTTGGGAGACTCATTGCCACCATTGCATATTGTCTGTTCATTCTGAACTGGACGGCGATGGGGGAGAGCCATTTCTTCAACACTTCTCCATGGAGGTAAAAAAAATGAATCGATTGGCATTCACACACCTTAGATTGGCCGCCCTGCTGGTTGCAATGGTGATGATCTCATCCGTCACCGCATGGGCCGGCAAAAAAGACGACACCCTCTACTTTTCATGGCAAAAAGAGCTGGAAACACTGGATCGCTATTACAATACGGCGCGGGAGGGGATGGTTGTCAGCCGCCAGATATGCGACGATCTGTTGTATCGCGATCCGGACACCAATGAATACAAACCGCTGTTGGCCAAATCCTACAAGTGGCTGGATGCGACCACCATGGAATTTGAGCTGCGCCAGGGCATTACCTTCCACAATGGTGAGAAGTTCGATGCGGACGACGTGGTTTTTACCATCAACCACATGAACACGGATGAAAGGGTCTTGGTCAAAAGAAATTTGAACTGGATCGATCGCTGCGAGAAGACCGGTCCTTATCAGGTAAAACTCTACTTGAAAAAACCGTTTCCATCCGCACTGGAGTATTTGGCCGGCAATATTCCCATCTATCCCGATGAATACTATGCCAAGGTCGGGTCCAAGGGCTTTGGTCTCAAACCCGTCGGCACCGGCCCCTATAAGGTCGTGGAACATGAGGTGGGCCGCAAGATCGTTTTTGAAAAAAACAAAGACTATTTCAAAGACAGCCCCAAGGGACAACCCGCCATCGGGCGCCTGGTGCAGCGCACCATCCCGGAAGTCACCACCATGGCGGCGGAGCTGATCACCGGTGGTTTGGACTGGATCTACCTTGTGCCCAAAGACCAGGCTGAAAAAATGGCCAAGTTCCCCAACCTGCAGGTGGTCAAGGCGGAAAGCATGCGCGTGGGGTGGCTGATGATGGATGCGGCGGGCAGGAGCGGCGACAATCCATTCCAGAAATTGAAAGTCAGACAAGCGGTTGCCCACGCCATCGACCGGGGGTCGATCTCCAAAAATCTGGTGGGCGGGCAATCCCGGGTGATTCATTCGCACTGTTTCCCGTCCCAATTCGGCTGTACCGACGATGTAACGAAATATGAATACGATCCCGCCAAGGCCAAAGCACTTTTGGCCGAGGCCGGATATCCCGATGGATTCGAGATCGATATGCACGGATATCGCGACCGCCCCTATGGCGAGGCCATCATCAGCTACCTGCAAGAGGCGGGCATCAAGGCCAATTTGAAATACCTGAAATACTCCGCGCTGCGCGAAAAAGTGATGGGCGACCAGGTCACCTTTAACTTTACGACTTGGGGTTCGTACGGTGTGAACGATATCTCCAATATCACCGGACGCTTTTACAATTTCACCGAAGTGGACTTTGCCAGAGACGCGCAAGTGCGGGAGTGGTTGGCGGAGGGCGACAACACCATCGATCGAGACCAGCGCAAAGCCGTTTACAAAAAAGCCCTGAAGCGCATCGCGGACCAGGCTTATGTGCTGCCCCTGTTCACCTGGGTGGCCAACTATGCCTTTTCCAAGGAGCTGGATTTCAAACCCTATCCGGATGCCGTACCGCGCTTTTTTCTGTCGAAATGGAAATGATCCTTCGGAAACGATGTTTTTGGGGGACTCGGGCCCCGAGTCCCCGTTGCCGTCTAGCCCGCTTGCTGCATGAGTCTGATGCAACATGCGGGTTAGTTTGGAGCGAAGACAATGCTCATTTACATTGGAAAACGAATTTTCCTGGCCTTGTTGGTCGCCATCGCCGTCTCTTTCATCAGTTTCATGATCCTGAATCTGTCGGGGGACCCTGCGATTGCATTGGCCGGCGCCGACGCAAGCCCGGAAGAGATTCGGGACATTCGTGAGAAATATGGTTTGGATCGTCCCATTCTGATTCAATATTTTGAATGGGTCGGCCGGGCCATGCTCGGTGATTTCGGTGATTCGCCATACTTCAATCAGCCGGTCAAGGACATCATCGGCGATCGGATCGGCGTGACCTTAGCACTGGGCTGCTCTGCATTTTTGTTTGCCATCGGCCTGGCGATCCCATTGGGGGTTATTGCCGCGATCAGGCCCAATACCTGGATCGACCGAACGGCCCTGACCATTTCGGTCTGTGGTCAGGCACTGCCCAATTTTCTTTTCGGCTTGATCATGATCATCTTCTTCGGGGTGACCTTGCGCTGGCTGCCGATTTCGGGGGACGACACCTGGCGGCATTTCATCATGCCGGCCATCGCTTTGGGCTATTACGCCTCCCCCGCCCTGATGCGCCTGACGAGAACCGGTATGCTGGAAGTGTTGGCCTCGGATTATATTCGCACCGCCAAAGCCAAGGGCGTCAGAACCGGCCGCGTCCTGTTTAAACACGCCCTGCGCAATGCGATCATTCCCGTTGTTTCACTGGCCTTTGTGCTGTTCGGGTATATGCTCGGTGGCTCGTTTGTGATTGAGTACGTATTTTCGATCAACGGCATCGGCTTTCTGGCGATTAAATCCATCCAGCGTGCGGACCTGCCCGTTGTTCAAGTTATCGTGCTGTTGTTATCGGTCATTTATGTGACGATGACCATGGTGGGCGATATTATCAATGCCTATCTCGACCCGCGCATACGGGCCAAATAAAGTGAGAACATAATGATCGCAACCACCGGCCCATTTAAAGATATCACCTTTCCGACACCGACGCAGATGATTTATCGACAGGCCACGCGCCACAAGGGCTTTCTGCTCGGGGGAACGGTTTTGTTGTTAATCGTTCTCATGGCGCTGCTGGCGCCCTTCATCGCGCCGCATAATCCATACGAACAAAACCTGAATGCCCGCCTGGTGGGCCCCATTTGGCATGATGAGGGAACCTGGAACCACATCCTGGGAACGGACAATTTGGGTCGCGACTATCTGAGCCGCGTCATATACGGTGCGCGTATTTCGCTGCTCATCGGCATCGCGGCGATGCTGATCTCGGGGTTGATCGGAACCATTTTAGGGGTGTCGGCCGGTTATTTCGGGGGACGGGTGGACATGGTCGTCAGTGCCATTATTTCAACGCGCCTGGCGTTGCCGATCATCCTGGTGGCCTTGGCGGTGGTGGCATTGGTGGGCGGTTCGCTGTTTATCGTGGTGCTGGTTCTCGGATTGTTGATTTGGAATCGCTTTGCGCTGGTGATGCGCGCCTCAACCCAGCAGCTGCGATCGATGGATTATGTCAATGCCGCCAAGACCTCGGGGTGTTCGACCCTGAGAATCATCCTCACGGAAATCATGCCCAATATTCTGAACAATTTGATCGTGGTCGCGACGCTGGAAATTACCCGGGCCATACTGATCGAAGCGTCGCTGTCATTTCTCGGCATGGGGGTTCAGCCGCCCCTGCCATCATGGGGCCTGATGGTCTCGGAGGCCAAGGAGTTTATGCTCTTTAGTCCTTGGATGATTATGGTCCCCGGTGCGGCCATCTTTATCCTGGTCCTTTCCATCAACCTGCTCGGTGACGGAATCCGAGACATTACGGCGCCGGAGGGAAGATAAGTGAACGCCCTGCTCGAAGTTGAAGGGCTGCATGTCGACATTCCGCTGGAGGCGGGCGTTTTGCATGCGGTGCGCGATGTTGACCTTGCCGTCGAACGCGGCAAGACATTGGCATTGGTGGGTGAGTCCGGGTGCGGAAAATCCTTAAGCGTGCTGTCGATCATGAATCTTTTGCCACCAAAGGCCAAATGGACCGCCGACCGCATTTTCTTCGATGGTCACAACCTGAGAGAAACCACGGCGAGCCAAATGGCGGATATCCGTGGGTCGAAGATTGCCATGATCTTCCAAGAGCCCATGACCTCACTCAACCCCTGCTATACCATCGGCAACCAACTGGAAGAAGCCCTGTTGACCCACCGGCAAGTATCCCGACAGGAGGCGCGCGACCGCGCCGTGTTTCTACTGGAAAAAGTCGGCATTACTGCGGCCGCCAGCCGGTTGAGACAATACCCGCACCAGCTTTCAGGCGGCTTGCGCCAACGAATAATGATTGCCATGGGCTTGATGTGTGACCCGCTCTTAATCATCGCCGATGAACCCACCACCGCCCTGGACGTGACCATCCAGGCCCAGATTCTGGCCCTTCTGGCTTCGATTCAGGAAGAGTTCGATATGGGCATGATCCTCATCACCCATGACCTGGGGGTTGTGGCCCGCATCGCCGATCATGTCAATATCATGTATTGCGGACAGGTGGTCGAGTCCGGCGAGGCATCCGACCTGTTCGATAATCCCCTTCATCCCTATACCCAGGGACTCTTGCGGTGCATCCCCATCCCCGGGAAAACCGATCCCGGGGCTCACCTGGGGTCGATTCCCGGAATGGTACCGACGCCCATCGGAACTCAGATCGGATGTGTGTTTCAAAACCGGTGTGATTACGTGCATGGCGATTGCCAGTCCACCGCGGTGGGGCTAACCCGGATCTCGGCCGATCGCGCGTACCGCTGTCTTTTGAACCCGGAGGTTTGCCGGCGAAACGCGAACGAAGGTTAACGCCCATGACAACCGCCCTATTGCATACCAAAGATTTGACCAAGGTGTATCGAATCAGCGCCGGTATTTTCAAAGGCAAACAGTCGTTGACCGCGGCAAACGGCATCAGCCTCGATATTCACTCGGGGGAGGTTGTCGGTTTGGTGGGGGAGTCGGGATGCGGGAAAAGCACGGTGGCCAAGATCATTTTAGGCCTTGAAAAGGCCACCACCGGCAACGTTTTCTTTGCCGGCGCACCCATAACGGATATGGGTCGCCAAGAGATGTCGCGACGCATTCAGCCGATATTCCAGGATCCCTATTCCTCATTGAATCCACGCAAATCCATTGAAGCGATTGTCTCGCTGCCCTATCGGGTCCACAAAGTGGGCAATCGATCCGCAATGGAGGCCCGCGTCGAAGAGATCCTGGAGACGGTGGGCCTGCCCTCACGCATGCGCTACAGTTATCCAAACCAGCTCTCCGGGGGGCAACGCCAGCGCGTGGCCATCGCCCGGGCGCTCATGATGCGCCCCGAGCTGGTGATTTGTGACGAACCCACTTCCGCCCTCGATGTATCGGTTCAGTCTCAAATTCTGAACCTGCTTTTGGATCTGCGTGATCAGCAGGGATTGACCTACTTGATCATTACCCACAATCTTTGTGTGGTGGAACACATTGCCACGCGGGTGGCGGTGATGTATTTGGGCCGCATCGTGGAAGCGGCGGAAACCCAAGCGCTCTTCAAAAATCCACGTCATCCCTACACCCAAGCCCTGCTCGCTTCTGTGCTGACACCCGAGCCGCACAAAGGCTTGCCGAAAACCCATCTCGGTATTGCCTACCCCAATCCCATAGACCCGCCGCCGGGCTGCACGTTTCATCCCCGCTGCCCAAAAGCCAGTCAGATATGCAAGCAATCCCGGCCGCAGGCTTCAATCGCATCAGACCACATGGTCGAGTGTCACTTCCCCGATGCCGCATAACCGTTTGAGAAGTGCTCTTTTGGGATAGCAGATCACCGCTTTGTTCAATTAACCCGGATATTGCACCAAACGGAGAATTTCATGGCCAAGGCAATTCAGGTTATGGCGCGAAGGGACTTCTTGATGCGTTCTTTGACTTCGTTGGAGAGCGTTGCGCCGGCTGCCTGCGTCGATGAATCATCGTCCAGATGACGGCTCATCTTTCTGAGCATGACCAGCTGGCGGCGAAAGCGGGCACAATAGCGACACATCATTAAATGAAACCGAACGGCCATGCGATGATGCAACGGCAGTGAGGTATCCAACGACAAAGACACCTTTTGCGATACATCCTGACAGCGAAACATCCAGTGGTTCATTTCGAGGTTCCTTCTTGTTGCGGCCCAAGCCCGATCAGCTCCAGGCACTTTCGCAGCAACATCCTTGCCCGATACAACAGGACCCAGCAATTGTTGGCGGAAATGTCGAGAAGCGTGCAAATTTCTTTGGTGCTCAACCCATCAATTTCTCGGTAGACAAACGCATCGGCACTTCTTGGTGGTATCTCCGATAGGCACTGATAAAAATGATCCAAAAATTCTTTGGTTTCCTGAACCTTGCCGGGATTGGATTGCCAATGGGCCGGACGGCTCTGCCAGCCGCCTTTGGCGTTGAAAAACGCATCGACGTTGTCAGGATCGTGCAATCGGTCCCGGACAGGGATGGTGGACTTTTTTCTTCGGTAGTGGTCAATGACCTTATGTTTCAGGATGCCGAACAGCCAGGTTTTCTCAGAGGACTGTCCCTTGAACCGATCCTGGCCTTTGACAGCCGCCAGGAACGTCTCCTGGACCAGGTCTTCGGCAATCTCTTTATTTTTGACCCGGGCAAGTGCAAAATGAAAAAGTGAATCGGCATATTGATCCACCCACATGTCGGCGTTTAGCTTTGGCGAGTCTTTCATCCCAATCGAATACCCTTCATCAAATGGTCGCGCAGGGAGTAATTGTCGGTCAGGGTATCAAATTGAGCCAATTTTTCAAGTTGAAATGCGGCATCGCTAACAAGGACACCCTCATCGCAACGCGCATGTTCATCGTATCCTCAGTATCGCCGTCGGCGACGGCTTCAACCGAAGCGGTTGAGACGCCTTGGTGCATTGTTCTGCCGTCATTTGTTGTCATTGCTATATCGGTCGGTTGATTTGACAATCCCTTACATCCGTGTCGTGCGTTGTAAGCATTGTCGCCCCACCACGACAACTATCTGTGTGCACGAGCCCAATTAGCCCGGACATTGCATGAAATATTTTCAACCATTGGCCATGAAAGCCTCCGTTTGGTGCAAGATCCGGGTTAAGTGTGAGCAGAGGGGAGAAGCCATATGCGCAACCACCGATTTGAAAAGCGGGATAGCCCTTTTCCGCCGGCCCCATCCGTTTGCACTTGAAATGGTGAAAAATGCGACTTGAACCCGAAAAAAAAGCGAACACGCTGGTGAAGCGTATCGGCCGACATCTTCTCACGCGGCTGGAGAGGCCCGTTCCATCCTATGAAAAGCGCATCATCAACAACATGCCGAACCTGTATCGGCAAATTCGACCGGGTGATGTACTGCTGGTCGAAGGCCGATCCAAATTAAGCCAGATCATCCAAATTATAACCAAAAGCGCTTGGAGTCATGCAGCCATATATGTCGCTGACCGATTGAGCCAACCTGCCGACAAGGGCGTGAAAAGCATTTTAAATGGCCTCGGTGACACCGACCGGCAGCACATGTTGATCGAGGCGGATGCGGGCGATGGGGTCATCGCTGTCCCTTTAAGCAAATACCAGGATTACAATATCAGGATATGTCGGCCCTTTGGCATTTCTGCGCAAGATTTAAAGGCCGTGATGAACGATGTCATCGCTAACTTGGGCAATCATTACGACCACGAAAACCTGACGGATCTGGTGCTGCTTCTCCTACCGCCGTTTTTAAACCCGTTTAAAAAAAGAACGATCCAAGCATGCCTGGGCGGGTGCACCGAATACAAGGTGATCTGCTCGGGCATGATCGCCAACGCCTTTCAAAAAGTCGGTTATCCGATCGTTCCCGCCCTGCTGCCGCCCTCGGATATCGACAATGAGCAAATCAATGATCCCTATGGATCCAAGTTGATCATGCGCCATTATTCTCAAATCGTTCCCCGGGATTTTGACCTTAGTCCCAATTTCGAGATCGTCAAATACAACATCATCGGTTTGGGCCGCTTTGAATACAAATCGATCTGGGCGAATCAAAAGCAACCATAGATGATGGGTTCGTCTTCTTTGGGCAGATGCCAGTGGTCGGCAAACCACCATCGCGCAATGCATACCAACGACTTGCGCAGGTTTCGAATCGTGTTTAGCATATAGAATTGATTGCAGAAACCAGGTGGGATGGTTGATCCAGTCTGATGAATTATGGCAGATTCCAGTTGCCACCTGACCTGGCGTATGGTTTCATTCCAGCGCGAGACGGCTTATCTTGGACGGCATTGTAAGACCCAAGTACTTTCTTACGACACCCCGGTTTCCATTGGGCAACTTTGTTGACGGCCAAATCACCCATTGCCCCACTTTCCGTTGGATGATGCAACCCGAAGCATGTTGCGGCTGAATTCCCGGCACCCGGCGTCATTTGATCGGCAGGAAGCATAAGGATGGATACCCCGCCACGAAACGGCGCGATTTTGCCAAGGATCGAACATGGACACGCGACCCAAGCTCAACATCTATGCCAACCGCGACGCCCTTGCGGCCGCCCTTGCGGATCATGTCGTTCGTCTGGCGGAAACGACCATTTTATCGCAAGGTCGATTTTGCATTGCCTTTTCGGGCGGCTCGCTCATGGAGATCATCGGCCCGCCATTAGGTTCCAGCCCCTTGCCCGACACCGTCAACTGGTCAAACTGGCATGTTTTCTGGGCCGATGAGCGTTGGGTGCCGTGGCACAGTCCTGAATCCAATTACGGGCTGGCCCGGCAGCAGTTTCTCAACCGCGTCCGGATTCCCGAAGCGCAGGTTCATGCCACCGACGATTCACTCACTCCGCTGGAGACCGCAAATGCCTATGAATCCAGTCTGGCAAGGGTCTTTCAGACCGCAGCCGACCAGACGCCGCGAATCGATTTGGTGTTGCTCGGTATCGGTGAAGACGGCCATACGGCCTCCCTGTTTCCAGGCCATCCGGCGATAGACGAAACCCGGCGCTGGGTGGTGCCTGTTTTCGACTCACCCAAGCCGCCGCCGATTCGTATTTCCATGACCTTGCCGCTGATCAACAACGCCCGTCAGGTGATCTTCGTGGCCGCCGGTGCGGGCAAGGCGAAAATAGTGTCGAAAGTACTTGATAACCGACTGCAGCGACCGGAACTGCCAGCCCGACGCGTCACCCCATCCAACGGTGAGTTGCGATGGTTTATCGACCGGGCAGCCGCCGCCGAATGCTGAAGTGAGAAGATGGCCATGAAAAATATACTTGCCGCAGATATCGGGGGAACCAACAGCCGGTTTGCCCATTTTCAGACGGATTTGCAATCAACCCTGGCGCTGGTCGACACGCGATGGCTGCCCACCGCCGAAGCCGATTCTTTCGCACAGCTTATGGCGCAGTTGCGATCAAGCGATTTCTCGCTTCCGCCCGATGAGGCCGACATCGCCGTCATCGCCGTGGCTGGACCGGTCGAACGTGACGCTTACAGCGACCCACCCTATATCGATTGGGATATCGATTTGGCCGGCGAAGCGGCCGCAAGCATGTTTCGACAAGCCATACTGATTAACGACTTCGTTGCCCAGGCCTATGCCTGCCGTTCTCCGGTGGGTCAATCCGCCCGTCCCATACGTCCCGGAGAGATCGTTGCCGGCGGCACCGTCGGCGTTCTGGGCGCCGGCACCGCCCTGGGCAAGGCCATCCTGGTACCGCTATCCGGCGGAGAATTTTTGGCGCTGCCCTCGGAAGGGGGACACGGCTATTTCCCCTTTACCTCTCGACGGGAATTGGCTTTTCAACAGTTTTACCGAGAAAAAAGCGGACAGAACCATATCACCGGCAATCTGGTGGTTTCCGGTCGTGGGTTGCGCTATATTCACTGGTTTCTCACCGATGAGGATCTGCCCCCTGAACAAGTGACCGAGCGACTTTCGCCGGCATCCGAGACCCTGGCCTGGGCCGCGCGGTTTTACGGCCGGATTTGTCGCGATTTTGCCCTGGCGGTTCTGGCCCGTGGCGGGTTGTATATCGCCGGCGGTGTGGCGGCCCGGACGCCCGGGATGTTGACCCACGCGAATTTTGGTAAGGAACTTCTGGATTCTCCGACAATGGGTCATGTGTTGGCCAAGATACCGGTTTTTTTGATCGACGATCAGGACAGTGGCCTCTGGGGAGCGGCGTTTCATGGGCAACAAATGCTACGAAAAGGATAAACAGCGATGGAACCGGAAAAGAAGAAAAAAATAATCAATAAGGTGGTGATCGTCGGGGTGATCGTCCTGGGGATTGTCGCGTTTCGATACTTCGATCTGGGACAGTATCTTACGCTTGAGTATATCAAGGACTCCCAGGAAAAGTTTCAAACGCTCTACCAATCCAACCGCGTTCTCGTGATCGCCACCTATATGGGAATCTATGTTGCGGTCACGGCCCTGTCCCTTCCCGGTGCCGCCGTGCTCACCCTGGCGGGCGGCGGTCTCTTCGGCTTGGTCGTCGGAACCGTGGTCGTTTCCTTTGCCAGCACCATCGGGGCCACCCTGGCCTGCTTGGTCGCGCGATTTCTGCTGCGGGAATGGGTTCAGAACAAATTCGGTGACAAATTGAAGACGATCAATGACGGCATAGAAAAAGAGGGCGCCTTCTATCTTTTTTCGCTGCGTCTGGTGCCGATTTTTCCATTTTTCGTGATCAACCTGCTCATGGGGCTGACCCGCATGCGCCTTTTTACCTTTTTCTGGGTATCACAGATCGGCATGTTGGCCGGGACCATCGTCTATGTCAATGCCGGTAAAGAACTGGCCAAAATCGATTCTCTGTCCGGCATATTGTCACCGGGGCTATTGATCTCCTTTGTGGTGCTGGGTCTTTTCCCCATCACCGTCAAGAAGCTTCTGGCGGCTTACAAAAGCAGGTTCAAGGTGGATCCGAAATCCATCGGAACCGAAAACACCTGAGGCGCCGATCCGGATGGACAGGGCGACTGCCGGCCACCGGATCGTCAATCGTCAGAAGCGTTGGTGGTCCGCTGTCGATTGAATCATCAAGGTGATGGCCGACGGGAGGCAGGGATGAAATGGCCGAATCTGTACGCGTGTTGAAACAAAAAGCCGGCATTGCCGCGGCCGATTTTGTCGAGTCCGGCATGGTTGTCGGTCTGGGAACCGGCAGTACGGCGATATGGGCCGTCCGGCGGTTGGCGGAGTTGCTCGACACAGGGCAACGAACCGGAGTTGTGGCCGTTCCAACATCTCTGGCGACGGCGCGCGAAGCTCGAAAGCTTCAAATTCCGCTGACCACCTTGGAGGCCCACCCCCGCGTGGATCTGACCATCGATGGCGCCGATGAGG
>JAAUYD010267847.1_pt1 | contig 13396 bp, 15 predicted proteins | sample 7278101 | NCBI WGS metagenome assembly JAAUYD01 (sample SAMN14350128, study PRJNA611818) | marine sediment metagenome | isolation source: surface marine sediment (0.6m) | place: French Polynesia: Moorea | collected 2018-08
CACATCGCCGGTCTGTTGCGGACCAGCGAGCCCCCGTTGCCGGACCTCGCCTATGTCGCATCCGATCTCAACGTTTCCCAGCGCACCCTCAATCGCCGCCTGCAAGCCGAGAACACCAGTTTTCGACAACTGAAGTCCGAGGCCATGGCCCGATGGGCAAAGCAATATCTGCGCGAAACCGATCACAGCGTCGAAGCGATCGCCGAAGCGCTGGGCTACAGGGACACGGCGAACTTCCGTCGCGCATTCCGCAAGACTGTCGGTTGTTCGCCGGTCGACTACCGAAGCGGCGCGCTCAATTAGCCTGCTCGTTGCCCGCCGTATTGCCTGCAGACCTAGCGAGACTGGCCGAGGTACGGACACCAGCTTCGCGCCACTGCATTGCTGCAACCTGGCCTTGCCGCGCGTAGTCCGCAGCCTCGCCAAGGACCCGGGCCGCCTCCTGCGGCGCATGGAAACCCATCGAGTTTTCGGCGGCAATGAAGTCGAGTCGCCACTGCGCCTTGCGCTGCATCTCGAGCGCCGGCCGCAACTGCTCCGCGGTCGCACCGTCCGCTTTCGCCTGCTCGACGGCATCGAGCAGATCCATCAGCGCCGCGCCACCGCGTTGCAACAGATCGAAATTTCGCTGTTGAATCGCATCGACACGAGCCAGTATTTCGTCTTCGGAGAAATGGTGACAGGTCTGGCAGGCTCGGTTCACATTGAGTAACGGGCTGCGCACCCAGTGGTCCGAGACCTTGGTTGCACCATCACGTTGATAAGGCATATGGCAATCGGCGCAGGCTACGCCGCTGCGCGCATGGATACCCTGGCTCCACAACTCGTACTCGGGGTGCTGTGCCTTGAGAATCTCGGCGCCGCTTTCGGCATGCTTGTAGTCGAAAAACCGCTGGCCGTCGTCGAAGGTGATGTTGTCCCAGAACGTCTCCACGTTGTCCGCAGTCAATCCGTCGCCCCACGGGAATGTGAGCTGCATGTTCGACGCACAGTAGTACTCGACGTGGCACTGCGCACAGACGAAGCTGCGCATTTCCGTACGGCTCCCGTCGATGTTGGGATCGTAGGGCGACTGCCGTCCTCCTTCACGCCACTTCTCGACCGTCGGGAGATGCGGTACGGGCGCATCCCCTTCGGCAAGCGCCTGGATACCGAAAATGAAACCGGGGCGGGTAACACGCAGCGCCATCGTGTCCGGATCATGACAATCCACGCATGACACCGGATGTGCATGGCCCATGTCGTGCAGTTCGGCGTTGAGATCCTTGTACGAATACTGGTAGCTCTTCTCGAAGCCCGCTACCGCATCGCCGTCGCCCAACTTGCGATACAGCGGCATGATCGAGGCATGACAGTGCAGGCAGGAACCGGTTTGCGGCTTCGACTGGCGTTCAGTTTCTTCCTGGTCGACCAGCATGTACGCATGACCGCGACGATCACGGTAATCGATCGAGAAGGCATAGCCGAGGAACATCCGCTTTAGCCACGGATCGCGCTCAATCTTCTGCTCGGGCAGTGCTTCGCTTCCGCCGTGACCGCCAAAACGGGTTCTCGTCGCCTCGGCCGTCCGCAGGTACGAATCGTACTGCTTCGGCCAGTTTATGCCCCACTCCGCCGGGTCAGTCGTATCTTCGGTGACGTCGACCAGTCGCACGAACGGCGTGCGCGCTTCGCTCTTTCGTTCGAAGATATTCACGAGCAGCGCCGTGACCGCTGCTGTTGCAATAGCGACCACCACAATGGCTGCCGCAACGCTCGTTGTGGTCCATCCGCGCTGACGTCTGATCATCTTCATAAATCCTCTACTGAAACTGTAAGCTCCGGCCCGCCCAGGCCAGCTGTTTCGCCGTGACCGACGTCCGCGTGGCAGTGCACACAGCGAACATCATCCTCGGTGCCGTTCACGCCGACGACCAGGTCGTGGACGAGATCCGCATGGCAGGCAAGACAGTTTTGCTGCAGGACGCGGGCATTGGGGCCCTTGATCATGATGGGCTCATGAAAATCCTGAAGCGTGAAGCCTTTCGAGTGATGCCAGCCGTTCTCGGCCTTGGCCAGGTATTTCTGGAAGAACGGGTGCGGAAGGTGACAATCGACGCAGTTCGCAACGGCGTGATGGCTGGCTTTCTGCCAGGAATCATACTGCGGCTGCATGATGTGGCAGTTGACGCAGACCTCGGGGTCGTCGCTCATGTAAGAAAAACCTTCCGCGTACAGAAAGGTGTAGCCGCCGACCCCAAGAAAGACACCTGTCAGAACCGCCAACAGGCCTGCCGTCCTCCCCAGTCGACGATTCTCGCTCACTCGACTCCCCAATGCTCCTCCTCAGTATACCGGGCATCGCGTCCATTGGAGATGCTACGAAAGTAGTGTGCCAGCTTCATGTGGCCGCGAGGGTCACCAACCACGTCCATGGTCATCACTGTCGACATGAATTCCACGGGCCCGTAAATCTTGACGGGCGTCAGCCAGCACATTGCCTTGACCATTGCAGAAACGAGTCTTCGCGGTACCGACGTGATCTTCACCGGATTGCCGAGGGCACCGAAGGCCAGTTCGGCGATTTCGCGATACGTCAACACCTCGGGCCCACCGACGTCGACGTGCTCCTCCGGGCAATCCATCGCATCGACGCAAACCTCGGCGAGGTCCGCACCATGAATGGGATTGATCCGGTTCATCCCGTCACCGAAAAGGTAGATGCGCCCTCGCTTCGCCATCGTAATGAACTCCTCCATGTCGGAGAAGAACCCGGTCGGGCAGATCACCGTACGAGCCAATGACGACCGTTTCAACTCGTTGACGAATGCCTGCTTTGCTCGCACCGCGGCAACATGCGCCATCTTGTCGGCATTCAGGACATGCACGTACACGAACTTTGCGACACCTGACGCTTCCGCGGCCATCAGCAGATTCCTGTTGGCTTGAAAGTCGACGTCGTAGTAGGTCAAACCGTCCTTCTGTCGCGTGATGCCGACGGACGAGAAAACGATATCGATGCCATCGAAGACACCGGTGAGCGAACCAAGGTCCGTCACTTCGCCGACGAAGAGCTCGTCAGCGTGATCTCGGAGGGTCTGCAGTTTCGCCTCACTGCGACCGAGCGCCCGCACCCGGTAGCCCCTGGCTTTCAGCGCTTTGACGACGAACCGACCAAGATATCCGGTACTGCCGGCGACCAGGACCTTCTTCATGCCAAACACCCCCTTGGCGCTCAGGCCAAAGAACGGGAACAGCCCGCGGCTCGGATCAGATTTGCACGTTGCGGACTGCCTCGACGATCGGGGACATTCTGGGCCCCAGATCCGACCTGGCAATTCTGAGATGTACTTACTTCGCGGCGTCCAGCGCCTGATCCAGGTCAGCCAGGATATCGTCGATGTGCTCGATGCCGACGCACAGCCGAATCATGTCCGGCGTGACGCCAGCAGACTCCAGTTCCTGCTCGGACAGCTGGCGGTGCGTCGTCGACGCCGGATGCGCAGCCAGCGATTTGACATCGCCGATGTTGACGAGCCGCAGGAACAACTGCAGCGCGTCGTAGAACTTGACCCCCGCCTCGAATCCGCCCTTGATACCGAACGTGAGCAACGCCGAGGGCTTGCCATTCGTGTACTTCTGCGCGAGCTCGTAGTAAGGCGAGTCCGGCAGCCCGGCAAAACTCACCCACTCTACCTGCGGATGATCGCTCAGGTGTTTCGCGACCGCGAGCGCGTTGTCGCAATGGCGCTCCATCCGCAGCGGCAACGTTGCCAACCCCTGGAGGATGTTGAATGCGTTCATCGGGCTTAGCGCCGAACCGGTATTTCGCAATGGCACCGTACGAACCCGACCTATGTAGGCGGCCGGCCCCAATGCTTCGGTATACACGACGCCATGGTAAGAAGCCTCAGGCTCGGTGAGCATGTGGAATTTTTCCGGATACTTGCCCCACGGAAACTCGCCACTGTCGACGATGACGCCGCCGAGTGTATTACCGTGCCCGCCCATGTACTTGGTCATCGAGTTGACAACGATGTCGGCGCCCCACTCGATGGGTTTGGTCAGAACCGGTGTAGCGACCGTATTGTCGACGACAAGAGGCACGCCGTGTTCATGCGCCATGTTCGCCAATGCCTCGATGTCCACGACGTTGCCGGCCGGGTTGCCGATCGTTTCGCAGAAGATCGCTGTGGTCTTCTCATCGATGAGGCCTTGCATGGCCTCGACCGAATCGTCGGCGGCAAAGCGTACGTCGATCCCCTGTCGCGGCAGCATGTGCTTGAACAGCGTGTAGGTACCGCCGTAAAGCAACGGCACTGTTACGATATTGTTGCCGTGCTCTGCGATATTCAGAATCGAATAGTTGATAGCGGCGCTGCCTGCGCTCAGGCACAGCCCGGCGATGCCGCCTTCCAGTTCCGCCGATCGCTTCTCGAGCACATCGACAGTCGGATTCATGATTCGCGAGTAGATGTTCCCCTCAACCTCGAGATTGAACAGCGCGGCGCCGTGCGCCGCATCGTCAAACTCGTAGGCGACGGTCTGGTAGATCGGCGGCACCACCGCTTTTGTGGCAGGGTCGGACTTGAAGCCGGCATGTATGGCAAGCGTTTCGTCTTTCACAAGGGTTCCTTCCGGTAAGAGGCATCTGGGTTCCAGCGAATATAGCGACTTCGACGCGCATTGCCAGTGATGGTCACGATTGAAACCAGAAGCAGACGCGGACGCAGGATGGTCCGTAACCGGGCGGATGACAAACGGCACCGAAGCCAAAACAGGCGTAAAATAGTCGTATCGCGGCCTGCGCAACTCGCCGCGACGAGTTCTTTGTAGAGGGCGCACCGGGAACGGTGCGGAAGTCTGCATGATCCCTATCGATACTCGGCTCATCCTGAATGAGCGATTTCTGTCCTTCCCCTACGGGCAACACACACCTGTGTCCGTGCTCGACGCGGCCTTCGAACTGGGCAAGAAGTCGGCATCGCTGGGTGTCGATGCCAATCCGTTTCTGTCCGCTTCGGCGCGGTCAACGCGACACTCCTGGCACCAGCCGACCCGCGAATCTGCGCGCCACAGCGGCGCCGAAGCTGTTGCATGGTTGCGAGGTCACTACATCGCAAGCAAGACCATCGTATTGGAAGAGGCCGCGTAATTCAGGTCGGGAGCGCTTTTCGAGCAAATCGACGAGCTACAGCGATAACGAACGAATCGATCGTTTCAGAGTATCGGCCGAAGCCACCAGAGCCCGCTGCTCGTCATCGTTGAGCGGCACCGGAACACGTTCCCCGGCGCCATTGATTCCGACCGCGACGGGAATACTGAGGCAGACGTCGCTTACCCCGTATTCGCCGTGGAGCCGCACGCTAATTGGGAGAACACTGCCCTGGTCTTCCTGAATAGTACGGGCAAGGTGCGCCAGAACGAGGCCGATCGCCCAGTTCGTGTAGCCTTTGCGCTCGATAATCTCGTACGCCGCCGATCGTACCTTCTGAAAAGTCTCGTCGAGAAAGCCTGGATCGTAGGGCTTCCCGAGGATCTTCTCGTGCCGCAATGGCGTCCCACCAATGTTCGCCCGGCTCCAGACTGCGAATTCCGAGTCGCCGTGCTCTCCGAGAATCATCGCGTGCACCGAGCGCGGATCGACCTGGTAGTGCTCCGCCAGCAACGTACGCAGCCTGGTGGTGTCCAGCATCGTACCGGTGCCAATCACCCGCTCATCGGGGCGCTCCGAGAGCTCCTGCATTGCATACGTCAGGATATCGACCGGGTTGGAAGCAACGATTAATATCGCCCGCGGCGCATGACGGTCCAACTGCTCGGCGATCTGCTTGAACACCGCCGCGTTCCGATTCAACAGCGAGATTCGATCCTCACCCGGCTTCTGGCTGACCCCGGCGGTGATAATCACGATCTGGGCATTCGACAGGTCCGGGTAATCGCCGGCCCAAACTCGGCGGCGACCCACGTATCCCTGGGCGTGCATCAGATCCATCGCCTCGCCTTCGGCTCGCTTGCGATCGAGATCGATCAGGATCAGCTCTCTCGCGATGCGTTGCTGGAACAAGGCGGTGGCAGCGGCCATGCCAACCTGGCCGGCGCCAACGATCCCGATGGTGTGGCGATGCAGCATACGATGGTCCCCGGACTCTGGAATCTGTTGGAAACGAAACCGGGATTGTCGCCCAGATTTGCGTTCGTGAGGGCCAGGGGAGCGCTGCGAAACAAATTGTTACCGTGCCGTTCTCGCGAGCCTGCGAGGCGGGACCGTGGCGCTGAATCAGTCGAGTGTCAGTTTCACGCCGGAATCGACGAAAGACCGGAATCCGACTTCGTCGGCAACCGCCTCGGCGATACGCCGCACAGCTTCTTCAAGATCGGCAGCCGCGGTAGCAACCGAAATTCGTATGAAGTGCTGACCCTCGCTGTCGAGTGTGCCGAACGACCGTCGATCCATCGTCGCTACCTGGTAACTGTGCAACAGGAACAGCTGGAACAGCGTTGCCGGACTCGAGTTCTTCCGCACGTCTTCAGGCAGCTTGGCGAACGCATCCATAGCACCGAGGTTCTCGATTGCGCCCTCGATATTCGGGAATACGTAGAACGCGCCGATCGGTTTCTGGCATCGAATACCGTCGATTTCGTTGAGGCCATCGACGACGACATCGCGCCGACGCTGAAACGCATCGCACATTTCCCGAATAGCCGGATCGCTCAGCGGCGATTCCAGTGCGGTGATCGTACCGATCTGGTTGTACGGTGGGATACTGGCGACGTAGTTGATATTGAGGTTGCGGTGAACCTTGGCCTCTTCGACCGTCGGATACACGGCCCAGCCAACGCGCCCGCCGGTCCATGAATAGGTCTTCGAAACCGCGGACGCAATGATGGTCCGGCCTTCCATCCCCGGTACCGACGCAATCGAGTGGTTCTTCTCGCCGTCAAAAGCGATCGCCTCGTAAGCCTCGTCCGAGTAAACGCGCACGTGGGGCGGCGTGTTCTCGAGAATCGACTCGGCGAGCGCGGCGATCTGCTCGCGGCTGGCGACACCGCCCGTCGGATTCGATGGGAAATTCAGGTAGATGAGCCTGGTGCGGTCCGTCAACAGCGGTTCCAGCTCCTCGGTCGTCAGCGAGAAACCATGGTCTTCGCGCAAGTGAATCGGAACCGGTTTCGCGCCGACATAGGGAATGTACGACTCGTACAGCGGGTAACCCGGCGTCGGGTAAATGATCTCGTCACCCTGCTCGCAATACGACTGCTGGGCGAAACCGATCGACGGCCGCGCACCCGGATAGACAACCACGCGCTCCGGATCGATCTCGTCGAGACCTCGATCCGCTGCGATCTTCCGGGCCAGCGCAGCGCGAAGCGCAGGGAGACCTTGCGGATCGCAGTAAGTCGTCTGGCCATCTCTGATGGCCTGAATGACCGACTCGGCGATATGGTCCGGCAATGGAAAGTCCGGTTGGCCGAGATTGGCGCGAATGACCCGTCCACCTTTTGACTCGACCTCGAGAATCCTCGAACCGAAGCCAAAAGCCGCCTCAGTGCCCATGAGCTCGACACGCCTGGCGAATACGGGTTTCTGTTTGGCAACAGCAGCTTCAACGGCTCTCATAACGTGACACCTTCTAGAGTACTTCGGGATTGACGGGGTTCGGCGGCCGTTTCCCCGTCACGACGGCAGCGGCATTCTCGGCGGCCATTGTGCACATGCGTGTTCGCGTCTTGATCGAGGCACTGCCGATGTGGGGCACGAGGACGATGTTCTCCAGCGCCAAAAGCCGCGGCTCGACCACCGGCTCGTTCTCGAACACGTCGAGCCCGGCGCTCGCGATCCGGCCTTGCTCGAGAGCATCGGCCAACGCACCTTCATCCACAACAGGCCCTCGCGACGTATTCACGAGCACGGCGTTGGATTTCATCAGAGCAAACTCATCCCTGCCCACTGCATGCCTTGTGTTCCGATTCAACGGCACATGAATCGACAGGAAGTCGGATTCGCGAAAGAGTGTGTCGCGATCGACATACTCCACGCCCCACTCGTTTTCCTGTTCGGGCGTTGCACGTGCGGCGTCGTGATAGATCACGCGCATGCCGAAACCACTCGCGCGCCGTGCCATCCCCTGGCCAATGCGGCCGAGACCGAAGATGCCGAGCGTGTGACCGTGGATGTCGTGACCGGTCATCATGTCGATTTCCCATTGCTGCCATCGGCCCGCACGCAGGAAACGGTCCGCTTCACTAATGCGTCTCGCCGCCGCGACCATGAGGGTGAATGCCAGGTCTGCCGTCGTGTCCGTCAGCACGCCGGGCGTATTGGTCACGACAATGCCGCGCTCCGTCGCAGCCGGGATGTCGATGTTGTCGAATCCCACGGCAACGTTCGAGATGACCTCGAGATCGCTGCCGCTGTCCATGAACGCAGCGTCGATCCGATCGGTGAGCTGACAGACAACGGCCCGTTTGCCGACTACGGCAGAGCGGAGGTCTTCGGGCGACAGCCCTTTAGAGGAGTCGTGGTACTGGACGTCGCCGACCGGCTCGAGAATCTCGATTGCCTCGGGAAATACATGCCTGGACACAAGAATTCCGGGTTTCATAGAGATGCCATTCCGTCGAATTTCGCCTACCGTACGCGCCTCGATACACGCCGAGAATCGGGACAATTACCGACTCCTGTTGCGCTTACGGACGCCCTGGCAACCCCTTCGAGGTCCGCGTTGTTATCGCCCGAGGTGGCGCTGCCCGCGATTTGACAAGATACTACCGGGGGACACTTTGCGAGGAAACTCAATGGCATTCGGTATGATCGGACTGGGCAAGATGGGTGGCAACATGGCGCGGCGCCTGCGCCGTGCGGGCGTCGAGGTCGTTGGATTCAATCAGGACGTCAGCGCCACCGACGCACTGGCCTCGGAAGTCGGGCTGGTCGCTGCCGAATCAGCAGCTGCGCTCGTCGAGAAGCTCGACGCGCCACGATGCGTGTGGCTGATGCTACCCGCCGGCGACGTCACGGAAGCGTACGTGCAGCAGATGCGGGAATTGCTCGAGCCGGGCGATGTCCTCATCGACGGTGCCAACTCCTACTACAAGGACTCAATGCGACGCGGTGAGTTGCTCGCCGAATCGGGTGTGCATTTCGTCGACGCGGGTGTCTCCGGCGGTATCTGGGGCCTCGACAACGGCTACGCACTCATGGTTGGCGGAACTGACGAAGCCTTCGCGAAGATCCGACCGATAATCGAGACGCTGGCCCCGGCGCCCGAACAAGGCTGGATTCACACCGGCCCCGTCGGCAGCGGCCACTTCGTCAAGATGATCCACAACGGCATTGAGTACGGAATGATGCAAGCCTACGCGGAAGGGTTTTCACTGATGAAGAGTCGTGAGGATTTCGGCCTGGATCTCGCGGGCATCGCCGAAACATGGCGGCACGGAAGCGTCGTTCGCAGCTGGCTGCTCGACCTCACCGCCAATATTCTGGCCGAAGACCAGCAACTGGAAGATATCGATCCATTCGTCGCCGACTCCGGCGAGGGCCGCTGGACTGCGCTTGAGGGAATCGAACAGGGAATACCGACGCCGGTCATGAGCCTGGCCCTGATGGCCCGCTTCGCCAGCCAGGGACAGCAGGATTTTTCGGGCAAATTGCTTTCGACGATGCGCAACCAGTTCGGCGGCCACGCAATCCGCGCGGCCGACGATGCGATCAAGGGCGCTGGTTGATCCTCGCCCAAAGATAGGCGGTGGCTAGCAGGGCCGGAACGACCAGAAGTATTACAACCATAGGCACGCTGGACTTGATCGCTTCCACGTCCAGAACATACACGGTAATGACATCGGCAATGTCTGTCAGCAGCCTGACGACCAGTACGACAAGAAGGCCTTTGCGCGACTTGCTGCCCGACCAGCCAGATGGCATCTTGCGGTGCTGCGTCGCAGCACAGTATCGAGGAGCGAAGAAGATGTCAGACCGCAGGTTCGAGCCTATGACCAAAGCTGAAGTCATCGCCGCGCAGCGCGAATGGGCAAAGTACGTGACCGAGCAGGATGTCGATCGGTTGCTGGAACTCTATGACTTCGGGACGCCGGACGAGCCGCTGCTATTCAAGCCTACGTTGGCGGACGTCATTCGGCTCGATCGCGCGGGTGCGCGAGCCTACTTCGTAGGCGGTGACCCGAACTACCCGAACGACCAGGGCTTCCTCAATCGAGGCTGGAAGCGGGTGGAATTCCAGAGTGCCGCGGGCCCGATCCTGAAAGCAGGGGGGCTCGGCTACAAGGACATGGGGCATTACACTTTTGTCGACAACGACGGAAATGCGACGCGCGCTGACTACACCTTCGCTTACCACAAGCTGGATGGGCGCGTTCTCATATCGTTGCACCACTCCTCGCTAACCTGGCTGCCTCCGAAGGATTCCTGAACCGAAAGTTAGACCTGAGGGCGGGCGCCTGTGTCGACTACTTATTGCCCGCCAACCCGCGTCGATTTACGGTCAACAAGAATCAGGCGCCGCGGCCCGATCCGCCGGTTTGTCCTGAGTTCGCTGTTCTACGTAGCTGTCATAACGGAGGTGTACCATGGCTTCCAACTACGAGACCTTCTGGGAAAACGAGCGCTTCGCCGTAGTCGGAAACAAGGGCAAGCAGAGCTTTCCTGTCCTGACGTATCGAGGGCTCAAGAAGCTTGGCAAAGCGACGGTCTTCCCGGTTGACCCTTCAGCCTCGGAAATCGAGGGCGATCACGCCTATGCGACGCTTGAGGATCTCCCCGCGAAGGTCGACGCGGTCGTCCTCGAGGTACCGAAAGAAGAAACGAAAGCGTGGGTGGAGAAAGTTGCAGACGCCGGGATAAAGGATGTCTGGATTCACATGGGTCGTGAGACTCCCGAGGCACTTGCGCTGGCACAAGACAAAGGGATGAACGCCCGTTCCGGGACATGCGCGGTAATGTACGTCAAGCCGGAGGCAAGTTATCACTCGATTCACAAGTGGATCATGAAACTCGTCGGCAAGTACTGACTAGCGCATTCCGGAAACGAGTCTGAAGATCAGGACAGGATGAGGTCGACGCCTCGCTCGACCAGTGCGCCTCCCAGCCAGGAGCCCAGTGGAATGAGCAGGTAGAGTGAGAAGCGAATCAGGGTCGAGTTGTCAAATGGCCAGGTTCGCAGGCCCTCGATCATCGTTTTATAGGCCAGCGTGTCGGCGATGGACAGCCTGTCACTGGAGTCCGATTTGAGCGCATCTCTGCAAGCGCTCAGGCGCGTCCCGCACCATTCAAGTTCCCTTCGCTTTGCCGCTTTGAATTTTCTGCGGATGCCGCGCAATGGGAGCATCAGGCCTGTCCAAGCCAGCACCGTGAACGTAATCCAGAAGCCTATCAGTGCCGGCCAGTAACGCGACTCGACCCCCAGCAAGGACAGCACCGACACCATTCCGATCACCAGCAGTGCGTTGGTCAAGCCCTGGCGAATCAGCGGGGTATACGGCCGCATATCGAGAAGGTCCATCGTCTCTATGCCGATTGACATTCGCGAGAGCCGAGCGGACTCTACGACGATCGCGTAGCTGAAGCATCCGATCCAATACACGAATAACACGGTCGTTGCCCGATGCCAGACGACGTCGTAGCTCCAGCCCTGCCAGTACCAAGGATTGTCCGGTTCAGGCGTGGTCGCGTTCGTGACGCCGATTCCGATGATCAGGTAGCTCGCAACACCGATCATCGGCAATACCCAGGGTAAATGCTTGCCCGCCCGGTCGACTACGTTGGACCGATCCGGCAGATTCGGAATGGCCTGTGCCAACGCACGTGTCGTCTTGCGCGCCGACATGAGCAGATAGGCGTACGCTGTTGCGCAATATGCGGTGATCAGAATCTGAGTGACAGCGACCCGGAGTTCGTCCAATGCCGAGCTTCCGTCATTTCCGAATACGGCTCTTCCGGCAAAGAACGCTATAAGCATCGCGCTCGCGAACACGGCCCCTATCCAGAACGGATTCCCCCGGAGTGCGTCATAAACCTTCAGTGTCCAGGGCGTAATGTACGCCCTGCCCAGGGTGTCTGTCTTACTTCCTGTCTCAAAATCACTGCGACGGTTCATACAATTGCAACCCCGTAGTCCACCCGCTGGTCCTCGACGCCCTGCCCGGCAAACACCTGCTATGAATCAGGGCGATAGGTTTCTTCCCTCACCACATGGCTAATCTGCAGCTTTAGGTAGACGATACACCAAGGCCTCAGGCGTTGACCGGTCGGGACCTCGTTTTTCAGCTCAGTACTCTTGGAAAAAACATCGGCGTGCGACGCCGATAGTCGAGATACGCGTCCCCCAGGCGTCTAGCGAGCTCAGGCTCCTCGATGTTTTTGATCTCCCATAGATGCGCCAGTACGTACAGTGGGACGAAAACGAGTACCAGGGACAGCGAACCTATCGCGAATCCTGTTCCGAAAAGAAGCAGAAATACGCCGGAGATCATCGGGTTTCGTACGTATCGGTAAGGGCCGCTGTCAACCAGCGTCGGTGGTGGATTGAAAGGAACAGGGGTCCCTTTGACTCTCAGGAAATGGATGACCGACCAGGCTGTAATTGCCAGACCGGCGCCGATAATGGGAACAGAGACAAACCTGCTGAGAGTCTCTGGAATCGGCCAGCGCAGCGGAAGCATCTGATCCAGAAGAAGCCCACCAACAACGAAAGCCGCGGTGAAGAGGGCGAAGAACAGCGCGCCGATTGGAGTGAGCAGATCCCTCAGCCGCCTCGATCCGGTCGAGACCCGATACAGAAGGTCCACCCAGCGACCGCGGACACTCATTCGCTCAAGGCTTCAATTCTTGCGCTGCCTGCTGATTGGCGTCAACGCAGGCAAGATCACCCAGCCGGAGAGTGAACGGAAACTCGAATGTGAGACTCGCATTGGTAATACCAACGAACCGCATCGCGAGTATGACCTCGCAATCGGTGTCCTTCAGCGTTTCCTCAACCGTATATCGTGCGGATTCGCATCCCATGACCAGCACGGTGTCAAAATTCCGGGCCCGCTTAAGCAAGCGCTTGCGCTGACCTTTCGTCCAGCCGCAGGCTATGGGACTTGGCAAATAGCTCGTGAACACACCGGTTTTGATACCGCGCTGCTCGAGAGTCCTGGTCAGCTCGCCGATGAAGTCCTCATACGCGGGCGTCTTTATTCCACGCTTGAAGAAATCGATTAACGGCGAATCACTGTCGCTCGCCAGACTGGCCGGCGGGCATATCGGGCAGGTAACGATCAGGGCGGACGAGTGTTCTTGCAACTCGTCAGAGATATTCAAAGGTTCGAGATGAAGAGGCATATCTAACCTCCTTTTCAGCGGATAAACGCTATCAGCTCACCGCAACCAGTCAATTCTGAGTTGTACGTAGCG
>JAAUYD010085628.1_pt1 | contig 13394 bp, 16 predicted proteins | sample 7278101 | NCBI WGS metagenome assembly JAAUYD01 (sample SAMN14350128, study PRJNA611818) | marine sediment metagenome | isolation source: surface marine sediment (0.6m) | place: French Polynesia: Moorea | collected 2018-08
AACCAGGATGCCACCGTGCTGGTCAGGCTGACGACAATCGCGCCGAAGATCGCCGCCCAGAACCCGGACACGGTGAAATTGTCCAGAAACGCGGCAACCAGACCAAACATGGCAGCGTTCAGCACGAACAGGAACAGGCCGAGGGTGAGGATCGTAAGCGGCAGCGTCATCAGGAACGCGATGGGCCGTACGATCGCGTTGACGATGCCAAGCAGCAATGCGGCCAGGATGAAACTTCCGGTGCCCTCGATACGGACACCCGGGACGATCTCCGACGCCAGGTAGAGCCCCAGCATCGCGATCAACATACGAATTACGATGCCCTGCATCGCTGCATTATATCGCAGGTCGCGCGCCAGGTTTGATTGCGTGCAGGTGAACGTCACCGATGACACGCTCGAGGAAACCCGCTTCACAATAGGTGAGATAGAAATCCCAGAGACGGATGAATTCCTCGGAGAAGCCCTGCTCGCGCACTTCGTCGATGCGGGTGAAGAAGCGTTCCCGCCAGTCGCGCAGTGTGCGCGCATAGTGGATCCCGATATCCTCGATATTCAGAGCGCGCAGGTCCGTCACGCGAGTCAGCGACGATGTCATCGCCGTCACTGATGGCAAAAACCCACCCGGGAAAATATAGCGTTTGATGAAATCGACTCGGCGTTTGGCCTGTTCGTATCGCTGGTCTGCAATCGTAATGGCCTGGATCAGCATCTCGCCATCGTCCTTGAGCAGCGACGAGCACTTCCGAAAATAGGTGTCGAGATACTCGTGGCCGACGGCCTCTATCATCTCAATCGAGACGAGTTTGTCGTAGTGCCCGTCCAGATCGCGATAGTCCTTTTGCAGGAGCGTAATGCGATCGCCCAGTCCCTCAGACTCGATGCGTGCTTTCGCGTAGTCGTGCTGTTGCTGCGAGATCGTCGTCGTAGTGACACGACACCCATAGTGCTTCGCTGCATGCACGGCAAACCCTCCCCAGCCGGTGCCGATCTCGACAACATGGTCGTCGGCACCAAGATTGAGTCGTTGGCAAATGCGGTCCAGCTTGGCGACCGAGGCTTCCTCAAGCGATGACGTCGGACCCGGATACCAGGCGCTGGAGTACATCATCTCGGGATCGAGCCAAAGCGCGTAGAAGTCATTGCCAAGATCGTAATGCGCTGCGATATTTCGGCGACTGCCAGAACGCGTATTGCGATTCAGCCAGTGAAACATCTTCTGCAACGGGCGCGTGATGACGGCTGCGCCGCCGTCAACATTGTCCAGTACGTTTCTGTTTTGCAGCAGCACCTGGCCCAGCGCGACAGGATCGGGCGACGTCCAGGCGCCGCGAATGTAGCCTTCACCGGCACCTATCGACCCGCCGAAAGCCACGTCAGCATAGAATGCGGGCGAGTGAACATGGACAGTCGCCGAAAGCACCTGATCGTCTTCCCGTCGACCGAAGGTCTTGCTCTGGCCGTTCTCAACAATCGTCAACTCGCCGAATTCGAGATCCCGAAGCTTGCCCCGCACAACGCGGCGCGCTACGCGATCAAGCCACCGCGGCTTGTCCGCCGATGCAAGGAATTCAGGAGCATCTATTGACAGGGTTTTCGTATTCATTGCACCACCATTGGTTTCTTTTTGCCGGGATGAACATGGAACGGCACTCGCTTGAGCCATAACCTCAAGGCCTGCCAGTAAATGCCCGAAATGACTTTCAACGTCATGAACGGGAATGTCACAAGTACCCGCGCCAGAGATCCTGCAGTGATTTCGCTGCGCTGCAATGCGATCGAGGCCGTGAAGACTCGATTGCCGGATTCATCGTCGTTCGCCATGAAGACATTAAGTCGGTCGCCGGGTTTCGTGAAGCTCCAGTCGTAATCGATCTCCATCTGCATGAACGGCGACACGTGCATCTTCTTCTCGGGCTGGAAGCGAAGCGCATTGCCTGATGACCTGTCTTGCGAAACCGGGAGCACGTAAGTGTCTCTCTCACCCCATGGCGTGTTGTTAACCTCGGCGACGATGGTATCCAGCGTCTCTCCGTCTCTCTCATAACAATAGTAGAAACTGACGGGATTGAAGCAGTAGCCGAAGTAACTGAGGTTCGTTAGGAGCCGGACAGGCCCCTTCGGGCGGCGGCCGGACTCCGCCGCGACAACGTCGAGCACGGACTCGCGCAGCGGCCGTGTTTCGTCGCCAAGATGATTGGACCGGCGAAAACGCGCCAGCGCCGGCCGTGTCGTTGACCAGAACCAGCGACCCTCGAATACGTCCGGGAGCTCGTCGAGGTCCAGGTACATCATAAACACGCGATACCGGAATGCGTGCACCTTTGGATGCTTGCGGGTGTGTTTAACCAGCCCTTCGTAGATACCGCTCTGCATAAGCGAGATTCTCCTCGAAGTGTTGTACGGCATTCAGTGCGCTGACGACGCCATCCTCGTGGAAGCCGTTGCGCCAGTACGCCCCGCAGTAGAACGTGCGATCGCAGTTGATCTCTTCCTGTCGCATCTGCACCGTGATCGTGTCCAGCGTGTACATCGGATGATCGTACTGGATCCGTTTGATGATCCTGGCCGGATCAATCCGCGAATCGTCGTTCAGCGTCACGACATACGTCTCGTCGGTGTCCAGGCCCTGCAGAATGTTCATGTTGTAGGAGACTGCGACATGATTCTGGTTGCCCTGCCTGACAAAGTAGTTCCATGCCGACCAGGCGCGACGATTGCGCGGCAATGCCGAGATATCGGTGTGCAGGACGGCCTCGTTAGGCTGGTAGTGAATGGCACCGAGGACAGCCTGTTCGGCCGATGTCGGATCGGTCAGCATCGCGAGTGCCTGGTCACTGTGACAGGCAACGAATACGCAATCGTACTTTTCGCGTCCACCGGTTGCCGACGTCAGCTCTATGCCGTCGGCGTTTCGTGTAATCGATGTCACCGGACTGTTCAGACGTATACGGTCCCGATGTCCGTCCACCAGTCGTTTGACGTACTCGCGTGATCCGCCCTTGATGACCCGCCACTGCGGGCGGTCCTTCAGCTGCAACAGGCCGTGGTTCTTGAAGAAACGAACGAGGAACAGGGCCGGCATATCGTAGACACTGACCGGCTCGGCCGACCAGATCGCGGCAATCATCGGAATCAGGTAGTCGTCGGAAAACTGTTTGCTGTAGTTTCTCGCACTCAGGTACTCACCGAGTGTCAGTTGCTGGCCGAACTGCTGTATATCTTCGACGGCATCGCGATTGAACCGCAGGATGTCGGAAACCATGCGGTAAAACGACGGTTTGAAGAGGTTCTTGCGCTGCGAAAACAGGCCGTTCAGCGACGAACCCTTGTACTCGATTCGCCCACCCTCTGAGTGGACACTAAAGCTCATTTCACTGGGCTGCGACCGCTGCCCGATGTCGTCCAGCATCCGAATGAAGTTCGGGTAGGTGCGATCGTTAAAGACTATAAAGCCCGTGTCGATAGCCAAGGTCGTGCCCTGCTCATCGACGTCAATCGTATTCGTGTGGCCACCGACGTAATCCGCGGCCTCGTAAACCGTGATGTCGTGACGATCGCGGAGCTTCCAGGCCGCCGTGTTGCCGGCGATGCCGGTGCCTATGATTGCTATACGCATCGGTATCCGCTCCTCAGTCTCTACCAGCTCTGCGGCACGCGCTCGATCTTGTCGAGGTCATAGCCTAGAGACGCGGCGAACTGCGTAAGCCGCTCATAGTCGCTCTCCGGGATCGTCGGCGTGCGTGCCATGATCCAGATGAAGTCACGCTTCTGCCGCCCGATGATCGTCTGCTGGTAGTCCTCGTCGAGATAAACAACGCGGTAGTCGGCTTTGATCGGCCAGATGAAGCGCATGCCCCACAACGCGTTGGTGCCATCATCCCTGACAAAGCCTTTCGGGTTGTATCGCTTCTCCTTGCCGTCAAAGCTGCCGTCGCGGAAGACGAATGTCGTGGCGATCGTACCGTCGTCGTTCAGTGCATAGGTTTCGACAGCATTGTGGGCGCCTTTCTCAAGGAACGTCGGGATATTGGCTATGACGTACCAGTCGCCCATGAAGCGCTCGAGATCGACTTTGTCAACTGTTTTCATTTCGGGTCCTCTGGACGCGCAGGCGGCAAGTACGCTGCACGTCAGTACCAGCAGCGCCGCCTTCTTAAGTGAGTTCATATCGGAGAATCCTCCCGCCTTTGGCGACCGATTCGAGGCCAAGCCATTCATTGTTGTCGGAATACCAAACTGTCAGATCAGTGTTCTCTGCCGTAACCCGCCATGCTTTGGCCAGCACCCGTTCGCCACGCACGGTCAGCTCCCTCTTGCCCAGCGACTCCACGTTGACGGGCATGTACTCGCCCGATTGCGGGTTAAGTAACTGCGCCTGCTGCAGGAAACTCGGATTCCAATAGGCAAAGGTCATGACACAGCCACCCAGCGGATCTGCGCTATCGCTCGACTCGAGTACAAACTGATCGTCAACGACACCGCCATTCACCACGAAGCGCTTGCCATTCTGACGAGTGTTCGCCTCGATGCGACGTAGACACTCGCCGTCCCAGATCTCGCGGTTTGTGTGCCGATAACGGAATGCGTTGATAAACAAAACGCGTACATCAAAGCTTGCCTCACTGCGCAGCTCGAGGCCGTTTGCTGCAGGCTGCAATTCGAAGCGGTGGTAACCAATCGGCGAACCGTCGAGCAGAACCGAAAACTCCCAGGAACGCGCATCCGTTCTTGCGTCCGCCTGGATTGCGAACAGCAGTGTCAGGACCAATGCCAAAATTTCGGTCAGTCGCTTCATGACGTGCTTACTTCCTCTTCCACGAGTGCCGGCTGGAAACCGTCCAGCCGTTCTGCGATCAGCATGAGCAGCGGCATGATCACGGCCCAGCCAACGGCTAAGGCCGTCAGCGCGGCCGTCGGCTCGACGAACTGGATCGCTCCCAGTTTCTGACCGGCAAGATAGGACGCAGGACCCGCTATGGCACCGAGAGCGGCGGCCAGGGCGCTACGGCCTCGCAGCCAGGCCATCGAGCGGTTCAGCGTCGTAGCGAACAGCATCCACATTGTGACAATCCAGTACGGCGCAATCATTGGGCTGAATTGACCCGATGGATAGGCAACCCAACCCATCGCAACGATGAAGCTGTCAAACCAGATACCGATAAAGCCTGCTGCAATGACCAGACCCAACTCGAGATCCGGTCGCCGCGCCTGCCTCAGGTGCACGAGCGCGACGATCAGGAATACCACGGGCCCAAGCCAGGGCATCTGGGCGGCCGCACCCATCACAGACGAAACCCAGCCGACTTTGAATCCTACGATGTTGATCAGTAGATGCATGTCAGTCTGCCGAACGCTTGAACCGGTAATGGGATACGAACCACTCGTTACCGCCGCGATAACGGAACAGCTCTTCGCAGGCCATGAAGAAGATGCGCCAGCGCATGAACCAGCGACCGGCATTGTCCTTGCCGTAGGTGTCGGCGAGGATCGGCATTACGGCGTCCTTGTTGGCATCGATAAGCTGTAGCCACGCACGACAGGTTTTCGCGTAGTGGTTGCCATTCCACGCCCACTGCCGTTCGACCGTCAGGTGGTCTGCGAAGCGCGTCGGCAGCGCGGCCGCCGGCATAATGCCGCCGGAAAAGAAGAAACGCGTCATCCAGTCGCTCGGACCTTTGTCGATGTACTCATACGGGGTCGAGCGGTGCGTGAAGATATGCATGAAGAACCTGCCGCCCGGGACAAGCCAGCCATGTATGCGGCGGAAGAGCTCTTCGTAATTGCGCATGTGTTCGAACATCTCGACGGAAACCACGCGATCGAAGCGCGAGTCAATGTCGAAATCGTTCATGTCGCAGGTGATGACCTCGATGTTGTCGAGGCCGCGCTCCCTGGCGCGCGTATCGATGTGCGTTTTCTGAGAGTGCGAGTTCGATACCGATACGACGGAAGCTTGCGGAAACTGCTGCGCTATAAAGAGCGATACGGATCCCCAGCCGCAGCCGAGGTCGAGAACGCGCATACCGTCTTCGATACCTGCACGCTCGACTGTGAGCTCCAGAGCGGCGCGCTCCGACTCGTCGATCGTCGTGACGCCCTCAGGCCAGTAGCCGCAGCTATACTTGCGGTGCTCGCCCAAGACCAGATCGAAGAAAGAGGCCGGGACCTCGTAGTGCTGTTCGTTGGCCAGCTCCGGGACCAGGGCGATGGGTGACTGCCGCATCATCTCGACGAATTCGTTGAGCGTTGCCGCCGCAACCTCGTTGTCGTCCGCCTTGATTTGAGCGAGTTTCGCCTCAAGCAGACGGCGAATGCCGGTGCGTATGACGGAATCCGGGACCAGCCCGGTCTCGGTCCAACTGATTGCTCGCGCTGGTATCGCGCCCATGACGTATCTCCCGTGAAATTGCGGGATTCAATATACGAAGGCGACTACGGTGCAACAACGCAAAAACTGCCACTGTTACACTCACTTACAAAATGTCAGAAATTGCAGCGTGACACGGGTTTGATAGAATTTCGGCGCCGCGCCTGTAGCTCAGTCGGATAGAGCACCAGATTCCTAATCTGGGGGTCGCAGGTTCGAATCCTGCCGGGCGCGCCATTTCGTTCCCATGCCGGGGCAATTCCTTATTGGCTGACCGCATCGCGGATGCGATGCTGGATGTCTGTATGGACCTGTTGCTTGCCATCATCCTCCTCGCCGCCGCGTTCTATGTGGGCTGGAACATTGGCGCCAACGATGCTGCCAATTGCATTGGCACAACCGTCGGCGCGAGCGTCCTACCCTATCGCACGGCTGCGCTTATGATGGCCCTGTTTGTAATCCTTGGGGGGACGCTGCAGGGCCATCACGTCATGAAGACGGTGGGCAAAGGCATCGTGATTACAGACGCTGCCGCGTACGAACTGCACAACGGGGAAGCGCCTCCCGCCGAGCACAGTGAGCAATTCCCGGACAATCGCTTGCCCGACCATGCGATCCTGGTTGCGCTGTTATCTGCTGGTTTTTTTGTCACCGTCGCGACGTTCTCGAGTATCCCGGTATCGACGTCTCAGGCGATCGTTGGCGGTGTTGCAGGCACCGGTTTGGGGATCGTCGGCATGCAGGCCGGTTACTTCAAACTCGGCGTGCTGATGAAGATCTTCGGTGCCTGGGTCATTAGTCCGATCCTGGCGATGCTCCTTGCGTTAACCCTCTACTGGCTGCTGGGCAGGTTGTTACGAAACGTACGCGCGCTGTTCTGGACCCACACGTTGCGAGCAGGGGTCATCGCCTCCGCTGCCTATGTGTCTTTCTCGCTCGGCGCCAATGATGTCGGCAACGCGATCGGCCCACTCCTTAACAAGTTCCCGGATATGGGCGTCGGGCTCGCGATACTCGGTGGCATTGCGATGGCAACTGGCGCCCTGACGTTTGGCGAGCGCGTCACGCATACCGTCGGCAGCAGCATTACACCGCTTGATTACACGGGCGCGCTGGCTGCGCAAACATCGGCCGCATTCGGGGTACATCTTTTTTCGATGCTCGGTATTCCGGTGTCGACTTCACAGGCAGTGGTCGGTGCGGTGATCGGCGTTGGCCTCACCAAGGGCGCCCGTGCTGTAAGCGGCCGCAAGGTTGCGACGATCTTTGTTGGCTGGGTGGTTACGCCTCTGTGTGCCGCGCTTTTCGCGGCAGGCGTCTACCGGCTACTTGATTCGATAGTTTTTTAGGGGTTTGCTTAACCCGAGGAAGGAAAACATGCAGATCTTCAAAAAAGAAAAGCAAGTCGTCGAGTTAGCACTCAAACATGCCGACAAGACAGACGAATGCCTTGAGATACTGTCATCCGCAGTCAGGGCCTATGCGGCCGGTGACGCGTCGAGTATCGAGCCATCGATGCACCGGGTCACCGAACTCGAGACCCGCGCAGACGAGCTTGTCCGGGAGATTCGCGAACTACTCTACTCCGGCGCCTACCTGCCGACGATTCGCGGTGACGTACATCGGCTGCTGACGGCAACCGACAAGATTGCCAATCGCGCCGAGGATTGCCTGGAGTTCGTAAATCTCCAACGGCCGCAGAACATCGACGGCCACGCCGACGGGCTTCGTGACCTGCTGGACAGCACGACAGCGTGCTTCGAGCAGTTTCATCTCGCACTTCGAGCATTCTTCAAGCCGAAAGGCATGGTCGAGGACGTACGCGACAAAGTACGCCAGGTTGGCGTGCTCGAATCCAAAATCGACGAGGATGAGCGTGCGCTGTTGAAATCCATATTCGATTCCAACCTCGACCTTGCTGGTAAGCAGCACCTTGCGCGCCTCGTCACACGAATCGTGCGGATTTCTGACCAGATCGAGAATGCTGCCGACGTTCTGGAGCTTCTCAGTCTGAAGTCAATTATTTAGACTAGGGCGATGGACGAACAGCTACGTAACGCAGAGACCCTCGCCCGCCATCGCGGCATCCTCGTCCGGATGCTGTTCAAGGTTACGGCCTACTATGTTGTCCTCGGGCTTGCCGTCGCAGTCGCAGCAAACACAATTCCCGGCTTCATAAACCAGCTCCCGCTAGGCGGTGTTGGCGAGATCGCCGACTACGGCTCTTCGAGTATCTACGATCTCGAAGAGGCGTTACTGAGCGCGGACGATGAAGAAATCGAGGACATCGTTACTGAGAATACGCGAGCGCGCCTTGCACGGGGACCGGTGTGGCTGCATGAAGCATTAGCCCTGATTTATGCGATGTCCGCGACGTTACTGTTGATGTTGCCCGTGTCCTGGGTCTACAAGGCGATCCATACCGACAGTGTCTACGACCACTCAATCGATACGACCACGCTGGTCCTGCCGGCCGTGGTCGCTGGCATTGTCACGGTCGTGCAACACAGCCTCGCTCTGGCGTTTAGCCTTGCCGGTATCGTCGCCGGCGTGCGTTTCCGTCGAGCCCTTAGCGACACATTCGACACGCTGTTTATTCTCTCTTCGATCGGTGTCGGCATCGCCGCCGGCGTGAAATCGATCGAGATCGCGGTCGTGCTGACCGTGTTCTTCAACTACGCCTCGATTGCGGTCTGCGCGTTCGGGGACGGTCTGGAATCGCAGCACATCGTGCACCGCGAACGCCTCAAGAAGAGTCGCAAGGCGGCTAAGGCAAAAGAAAGAGAGGCGAAGATGGACCCAGGCGGTCCAATGTCTAATCTCTAGCGACGGTGTCGTGGACCGGCTCTTCACCGGCGAGAATGGCATCCAGCCGATCGCGGCCGCGGCAACGCTCGTAGACCTGAACCCTTAGCTTTTCTTCATCCTCGAGGATGGCGAAAAACTTCTTGATGTAGGTGACTGTCCGGTTTCGGCTCAGGCGACTCAGTTCGGGCGTCGTCTCGTAGAGCGCCATGATCTCTTCTTTCTTCGACAGTATGTGAGCAACCGCATCCTCCATCACATCGTCGGGCTGACACAAGCCGCGATAGAAACGCGTGCGCACAAGCCGAATCGGCAGATGGCTCGGCGGCGCCGCATACTTCGCGTTGACGAGCCCGGACATGTCGAAGTCGAACGGAATCGGGATGCGTTTCTCCGGCGAGTCTTCGCTCGTATATATCACCGAGTTGTGGCAACAGTAAGAACCTTCGGGCCCCTTCAAAACGGAATAGTCATGATTTGATATCAGCAACTGAAACAGCTCGTACCGAGCCGTCGCGACCTGATCGAGTTCCTCGAAACGATTCTCGGCAACGCGCGCTTTGTCGAGCCCGAGGCGTTTCCCTATATCGCCCTCGTCCTCGATGACAAATGCCAGATCGGTCCAGGGTTGCAGCTTGTCATCGCTGTCCACATAGCTCAGGCGTATCAGTCGGGAGCCGAAGCTCTGGTCTGTCAGAATCTCGTAGGTCCGGTATGCGAGATACTCGAGCAGCAACTTCTGCTGTGATTCGAGTCCGTGCTGGCAGGGCGATACGAGCTTCAGCTTGTCCTGCCCCTTGAACAGGGTGCCTTTGACCTGGGATTTCTTGAAGTTGAGGCGAATCGGCGGCAACTCGCAGTGTTCTTTTCGGAAATTTCCGCGGATTCGGATAGAGACGTCCAGGCGCTGCGATTCCCCCGCCTCATTCACGTACGCCCATTGTCCCGGGAAATACAGCCGCACATCCGAGTCGCGCTGCGCGTAAGTCTGCGACAGCGGCGCCGTCAGGACCGCCTTGAGCGTCTCGTGCTCTGCGAACAGCGGATCACGTTCGCTGGCAGCGGCGGTACCGACGAACGCCAGCACGAGGATGGATAGGAACAGTACAATGCGCATCTCAGGCTCGGTTTATACGTTAACCCCGCTTGAATGTCATACGAGGATACCGAAGGTAATTACCTGAATTCTTTGGGCTGATACCCGAATTTCAAATGAGAGACCTATGCAGATCACCGTTCGCGAGGCTTTGCCCGACGATGCCAGAACTATCGCCGGCTTTAACAGCGATATGGCGATGGAGACGGAAGGCAAGACCCTCGATCCAGACCTGATCGGACCGGGAGTCGCAGCGTTGCTCGAGGACGCGTCCAGGGGACGTTACTGGGTGGCCGTGGATGACAATCGCGTCATTGGCCAGCTCATGGTGACCTACGAATGGAGCGACTGGCGGAACGGCAATATCTGGTGGATCCAGAGCGTCTATGTGCACCCGGATTGGCGCCGTCACGGTGTGTTTCGGGCCCTGTATCAACACGTGGAGTCACTTGCGTCGGCAACGCCGGGGGTCATTGGACTGCGCCTCTATGTCGAGACCGGTAATACACGAGCGCAGCAGACCTATGAAGCGCTTGGCATGGTGAAGCCGAATTATCTTGTAATGGAAGCGATGCTGAGCAACAGTAACGCAGATACGAATGGAGAAACCTGATGTTGGAAGTTGGTGCACGCGCGCCTGAGTTCTTACTGGCAAACGACCAGGGCGGCGAGACCTCATTATCCGATCTGCTGCAGGACGGACCACTGATCCTGTATTTCTACCCCGCGGATTTCACTCCCGGATGCACCAAGGAAGCGTGCTCGATTCGCGACATCCACACCGACATTCAATCCGTCGGGCTCCAGGTGGCAGGCGTCAGCCCGCAGGACATCGACAGTCATGTGCGCTTCCGTGACGAGTATGAGCTGCCGTTCTTGCTGCTCAGCGATCCCGACAAGACGGCTATCAAGATGTATGACGTGGATGGCCCGTTCGGCGTGGGCGTTCGTCGCGCCACTTTCCTGATCAATCAGGACCGCGTGATCCAGGACGCCATCATGGCGGACGTCCGGATCGGCCGCCATCAGGAATTCATTGAGCGGGCGATCATCCTGCGGGAAACCGCAGGCAAGAAATCTGACGACTAGTCGCCCTGCACCGTGACGATGATGCGCCGCGAGTGCGGCGCGTAACGGTGTTCCCAGAGATACACGCCCTGCCACGTGCCGAGGGCGCAGCGCCCGTCGCGCACCGGAATATTCAGATCTGAGCCCGTCAGAACGCTACGCACGTGCGCCGGCATGTCGTCCGGACCCTCCGCCGTGTGCGTGAACATTGGGTCGCCGTCCGGCACCTGATGCGACATGAACGACTCCATGTCACGCATGACACTGGGATCCGCGTTTTCGCAGAGCATCAGCGACGCGCTCGTGTGGCACACGAACACATGACAAAGCCCCGAAGTGACCCCGGAGTCTCGCACGGCGTTCTCGACATCCCGACTCAGGTCATAGGTACCGCGACCATCCGTCCGGACGCGCAGCTCGGATTGCGCGATCACGGCGCGTAAGGCGCGCCATAGCGCAGACGAATCGTCTTGGTCTTGCCAAACCAGGGGATCGACACGATGTAGATGTTGTCGTACTCATCCTCGGCAATTGGTGGGACCTTCTTGCTGGCACCCATGTTGCCGATCAGTACGGGGATCGTATTGCTGTGCCCGACGACGAGGACGATCTTGCCCTTATGCTCGCGCACGATCTTCTCCATGATCGCCTCGGTGTCATTGGCGTCATAGGAATTGAGTGGCAACTCGAGCGCTTCGGCGATGGGTCGCGCCGTCTCCTCTGTGCGACGGTACGGCGTTGCGTAAACCGCATCGATTCCGGCCACCACATCCGCATCGACGAGCTGACGCATCAGCTCCGCTGCGCGCCGCTGCCCGGCTGGCGACAATGAGGGATCGTCCTCGGGAACGACTGCCTTCTCGGCATGGCGAACGAAAATCACCGTGGTCGTGGCCTGCGACTCGAAGAACCACGCGAGGCCAATCGCGATGGCCGTATAGATGACAATGACCTGTATACGGCGGCGGCGGCGACGCTTGCGGCGCTCGATATCTGGGCTGCTATTGCGCATGGTGTGCGACTTTAAGGCTTTTCGTCGCCTTTGACCACGTGATATTCGCCCTCGATGACGCCCCCTTCAGGTCGGGCGTCGGGAGCGGCTGGACCGGGCCCCTGACGCCGCAGCTGGCGATTGAACCACCACACCCGGATGCCGACGATCGCAGCGAGCACAAGAATGATGGACCCGAGAACGACAAATGCGACAAAGCCGAGCACGATGGACGCAGCAATGGCGAGCGCGCCGACGATGACGACCAGCGCATTGGCGATGGGGTTGCCTGCGGAAAAACCGCGCGTGTAAATCGTATTCTTCATTACTGCCTAGTATAGAAGCCTTCGAACCAAGGTACCCAGGTTTCGCCACCGTCGATCGACTGTTCGAAGAACTGCCGCACGCGGCCGTCGGGTAACGGGGTCCAGAGCCCGCGGAACGGAAACGTGGTTCCCGCAGCGACATTATGCAAGGTGCCAACCAGCAGCATGCCCTCGTCGGTCATGCCGCCGCGAATCTGGATCTGGCTGCCACCCTCGGAATTCCAGATCTGGACCCACTCGCCTGAGATGCGATCAAGGAAATTGATGCTCATCCCGGTGCCGCCCGTCGCGCTGGTCCATTTTTCGGTCAGGACGCATCCACGCTCATCCCGCGTGATCGTGTTGGTCCCCTGTATCGCACCGGAGCCATCATGGACATCCCAGTCGCCGATCCAGAAATCGAAGGCGGCGAAGGCCTCGTCGTGGGCGCAGGGATAGGCCTTGACGGACATGTCCGCAATGAGAGCGTCGTAGCCCGGGCTACCCGCAAGCGCTCCGAGTACGGGGTCACCTTCGATAATGCCGACCGCCGTAAAACCGCTGGCGGCGATCGCTTCGAGCGCGGCGATGGCTTCGTCCGTGTCCCCGGCTACGGCGTGCAGCCGCGCCTGCTCGAAATTGACCCGGATTGCCGAGAAGCCAAGGCGCTCTGCCTCTTCAAGTGCGGCCCAGGCCGCCTCCAGATCCCCCGTCTGTCGTTGCTCGACCGCTCGCTGGTACGACGCGGCTGCACCATCAT
>JAAUYD010095098.1_pt1 | contig 13388 bp, 7 predicted proteins | sample 7278101 | NCBI WGS metagenome assembly JAAUYD01 (sample SAMN14350128, study PRJNA611818) | marine sediment metagenome | isolation source: surface marine sediment (0.6m) | place: French Polynesia: Moorea | collected 2018-08
CCTATCTTTATCCGAAGGTGTTGCAATATGGAGCGTTGAACACCCTGGATGGCGTCAACCCGCGTGACGCCCAGGTCGCCGTAGAGATGAATTTCGACCGTTTGAGCGATATTACAAACCCGGATTTTAGAGTCAAGTTGGAGTTCTTGCCGGACGCGCCCACTGCTGCCAGGCGCATTGAACAACAAAAATTGCATGCCCTTTCCGTTACCGGTATTGATTTTATAGACCTGGAGACCTTGGTTGCAGTGTCCCCCCTTGCGATATCTTCCAAGTTTAGTGATACGCCCCTTGAACCTTATGTTTTGTTATCCCGAAAAGGTGTCTCGCTGGATGACATTGCGGCCATGAGACAGCGCAGGCTGGTGGTCGAATCCAATAACGCCAATGATCTCGGCCGTATCTGGTTGGAGACGGCGCTGCACGATAATGGGCTGCCGGGCAGCAAGACATTTTTTACCGCTTTTGAAGTCGCTGCCAAGTCAACGCGCCTGGTGTTGCCCGTATTTTTCGGACAAGCTGAAGCATGCCTCGTACCTATGAGTGCCTATGATACAATGGTTGAGCTGAATCCCCAGGTAGGGCTGAAATTGCAGATTCTGCTGCAATCTCCGGGATTCATCAGGAGTTTGATTTGCATTGCTGATTACCTGGATCCAGAGTTGGTGCTGGAGATGAAGAAGGCCCTGCTTACCATGCATTTATCGGAGGAAGGTCGCCAGTTAATGATGATATTCCAGCTTCGGCGCAACTTTATGTTTAGGTCGGAGTACCTCGCGGCAACTGAGAAGGTAGTTGAAAAATATAAAAGAATTTCGCTTGCCAAGCAATAAAGGATGATTCCAGTAAATGACTGCATTAAGGTTATGGGTTGAGACCGCATGCAAAGCAAGCGGTTCGGAAATAATCAGCCCAATGGTGTGCCAGGACAATAGATGACCGACCAATTCGCACAAACGGATGCCCGCCCACAGTTGGAGGGGGCATCCCGACCCCGTCACAAGCGCCGCATCTTCATTCGGACGGCGCTGATGGCATGGTTTCTAGTGGTGTTTACGGCGATTTTCTTCTTGTTTATCACCATACCCTCCCAACGCAAACAATTGTTGGAGGAGATGCGTCAACGCGCCAAAGTGGCCTATACGTCAACCGCCCAGGTCGCTGTCGAGTCCATCGTGTTGGAAGACTATAGTGCCATTGTAGAGCACTGTATCAACATGGTGTCGCAAAATCCCGGTTTGAAGTATGTGGTGCTGACGCGCGATGATGGCTTCTCTCTCGTGCACACCCCCAAGCTTTGGCAGCAGGATCAACTGGACGGTATTTGGAAACCCGCGTCCCAAAAAGGGGATATCGCCGGTCGTTTTGTGGAGCACGAATTGTCTGAAGGAAAGGCATTTCATCTGACCTACCCCATGGTTTACTCCGGCATCGAGTGGGGCTGGATCCATCTGGGACTCTCCCCAGAAAAATTTTATGAGGACTTGCGCGCGCTCTATACCCGTGCCTTGATGGTGGCGCTGCTGGCGATCGGGGGGGGATTGGCCGCTTCGTTTTTGTATGCCCGGAAGTTAAGCGTGCCGATTCAGCATTTAGACCAGTTTGCCCGTAAGATTGCCGATGGAGATATGTCCCAGCGCATCGATATTCAAACCGGAGATGAGGTTCAATCTCTGGCTGATTCCTTCAACCACATGGTGGAAGAACTGCACCGATCAAATCAGGAGTTGATCAAAGCCGCCCACCAGGCAGGGATGGCGGAGATGGCCGTAGATGTGCTTCACAACGTGGGAAATGTATTGAATAGTGTTGGTGTCACCACCCAGGAGCTGAAGCGAAGGGTCGGGCGGAGCAAGATGGCCTCGCTTGATCCGGTCGTTCACTTGATCGAAAGCCAAGGCGACGGCCTGCCAGACTTCATGTCCAACGATCCCAGAGGAAAGAAACTTCCTGAGTATCTCTCTGCGATGAGTGCTCATCTTAAGGAAGATCATCTTTCCATTACCACACGCCTTGATGACCTGGAGCGTCATATTCAGCATATACAGGATATCGTTCGGTTGCAGCAGAGTTACAGCCGTACCATCGGCTTAACTGAAAGCGTAGATATTGATGAGGTTATCGACGATGCGATTGCGTTGAATATCGATGCCATCAAGCAGCACAATATAGAAATCGAAAAGAATTTGGAAACCATATCCAACGTGATGCTGGATCGCCAAAAGTTGCTTCAAATTCTGACAAACCTAATCATTAATGCAAAACAGGCGGTTCAAAATTCTGACATGGGTGCGCCCAGGCGAATAAAAATAAAATTGCATTGTCCTGACTCAAAGACCATTAGTATCGCCGTGTCGGACAACGGCATGGGTATCGCAGAAGAGAACTTGACACGAATATTCCAACATGGATTTACGACCCGCAATGACGGTCATGGGTTTGGATTGCACAGCAGCGCCATTGCCGCTACTGAGATGAATGGCTCGTTGAAGGCGAAAAGTTCCGGCCTGGGCCAGGGCGCGACTTTTGTTTTAGAACTGCCTTTTCGAATCCTGGAGAATGAGCATGCCTCAAAATGAAAAAAGAGCAGAGACGCTTCGAAGGATACTCATCATTGATGACAATCCCGATATCCATAAAGATTTCGCCACAATTTTGACGGCCAAATCAGACCTTTCGCAGCTTGAATCCCTGGAAAGCGAACTATTTGGCACCCAACAAATTCAACCGCAGTGGAGCGGGTATCAATTTGATCTCGATTTTGCAATCCAGGGACGCGAGGGCGTTGACAAAGTCAAGCTGGCCATGGCCCAACAAATGCCTTACCAATTGGCCTTTGTAGACATGCGAATGCCGCCGGGTTGGGATGGGCTCAAGACCATCAAACACATATGGCAAGTGGATCCTGAGATTCAGGTCATTATATGCACAGCTTATTCAGACTACTCATGGGAAGAGATCAACCAAGAGTTGGGGGTCACCGAAAATTTATTGATTTTGAAAAAACCCTTTGACTCTTCGGAAGTGGCTCAGTTGGCCTCGACACTGACGCAAAAGTGGATACTGGCGAAGAAAGCAAAGATCAAACAGGATGAGCTGGAGCGGCTGGTGGCCCGACGGACCAAAGATCTCAAAGAGAGCAATCAGCAACTGAAACGAGAGATGGAAGACCGTCGAGAATTGGAAGCTCAATTGGTGCGATCCCAAAAAATGGAGGCCATCGGTACTCTGGCGGCGGGTGTAGCCCACGACTTGAATAATATTCTGTCCGGCATATTGAGTTACCCTGATCTTCTACTGATGAAGATGAAAGAAGACGATCCCATGTACCGTCCCCTTTCCGTCATACGGAAGTCGGGCCATAAAGCCGCCGCCATTGTACAAGATATGCTGACATTGGCGCGGCGCAATGTGGCGGTGAAAGAGCCGGTTGATTTAGCCTTAATGATCAAGGATTTTTTGGATGGTCCTGAATGCCGTTCCATGCTGGGCTATCACCCAAATGTGCTGGTCGACAACCAAATTGGATCCAAGGCATTCCCGGTGTTGGGTTCGGCTGTGCATCTTGAAAAGTTGGTGATGAATTTAATTTCAAATGCCGCCGAATCCATTGAAGATTCTGGGACGATCACCATTGGACTGAGCCATGAAAGACTGACGGACGCACTGCCCGGATACAGCTCCGTGAATCCGGGCGAATATGTCAAGCTGATCGTCGCCGATCAAGGCGCTGGTATTGATCAGGATGATCTGAGGCATATCTTTGAACCATTTTTCACCAAGAAGAAGATGGGGCGCAGTGGCACCGGTCTCGGCATGACGGTGGTTTGGGATACTGTCAATCACCACGAAGGGTATATTGAAGTAAATAGCAAATTGGGTCAGGGTACCCAGATCTCCGTCTATCTGCCGATTTCCGATAAAAGCTTGGCAGATGCTGAGACTGATATCGCCCATGAGGATATCTCCGGCCGCGGAGAACGCATTCTCGTGGTAGACGATGTGGCCGAACAACGTGAGATCGCTACCGCCATTTTTGAGGAACTCGGGTATGTGGCCGAAGCCGTATCATCAGGTGAATCTGCCCTGGAATACATTGATAAGCGACCGGTGGACCTCATGTTGCTGGACATGATCATGGACCCGGGTATGGATGGATTGGAAACCTTTGAACGGGTCCTGTCCAAATATCCTGAACAAAGGGTTTTGATCGCCAGCGGGTACACCAAAAGTGAACGCGTGCGGTCTGCACTGAAACTCGGCGCCAGTTTCATTCATAAACCCTATCGTTTGGAAGAGATTGCAAGGGCGGTAAAAAGCACCTTGGTCACATCGTAAAAAAGATTGCAGCATCCCTATGGTGGATGCAAAAAATATTGCCTTGCGTAGAGTTGAGCCGCCAACTATTATACTCCCACATGGAATGCCCCTGTCGCTGAGATGGAGTTGTAAGTACATCACGACCATTTGTCGAGCGGCGTGTTAATAACATACCTCCAAATACACCCTCGTCAAAGTGTCGACAAATGTTGGGTCAATAAGCCCGCCAACCGTGCATATCCGTGGTGTGCCGTGCCTTGGTGTGGTGGTTTTGGCAACTGCCGATGGTATTCGAATGGTCGGAAGTTATTGAAACACCGAAGTAAGATTATGGCATCGCCGCGCAGAAAGGGGTCCATTGGAGTATCCTTACACAACAGATGTCAAGCCTCCTGAAATTCTTGTTGCAGATGATAATCCTGCCAGCCTTCAATTGCTGACCAATATACTTGTGGGGAAAGGGTATCGTGTCCGCCCGGCCCCCGACGGCCGTATGGCCCTGCGAAGCATTTCCGCTCGGTTGCCAGACCTTATTCTGTTGGATATCAATATGCCGGAAATAGACGGCTACGAAGTCTGCCGGCGGATCAAAGCCGATCATGTGAGTCGCAATATCCCGGTGATCTTTATCAGCGCTTTGACGGATGCGACTCAAAAAGTCGAAGGTTTCCAAGCCGGTGGAGTGGACTATATCACCAAACCTTTTGATAACGATGAAGTGTTGGCGAGGGTGAACACCCACCTGACGATTCACCACATGCAGCGGCAAATGGTGGAACAGAACGTCAAACTTGAACAAGAAGTAAAGGAACGGAAACTTGCCGAATCTTTGCTTCAGAAGGCCCAATCCGATTTGGAGACGCGGGTTGCTGACCGTACCCGAGAGCTGAGACAGATCAACCGCCAGTTGGCATCGGAGATTGATGAACGCCGGCGTTCTGAACAAGAGAATTTGAGGCAGACACGTGAATTGGCCCTGTTAAATCAGGTGATCGCGGCGTCAGTGTCTGAAACCAAACCTGAAGCCATTCTGAACATCGTGTGTAAGGAACTCTCCGAGGCATTTAAAGCGCCTCAATCCATGGCTGCGCTCTTGGATAAAGAGAGCGTTCGTATGACCTTTGTGGCCGAATATATAAATGACGGCAAGTGTACCCGATCCGTCATCAACCATGCCATCGTGTTGGATGAGCACTCTGATTTCTTGAAAATGTTGGGGCAAAAAGAGGTAGTGTGGGTAGAGGATATCCAGCATGACCGCCGTTTAAATACAATTGCCGATTTGCTGATCGGGCGGCGGACCTGTTCCGTGCTCATTGCGCCGATTATCAACCAGCACGAAGCAGTGGGATGGCTTTTTATCGAAACCTTTGAACCGCGTTCCTTCTCCCTAAGCCAGATTCGTCTTTGCCGCAGTGTGGCTGATCAGGTCTCCAGCGTACTGACGCGGATATGGCTGGATGAGGAGCGGCGGAAGCTGGAAGATCAATATAATCAAGCTCAAAAAATGGAGGCGCTCGGCAAGCTCACAGGTGGTGTAGCCCACGATTTCAATAATATACTGACGGTGATTATGGGGGTAACGGATCTGATGGGGCTTCAGCAGTCCCAAACCAGCCCCCTGCTGCCAAAATTGAATCAGATCCATGAGGCGGCCAGCCGAGCAGCAGACCTGGTTCGCCAGCTTTTGGCATTCAGTCGTCAACAGGTACTGCAGCCAACCGTTTTAAATTTAAATGAAGTTGTTGAAAATTTTGAAAAAATGATGCGGCTCGGCGTTGGTGAGGAGATCGAGATGGCGACGGTCCTGGACCCAAATCTAGGACACGTCAAGGCGGACTCCGGCCAAATTGAACAGGTTCTTATGAACCTGGTGGTCAATGCCCGGGATGCCATGCCGGGGGGTGGCAAGCTCACCATCGAAACGGCCAATAAATATCTTGATGACACTTATGTTCGCAAGCATATGGGGATCACTCCCGGCAATTACATCATGGTAGCGATTTCCGACACCGGGGTGGGAATGGATGCCCACACCCGTAAGCACATTTTTGAGCCCTTTTTCACCACCAAACCCAAAGGTGAGGGCACTGGACTGGGTCTAGCCACTGTTCATGGCATTATTAACCAGAGTGGTGGGCACATCTGGGTTTACAGCGAGCCGGGCATGGGGACCTGTTTCAAAATTTACTTGCAGCAAATTGAGGAAGCGGTTGAAGCGCAAGCATCTGCTCGAATCCCGGATAAGACGGCCGGCGGCTCGGAAACAATTTTGGTGGTTGAAGATGATGATATCGTTCGCACCCTGGTTACCGAGACCCTCACCAGCTTTGGGTATACGATCCTGCAGGCCGATTGCGCTTATGCGGCCGATGAAATCCTCAGTTTGCATGACGGCGACATCGAAATGCTACTCACCGATGTGGTACTGCCGGGTGGTGAAAGCGGATCCCAAATGGCTGAACGGTTGCTAAACAAGTTGCCGGATTTGAAAGTGCTGTTTATGTCCGGCTATACCGACAATGCTATCGTTCATCATGGTGTGCTCGATGCGGATGTTGCATTCATTCAGAAACCCTTCATGCCGGCCGATTTGGCTCGTAAAGTTCGTCAAATAATGGATAATCCTGCCTAACAAATTCCGATCCGCCCCTTTGTACTGATCATTTTTCCCCGATATATTATATTATCCTGGCCGACCTCTCCAGGGTCCTCGGGAGGCGATCAGCCTTGACCACCGCTCCGGCGGCTGATATTGATATTCTGTCCGAACCATCAGCTACCGGTCTAAAAGTGCGAAGCAAAATATTTGTAGGCTTGCCCAAATAGACTTGATATTATGCGGAATTGAAACGAACCGGCATGATTTAATTGGACCGATTCCCGAAAAGCTCAGACACGTGGGGATCTGACGCTTATGGAACTGTTGGATGAGCGCTACCAACCATAAAAATTTAATCGATCCGCCTGAAAAGAAATTTAAAATGGGCGGATATGGTTCGGCCAAGACCCTTCCTGCGAAGGAGGGCCGATTAAAATTATCAAATCACCTTCCGGAACGCTACACCGTCAAAGGCGAAGGCGATGAACGGGTTCTCATCTGCCTTGAAGCTCCCAACTTAAATGTACATGTCGAGGCCGGCTTGTCAGTGACAGGCTCTGTCGCGCGTAAATCACCCGGCGGTACCATATTTTTGGATGGCGTTGCACAGTGCGAGCCATTTATGGACCATGAACGGCAAGTCTACAATTTTGACCACCATGAAGGGTGTGTGCGCGCTTTTACACTGGCCACCTGTGAGCAGACTTTGGTGATGTACATGAAAGGTTTGGACCTTCAGGGCCGAGAGTGGAATATCTTTGCCAATGATCCGGATCTGGACACCATTTTATCCATATGGATTTTGCTGAATCACGCCCGCATTGGAAAGCAGGACAGCACCCAGCGTCGAATTCTATTTGCCCTGGTCCGATATGAGGGAGTGATTGATGCCTTGGGGTTGGAACTCAAAGACCTTTGCGCTTTACCCCAAGAACTTGTTCGCAAGATCCAGCGCGTCATTGACCACCTGCGCAGTGATGAGATCGCTTTAAAAAAAGAGGGGCGATGGGGGCAGACCGATTTTTTGGCCTACACAGCCTCAATTCTGCACAAAATTGATCAAATCTTTTATAAACCCAGAGACTTTGCCGATTTCAAAGGGGTTGAGGAATTGGCCCGCATCGAGTTGTCCGACCAGCGCATCGCCGCGGTTGTCGAAGCTGATATGGGGATCTATGAGATAGAGCCGCATCTCAATAAAATTTACGGCAGTCGTTTAGGCGTCGTTTTCCTAAAGACAGGTCCCAACTCCTACACGGTTCGCCAAATGGATCTCTTCATGCCCATTACCCTGGACGACATCTATGACCGACTTAATTTCGCAGATCCGGCGGTAAAATGCAGAACACAGAACAATAAGTGGGGAGGTTCGGCGGACATCGGCGGCTCACCCAGAGAAACGGGGACGAAATTATCACCCGCAGAGATTTCGTTTACGTGTAGAGACTCCGTAAATCGCTCGGGAATTGTGCAGCAGGCCTATCGATTTGGTATGACATCCTTGCTGGTGGCCTTGATTTTAATGATAGCGCAAGTGTTGAAGGTCTATTGGAATCCGACACAGTGGCTGGGCAAATCAGATCTCCATATGATCTGGGCGCTTCCCGATACCGGGTTTGTTCTGACTGTATTGGTCGGCAGCGCCATTTCGCTATCCTTTATTGCTTATTGCAGGCCATGGCAATACGGCTGGATACATTCCGTGGGAAGCAAGTGGTGGTTTTTTTTACCGCTGATCTTGTTGGCGGGTGCCACCGGAGGGGTGTGGTCTCCCAAGTGGCTGGCCAATGAGCAGGATTGGCTCCAAATTGTCGCCATTGGCTGGGTGGGCATCCCGTTAATTTCAGAGCTTTTATTTCGAAGCCTGGCCCATGGATTGCTGACGCAAGGAGCGCGTATTCAACGCAATGACACCCGTTTGTTCATTTCTTGGCCAAACGTCGGCAGTACGATCTTGTACGTGGTATTTATCTGTTTTTTAATGTTTTTCTCAGAAGGACGCCAATTCTCCATTTTAGATTGGCAAGGTGTCATGAGTCTCTTTTCAGCGGCTGTTTTGGGATTGTCGCTGGGTATGGTGCGTGAACGGTCCCAAAGTATCTTTCCTACCCTTTTGTTTCACATAGCGGCCGCTGCCGTCGCCTTTATAGTCCTTTCATTCCTCTAGACCTTACGAATCCTCAAGAGCCCCCTGGCATGAAGAACCGGCGCCTGCGGTGCATGCATAGCAGTGGTTGTCGATGACAATTTGTCGCGATTTCAATTGGTTGAAGTTGAAAATGTCAATGTGTGTGGGCGCACCGTGGTTGACGGGCATTGCCAGCATCTGATTGAAATCGCAATCATAGAGGTTGCCGTTCCAGGCCACGGATAATGTCGTCTTGCACATCACGCTATTAACAGCGGACATATTGAATGCATTGACGAGTTCGGTCATGTAATCTTCATAATTCTCACTTTTAATCAAGTACTCCAGGTAACGGCCTACAGGACAATTGGTCAGGCTATAGAGCCGATTGAACACAACATCGTGCTCATCGGCCAGGCGTTTTTTATACTCTTGGGTCAAGGCCTCTTGAGATCCGGGCAGATAGGCTCCCACAGGGTTGTAAACAAGGTCTAAAAGAAGATCGCTGCCGGGTTTGCCGTACCCCCTTGCGTTGAGTTCACGCATGATCCGAATTACACGATCAAATACACCTTTGCCGCGCTGACGATCTGTTCTGCTGGAGTGGTAGTCCGGAAGCGATGTGACGATTTCAACCTTATGGTGCGTGTATAGATCGAGAAAGAAACTATAGTCTTTCTCCAAAAGGATGGATAAATTGGAACGGACCAACATCCTGCGATTGAGTTTGGCCGCTTCGCCAATGAACCAAGGCAGGTGCGGGTTCATCTCCGGGGCGCCGCCGGTGATATCAACTGTACTTATGGGGTGCTTGGACAAGATCTCTATGCATTTTTCAAATACCGGCCGATCCATCAACTCGGCGCGATGCGGTCCAGCTTCCACATGGCAGTGCTTGCACATTAAATTACATCGACGGCCAACATTTATTTGCAGGATATCGATTCCTTCGGCAAATAAGGGCTGCTGTATTTTTTCTTCAAAGGAGACATTTCCGGGTACTTGAGATAGGCAGTCGCGCTGTTCATTGGGCTCCATTGCTTACATTTCCTTTTTCTTTACAATTTTTCGGACTTGGGTTGCGTGGGCCAATACATCACCCGCCGTCATGGCTGCTCCGACGTGAATGGCCTCCATCATCTCATCGCTGGATACGCCCAAAGAGAGGCACTTGTTGGTATAGGCATCAATGCAGTAGGGGCAGTGGCGTACAGTGGCAACAGCTATGGCAATCAACGCTTTTTCCCGTTCCGTCAAATGGCCTGAACCGGTGGCAGATGCATAATATTCAAAAAATTTTTCGCCTTGGGGGGTTGCGTTTTCAGTAATGTTGGGAAAGTCTTTCAAATCTTTTGGCTCATAGTATTGTTGCGGCATCAAGTCCTCTCCTGTAGCTTGGTTTAAGATATATTCATCCCATTTGTATTTAATGGCCTTTTCGTTCTATGGATTCGAGGGTGTTTGTTTTGGTCGTGCCATGTCAGTCGTTTCAGGTGTATAGGGCTTACAACCCCTTTTTAACGTTGCATTTACGACCAATCCGACGAATGAATCCACTCATCTTGTAATCGAAAAACATCAAACTGTCACGCACCATCTTGCCTTTGACATACCGAAGTTTTTTATTTATAGTAGCCGGGGAAAATAATAAAAACAATCAGCAGGTTAATTATAGTTTCCGATCGATTGTGAGGAGCATTCCTGATGGACCAGCAGCTTGTTGATGAGATATTAACCAGCGACAGCGACGAAATTTCGGATATCAAAGCCAATTTGGACACATTGGCGGGTTTTATCGATTTGGTCCGTGAAATAGATGCCCTGCCCGATATTAACACGCGCTTCTACGAAGATTCTCGGAGTTTGTACCAAACCACCTCTGTTGGCCGCGAGATCGGCCAATTGGAAAAGATACTTTCAAAATTTTTTGGAGCACCGGTCAAGCCTGCCGATAAGGCCCTGCCGCGCAAATTGCGCAAAAGCTCAGTGGTCAAGTCTCTGGGGGGTATCCAAAAAGATCAGTCGCTATTTACATTAGACCTGAAAACGGGTCAGTTCTATGGGGCATTGTGGCCCTGGCGCCGTAACAAGTCCAAAATTGAGATTCATTTAGGATTTTGCTCGGACTGGATGACGGATGAGGACTACGAGCAGTTGGAAAGGTTTGTCCACCAATCCGTTTCTAAAGGCGCTTTTGCGCAGATGGATGCCAACATCGGCGGCCAGATTCATGGGATCAGCCTGCCTTCGTTTTTGCAAATGGCCGAGATGGAGAAAAGTTCATTTACCTTGCGGGTGACATCTCGTCATCGTGTGGGAGAACTGCATCTGTCCGATGGCGAGCTAATTGCCGCCGATCTTGACGACGTAAACGGCCAAGAAGCGGCCTATAGCATTATCAGCTGGGATGATGTCTCCATTGACATTGATCCGCTGAATGCCTCCAAGACACGCGAGATCAATATGCCGTTGATGCATGTCTTGATGGAAAGTTTGAAGCTAAAAGATGAAGCCGGCACAACCCAGGAAAAGCCGCCGCCTCAACCCAAGGGGCGACGCAAAAAAGAACGCGCCAAGGCTCCTGGGAAGCCTGGTAAACGATTGGTGCGACTCCAAAAGGCGCCGACACCGAAGCTTCCCCGCAGAAGGTTGTCGATATTGACTTTAGTTGGTCTCGCGGTTGGTATTTTTGCCGTGTTGGCCACCGTGGGGATCATGGTATTTCATTACCTGGAAGACCGTCGCCTGTCGGATGGTTTTGAAGACCTTATTGCGAGGATTGACAATACGCCTTCACTCGAACATCAGATCGACATGTTGAATCAATATTTGGATGAGCACCCCGGTACTGCGTACAAACCGACCATCGAATCCCGACTCAGGGCAATTCATCAAAAAATTGAAGATCGGGAGTTCGAAGAAGCTACGCTCAAGGTCAGTGGATTACCGGTGGATGAGCACTATGAAGCCAAAGCGATAGAGATATTCAGTCAGTTTCGTGAGAAATATCCCAATAGCCGGCATATGCAGAAGATCAATCAATCCATAGCAGAGATCAAGGAGCTTCTTGATCAATACTACTATGAAGAATTGAAGCGTGCGGCGCGACTTGATTTTAACAAACGATTGGAGACTTATCGTCAGTACTTGACAAAGTTTCCGGGCGGGAAATTTCAAAAGGATGTCGAAATCTTAATCAATGAGATGGGAGAGAAATATTTAGAGTTTTTGCAGGATGAGGCTCAAGAGTGCGAGAAAATCAAGAGATGGGATTCCTGCATCGAACACAGTAATAACTTTATTCAAGCCTACGCCGGGTTGGGCCTGTCTGAAAAAGCCATCCAATTGAAAGCTCGACTGGAAGACAAACGCGATTACTACCAATTGCTCAGCAGTGCCAGCGAATATGGCAGCGACTACCGGAAGGCTTACCAGGACTTTCAAAACTACCTTGCACAACATCCGAAGACTACCCAACGGGCTCAAATAGAAGAGGAGATAGCCCGGTTAAAGCAGAGTATAAAAGTCCAGCGTCAATGGGCGGATGTTAAAAACTATGCCGCAAATTCAAGGAATAGCATCACGAAACGCATTCAGGCGCTGGATCGGTATATCCGTAAAAACATAAACGGCGTTTATGCGGGTGACGCCCAATCCCTGTTAGAAGACCTCAAAGAAGAGCGGCGCATCGGAATACGTCGCCAACAAATTGCAGCCAAAAGGCAAGCCGATCAGGATCGCATTCAACGCCAGCAAGAGGAAGAGGAAAATCGCAGAAGACGTGTCGTCAAACTACAGTCCGTCATGGAATCAAAACTGAGTGTCTCGCCCCGATATCAGTCCAATGGCGACGGCACTTTCACCGATGCGCAAACCGGTTTGACGTGGGCGATTCTGGACTCCTTTCAGGAATTGAACGGGTGTTTAACCTACGATCAGGCCATACAATACATCAAAGGGTTGCGCCACGGCGGGCATCGCAGTTGGCGTCTGCCCACAGCTCATGAGTTGGCAGGTATCATCAAAAAAACGCCCTACTTCCCAAACAGCGGTGCAAACTGGTATTGGAGCTCCGAAACCGCCGTAAAAGGTTACCATACAGTGGCCAATATCGTAACGGCCGATCAGCAGGCAGTCTTCGAGCGTCAGCAACGTGCGGTCTCGGAATGTGGATCGGTAAGGGCTGTTTTAATAACTCCGCCCTAGTTTCAAAAGCCGGAGGGCTCCAGATCCATCGTTGGTGCAAATCGTCGGAGGGCTCCAGATCCTGCGTTGCCAAGGGTTCGCAGTATTATAATACGGCTTCACCCTTGGTCGCCTTGACTCTGGAGCCCTCCG
>JAAUYD010068632.1_pt1 | contig 13384 bp, 12 predicted proteins | sample 7278101 | NCBI WGS metagenome assembly JAAUYD01 (sample SAMN14350128, study PRJNA611818) | marine sediment metagenome | isolation source: surface marine sediment (0.6m) | place: French Polynesia: Moorea | collected 2018-08
GAACGCCGATCAATGTGATGATTGCCGTTTTGGTTTTTTCCATGTATCGTCGCTCCTCCTTTCAGCACCTTGAATATGCTGAATCCTTGTTACTGCGGTAAGCATTTTGGACGTTACCAAATGAGAAATTTCAGGAATCGTCATCCTTTCCCAGCATCTCTTCAGTTTCCATCCACATCACGTTAATGATACCAAACGCGCAGGCGAGTAAAACTCCCAATATCCATGCAAAGTACCACATTAATAAACCTCCATAAGATTTAGTCTGGAATTGTCGCGGCGAACCGCTGACAATCAGTTGATAAAATTAAGCGGCGAATTGCATTATCAATAGGCCGTGTGGGTTTCTTCAACGATTTTCTTTTCGGTAACCTTGCCTCGCATAACACGATAAACCCAGCTGGTGTATATCAATACAATGGGTAAAAATACGACCACCGCAATAAACATTACATTCAAAGTCAGATGGCTGGAAGTTGCATCGAAAGCAGTCAGACCGCTATTGGGGCTCGTGCTGGAGGGAATGACAAACGGGAACATCGCAAAGCCGGCGGTTAGGATTACACCGGCCATTGATGATCCGCTGCAAATAAATGCAAGCCCTGCTCGGTTGATGCTGGACAAGACCATCGCCAATATACCTCCGGCGAAAGCCATCAAAGGCGCCAGCACCGTCCAGGGATAGGTCGAGTAGTTTTGCAAGAGTGCGCCCGCTGCTTTTTCCACCTTCTTATCCACCGGGCTAATGACCGTACCGGGGTCCGGACTTTCTATTATTCGATAGCCCTCGATCCCAAACGCCTGCCATATTCCGGCAATGGCAAATGCAACTAAAAACACTACTGCAAATAACCGTGCCGCTTTTTTAGCACGGGCATTGATTTCGTCTGTGGTGCGCATTTGCAGAAAAATCGCACCATGCATCACAAGCATGCTAAGGCTGACAATCCCGGAAAGTAAAGCGAAGGGATTCAGCAGGGCCCAAAAGCTGCCGGTATAAAAAGGCCGCATAAACTCATCGTAGTGAAACGGCACTCCCTGGAGCAGATTGCCGAATGCCACTCCGAATACCAGTGCAGGCACCATGCCGCCGACAAACAACCCCCAGTCCCAAGCGGTACGCCATCGCGGATCCGGAATTTTGCTGCGGTATTCAAATCCGATCGGCCGGAAAAAAAGGGCGAACAACACCAGCAGCAGGGCCCAGTAGAATCCCGAAAAAGCAGCCGCATAAGCCAGGGGCCAGGCCGCAAACAGGGCTCCGCCAGCGGTGATGAACCATACTTGGTTGCCTTCCCAGGTTGGTCCGATGGTATTGAGCAATACCCGTCGCTGCTCATCACTACGGGCCACAAACGGTAAAAGGGTACCGATGCCCAAATCAAAGCCGTCCATAAGGGCAAAGCCGATCAGCAATACCCCGACAAAAACCCACCAAATGATTTTCAAAGTAAGGTAGTCAAACAACATATTCATTTCTCCTGTGAGCGGATAGAGAAAAAAGAAGAAATACGGATTGCGAATTTCAAGTTTCGGATTTATCCCTGAATAATATATAGGTGCCAGGTAAAATTTTTTAATTGGAAAATCGGCTAAGATACTGCGTTTTGCTCAAAATGATACCGACCGGTATGTAAGCTGCTGGGGCCCAATCGGACAAATTTGGTCATCAAATATATTTCTACTGCCAGAAAGATGGTGTAAAGGGCGATCAGGGCGATCAGGCTACCGATAACATCTCCCGTCCCAAGTGTCGAAGTCGACAGGAAAGTAGGCAAGACCTCTCCGATGGTCCATGGCTGACGACCATATTCGGCCACAATCCATCCCAGCTCAGCCGCAATCCAGGGCAGCGGCAGGCTGAATAGAAGCAACTTTAGCAGCCAGCGCTTTTGATCAAACACACGCTTGGCGCAAAAATAAAAACTGGTCGCAATTAATGCCAGCATATAGAAACCCAATCCCACCATAATGCGAAACATCCAAAACATTGCTGCGACATTCGGAATAGTGTCCAGAGCGGCCTGTTGAATCTGTGCATCGGTAGCATCCACAACCCGAGGGGTATAGCGTTTCAGTAGCAGGCCGTATCCCAGATTCTCTTTGTTTTCGTCAAATCGCGTCAGGTTGGATTCGGACCGGTCGCCACTGCGGATCTTCTCCAGATATTCGTAAGCCAGCATACCGCTGCGAATACGCTGACCGCTTTCGGCGATTAAATCCTTGATTCCCGGCACTTGTTTGTCAATGGAACGGGTAACTATAATTCCGCCGAGCCATGGTATTTTAATTTCGGCGTCGGTCTCCTGTCTTTCCTGATTCGGGAAGCCGAACAACGTGAACGCACTGGGGGGCGATTCGGTTTCCCACTCGGCCTCCATGGCGGCAAGTTTCACTTTTTGAATTTTGCCGACCTCATATCCGGTTTCGTCACCCAGCACGATTACCGATAAAATAGATGCCAGGCCGAACCCGGCAGCCACGGCAAAAGAACGTCGTGCAAAAGCAATGTCGCGGCCCCTTAACAGGTACCATGAGCTTACGGCCAACACGAAAATGGCGGCAGTCACATATCCGGCGCCAACGGTGTGTACAAATTTAACCTGGGCAACCGGATTGAAAAACAATTCTTTGAAACTCGTCAGCTCCATGCGCATGGTTTCAAAGTTAAATTCGGCTCCCACCGGATGCTGCATCCAGGCATTGGCAATCAGGATCCACAGGGCGGACAGGTTTGAGCCCAATGCCACTAAAAATGTCACCAGTAGATGCGCCCGTTTGCTGAGACGTTCCCAGCCGAAGAAAAAAAGCCCCACAAAGGTAGATTCCAGAAAAAAGGCCATGAGTCCTTCGATGGCCAGCGGCGCGCCGAAAATATCGCCGACATAATGGGAGTAATATGCCCAGTTCGTACCGAACTGAAACTCCAGAGTAATTCCGGTGGTCACCCCCAAGGCAAAGTTAATGCCAAACAGCTTACCCCAGAAACGGGTCATGTCCTTGTATATTTCTTTTCCGGTCATCACATAAACCGATTCCATGATGAACAGTATCCAGGCCAGACCCAGCGTCAGAGGGACAAAGATGAAGTGATACAATGTTGTAAAAGCAAATTGCCAGCGGGAAAGTTCGACGAGTCCTTCAGAGGGTAGCATATAACGGCTCCTTGTTCATTTAAACTTGAATGCTGCGAACGTTTTGATATAAATAAAAAAATTTAGCTGCAGGCCCAAAAAGCCAGTTAAATAGCTATTATATTCGGCTATGATTTGTCAAACAGATTTCAAATGGAGCCAGTGAAAAAGTCAACCAATAAACCGGCCCAGCGCTGGTTGCTGAAACAGGCGGGCCCAGCTCGAACCTGGATAGTGCTTTCCGTGGTTCTGGGCCTGAGCGGCGGCCTGCTGGCCATTTTTCAAGCCCGATTTATATCTCGTATCATTCACGGCGCATTTATAGAGGGCCATCCAATTGATACGCTCAAGCCTTTATTCTTTTTACTTGCAGTCATTATCATCTTACGGTCGATTTTATCCTGGATTCGAGAGATAACCGGCTTTTATGCCGGTGCAAAGGTGCGGCAGGAAATCCGCATGGTTCTTTTAAACCACATCGTCTCACTGGGTCCTAGCTACACGAGCCGGAAAAGCACCGGTGCATTGACAAGCACTGCGCTGGAGCATGTGGAGGGGTTGCACGATTTTTATGCATTTTATTTACCTCAGCTTGCGCTTGCGGGTATGATTCCCGCAGCGATTCTGGCCTTCGTCTTCCCGTATAGCTGGGCGGCCGGAGGCCTATTGTTGGCTACTGCACCTTTGATCCCTTTGTTCATGATCCTGGTGGGAATGGGGGCTGAAAACATCAGCCAGCGTCATTTCCAGGCGCTGGCAAGGATGAGCGCCTATTTTTTAGATGTATTGCAGGGGTTGCCCACCCTGAAACTGTTTAACCGCAGCCGGAAGGTGAAAAAAACCATAGCCGAAACATCCAAGAATTACCGCATAAAAACCATGGCCGTCCTAAGATTGGCCTTTTTGTCCTCTGCGGTTCTGGAATTTTTCAGCTCTGTCTCCTTGGCTTTGGTGGCCATATTTTTGGGAATGAGTTATCTCGGCTACTTCTCTTTCGGGCTTTATGGAAAGTCGCTGAGTTTGGAGATTGGATTTTTTATTCTTTTACTAGCACCGGATTTTTATCTTCAATTGCGAGAGCTGGGTACGCACTATCATGCCAGGGCCGAAGCGGCGGGAGCCGCTGAAGAAATTTTAAAAATCCTATCGGTGCCCCTGGTGGCGTCGCAGACGGGTTCAGCCACCTTAGTAGGTCACAATGAAATCCATATCCACTGCCGCAATGTATGCTTGAAATATGGAGATGACAGACTGCCTGCAATAAACGGAGTGGATTTCGATCTCAAAGCCGGGCAACAGACGGCATTGGTTGGTGCGAGCGGGGCGGGCAAAACCACCGTTCTTAATCTGCTGCTGGGCTTTTTACAGCCAGACCGTGGGGAAATTCGGGTTAATGATATCCCGCTGGCCGATTTAAATCCAGACCGCTGGCGCGAACATATCGCCTGGATCGGCCAACGTCCCGTCTTGTTCCATGGAACGATAAAAGAAAACATTCTTTTAGGACGACCGGCGGCAACCCATCATGAAATAGAGCAGGCCGCACGCCGTGCAGCAGTACTCGATTTTTCGAACCATCTGCCCGAAGGCCTTAATTCTCTGGTGGGAGAGCTTGGATATGGTCTTTCCCGAGGACAGGCCCAGAGGGTGGCTCTGGCGCGCGCCTTCGTCAAAAATGCACCTATTTTATTGTTGGATGAACCGACCGCCGGTCTGGATGTCGAAAATGAGGCTCTGGTTATCAGAGCTCTGAAGGAATTTTGCCGGAACCGAACAGTCCTAACATTGACCCATCGGCTGGCGAATATCAGACAGGCAGACCGCATTTTGGTCTTGAAGGATGGCTCGATTGTCGAGCAAGGCACTTATTCGGAACTAATGTCCGCCAAAGGGATATTTCACCGACTCGTGGATCATGGGTAGGGTCCACTGGCTGGTGTCAGCCCTCAACGCTCCCGTTGCCCGTCAAGATAATATTTGATCGGATGGGAGATTTCAGTGTCGCGAAATAAATCAAATAAGTGAGATTCGAATCGTGTTTAAGCTGTGGCGAGAACTAGAACCTTTTATTCGATTGTTCAGTGGTCATTTAAAATGGATGACCCTGGGAACCGTTTCCGGACTGCTGGCAGCGATTTCGGCGGTGGGACTGCTGGCACTGTCGGGTTGGTTTATTTCTGCTGCCGCCTTTGCCGGCCTGACGGCGGTAACCGCTCAGATGTTTAATTTTTTTCATCCCGGCCTTGGCGTCCGATTTTTTGCGATCGGACGTACACTGGCTCGATATGCCGAAAGAATCGTGACACATGATGCCACATTCAGAATTTTGCAAAGTTTGAGGACCTGGTTCTACCATCATTTGGAACCCCTGGCGCCTTCTCGTTTGATGAATTTTCGCAGCGGTGACATATTAAACCGGATCATGGCGGATATCGATGCCCTGGACAATCTTTATTTGCGTGTGATTTCTCCCGGTGCGATTGCTCTGATCATGTCGCTGCTTGTGGTCGGATTCCTTTGGCGATTCGATCCAGTGATCTCTGTGGTGACGGCAATGTTTTTACTTGTGGCAGGGATGGGTGTGCCGCTACTGGCATTTCGACTTGGAGAACAAAGCGGACACGACCTGGCTAGAAACCTTTCCCAGCTGCGAATCCATATTGTCGATAGCTTTCAGGGTCTGTCTGAACTGTTGGTCTTCGGTGCATACCGTCGTCACCTTGATACGGTAAAGCAAAGCAATCGGTCATTGTTGAATAGCCAGTTTCGAATGAGCCATATTCGTGGATTGTCCCGGGCACTAATGACACTTTTGTCCGGATTAGCTTTTTTGGCAGCACTTTATATGGCGGTCATGCTGGTGAATCGTGATGCTCTGGATGGCCCTGGCATGGCTCTGGTTGCGCTGGCCGTTCTGGCCTCATTTGAAACAGTATGGCCCTTGCCGGCCGCCTTCCAGTATCTCGGCCATACGCGCGAAGCCGCCAGACGGCTGCTGGAAATCGTATATTCAGAGCCCCAGGTGGTATTTCCTGACCAGTCCTGCAACCGTCCCCAACATTTCGGTGTAGAATATGACAGGGTACGTTTCCGATACCACAAGGATTCCGCTTGGGTTCTGCGGGATGTCGATTTCAAAATTTCCCCTTCCAGCCGGGTAGGGATCATTGGAGAAACCGGATCGGGAAAGTCCACTCTGATTCACCTACTGGTGCGTTTCGGAGATCCTGATAGCGGGTGCATTCGCCTGGGTGGTGTTGACATTCGCGACTTTGTTGAACTGGATCTGCGTGATTACACTGCAGTCGTCACCCAACAACCTCACATGTTTAATGCCACTTTGAAAGAAAACCTTCTAATAGCACGACCCGACGCCAACGATGATGAATTGCTGGATGCGCTAGAAGCCGCCCAGCTACTGGACTTTGTGAATACCCTGCCGGATGGATTGGAAACTTGGATCGGGGAAGCGGCCATGCTCCTATCCGGAGGTCAGGCCCGCCGGCTTGCCGTCACCCGGGCCATACTGCGCGATGCCCCGCTATGGGCACTGGACGAACCGACCGAAGGACTTGATCCGGCAACCGGGGCAAAAATGATGGCAGCCATTAGAAGACGAACCGTGGACCGTACGCTGCTGCTAACGACCCATCGTCTAAATGATCTTCACTGGATGGATTGTATTATTATGATGGAGAATGGCCGAATCGTCGCCCAGGGTTCTCACGAAGAACTGATCAGAAGCAATACGCAATATGCTTCTATGTGTATGCGAATACCCTGACGGTGGTATGGCGAAGTTACTTGCGAATTGATGCGTATAGACTTACATCTCGAGTGTCTTTACCAGGTCATAAAAAAGCGAATATCGAACACTGAATATCGAATGTCGAATAACGAAGGTTTGGTTTATATCGATTGGATAAGAAAGACCGAGGGAAGCGAGTCCATCCTTCGTGATTCGGCTGTTCGAAATTCGAAATTCTGCGGTTGCTGTTAAACTGAGGCACAGCTATCGAAGCAATAGATTTGATCTATTCTTAATCTTTGAATAGCTCCGTGCTGATATATCGTTCCCCGGTGCTGGGGATAATGGCCACGATGGTTTTGCCGGCGGATTCCGGACGTCTGGCGACCTCAAGAGCAGCCCAGATAGCGGCTCCGGAAGAAATTCCACAAAGAATTCCATCTTGCTTGGCAGCTAACCGTGCGGTTTTAAAAGCGTCCTCATTGGTAACCTTGACGACGTCATCGATGATGGACTGATCCAATACCTCCGGAATGAATCCGGCACCGATTCCCTGTATTTTATGGGGTCCTTTCGATCCACCGGATAACACTGGAGAGTCGGCTGGTTCCACAGCGATGGCTTTAAATGATGGTTTTCTGGCTTTGATGACTTGAGCTACCCCCGTAATGGTTCCCCCGGTACCCACTCCCGAAATCAGAATGTCCACCTGGCCCTCGGTATCCCGCCAGATTTCCTCCGCTGTTGTTTCACGATGGACTTTCGGATTGGCCGGGTTGGCAAACTGGTTGGGCATAAAGGATTTTTCTTCCGATTCATGAATTTCACGGGCTTTGGCGATCGACCCATTCATACCTTCGGGGCCCGGCGTCAATACCAACTCCGCACCTAAATGCTTGAGCAGACTTCGCCTCTCGGCACTCATAGTTTCGGGCATTGTCAGACATAAACGATAGTTTTTGGCGGCGCAAATAAAGGCCAGTGCGATTCCCGTATTACCGCTGGTGGGTTCCACAATCAATGTCTGGCTATCGATGATACCTTCGACTTCCGCGGCTTCGATCATCGATGCCGCGATCCGGTCCTTGACACTGCCGAGGGGATTGAAAAATTCGAGTTTTGCAAAAATTTTTGCATCAGGACTATCAAGGGTCCGGTTGAGTCTAACTAAAGGCGTCGATCCGATGGTGCCGCTAATGATCGAATGATATTTCATTTTGAAACCCCCTAAAATTATTAGATATTTTAGAATGAATATTGACAATCTCGAAAAAAAAACTCTCAAATTCCGATCTTATAATTCACTGAAATTATTGAGCGTGAAATCCTGAAATAGGCAATTTTCGGACTTTTTACTAAACCGTCAATATTCAATCGTCAATTCCGGTTTATCCGGATCCGCTGTGCGAACGGGTTGGAGTGATTTTTTAAGGAGATTTGTTGATGGTGATATGTATTGATTTTCTGTTAGCCTTATCTTACCCATTTTATGAGCTAAATGGCTGCATCAAACATCGCTAAAGCGGATGTTTTGTTTTTTGATTTGTAAGTTAACATTGGTGATTCCAGCGTAACCGTCGTATCTGGTGGAACGGATGTGGTCAACCAGACATTACCCCCGATAACCGAGCGGGCACCGATGACGGTATTCCCACCCAGAATTGTTGCCCCGGCATAAATGATAACATCGTCCTCAATGGTGGGGTGACGCTTTTTACCCCGAAATTGATCTCCCGAGTCTTTCGGTATTGAAAGTGCTCCCAGGGTGACGCTTTGGTAGATGCGAACGCATTTTCCGATTTTTGTGGTTTCGCCGATAACCACGCCGGTGCCATGATCGATGACAAAACTTTCACCGATTTCAGCGCCGGGATGTATATCGATACCAGTAACGCTATGGGCATACTCGGTCATAATACGGGGGAGCAGCGGCACCCCAAACTCAAAAAGTTTGTGCGCAATACGATACACTGCCACGGCAAATATACCCGGATAGCTAAAAATAATCTCGTCGTAGCTTTTGGCCGCTGGGTCTCCATCATAGGATGCTGCCACGTCAGTGGCGAGTGTCTTACGAATAGATGGAATCTCTTTCAGTAAATCGAGCGCAAGCATGTGTCCCTGCTCTTCACATTCAGTGCAGGGCTGCTCGTAGCGGAAGCAATCATGGCGAATGCTAAGTCCAATCTGTTCCGATAACATATCGAAAAGTGTGGCAGCGGATTTTCCCATGCTGTAACGCAGATTGACCGGATCTAGCTTTCCCCTCGTGAAATAGCCGGGAAAAAGAATCTCCCGCAGCCTGTTGATAATCTCGATAACACATTCTCTGGACGGTATCGGCTCATAATCGACATGGGTATAGCATTCCCGGTCGTTGCAGCTTTCAATTATTTCTTCAGCAATTCTGGGAAGTTGACTTCGGAGTTGTGATAGATGGTGTTCATCTATTTTGCATACTTCCGCCTTTTTGGCTATCTCGACCATCTGGACTTGATCTCCTTTTAGAATTGAAACACGGCAGCCATTGCATCTTCATATTTTTTCTTCATGCTTTCAGTTGAATCTTCAACCTGCTTTTTTTGGGGTCCGAACTCGACCGGGCATTCGGTTTGAAGCTGCTCAATGATGTGCTCCATATCTGAAATATGCTGGTGTAATTCGTTTACCTGAGCGGCAACCTTTTCTTTCTCGGAACCTCTCAGCTTATCTACTTTGCGGACCATATCATACATTTTCGCCTTCCAGCCATGAAGTTCGACTTCAATGGATCGGCAATAATCTTTAACTTCCATGCTTCCTCCTTAATGCCATCTACAGAATTCAGATGACCAGGGATTTTTATCTTTTTTTGGGTCTGATTCCCCGCAGCTCACCGCGGGGCAGTTCATTTTTTGTCGATTCACAGCATCGCTCTGTTGGTTTGTGCGAGCTTGTACCCGACACTTCAAACATAACCCTAAATACTGCCCTGTCAACAAAAGCAACCTTGCGGCAGCAAGGAATGCCTGTTTTTAAATTCAAAGCTTTTGTTTACTCCTAAAAAAATAAATTTTTTCCTTGACATGAGAGCGGCCTGCGTGTAATTCATACCGTAACGATATAGAATAATCTAATGTGGAACTTCGGGTCGTCAATTATGCAGGCCTGAAAAGTCTTGAGGGAACGGGGAATCCAATGAAGCTATCAACTAGAAGCCGCTACGGAGCAAGAATCCTGGTGGATCTTGCCCGTTTCAGCAATCAGGGGCCGGTTCAAATTGGTGAAATCTCCAAACGTCAGGATATCTCGGTAAAATATCTCGAACAGCTCATTCGACCATTGAAACAAGCGAAAATGGTAAACAGTGTACGAGGCCCTAAAGGCGGCCATCTTCTGGCGCTTAGGCCAGAGGATATCACTTTGGGCCAAATTGTCCGCTTGTTTGAAGGGCAAAGTGAGCTGGTTGAATGTATCAGCAATCCTGAGAAATGTTCCATGTCCGACGACTGCCAGGTAAGACTCGCATGGGGAGATGCCACAAGGGTTCTGTACGAAAAACTTGACAGTACGACCATCGCCGACCTGATGAAATCAAATAATTGTGACAAGGTAAGCAGCTGACCTTCAAACAGAAATTTAGAAGGCAATCCCCTTTATAAAATTAAGACCAATTTTTCTGACAAGATGTTCTCGGTAAATGAAGACTTCAGCAAAGCACAAATTTTCAAATCCAGCTTATCTGAAAAGCCTCTTTGCAACCACTACTTTATGCAACCACTAAACGATTAGGAGGATACCATGAAAAAAATTCTCATACTAGGTTCAGGTGCCGGGGGAACGATGGTGGCCAACCAATTACGCAAAAAGTTGAGTCCCAAGCAATGGGATATCACTATCATCGACAATGATGAAATTCATCACTATCAGCCAGGGTGGCTATTCATACCCTTTAGCGTCTACACACCGGAAGATTGCCAGAAACCCAAGCGGGAATTCATTCCTGATGGTGTTAAATTTGTGTTCGATGAGGTTGTCGGCATAGATAAAGAAAGCCAAAAAGTGGAAGGTAAAAAAGGTAAATACGACTATGATTGGCTAGTCATTGCCAGCGGGTGCACGATTGTGCCGGAGGAAGTTGAAGGCATGATGGAAGATTACGGCAAAAACATTCACGATTTTTACACTCTTGAGGGGGCCGTCGCGTTGAGAGAAAAAATGAAATACTTCTCTTCCGGGCGCCTGGTGTTCAACATCGCCGAATTGCCTTATAAGTGTCCGGTAGCACCCATAGAGTTTATTTTCATGGCTGATTGGTTTTTTGATATCAATGGTGTCCGTGACAATGTCGAAATTGAGCTGGTCACTCCCATGGCTGGGGCATTTTCAAAGCCCATTGCTTCCGGAATCCTGGGTGAAATTGCCATTCAAAAAAATATCAAGGTTACTCCCAATTTCGACATCGCCCAAGTCAACACCGAGGAAAAGACAATTGAATCCCACAAGGGCGAAAAAGTCGACTATGATTTACTAGTGGCCATACCGCCCAATTTTGGTGCCGAATTCCTCGAAGGTTCTGGGTTGGAAGATCCGTTACGATTCGTTGAAACCGACCACTTTACCTTGAAAGCTAAAAATGCGGACAATATCTATGTTGTTGGTGATGCCACCAACGTACCGGCATCCAAAGCCGGGGCGGTGGCCCATTACCAATCGGAAACCATTGCTGAAAATATTATTCGAGAGATTGACAGCCAGGAGCCGAAACCGACATTCGACGGGCATGCCACTTGTTTTATATGCTCGGGTTACGAAAAAGCCTTTCTTATCGACTTCAACTATGAATACGAGCCATTGCCCGGAAAATTTCCGTTTCCGGGACTGGGACCTTTTAGTCTACTTGGAGACAGTTACTTAAATTACTGGGGCAAAATGATGTTTAAATGGGTCTATTGGAATATGATGCTCAAAGGCGTTGAACTGCCTTTGGAGGATCAATTGACAATGGCCGGAAAAATGAGACACAGCCTGGTAACAGAATAAGGAGGCAGCCATGACAAACGAGGAATTAATTCTGGAGCGACTCGATCGCATCGAAGCCCAGTTGGCTCCAATTTCACAAACGGCCAATGGCATAAAAGACCTTCGGGAAGATCTGATACCTCTGAGCGGCCAGGCCTTCCGCCTTTTGATCGAAGAATTGGAGGAAGTAGAGTCAAGCTTCCAGCTGGAAGATCTGTTAACCCTTTTTAAGCGGGCACTACGAAGTGTCAAACCCGTGATATTTTCCTTGGAACAGCTTGAAAATATTGTGGATTTCGTCCTTACCATTGAACCCCTGCTTAAGTCTGCCGTGCCCCAAGTCATAAATTACCTGGATGAACTGGAGCAAAAAGGGGTACTGCGCATTATCACCGCCACTCTGGATGTAAGAGCCAAGATCGCCTCGGCATACACCGCAGAAGACATTGACCAGATTGGCGACGGTGCGGTTGCACTTCTGGGGCTGGCAAAAAAGCTCAGCGAACCAAACGCCACTGAATTTCTGGAAAAAATTGCCGAATTGCCGTCTCAGATTGACTTGGCCGGTGCCAAGCCCGTCGGCCCCTTCGGCATGCTGACCGCTTTATCCAGCAAAGAGGCCAGACAGGGATTGGGAGTTTTAATGGAGTTGACCAAAGCCATGGGCTCGCTGAAAAACGGTGGAAGTACGGCTGATGAACAACCACAGCCTATAGCTTAGGCCGACAAAACCGGAAAAATGGCGACCAAGACACAACTGTGTAAAATATAGCGGGATGAACACCCTTAGCTTGGTCTTCTATCCAGGTGTCTTGGTGGCCAAAATCTTTTAGTTCAAAATGCAACTGAAAAAGCGGGAGATTTGTAATGGAAAAGCAAATGGTCCAATGCGAGGACGGACGGCGCAGACAGGCCCGCATCCACGGCCTTCCCAGGCAGGAGGGTGAATTTAAAATCTTAAGCGCCGGGGTCCGGTTAAAAGGAAAACACGTCTCGGGTGAAGCTTGGTATAGTTATAAAACAAAGACATGGTATTTTTTAGCGGATCCGGCGGGCAAACACGCTCATCTTATGGAGCGGATCAACAGGCATCTGCGCGAAGAGTCGATCAAACAATTTCAGGATCGTTTAAAGGCTCTGGAAACACGTCATATTATTGAACAGAAAAAGATTGCCGAACACCGTGTAGCCAAGGAAGCCATTGAGGCTGAAATGGATGCGCTCAAAGAAAAAATTAGAAAATTGGAATCCGGCGCTCCGATGGAACCGGACAAACCGCTGGAATACTCCCGTCAGATTAAAAGACAATGACTGATGATAGCAAAGCGCATGACGTAAAGGGCATAGGGAATCTAATCTGCTGAATTCTAAATCAATCTTTAAAAGACCGTAAACAACAGGTTACCGGAATCTGGTTGGCAGCCAATATAGCATGATTGCTACTTTAAGCACTCTGCCCCTGACAGGTCAATCGCCTGCCTTTCGTGGGTGTGGATCTTAA
>JAAUYD010019684.1_pt1 | contig 13383 bp, 11 predicted proteins | sample 7278101 | NCBI WGS metagenome assembly JAAUYD01 (sample SAMN14350128, study PRJNA611818) | marine sediment metagenome | isolation source: surface marine sediment (0.6m) | place: French Polynesia: Moorea | collected 2018-08
CGAGTAGATGTCGTAGGCACGCTCGCCGCGAGCCGTCTGCTCGACGACCATCGGCACCAGGTTTAGTGAAGTTGCGCTCATCTTGGGTTACCGTCTCCTGACGTTCGAACTACCATTCTCTCACGATGCTGTCGCGTTCATGTAGTCCTTGAACGCGATCTTCTTGGCTTTGACCTTGCCGTTCTCGAGCAGCCATTCGACCGCTTTCTGTTCGACCACCATCGGCTCGATCTGTTGCATCACCTGCGGATTGCTCATGTACATGTTGACCATGTCGTCAGCATTCTCGTAACCGGCGCACATCTCCTCGACGCGAGCGCGAATCGCTGCTTCGTCAGCGCTGAGGCTGTTGTCGCTGATCACCTGGCGCAGCAACAGCCCGAGGCGAACGCGTTTCTCGGCCATCTCGCGGAAGTTGTCCATCGGCGGCGCCTGGTCGTGGTCCTCGATACCGAGGCGCTGCATGGCCTCGTGCTGCATCGTGTGCATTTCCTCGTTCACCATGGCCTGCGGGATGTCGATCGGGTTCTTCTCGATCAACCCTTCCATGACCTGCTCGCGAACGTCGCCGTCCACCTTGGTCTTGGCTTCGCGCTCCATGTTCTCGCGCACGTCCTTCTGGAACTGCTCGAGGCCGCCCTCGGTTACGTTGAAGGCCTCGGCGAACTCGTCATTGAGCTCGGGCAGGATCTGCTCCTCGACACGGTGCGTCGTGACCGCGAACTCGGCCTTCTTACCGGCCAGGTCCTCGGCGTGGTAGTCCTTCGGGAACTTGACCTTGATGGTCTTCTCGTCACCGGCCGCGATGCCTTTCAGGCCTTTCTCGAAGTCCGGCAGCATCTGGCCCTGCCCCAGCACGACCGGGATCTCCGTGCCCGAACCGCCCTGGAATTCCTCGCCGTCGATCGTGCCCGCGAAATCAACGACGACACGATCACCGTCCTTCGACTTGCGTTCGACTTCTTCCCAGTCGGCGCGCTGCTTGCGCAAGCTGAGCATCATGTCGTCGAGGTCCTCATCGCCGATCTCAACCTCGGGCTTCTCGACCTTGATCTTGTCGAGGTCCTTGAGCTCGACATCGGGCAGCACCTCGAACGTCGCGACGTAGGCGAAGACCTTGTCGTCCTCCTGCTCCGTCTCGATCGTCGGGCCACCGGCCGGCTTCAGGTTCTCCTGGGTAACGGCATCGGAGTAGCTCTTCTGCATGATTTCGCCGAGGACTTCCTGGCGTACAGCCTTGCCGTAGTGCTGGCGCACGACGCGCGCTGGCACCTTGCCCGGGCGAAAGCCCTTGATCTTGGCCGTGCGACCAACGGATTTCAGACGGGCCGTGACCTCATTCTCGATGCGGTCGGCGGGCAGCTCGACGCGCATGCGGCGTTCCAGTGCACCCGTCGATTCGACAGTGACGTTCATTCTGTATTTCTCTTAAAAATCGACTACTTAGAGTTATGTTTGGTGGTGCGAAAGGGGAGACTCGAACTCCCACGGGTTACCCCACTGGAACCTAAATCCAGCGCGTCTACCAATTCCGCCACTTTCGCTTAACGGCGTGACATTGACATCCGCCATTTCGTCCAGCCGGGCATTATACCGTCAGGCGTTTTCCGATTGGAACCGGCGGGAGGCACGTCGCTGGCTCCCACGCCAGTCCATCACAGGGTACTATCTGCGCCATGACAGATATCAGTGAACGACGCGGCATGGATGTCGCCGCGCTGCGGCGCTCTGCGACCGGCTTCACGCTGGAGCGTGACGACCTCAATGACGATCCGATCCTGCAGTTCGAGGAGTGGTTTCGCTACGCCTGCGATACCGTGCCGCTCGACCCGAACGCGGTCGTGCTCTCGACCGTCGACCAGAAGATGCGCCCGTCGAGCCGCACCGTGCTGCTCAAGTCATTCGATGAGAAGGGTTTCGTTTTCTACACCAACTTCGAGAGCAAGAAAGCCGACCAGATCGCTGAGAACCCGTGGGTGTCGATGCTGTTCTTCTGGGCGGACGCGGCTCGCCAGGTAAAGATTCGCGGCACGGCCGAGAAGCTGCCGACGAAGGAATCCCTTGCCTACTTCCTCACGCGTCCGCGCGGCAGCCAGATCGGTGCCTGGGTGTCGGCACAGAGCAGCGTCATTTCATCGCGCTCGTTGCTCGAAGCGAAATTCCAGGAGATCAAGGACAAATTCCGCGACAAGGATGTGCCGCTGCCGTCATTCTGGGGCGGTTATCGCGTCGTGCCGGACCAGGTCGAATTCTGGCAGGGCCGGCGCAACCGGCTGCACGATCGCTTCCAGTACACGAGGGAAGAAGACGGCGGCTGGTCGATCGAGCGACTCGCCCCTTAGCCCCGCCGACGTCTCCCGCGCCGACCACGTCGGCCGCCGGCTGCTGACGGCGCCGGTTTGTCCGGGGGCGGCGGAAGCTCGGGCAACGCATCCTGCTCCGTAAGTCCCGACTGCACGAGTTCGCGCATCGCTGCATCGAGTGCGGCGTCGGTTTCGATCGGGGCGTAGCTGGCAAGGCGCTCCTCGACCTGCGCACACGCGCGATCCCAGAGCTCCATCGAGCCACCCTCCTCCCAGGTCTCGCGGTTCAGCCGGTCGACGATCGGGTCCGTGAGGTACAGCTCTTTGGGCCAGTACTCGAGTGTATGCGGTGACGTGATCAGGTGGTCTTCGGCCATGAGCTGATCGACGAGGTCCTGCGTCGGCAGGTCGCCGAGGACCTCGATCTTGCGGACGAAGTGCAGCGCCTGCCCACACACCTCGTTGTCGAACACGAGCTTGGGCAGGCTGAAGGTCAGGACGAAGTCGAGCATGCCGGGGCCCGACACCGAATTGACGCCGGCGATTGCCGCGAGCAGCGCACTGCTGAATGTCTCGCCACCCGCCTGCGCATCGAGGAACTTGCCGTCGGACAGCGCCATGTACGCCTGCGTCGGCAGGTCGAGCGACTTCGCGATTTGCACGTATGCAACGTTCAGGTGCTGCGCCTCGATGGCAGCCATCGGCGAACTGGCGGCTTTCATATGGAACGTGGCCGGCGCGCCGCCGAACAAGACCGGCGCGCCTTTGCGCACGATCTGCGCCATCGTGATGCCGGTCAGCACATCGACGCAATGGAACACGAGCGCACCGACCAGCGTCACGGGCGCAATTAGTCCCATGAGCGTCACCGGCACGATCTCGACCGGGATGCCGGCTTCGGCGCAGTCGAGCAGATTCTGGCAGGAGTCCTCGCCATAGCGCAGGTTGCCCGTCGCCGTGATCGTGAAGATCGACATCGGTTTGTCGATCAGTTCCTCACGATCCGCCCGGAACAGCTGCATCATCTCGGCCATGCGCGGCACGCCGTCTTCGCTGAAGGCACCCGACACGATCGGCTTCTTCGAGGTCACCATGCACATGTACAGGCGCCACGCATCCGAGACTTGCGCCTCGATATCCTTATTGGTCGAGAATGCGGTCGCGAGGTAAGCGATGTGATCGAGTCCGTCGCAGAGGCGCGCGTACTCGATGAAGTCGGTCGAATTCGACAGCCGGGTTTCGCCGGTGCGGTGATCCTGGATCTTCAGGCCACTCGATCCAGGCACGAAGTGCACGTTGTTCCCGCCGATCTCCGTGTGCGGCTCGCCGTCACGGTTGTACAGCGTGAACGAACTGGGCGAACCAGCGATTGCGGCATCAACAACATCCTCGGAGAACAGGACGCGCCCCTTGTCATCGGTCTTGAGACCATGATCGAGCAGGCGCTGGCGCAGCGGCTCACCGCGAATCTCCATGCCGGTCTCGGCCATGATGCGTTTGGCTTCGGCGAGGATCTCGCCGATGAGCTTGTCGGAGAGGACGTTGAGTTGTGGTCTCATTGCTGGATTTCCTGTTTGCGCCGCTCGGCGTACTCGACGAGCGCTTCGTCGATACCGGGATCGAGCGCTGGTTGTTCGTAGTCCTTGAGTAATTGCTTCCAGGTTGCGTTAGCGCGCTGCGCTGCATCCCTGCTGCCGGCTTCCTGCCAGCGCTCGAAGTTCTCGCGACTGGATATCACCGGCGCGTAAAACGCCGACTCGTAGCGCTCGAGCGTGTGTGCCGTACCGAAATGATGGCCCCCGGGTCCGACGTCGCGAATAGCATCGAGCGCGAGTTCGTCGTCGGACAGGTCGATCGGCCGCAGCGTCTCGGCCAGCATCTGCAGCATCTCGGCATCGATGATGAGTTTCTCGAAGGATGCCGTAAGCCCGCCTTCGAGCCAGCCGGCCGCGTGGTTAATCAAGTGCGCACCGCCCATCACGGCACCCCACAGCGACATCTGGCTTTCGTATGCCGCCTGCGCATCATTGCAGTTCGACATCGTCGTGTTACTTGAGCGATACGGCAGGCCAAGCTGTCTCGCAATCTGCCCGCTCGCGAGCGCAGCCTTGGTGTACTCGGGCGTGCCGAGTGCCGGCGAGCCGCTCTTCATGTCGACGTTGGACGTGAAGCTGCCGTACATGACCGGCGCTCCGGGTCTTATCAGCTGCGCGTAGGTCACAACTGCGAGGATTTCCGCCGTCTGTTGCACGAGCGTGCCCGCGAGTGTCGCCGGACTCATTGAACCGGCAAGCGTGAATGGCGTGATGCAGCACACTTGCCCGGCCGCCGCGAGTTCGTTGACCGCTTCGGTCATCGGAATATCGAGCTGCAGAGGCGAGTTCGTATTGATGATCGCAAGCAGCGCCGGCGACTCGAGCAGCTCATCACGCGTCGTGCCAAGCGCGATGCACGCCATTTCCACGGCGTCGCGTGCGCGGTAGCCACCGAGCGCATACGCCTGGCAGTTCTTGTCGGTGCAACGGTACTGGGCGAGATAGAGATCGAGGTGACGCGACTCGGCCGGCAGGTCCATCGGCTCGAACGGTCCGCCGCCTTCCTGATGGATGATGTTGAGGCTCTGCACGAGTCGCAGGTAGTCGCACATTTCCTCGTATGTGCCTGGTCGGCGGCCGTTATCAAGGTCGCTAACGAACGCGGGTCCGCCGATCGATGTGAAGTTGACAGCATCGTCGCCTATCTTCAGCGTGCGTTCGGGATTACGCGCGAGCAGCGTGTAAGACGACGGCGCTTTGGCTACCGACTCGCGAACGAAGTCGCGATCAAAGCGCACCATCATCTCGTCGTTGACAGCCGCGCCGGCCGCTTTGAGACGATCACGACTGCCAGGCTCGAGAAAGCGCATGCCGTTCGTTTCGAGAATCTCGAGTGCGCCGTCGATTATCGTTTCGACCTGCCCCGCATCGAGCACTTCGATCGGCGATAGCGGATTAACCACCTCTCGCCATTCGAGCTGCGCAACGGCGTCAGCAACGCGTTTTGCCCTGCGCCCGCGCCGCGGCACTACTCCGCACTCCCGAGAAATTCGTGACGCCACATAGCGGTCTTCTCGACCTGGTTGAAGCAGAAGACGTGGTGACCCTTTATCCCGTAACTGTCGTCCGCGAGATACGGGGCAAGATCGAACAGCAGGTCATCGGGGCGATACTCGTTCGCGAGCATCAGCCGCGCGGCAACTTTCGGATTGCGTTTCAGGTAGCGCAGTGACTCGCCAACGCCGATGCGCATCGAGGTCTTGAGCAAGGAGGCGCGATCGGCGACGCCGGGCAGTCCGAGCCACGCTGGCAGAGTGACGCCCTGCCCACGAATACGGCGCAGCCACGCGCCGATGGCGTCGGCGTCGAAACACATCTGTGTCACGAGGTAGTTGGCGAACTCCTGTTTGCGCAGGAGCTCCGCCATCAGCGTGTCCTCGTCGACAACCGGGTGGCCTTCAGGATGCGCCGCGACACCGATCTCGGTAAAGCGATGTTCAAGGTCGGCAATATCGCGCAGCAGCTCGAAAGCCGTTGTGTAGTCCCCGGTAGGCTCCTCGGCGTCACCACCCGGCACGAAAATGCTGATTATCGGCAGATCATTGAGGCGCGCAATAATCTCGGCAAGGTGCTGCCGGTTGCGCACCATCTTCGCCGCGACATGCGGCACTACCCTAAAACCCCTATGCGCCAGTCGCGCGCACATCTCGATCGTGGCGTCGACACCCCTGGTTGGCGAACAGGTGACAGCAACGTAAGAGCCGGGGTCGAGGACGTCGAGCTTCGACTCAATCGTGTCCGTCGGGAAGATCTCCACGTACGCTTCGCGCACCGTGTACATGAGCACGTCCCGCTCGGCCGCCGACATTGCGACGGCATTCATGCGCGCCGCCTCCGGCGCCCGCGCTTCGGTTTCTCGTCGGTCGCGCCGTGTGGAATACCCATCGACGCGACGAAGTGTTCCTGGAACCGCGCCTCAACGGCAGTCTCGATTTTCTCGACAGCGCGAACCTGCGACTCGATCAGCACGCGCGACGATCGGTCGAGCAGTGCGATGCGCGCGCCTGTGCCAGCCGCATTGCCGGCGGACGAGACAGCCTCGAGTTCGCACTCGGGAATCAGACCAAGCGTCATCGCATACTCGACGTCGATGTGTGCGCCGAACGCGCCCGCAAGACGAATGCGATCGACCTTGTCGACGCCGAAGCGCTCCATGAGCAACTTCGCTCCGGCATGCAGCGCGGCTTTGGCGAGCTGGATTGCGCGCACGTCGTTCTGCGTGATGCGGATTTCGGGGTCACCCTCGTGCAACACGTACGCGAAGGTTCTGCCATCGGCGACAACTCGCTTCGAATCCGATGCCAGGATTTTGCCATCGCCATCGACAATGCCCGCGAGGAACAATTCGGCGATGACTTCGATGATCCCCGACCCGCAGATGCCCGTCACTTTCTCATCGAACTCCGGGTCATCCGACCAGGTATCGGAGCCAATGACACGAAAACGCGGTTCAAGCGTCTCGCGGTCGATTCGCACGCGTTCGATCGCGCCGGGCGCCGCGCGCTGACCGCCGCTGATCTGTGCGCCCTCGAACGCTGGTCCCGTCGGGCTCGAGGCGGCGAGCAATCGCTCGCTGTTGCCAAGCAGTATCTCGGCATTGGTGCCGACATCGACGATCAGTGAAACACCCTCGTGCGCCTGCGGCGCTTCGGCCAGCAGCACACCTGCCGCATCGGCGCCGACATGTCCGGCAATACAAGGTAGTGCGTAAACGTGGCCACCGGGATTGATCTCGATGTCGAGATCCCTGGCCCGCGCGTCGACGGCGCCATCGGTCGCCAGCGCGAACGGCGCGGTGCCAAGCTCGACGGGACTGATGCCGAGCACAAGGTGCTGCATGATCGGGTTGCCAACGACCGTAACCTCGGCGACGTCGCCCGGCAGCGCGTCGACGTCGGCAACAACCTCGGCGATCAGCTCGTTCATAGCGCGGCGAACACCGTCGATGAGGTTCTGCTCGCCGCCCGGGTTCATCATGATGTACGAGACCCGACTCATCAGGTCTTCGCCGTAGCGAATCTGCGGGTTCATCTTGCCGGCGGTCGCAACGACCTCGCCGCTCGCCAGATCGCAGAGATGCGCCGCGACCGTCGTCGAGCCGACATCGAACGCAACGCCGTAGAGCGCGTCCTTGTAACCCGGCCACACGGCGATGATGCGCTCACCGTTTCGGACTGCGACCGTGACCTGCCGCTTGCCATCGGCAAGCGCTTTCTGCAGGTCCTGCATGACGCTTGCTTCGCAGGCGAGATCGCGAAGACCCCACTCATCGGCGAGAGCAATGCCCAGGCGCTCAAGATCGCCGAGTGCTTCGTCGAGCGTCGGCGCTACGACCTCGACGAAATAAGCGTGCACAACCGGGTCGATCGTAATGTCGTGATCCTCGTGAGGCTTGCGAACGACCTGGTGGTGGACCTGCGAACTGGCGGGCACGTCGATAACGACATCTTTGTTGAGGCGAGCCTGGCAGCTCAGTCGGCGCTGCTCCTCGATGCCGCGACGCTCGCCGAACGCCGTTTCCGTTTCTCCGACGGGCGAGACATTGCCTGCGACTGACGTGATGCCGTGCTTGGCGAACTCGCCTTCGGCGACTTCGACCTGGCAGCGGCCGCAGAGCGCGCGTCCGCCGCATACCGAGTCGATGTCGACGCCAAGGCTGCGCGCCGCATCGAGCACCGGTGTCCCGGCAGGAAAACGCCCGCGCTTGCCCGATGGCATGAACACCACCATCGGGTCCTTGTCGCGCGCGTTGCTCATGTCGCTGTTAGCCGCGGCGGCGGCGGCGCCCGCCGCGGCGCCCGCGGCGCCCCTCGCCTGCGGCCGTTGGCTCACGATAGTTTGCGATCCAGTCCATGCACTCGGGGTCATGGCCCATAACGACATTGGCACCGCGAATCGACTGCATGATCTCGCCGTGCATCGGGTTCGTGATCGCCGACGTCATGCCGCTGGCAATCGCCATGCTGATAAACGCAGTGTTCAGGCCGTTACGGTTCGGCAAGCCAAAGCTCAGGTTCGATGCGCCGCAGGTCGTGTTGACCTTGAGCTCCGTCCGCAGCCTGTGCACGAGCTCCATGACCTGCCGCCCCGCCGAATTGACCGCGCCGATGGGCATGACCAGTGGGTCGACGACAACGTCGCTCGCGGGGATGCCGTGGTCAGCTGCACGCTCGACGATCTTCTTCGCCACGTCGAACCGCACGTTGATGTCTTCAGAGATGCCGCTATCGTCATTAGAGATCGCGATGACCGCGCACTCGTGTTTCTTCACGAGCGGCAACACGGATTCGAGGCGTTCTTCCTCTCCGGTAACGGAGTTCAGCAGCGCTTTGCCTTGATACGCCTCGAGTCCCGATTCCAGCGCCGCGACGATCGACGAGTCGATACACAGCGGCACGTCGGTACCCGACTGCACGAGCTTGATGCAGTCGGCGAGAATCTGCGGCTCGTCGGCAAGCGGGATGCCTGCGTTGACGTCAAGGATATGCGCGCCCGCAGCGACCTGCGCCAGCGCGTCTGCCTCGACGCGGCTGTAGTCGCCGTTCTTCATCTCCTCGGCAAGCAGCTTGCGGCCGGTCGGGTTGATGCGTTCGCCGATAACGGCGAAGGGTCGCTCGAACCCGATGACGACCTCCTTGCTTGCGGAACTGATAACAGTGTCGGTCATGCGCTGCCTTCCTCGCTGATCAGGCCACCGGCCTTGACAGTCCTCTCGAGCGTTTCGTCGTCGAACTGCTGTTCGAGCTCGGCGACGCGTTCATCGACGAGCTCCGCAAGGTCACCATCAACATCTTCGGAAACACGACGCCAGTCCTCGAGATACGCATCGCTGGAACCGCGTCCCGCACGCATTGCCGCTCGGTCGATCGCTTTCGCGAAGCGTCCATCGAGCTCTTTCTTGATGCTGATCCGCCGTCCGGCGCGCCCGATAACCTGGGCAGGTATGTCGCGCCAGTAAATGCTGATCAGCTTCGCCACTCGATAACTCGTTCTTCGATGTTGTCGTGGACCTGCGTCAACCCGGTGTAGCGGAATTCATAGTCGAGATCGAGCCACTCGGCATGACCGCGCGCGATGGCCTCGAGCGTTGGCGAATTGGACTGCGACAGGTACAGGAGTCGCCGGTAATTGCCGAAGTAGTCCGACTTGAGCTCGGGATTCTTGTCGAGTCCGAGCCCTTTGCGCACCAGTCGGTCGAAGTGCCGGGCGAGGAAGTCGGTCAGGTAGAAGGTCGCGGGCTCGTCGTCTGAGAGCGACGCGAACTCGGCCGCGCCGGCATAAAACTCGTAGCAGTGGGCGCCCGGCAGCCGCGGGATGCCGTACTCGTCGAGCACCTTGTCGAGTGCACCGCCCGTACCGCAATCGGCATAAGCCACGAACACGTAGTCGAAGCCGTCGCGCCAGCGCTCGATTTCCTCGCGCACGGCGCCAGGAATTTCTTCCGGGCGGTTGTGCAGCTCAGCAGGCAGGCACTGGACCCGCATGTGCGACCAGTCGTTGAGGCGCTTGAGCTCGCTGAGTTCACGTGCGAGTGCGCCACAGCCGATCACCAGGACGTCTGGACGTGTCATATCAGGAAACCCTCCGTTCGGAGACGAGCTGCTTGGCGATCTCGACGGCCGTCGCGGCGTCGCGGCAATAAGCGTCAGCGCCGATGGCCTCGCCAAACTCCTCGTTGAGCGGCGCACCACCGACCAGCACGATGTAGTCGTCGCGTACGCCCTCGTCGACCATCGCGTCGATGACTGTCTTCATGTACGGCATTGTCGTCGTCAGCAGCGCTGACATGCCGAGGATGTTCGGGCGGTGTTCCTTAAGCGCCTCAATGTAGGTCTCGGCATCGGTGTTGATGCCGAGGTCGACGACCTCGAAACCAGCACCTTCCATCATCATGCCGACGAGGTTCTTGCCAATGTCGTGGATGTCGCCCTTGACCGTGCCGATGACCATCTTGCCGACGGGCTCCGAACCGCTCGCCGACAGGATCGGCTGCAGGATCGCCATGCCAGCCTTCATCGCATTGGCGGCCAGCAGCACCTCGGGCACGAACAGGATGCCATCGCGGAAGTCGATGCCGACGATGTTCATGCCGGCGACGAGGGCCTCGTCGAGTACTTTCTTCGCCTCCCAGCCACGGTCGAGCAGGATCTGGGTACCCTCGGCGATTTCGTCGGCCAGCCCGTCGTACAGGTCGTCGAACATCTGCTCGACGAGCTCGTCGTCGGGCAGCTCGGACAACACAATATCTTCGTCTTCCTCCGACATGGGCCCCATCCAAATGCCTGATTGAAGGGACGATTTTACCCGCGGCACCGCAGGCCACTGCGCATCAGATCATAATATGAAACGCGGCAACCCTATATGAAACAGATTGATACATCGCCGCTAAAATAAAAGGGGCGGCCTGTCGGCCGCCCCTGATCTCCCCCCGAGCAGAATTAACAGTCTAGTCACCTCCTGGCGGTATGGACGACGTGCGGAACGATGCGTGGCAGCTGCCACACGCGTTCGGCTGGTCCGTGCCAGGCTGGATCTCGACAACCTGGAAGCTGTGATCCGTGTTGTCGCCAGCGATCCTGAGCCCGTCGGCATCGTCAAACCAGGTACCGCTCTTGGCCGTCTTGGTCATATGGCAGGACGTGCAGCGTCCGACCGGTCCATCGCCAAGCGCATAGTTCGCCGGGATGTGTGACTCATCCGGGTTATACGGCGCGAACGGCATACCGGCTGCTTCGCCGCTGTGCGTCTTGACGGCCTGCTCGACCAGGTCGAGTGCCGCCGTCTGCGCAGCCGCATCCGGCGTGAAGGCCATACCGTTCATCTCGGCCGAGCCACCCACCGCCGTGTGATACGTCGCGATGTCCTGGAGATTCAGCGTCGCGAACGGGCCATGGCTGGCATGGCAGCTCAGGCAACGGCTGTTGGTCATGAGCGCAGCGTCGTTGTCACCGAAGGTGAACTCGTCGCCGCTCATGAAGTCCGTGTTCGAGAAGCGGAACGGGCCGCCCTTGCCGCTGTGCGGCGAATGGCATTCGTAACACGTGACCTTCTCAAACGGGTTGTCCATATGAGCGGAACCGAAGAAGCTGTTGTACTGCTGGCGATGCTTCTGCGGGAAGCCGGTTGGCCAGTTGCCCGGTTTCTCAAGGAAGTAGCCTTCGGGCGCATCGACCGCATCCCACGTCAGCGTATGCAGACCGGCAATGTAGTTGCCGTCGAAGTCAGCAACGTCGGCGCGCCATGGGAATCCGAACGTGCCATCGATTGGATCCGAACCGCGGTTGTGGCAGGCACCGCAGATCTCGGTGGCCGCCATGGCCGTCATGTGGTTCGGGTTCATGATGGAGTTCGGGTCACCACCGCCTGATACGTGCGTGCTGCCCGGTCCGTGGCATTTTTCGCAGCCAATTCGATAGTCAACCGCGGCATACTGCGTAACCAGGCCATTCACTGCTGTCAGTGTCAGACCGGCTTCATGGCAGCCAGAGCATTTCTTCGAATAGGCTCGTTTCTGCTCGTACCACTCCCACGGATGGTAAGACACCCACTCCAGCGTCCGCTGGTTGTACTGAATCGGCAGGATCAGCATGTCTTCGCAGGTCTGCGTCGTGTCCCACGTGATGAATGCCGGTTTCGGATTCTTAATGGCCGTACCCTCGGGGTTCGTGTTCGGGCAGGAACCGAGATCGGCAATGCTAAACATGTAGCGCTGTTTCCACGCGCCATGGATATTCGTGGCTTCACCGCGTGCCTGCAGTACGGCGATTTCGCCGGCCTGCGTGCCGGGTCCACCGTACGTGGCGTAGACAGGAACCACGAGATCGACGAGCTCGTTCGCGACGCCATTGGTGTCGCTGTCGAAGAGCACTTCGTAACGCGGATCGGGATTGTCGTTGCAGGTACGAATGTACGTGCCGTGCGTCTCCGCGCCCTTGGTCGAAGGCTCGCCAGGGATATTGGAGACAACACCTGTGTCGAACCAGTCGCTGCAAAGTCCGGGACCCGGGTCGACCGGCCAGCCGTTCAGATCCATTTCAACGAGCGAGCGCTCTACGACGCGATAGTGACCGGATCCCATCCAGGCATTGGCCAGTCCGCCGCTGTGGCAGATCAGGCAGACATCGCTACCGACAAACGTTGCGGTCGCGTCGGGGCCGCCCGACAGCTCGATATCGACCATATCGCCAGGCCGGACGGAAGAGCGTGTCTCGCCTGCCAGCAACGCGGACCCGACTGGCGGGGTCACGGACAGGAACTCACTCACGACGGAGTCGATCATGAACGCACCCGTGGCGTCTGTCGTAGCGTCAGCACTACCCGGCGCCGAAACGGTAGCGCCTTCAACAGGTGTGCCATCCGGCGCGAGCACCAGACCGGACACCATGCCCGGGACACCGCTAACAGTGAACGAGACGTCAGTTGTTAGTCCGGCTGCAACGCCGACATTGGATTCGCTGGCCGTGATCGCGCCCAGCACCGCCGTGACGTCGTAAACACCAATTGGAATATCGGCGAGTAACGCAACGCCCGTAGCGTCTGTATCGACGCTGACCGTTGCCGGATTCGTTGTAACTGTTGCGCCTGCGACCGGCCCGCCACTCGACGAGACCGTAACGCTGATCGTACCAGTGTCGACGGCATCCGAACCGTCGGCGCCTGGCGCTCCGGCGGCTCCGGGAGCTCCATCGCTCCCTTCGCAACCGGCAAGAAGGAACGCACCTGCTGCGATGAGCAACAGGCGTTTGAACATAGTGGACATGGCATGCCTCCCGGGATTGTTGTTGTGCCGCGGACGCGCCACAACCGCCTGACGTTGGCGGAATTTCCCCATCGCCCACCGTAAGCGAGGCGCCATTGGGCGACACTGACAAATGTCAGTTTTTTCCTCTCATGAAACCGCAGTCAGGTAAGGAATTTCCGAAATCCAATGCCGCTCTGGGTCATCCATGGCCTGCGCGGCATAAGTACGTCCCTGTACAAGCGCG
>JAAUYD010042186.1_pt1 | contig 13383 bp, 16 predicted proteins | sample 7278101 | NCBI WGS metagenome assembly JAAUYD01 (sample SAMN14350128, study PRJNA611818) | marine sediment metagenome | isolation source: surface marine sediment (0.6m) | place: French Polynesia: Moorea | collected 2018-08
GGAGTGAGGGAGTGAAGGAGGGAAGGAGTGATGAATTAAAGACTGTCAACTGTCAACCGTCAACTGTCAACCGTCAACTGTCACTAAAAGTCCTAATGGAGTTCATAATTGATACAAAACTCTACACTTCATTTCCTAGAGGTCAACTTTGGCATAAAATCCTAAATTAGCGCGTAGATTATTTTGGCGTTCTTACTTCTTGTGGAGTAGTCGTTACAAAATTTTACAGGCTGAACAAAATAGCCAAATAAATATCAGAATTATCAATAGTGAAGATTTGGGAGAAGAAGGAATGCGGGACGCAGTTACAAGCCTGATTAATAATTATGATTTAGCAGGACGGTACTTAGACCGCGATGCGATTGATGATTTAAAATCTTATTTTGCTAGTGGTACTGCTAGGGTAGCAGCAGCAGCTGCTGTTAATGCTGATGCGGCGGCAATTGTCAAGCAAGCTGGTTTAAGTTTGTTTGATGAATTGCCAGAGTTAATTCGTCCTGGTGGTAATGCTTACACCACCCGTCGCTATGCGGCTTGTCTGCGGGATATGGATTACTATCTGCGCTATGCCACTTATGCAATTGTTGCTGGCAGCATGGATGTATTAGACGAACGGGTGTTGCAAGGTTTACGAGAAACTTACAATTCTTTGAGTGTACCCATTAGTCCTACGGTGCGCGGAATTCAAATTATGAAGGATATTGTCAAAGAAAAGGTTGTAGAGGCTGGTGTTGAGGATACTAGCTTTGTGGATGGACCTTTTGATTATATGACTAGGGAGTTAAGCGAGAAGGATATTTAGGTCAAATTAAATATCAAACCTCACCCCCAGCCCCTCTCCTTATTAAGGAGAGGGGATACTATGAAATGGGTGTGGGGAATCCCATAATTAAAGCTTCGACTTCGCTGTTGCTTTCATTACGCCTACCTACTTAACTGTTTTTAGTTGTGAAAATGGAGAATAGGGAATAAAGAATAAGCTTTTCGATTTTTGATTTCACATTTCAACAAGGATACACAGGTCAGTTTGGCAAAGCAGCGACTGGATACTTTATTGGTAGAACGAGATTTATGTGCTTCCCGTCAGCAAGCACAACGGTTAATTCAGGCAGGAGAGGTGAGGGTTAATAATCAAGTCATTGATAAACCGGGAACGGAAGTTAATGTTGACGCTGAAATTCAGATTAAAGAGCGATCGCGTTTTGTTTCCCGTGGTGGTGAAAAATTAGCTAAGGCTTTGTCAATTTTTGCCATTCCCGTGGAAGGAAGAATTTGTTTGGATGGTGGTATTTCTACGGGGGGATTTACGGATTGTTTATTACAAGCGGGGGCAAAAAAGGTTTACGGTATTGATGTGGGTTATGGTCAAGTTGACTGGGGTTTACGTAACAATCCACGGGTGGTGTTGCGGGAGAGGACTAATTTACGCCATTTGACACCAGGGGAGTTATACGCAGATGAAGGGGAAATTCCCGACTTGGCAGTAGTAGATGTATCTTTTATTTCCCTGACAAAAATTTTGCCTGCATTGTGGCAATTAACTCAACCTCCCAGGGAATTGGTGTTGTTAGTCAAGCCACAGTTTGAAGTCGGGAGAAATCGTGTAGGTAAAAAAGGAGTAGTCAGAGATTCCCAAGATCAGGCTGATGCTATTTTCCAGGTTCTCCAGGTAGCTCTAGGTTTAGGATGGAGCTATAAAGGTTTAGTTTGGTCGCCAATTACGGGTCCAAAAGGAAATATAGAATACCTTTTATGGTTGGGTATGGTAAGTGAAATCTCCACTCCTGATTTAGAAGCCATTAAGCAATTGACAAAATCAGCCGCCGCCGAATTAGGGACTTGTAGATAAACAAAATCCCATAACTATCAACCATCAACTGTCAACTTTAAACATCATATAAGCGACATTCAACCGCCTCTGGATGTTCTTCGCAGTAAAGTTCCAGGTCAGTTTTTCTGATTTTTGCCTGTTGTTGGTGGGATTTTTCGGCTTGTAGTTCTTCCACAATATCCCAAGCAACAGCACACTCACTAGAAGCGTTTCCACTTTGGTGGCAGGTGGTGCGAGCTTGAGCGATCGCTTCTGAAATGGCTTGCTCTAGAGTTTTCGTGCCATTGCGATTGGCATTAATAGCAGCCTGGACTACTTCTAAGGTATTGAGCATATTATCTTCCTTTCTGTGGTGAGTAGAAATTGACTGCTAGCTCCTAATTTAGGAGCTTATACTTCTATTTTAGATAGGGTTCATAGGGTGGTGCAGTACGAAAAATATCATCTATTGCCAAAATTATGTGGTAAGTGTGTATAGCCCTCCGGGCATCCAAGAAACGTGCAGCGTGTCCACTATAACTCAGCGATACCGAAGGCTTATCGCTCATTTTTAACCTCTTAAAAATGATAAATTTGATTAGTTATTAGTGGGTGTTTATATGGGCATCCTAGGTCTATACATTTACCCATAAACAATACTTCATTATGCCTTTTCTAAATAAATTACTTACCCTTAAGCCGTCAAATGTAGTCAGAAGTTTCATTTTAATTAGCTTTCCTATCCTGGTTATCTTCGTGTTAGGGCTTGATTCTCCTCAAATGTCAGCTAAAGTGTTTGAAGGGCAATATCTTGTAGATATTCTGACTGTTGGTTACTTCTTTCTATTGTTATTTGCCCTACGCCCCGATAGGCGAATAATGGCGATGATTTTTGTCCCTTTTGCTCTTATTGGAGAATTTATTTTCAGTTTAGTTTTTGAAATGTATAGCTATAGGTTAGGGGAAGTACCTATTTACGTTCCTTTTGGTCATGCCATTCTGTTTAGTGTGGGAGTGCTGATCAGCGAACTGTCTTTTGTCAGCAAGTATGAAAAGCAGATGCGACCAGTGTTTAGTTCACTTTATGTAATTCTCCTAAGTGCTGTTGTTGTCCTATTTCAAGATACACTCAGTGTTATTTTTGCTGTCGTTTTTCTATGGGTACTGCGCCGCAAAGGTTATCAGACACTTTATTTTATTATGGGCTTCTTGGTGCTGTATGTTGAGTTATTGGGGACTGCTTGGGGGTGCTGGGCTTGGAATACTCATCCTTTTAATATATTCTGGTTACAGACAATTAATCCACCGATTGGTGCTTTTGTCTGCTATATTTTGGCAGATTTAGGTGTGATGAAAATTACCCGCTATTTGCAGCCGCGATTGGGTTTAATGGGGACGCAAGAGACAAATACCAACTTCCTCAAACTACCCTCTACTTGAACTCTCCTGTTAATGCTTGTGTTGTTATGGATTCTAAAATTGGATCTATTTTGAATTAAGTAATAAGTAATAAGTAATAAGTTTGTTTTTGTGACCGGGATTCAAACCCCTTCCCAAAAACATTCTGCCTCAAAAGACAGGGCACCAGACCCCAATATTTCGGTAAACATTTTTTGATTTGGTGGAATCCAAGCCAATGAATACTCCTAGTCACGCCATTCTCAACCTCGCCATTCTCACCACACCTGCATACCCCGAGGCGACTTTACCCATAGTAGTGGGTGCTATACTACCGGATATGCCCATGTTTGCCATGTATTTTTGGGCTAAATGGGCGCGCCGCCAATCGGAACAGGAAATTTGGACACACACCTACTATCAACCCTTGTGGCAAAATTTAACCCATAGTTTTCACTCCATTCCTTTAAAGATAATTGGCATTGCAATCGCTCATTTTTTCGGTTATTGGCCATTGTCAGTTTTGCTGCTTAGTGCTTTAGCCCATTCTTTCCTTGATTTTCCGGTTCATAATGATGATGCCCATAGGCATTTTTACCCTTTTAGCGATTACCGTTTTATTAGTCCCATTTCCTACTGGAATCCCCAGTATCACGGTAGGGTGGTTTCTTTGGTGGAAAGGTTATTGGTGTTAGGGGCGACTATTTATGTTTTTCCTCTACAAGCATTTTGGCTGAGTAAGGGTTTATTAATAGCTGTGAATTTTGTTTATTTGACTGGGTACTTATATGTGCGACTTTTCCGACGTTGTACCCAAGTTTCGGTAGAAAATGGTTCCTAGGTATAAAAATTTTTCTTGATATTTCGCGCTCGCTAGAATATTATTAGTAGCAATTTCGCCTTGGTAACCAAAGATGACAGGCAAAAAGACGCGACGTAATTTCTTAACTACAACAGTTGCGATCGCAGGTGGTATTATCGGATGTACAAACTGGCAAAATAATACTACTAGCAATGCTACACCCCCTAATCCCATGCCAGAAAGGATTTTGGGTAATACGGGTATAAAAGTACCCATATTTGGCTTGGGTGGTGCAGGAAAAACACCCCTATCTAAAAATGGTAGAGAAAGGGATGCTGTAGCACAAATTGAAAAAGCTCTCTCCTTGGGTATTCGCTACTTTGATACTGCGGCTAGTTATGGCCCAAGTGAGGATTATTTAGGTAAAGTTTTACCATCCCGACGTTCAAAGCTATTTTTAGCTACTAAGACTGACAAACGAGACAGGGATGGTGCCTGGCGAGAGTTAGAACGCAGCCTGAAACGCCTGAAAACAGACTACCTCGATTTGTGGCAATTGCATCACGTTTCTTTTAACAATGAACTAGATACTATTTTTAGTAATTCTGGTGCAATTAAAGCTATGGAAGAGGCAATACAGCAAAAAATTGTTCGCTTCTCAGGTATTACCGGGCACCACGATCCAGGGGTAATTGCTGAAGGCTTACGTCGCTACCCTTTTCATACTACCCTTATTCCTGTAAATGCAGCGGATAAATATCATCCTCGTCCGTTTCTCCCTGTAGTTCTTCCCGTAGCTCGGCAAAAAAATGTGGGTGTGATTGCCATGAAAGTACCTGCCTATGGACGTTTATTTCAGCCAGGGGGATTAACAGGGATGGAACAGGCTTTAGGATATAGTATGTCTCAACCGGGGGTTCACTGTTGTATTGTGGCAGCAGAAAATGTCAAGCAATTAGAAGGTAATGTTAAAGTAGCGCGAGCATTTCAACAACTTAGTGGGAAAGAATTAGCCGCCATTGAAAAGCGCGTTGCTGGTATTTGGCAAGATAGTACATTCTTCCGTGCTTGGACATAATTGAGAATTGAGAATTTAGAATGAAGAATTTAGAATTATTACCCCATCGATAAATCGAAACAGCAGTGTATCCTTGGGGTATCATGCCACTCGCCTACGGGGGTGACTCCCCAAGTAGAGCAACTGCGAAGGGCTGGAAACGATAGATTCATTTTTGACGAGCGACCCCGCGACGACGGAAGTCGCTCTGGGTAGCGCGAGTCGTGACTCTCCACGGATGAATCCGGGGGTTTGTGCCCAGTCTATTTTTTGGTCATGCATTCACGCATTCACGCATTATCAAATAGCCTAAATCAAAGCTTATAAGCTTTGGAATCGAATTGAAATATGTGTGCCAGTTTACTCTATTCTGTGACGCTTGCGTAAATCCTATTATTAGGGCTAACTCTTTGTTGAGGCCACTTCCATGCATACCAAACAATTAGTGAAAGAAATACAATTTCTACAACACTATAATATAAATAATAAGCCCATGTTCCTGGCATCAGCATCGTAGTGATAGCAATACCAATATGAACTATCCCTAATATGATGTTTGTATAACGATTTATTTTAGATTTCAATATCAGGGACAAGAAAACCATAATAGCCGGAATCGACATTAATATTGCACTTCCCAATAAAAATGCTTGATTTATTTTAAAAACTGATACTTGTCCAGCCATTATTTGCTCTATAATTCCTGGCTTAAACAATGAAATAATATCTGCATATAAATAACAAAACATTGTAGCTGCCCATAATGCTGCAAGTTTTATCTTCACATTTATCTTCGCATCTTCTAACATTTTTTTGTCTCCATTTAAGAAGGTCTAAAAATTAAAAAATCAAAAGAAAATCCCCATATTTAAAACAAGGGGATTTAAGACGGACAGATTATTACTTCGCACTATGTGTCTCGTAGACAGGTAGTAACTTCTCGGATAGTAATAAATGTTTGTTTTCTTTCCCATGAATAAATATAGGGACTTCAGACTGTTTTATTTTGAACTTTTACCTTGTTCTATGAAACCAATTTAGGGAATTTATTTTTTGCCCAAAGCTTAACTCAAATTATTAAGACACAGTACCTTCTCGATTCATTTTTTCTTCTTGTTTGAGTATTACCCATATAGCATGAATAGAACCCGGTAACCAACCTACAAGGGTAAGCAAAATATTAATGAGCAAAGTTGAACTAATTCCCGTTGTTAAGAAAACACCAAGGGGAGGTATAACAAAACCAATAATTAAACGCAGCAATAATTTCATAAGTTAACTCCTTTTTTTGTTCAGTATTAAGCTTCTGTATTGTCACTAAGACTCATTTCTTTGTCTGCAAAGTATTGACTAATAAAAGTATTAGCTAAAGACAGAACAATGGGTCCAAAAATAAAAGCCAAAAACCCTTTGACTAGAAATCCTGGAACTAACACTGAAGCTAACCAAAAACAAAAACCATTGACTATTAAAGAAAAAGCTCCCAAAGTTAACAAAGTTATTGGCAAAGACAGAATAAATAATATTGGCCTCACTGATGCGTTAATTAAGCCAATCACCACTGCTGCCAGCAAAGCTGCTGGAAAGTTAGCAATATCGACATTGGGAACAACTAAATCTACTATTAGGAGGCTGAGGGCTGTACCTAGCCATGTAAGCAAAGTTCTCTTCATAGATAAAGGTTAGATAAACTTATACCTCTATGGTCGGCATTATATTTATCTTTAGCCTCTCTATCAAGGTAGATTTATCTATATTTTAAGGATTATTTAATTATTCCTGTTTTCTCTCTGTGGGATATATTGTAATTCAGCATCTGTGAAAAACCTCACCCTCGCTTTTTGCTGTGCAAAAATCTTTCCCTCTCCTTATTAAGGAGAGGGATGTCCCTTCTTCATTAAGAAAAGAATGCTGCTGGCGAATAGTAGGTTTGACCCCACTCTACTCCAAGCCGCCCATAGCGCGTCTACACTAGGCTAAAAGCTAGGGATTATTGTCATAATTTGGACTTGTTTTTTCTGCTCCCACTCCCAAGAGGGTGATACCCCTGACTCGCCATCGGTATCCATTAAGGAGAGGGATGAAAATACCTCGAGTGCAGCTCCCACATCTAAGCTGTCAACCATCAACTAACAATCAACAACCATTTTCAAGCTAGTGCTTTGTCCCATTTATTTTGAAGGGCTGTTGTAGTGCGGGCATCTTGCCCGCTACAGCAGGGAGCGAGACGCTCCCACTACAATCAATTATTTACCTATTAGAACTAATGGGACAGACCACTATTCCCCCACGGGAAAATCCCACAACCAAGCCATGAAAATGCTTTGTGACCAACTCCTCAAGGGCGCACGCAATGCGCCCCTACAAATTCTGCGCTGATTAACTATTTTCAAGTTAGTCTTCCATGAACGTTTGTACACAACCTGCAGATGAAAATAATTCCCTTCACTCTGGGCGGGGAAACCCCGCCCCTACTCCTACTCTACGAGAAGCCACTTCGTGTCTACACTCCTTCACTCCTTCACTCCCTATTTTCAAGTTAGAGGGCAAAAGGGAAAAGCTGACAATACCTTCATTCTGCTTGTGTACCTACTTCAAACTCTCCAGAAGCCAAAACTTTAATTTTGACTAAAAAAGTTAGATAATAAGACATCTAAGCTATGAAGATTTATCAATAACCTGCGCCATAATGTATATTTTAGGCACATTAGACTCTTGATATCTGTATAGTCTGGGATCGAGTTATCAGGCAGATAAAATAGATCAGCGAGTATAACATAACTTAGAAGCTCAGACTTAAAGTCTGCATGTTATCTTGTGGAATCGTCCAAAAACCTTAAATCTCAACTTTGTTAATCCCTTGTAGTGATAATGCTGGTAAAAAATAATATGACTTCAGTTTTGCAAGTAGGCAATCGTACAATTGGTACCGAAGAAATATTTCCCCTCTTGAAGCAGTATGGAATACTACCTCAGTTAATCAAAGAAATCATTATTGAAGATGCGATCGCTAATATTACTCTATCACCAGAAGAAAATAATCAGGCATATCAGCAATTTTACCAAGGAAACCAACTTTCCTCTGAGGAAGATTTAGCAGCATGGTTGGCGGCTCGTAATTTATCCCGCGAAAACTTGGAATATATAATCACCCGTAACCCCAAATTAGAAAAATTCAAACAAGATACTTGGGGTAAAAAACTGGAATCTTACTTTATTCAACGGAAATCAAAATTAGATAAAGTTCTCTATTCCCTAATTCGGCTGAATGATATTGGCATCGCCCAAGAACTCTATTTTCGCATTCAAGAAGGGGAGCAATCCTTTGATGCCATCGCTAGGGAATATTCTCAGGGGCAGGAAGCCAATACAGGGGGATTGCTCGGTCCTGTGGAAATATCTGTCCCCCACCCTATTTTAGCTAATCTTCTTGTCTCTAATCCACCTGGTAAACTCTTACCACCAACTCGTGTAGGGGAGTGGATTGTACTTGTTAGATTAGAAAAGCTTCTGCCTGCACAATTAGATGAACCAATGAAGCAAAGATTACTCAATGAATTGATGGAAAATTGGCTGCAAACCAAGTTAAAAGAGTTTTTTGACCAAGAAAAGAGTAACATTGCCATTGAAACTTAGTCAGCAAAATAAAATTGTTTTTCTTTGGTAGAGTAAGACATTTTCACATCATTGGTCTTAAGCAAATTTACGGATCTCAGATGGTTTAATCCCTAGATATAACATGGATAAACCATTATTTTCAATAATGATTAGAGCCAGGATGTACTACTTACTGCAGTTAATTAATTATGGAATGTTCGGAGACTATATATGACTCTACTCTGCTCAATGAAATTGGTTCCCATGTTTGTCAAACAATTATTTTTATTCAAGAGCAGCAGCCAGAGTTACTAATTGAAAAGTACAGGAATATTTCCTGGCATAGCAGTCGCAATCAATTAAATTTGAAGGCCAAATTAATCAAGGTACTCAGTGAAGCTTCGGATTGGCAGACCTTACTCAAACAACTGAGAAGATTATTAAAAGCTCTATTAATTCGTGAGTCTTTTGATTCTCCTATATTAGTTACTTTATTAGCAAAAATTAACCGCCTCAATCCTCACAAGGAGGATAAATTAAATTCTCCCACAACTGTTAATAATGGCTACAATCATGCTGCAGATGAAATTGATCATGATTACCAGTCATTGGTATCTATTTCCCGTAGTATTTCTGGAGTACAATCCGGAATAGCTATTTTGCTGTTAGATGCGGAAAATTTACAGCTGAATCTAGAAACTGAACAGTTTCTCAGTCAAGTTAGCAATTGCCCATTGCAAGTCAAAATTGCTTTTGCTAATTGGCAGGCTATGGGCAAAAAAGATAATGAATTTCATCAGCGAGGCTACGATTTGATTCATGTACCGGCTGGGAAAGATAATGCTGATGGCAAAATGATTGCTTTTGGAGCATCGATTCAGGAGCATTATCCCCAGGTTCAAGAAGTATTTGTTTGCTCTTGCGATCGCGTTATGATTAACTTATGTAATCATCTGCAAAAAAATGGCATCATCGTCTACCATGTTAGTCAAAAAAATAGCAACATAGAAGTATTGAATACTCAAAATAATCAGGCACAAGTGCATACAATTGTGCCTTCTCTGGAAAAATTTTTGCATCAAGTTAAAGAAATAATCACAGCAGAAGTAACTCGAACTGCCAATCAATGGGTCGCACTTTCTAGAATATCTAAGCTATTTTATAAAAAGTCTCATCTTGACATAAATCAGGTAGTATCCCATCATTTACCTGGTAAAACAGCTAAGGATTTTTTTGAGGAAACTGCTGATTTTGCATTACATAAAGTTCCAGAAGATAGTAATATCTATGTAGCTTTGTTTAAAATGCCCCATAGCTCTAAAATTAAGTTAAAAAATAAATCAGATTTAGAAAAAGCTTTAGCAAAAATTGTTAATACTTTAGTTACTAAAACAAGTAAAAATTATATCCCGATGGAAACCTTAAGTAGCAAATTTAACCAACAGTATGGTCAACCTGTAAGTAAGGTAATGGAAAGGTTGAATTTGGATGCCAATTTCCTTGGCTTTCTCCATTCTTGTAATTCTTTTATATTAGAGAAAGTGAGCGATCGCTGGCAAGTCACCCTCAAGTAAGAATCTTAAATTAAAGGAGCAGGGGATAAGGAGATGGGGAGATGGGGAGATGGGGAGATGATGAGATGATGAGCAGGGGAGAAAAAACTCTAACAAATGTATCCGTTTCCCAATTGTTTACTTCACCCCATCACCCTATCACCCTATCACCCCATCACCCTATCACTCCCTCACTCTCTCACTCCCTCACTCCTTCACTCCCTCACTCCTCTTAAGCTCCTACCGCTTCCTTGGCTGCATATAATACCTCAACATTAATATCCTTCACTCCCCTTTCCCTGGCAAACTTCTCGGTATTCCGCTTGACTTTACCGCGAACAAAACCGGGAATCTTATTCAATTCAGCTAAACCATCCTTTGTCCAATTTAAGTCAGATGTCGCGGAAATACCCTTAGTAATTACTTCCTTGGTATCATGTCCACCAAATATTTCTAACAGATGGTCTTCCATACCCAAGGTAAAGGAATTGTACACCAAATCCACTAATTGGTTTGTCCCTTCATAACCCATAAATGGTTTGTAACCAATGGGGAAATCTTGGATGTGGATGGGTGCAGCAATCACACCACAGGGAATATTCAGGCGCTTACCAACGTGACGCTCCATTTGAGTACCGAAAATCGCCGCAGGTTCCACACGAGCGATCGCATCTCCAATTGCCCCATGATCGTCGGTTATAATTACTTCATCACAATAATCCTTTACCTGTTCCCGGAACCAGTCAGCATCATACTTGCAGTAGGTTCCCGCCCAAACTACGTGAATGCCCATTTCCCGTGTCAAAATTTTGGTCATGGCGGCTGCATGGGTGTTGTCACCAAATACCACTGCTTTCTTCCCAGTTAGGTTTTGACAGTCGATGGAACGGGAGAACCAAGCCGCTTGGGATACGTGTAGGGTTTGCTCTTCAATGAAATCTTCATAGTCTACATCTGCCCCTTGGTCATTAATCACCTGCTGAATTTTACGGATACAGCGAGCAGTTTCTACTACACCCATCGGCGTAATATCCACGTAGGGCATACCAAACTCTGCTGACAAGTATTTAGCAGTCATCAAGCCCAGTTCCCGGTAGGGACAGAGGTTAAACCAAGCCCGTGGCAAGTTCTTTAACTCATGCACCGATGCACCTTCTGGGATGACTGCATTTACCTCAATGCCCAAATCAGCCATGAGTTTCTTCAACTCCGTGGAGTCATGTTGGTTGTGGAAACCCAAGGTAGAAATGCCAATAATATTGACAGAAGGCTTTGCTGTTTTCCCTTGCGGAAGTTCTCCCTTTTTCCGGGCTTTATTGATGTAGAATTGAACAATCTGATCCAAAGTGCGATCGCCTGCTTGTAATTCATTCACCCGGTAGTGGTTAACATCAGCCAACAGCACATCCCCTTGACAATCCATTTGTGCCCGTTCCACAAAGTTGGCTAGGTCTTCCTGTAAAATACTGGAGGTGCAAGTAGGGGTTAATACAATTAAATCTGGTGTTTCCTCTGTGTCCTTACGGGTAATATTATCCACAACCTTTTCTTGAGAACCCCTTGCCAAAACATGGCGATCGACTACACTAGCAGTTACGGGGGTAAAATTGCGTTCCCGTTCCAACATTGAGCGCATGACATTAAAATAATCATCCCCCAAGGGTGCGTGCATAATCGCATGCACATTTTTAAACGAACTGGCAACTCTGAGGGTACCAATGTGAGCAGGACCTGCATACATCCAGTAAGCTAACTTCATGTAAATTTTCTCCCTATTCCTAGCAATGAATGATGTCCGATAAAATTTGGACTATAAATGCCTTTATTTTGTTATCGCTTCTGATTCTCCCAAAACTGCTAGGAATGATGCACTTTAGTTAATAGAAGTTGATTTTATAGTGAATTTTTATGAAGAAATGAAACTAAATTTCAAGTAATTATGATATTGATTGGAAACCAGGTTCCACCATCATAACTAGTGCGCTCCACTAGGAGTTCTATTAATTAGGGAAATTAATTGATTGGAAACCAAACTAAATTATGAATTATGAATGCTGAAGGCTGAATGAATAATTTAATAGCGCACTAAGAAATTGGAATAGTGCCTTAACACTATTTTGATTAGAATTGGGATTACTACTATAGAAATCCAGTTTTATTTATATTTGTAATAGTTCTAAAATTCCTAATTTAAGCTTCATAATTCATAATTCATAATTCCATAAAACTGCTATGATTGAATCCAGAGAATACAAATAACTAATTGGTTATGGTACTAGCAAAAGTTCCAGAGATTCTTACCTTAGAAGAAGCTTCAGAATACTTACGCTTACCTATTGAAGTAGTCCTACGTCAAGCATTACAGGGTAATATTCCAGGTCGCAAAATAGAGGATGACTGGAGATTTTTAAAAGTCGCAATTGATAAATGGCTAAGTTCTCAAAGCAGTCGAGATATTCTGATTCAGCAAGCAGGTGTATTTGCAGATGATAATTCCCTTGCAGAATTAAGAGCAACCATCTACCAAACAAGGGGACGTTCAGAAATAGATGAGGAGTGCAATAGTTAATGCATTTGCTTGATACCGATACCCTCACTCATCTTTATGCAGGACAAGCAAATGTAGTTGAGCGATTGAGAACTGCAGATGATCCAGATGTTGGCATTACCATCATCACAAAAGTTGAGGTATTACGAGGACGTATTGATTACCTCCTGAAAGCCCAAACAGGAACAGATTTATTAAAGGCACAAAAACTATTTTTACGTACAGAGGAACTGCTACATCAGCTGATGATTGTTCCCATAACTGAAGCTGCATCAGAAGAGTTTGAACGTCTGCGTATGGTTCCCAAGCTACGAAAAATAGGACGAGCAGATTTATTAATTGCGAGTATTGCTTTAGCTAATCGAGCCACTTTGGTTACGCGGAACACCCGTCACTTTAAACAAATTCCTGGATTACAAGTTGTAAACTGGGTTGATTGATACAGACACCCATCAATACGACCAACCCTGCACAAACTCTAAGAATTGTCAAGATAACAGAAAATATTCAAGCAGGATTCGTATACGCTGTTATACCAACAAAAATATTGATACATACGTAGGGGATATGTAGGGGCGCATTGCGTGCGCCCAAATCCATGATTTGTATCACCAATAA
>JAAUYD010133529.1_pt1 | contig 13379 bp, 14 predicted proteins | sample 7278101 | NCBI WGS metagenome assembly JAAUYD01 (sample SAMN14350128, study PRJNA611818) | marine sediment metagenome | isolation source: surface marine sediment (0.6m) | place: French Polynesia: Moorea | collected 2018-08
CATACTCTTCCATACCGGCGGCGAAAAAGGTGAATTTACATGGCGACAAAGAGTCCACCATGGCATTTACATCCTCCGAAATATTGAAAATGCGCGCCTTGCCGCTGAAAGAAAACCGGTCCGTTGCCACCGGCTTACGGAAGATCTCGTGACCGATGGGATAGGCCCGCAGATGGCAGCCGCCGCGGGTAGAAACAGCATACCCCAGCGCCATGCCGTAAGCGCCACGCGGATCATAGGCCGGCAGTTCCAGAGCTTTGACCGCCATGGCACACTCCGACCGTCCCATCTTCTTTGCGTAGTGAGCAGCGCCCTTCCCCAACAGCCGGCCTTCCCCTCTGCCCATGGCGATATCATCCAGCAGCGCCAAAACGCTCTCCGGGGTATAATCCTCTCCGCGGATCTCCCTCCGGCACGCAAGGGTAGCAGCCGCCGATATGGTGTCCATGCCGTAGCGGTTGCAGCGTTCGTTGGCCGCCACGACCAAGTCCATGTCCATGCTCCCAATCAGGGCAGTAAAGTGGCTCATGGTCTCAAACTCCGGCATGGTGACCGATTGTCCGGACTTCTGCCCGATCTTCTTGCAGAGAATATGGCAACCGCGGCAACCGTATTTTCTGGGTGAAAACGCCTTGGCATAGGCGGCAGCGTTCAACCGACCGGCATGCTCGAAACGGGTGCGGCGGAAATTGTCCGTGGGCATCATGCGGCGGTTGTCCATCAGGTCATAGACCGCACCGGTCCCCATGCAGGTAAAACCGGACTGGCCCATCAGGGCCGGAGAAGCGGCCGTCAACCGCAGGATTTCTTCCCGGGCTACCTTCAAAGCCTTGGGGGCGGCCACCTTTACGCGACCAGATCCGTTGACCAGAATATATTTCACTTTTTTGACCGCCAAGCTGAGCCCCAGCCCGCTGCGGCCGGCACTGTGGTGGCGATCGGTGGTGATCGAAGCAAAGCGTACGCCGTTTTCAGCAGCCGGCCCGATTACGGCCAGCCCGGCTTTTCCCGGATTCAACGCCTGATGCACTGCCTCGGCATCCTGCCCCCACAGGTGGGTTGCATCGACGAGGGAGACCCGGTCGTCCTGAATCTCCAGCCCCACCGGTGCATCGCTCTGGCCGGTAATCACCACCCCGTCCCATCCGGCCCGCTTGAGTCGAGTGGCCAACTTGCCGCCCACAGAGGCGTCTCCCACCAGTCCGGTCAATGGGGATTTGGAGACCAGGTGCGCTCGACCCGATGTCGGTGCCGTGGTGCCCACCAGCGGGCCGGTGAAGATGGTGACCACCATGTCCGGATGGTCCCAATCCATCGCTGCACAGGAGCGCAGGTAGTACCCCCCCATCCCTTTTCCGCCGATGTAGCGTTTATAAAACGCCCGCTCCGGCGCATGGGTTTCAATGCATCTGCGGGTCAGGTTAATATGCAGTATCTTTCCGGTCCAACCGTTCATTTCAGTTGATCTCATCATGGTCATCTTGGTCAGCGCATCTGCTTGGGATTTGCGCGCACATCAGGTAATGAGTACCGGGAGAGCGGGATTTAGTCAACGGTTAGAAGGCGCCTTTGCTGCGCCTGGTTTGGTTGACAAGAACCTGTGGGAGGCTTGTTGTGATCAGATTAGGGAACGCTGCAATAAAAGCGGGCGCAGGGCTTTCGCCTGACTGGGAGAGATTGCAATACCGGCCTGGCCCATCAGGCGTCGGATCGCCGTGGTGCCGGAGTGGGTTCCAAGCACAAAACGACGATCGCAGCGCCCTACCTCTTCGGGCCCGAAAGGTTCGTATGCTCGGTCTTCGGTAAACATGGCATGGCAGTGAATGCCGGATTCATGGGTAAACACATCATCCCCCACCACCGGCTGGTTCGGTGGAACCGGTCGCCCGGCGCTATTGGCAACCAGTTGGCTGAGTGCATGCAGGCGCAGCGTATCTATTTGAGACCCCAAGCGGTCATGTTTATTGACAGCCAGCACAACTTGCTCCAAGGCAGCATTGCCGGCCCTTTCACCTATGCCGTTCACCGTGACGCTGACCGCATGAGCGCCCACCTCCAGGGCGGTCAGGGCGTTGGCCGTGGCCATCCCTAAATCGTTATGGCCATGGAACTCAATGGCGATATCCGGCACCGCGTGTCTAATATCGGCTATCAACTCAGCCACGGTGCTCGGGCACCCGATACCCACCGTATCGGCAATACGCAGGCGATAGGCCCCTGCCGAATGCGCCTCAGCCGCTAATTCCTTCAAAAAAGCCCTCTCCGCCCGGGTGGCGTCCAGCATCCCCACCGATACCCGCTTGAAATCAGATCGGGCGCTGCGAACGAGGGAGCGCATCTGGGACAGGACCCAATTCCGGTCCTTGTTCAAGGCGGAAAATTGGACCGGGGATACCGGCAGGCTCAGGTGAATGTTGGCGACTCGGCATTTCGACGCAGCTACCAGATCATCCGGATGGGCGCGACACCAGGCCGACAAGCGACTTTTCAAGCCCAATTGATTGATTTGACGAATATCCTCCCGCACCTGCGTCCCCATAACCGGAATGCCGATCTCCAGTTCATCGACACCGGCCCGGTCCAAGCTTCGGGCAATTGCCAGCTTGGATGGACGATCGAAAGCAATACCCGGCGCCTGCTCACCATCTCGAAGTGTGGAATCAATGATCCAGACATTCTGTTTTTCAGGTTTGCGTTCTACTTTTTCCATTGTCGCCTCAAGCAGATAAGACGGGTGGGGTGCCACCCCATCCGATCATAAAAATCCAGGGCCGAGAAGTTGGTCCGATCGGCCAGAAGTTGCAGGCGCGCTACGTCATGCTTGTGCGACCATTCTTCCATGGAGGACATCAACCGGCGGCCAATCCCAATGCGCCGGTAATGGGCATCCACCACCATGTCCTCAATCAGGGCAACCCTTGCTCCTTCAGCGGTCGAGATCAATATTTGAGCCGTGCACATGCCCACCACGCGTTCATCGGCCACCGCCACCTTTACACAGCGGTGTTTGCCGCAACCGTCCAGCATCATGGAAAGACCGGTTCGCTGCCGCACATCATCAACAGTAAAGTCGGCCTCAATGGAGAAAAGCTCTTGAAGCAATGCCACTAGCGCATCCAGGTCTTCGGGTTGGCCATCACGAATATCAACATTCATGTGGAGATGAACCTCTTGCAGTGATTGCGTATGCATCACACCACCCTATTATCAATTATAGACGTTGATACCAATTGCACCTCTACTCAATGTCTCCGATAGCCCCTCGATACACCACCGGCTCGATCCCCAGCTCCTTGAGCTTTGCTGCAGGGGTATCCCCTATACGGGAGACGTATACTTTGCTGCAATCCTTTAATAGCGAGGCGATACGGCTGAATTTGTCTGCATCGAAGGGGTGACCGGGATCGTCTTCTGACAATGACTCGGTGGACCGATCGTCTATCCACACCATCTGGTCGTCTAAATCATAAATGAGAAAACGGGTGGCTTTCCCGAAATGCTCATCTACATGAAGACCGTCAGTGGATGCGGCTGCGATTCTAATATTTGGCATTTGTGCCTCCATTGGCGACGTGTATCTTGGGGAATAGAAGATACTAAGTGTCATTGCTGTACGTTCGAATTGAAGAGATACGCTCCAATTCAAAGTAGCTGTTGATATTGCCTTCCGTGGCGTCATTCTCAGTAAGCCGCACAAATTTGTCCCCTATGAAGATGACGGCTTTGTCATAAATTTTACCTTCATTTATTTGGAGTCGCACACCTTTGCGCAACTTTCGGGACATGGTGCCGTGCAACGGGCTGGAAGCATACTCCAGTATCTTGATCCATGTGGGCGTCATATCAAAATTTCCCTCTTTTAATTTATATTGCTTTTTGGGTTTCCGGTTGATTAATCTGGAGGTCCACAAAACCAGCGACGCGTTGGCCTATGGCCAAAATGGCCTGGATCTCCAAATCATTGGGTACCCACGAATTCACCGGCACCATCGGACAGAGATCCTCATATCGGCCGACACTTTTAATCTCTTCTGCCAGGCTTGGGCTCATTGAGCAAAATGACAGAATCCCATCTACCAGACCATCCAGGGTGTGATCTTCCGGGATTTTTTGGTGATAATGGTAGACACCGACCAGAAGGTGCTCCATGGCCATAGCGGTCAATTGGTGGGTCAATTTGTTATTGAAGACTGACTTGCGTGTCCTCCCATTGATGGCTGTCCGTAGATACCGTTGTCCGGCCTCCAGATGCGTCTGCCAACCTAAGCTTGAGTTGCATTTCATGGGCTTTGAATTCCATTTTGTTCGTCAATTATGAAATGACCTTGTCCTCAGCCACCTCGCCATCTTCGAGCGCATCCAAAATCTCGTCTACGGCGTCCTCACTGTCGACATGTCCATACCAAACCCCTTGAGAGTGAACCACCATGACGGGTCCATAGTCGCAGGCTTTCATACAACCTGTACTGGTGATTTGGGCATCCAGTCCCCGGTCCAGAATTTCATTTTCGATATAGGGCAGCAAGTCCACAGCACCCTTTTTATGGCATACGCCTTTGGCATCACCACCAGCCCGAAAACTGGCGCATACAAAAATATGATGTTCAGGTTTTTCCATCCGTCATTACTCCTTTCACATGTTGGAATATAGCAACGCTACGATTAACTTTTCAGGTTTGTCCGTGACGGCTGTCCAACCATTCCGTATGCTCAGTTCCACTTTCGCAAATTCAGATGTAATAGTCTCGACAGGCTACGGGGGGGCGGATGAACAACCCGCCACCGGACCAACCTTATATTCTCTTACTTATCTACTTGATCATTCCTCTCCTCACTACTTCTAACCATCTTTAAAAATCTTTAAACAACTTTCATTCGAGACGCTGGAGCCGGAGGGCTCCAGAGCCAAGGCGTCCAAGGGTGAAGCCGTAGTCCGACTACTGCGAACCTTTGGCAACACAGGATCTGGAGTCCTCCGGCTTCAGCGTCAGCCGCAGCCCATGGCGTTTCCTCCGCATCCTGCACCGCAAACCGTCTTTTGTCGAACCACCATATGTCCCAGGCTCTCTCCGGCGAAAACCGCCTTGACCGCTTCATCGATGACGCCCTCGCACTCAATGACGTTCAAACCGCTTTTGCCGAGGACTTTTTTGGGGTTGGCGCCCACACCACTCACCAGTATGGCGCGGCAATCCGACAAAACAGATGCCAATTCTTTCCAGCGCTCCATCCCACCACCGGGTTCAGGGGTGGGTCGTGCTTCGATCAAACCGATGCGCCCTTGTTTTTCACCGTAAACCAGCACCTGGTATGCTTCTCCAAGGTGTTGGTTCACCAGGACACCTTCAAGGCTCGCCACAGCGACATACGGCCTGTTGGAGATCTTCTGGCCCTTCGACTCCAACACTTCCAGGTGCTGGCAATTCTTCAACGTCGTCATTAAGCCGTCGGAAGGCATTTCCCCCAACATTCCAACAGCATCGGAACGACAGCGGGTGCAATGACGCATCTGTTTGACATGTCGTCCGGCCGCTTTTCGAATGGCATTGACGGTTGCCGTGGAGGGTTCTTCCAGATGTTCGAAATCGCTCCCCGCATTGGGGTAGTATGGCATGCAATTGAATAGATCCACACCCAGCTCGCTCATCTGCTTGGCCACGACTTCGATATGGTCTTCATTGATACCCGGAATAATGATACTGTTGACCTTGACGATGATGCCTCTGGCCTTGAGGGATGCGATGGCGTCCAGCTGGCGTTCGAGCAGGATTTTCGCTCCCTCTTCGGCATGCTTGACCCGCTTATCGATCCGCATCCAGGAGTAAATCTTGGCGCCGATTTTGGGATCTACGGCGTTCACCGTAACCGTCACATGGCTGACCTTCAACTGGGCCATCTCGTCCACATAGGGGGCCAGATTCAGCCCGTTGGTGGCGACACAAAGCATCATGTCCGGATACCGCTCGCGCACCCGCCGGCACGTTTCCAGGGTCTGGGCCGGGTTGGCAAACGGATCACCCGGCCCGGCGATGCCCACAACCCTGATGTTGGGTTTCTGCCGCAGCACTTCTTCCAGGTAGACCATGGCCTGGGCCGGAGACAGCACCGCACTGGTGACACCGGGGCGGCTTTCGTTGACGCAGTCGAATTGCCGATTACAGAATTTACATTGGATATTGCAACGCGGCGCCACCGGCAGATGAACACGCCCGAATTTGTGATGCGATTCCTTATTGAAACATGGATGGTCGTTAACGTTCATACGAATGCTTCCTGTCCTTGGGAAAATATGTCATTGTCTACTGATCGATTACCGCGTTGCGAGTTCAAAGTTCAGGGTTCAAAGTTCAAAGTTAAAGACCTTTGCTCCTACAGAGACCGGCAATGAGCTCGACTTTTCGGTTTTCAGGAAAACCTTTCTCAACATCATACGATCCTCAACTTTGAACTCTGAACTTTGAACTTTGAACTCCAGATCTATAGGTACGTATACCCAACGTCGGAGTTCGCCTGCCGCCTTTCGAGCAGGGTGTTGGCAAGCCGGTCAAAGAGGGTTTGGGCGCCTTCGTACCCCACATGCAGCGTCCGACTGCCGCCAACGCGGTCATGGATTGGAAAACCGATGCGCACCAGGGGTATGCCAATCTTGCGGGAGAGGCTGTAGCCTTTGCTGTGACCGATCATCAGGTCCGCCTTGGCATCGCGGACGGCCGATTCGATATCCACAAAGTCAACGCCTTCGATCACCCTGATCTTGTCGTGGTATTTCTCTTCCACAACCTGCCGAACGGCCGATTCCAAATGACCGCCGCGGTCTCCGGTAGCGCAGATCACCGGCTGTATGCCAATCTCTGAAAGAAAGTCCACAACACCGGCCACGAGGTCGGCCTCTCCGTAGACCACTGCGCGACGGCCGTTGACATACTTGTGACCGTCCACCAACGCATCCAACAGGCGCCCACGCTGTCGGGCGTATTTTTCAGGCACAGGGTTGCCGCTGATCTCTTCCAGAATTTGCATCAAATGGTCAGTTTGACGGATCCCCATGGGCAGTCCCATGCGATGGGCCGGCACGTTGTGCGACCTCTCCAGCTGGGTTGCGGCGGTTTCTTCCATCATCGCCAGTACGCGCCCCATCTCAATACTGGCGCAGTTGCGTCCCGAACCGGCGATGGCATCTACTGTGGTTCCGCCACTGGGGATCCGGTGGTACTCAGCCCACAGTTCACCATCCAGGGTTTGGGAATAGTCCGGCAGCACCATCGCATCCAGTCCAAAGTCAGACACCAGTTCCTTTAAGTGCCTCAAGTCTGCCGGCGAAAGCATTCCCGGAAAAAGATTAATGCGGGATGCGAACACGCCATCCGCGACTTCTCCGGACGCCAAGCCCTTCACGGTGGCCAACACCGCACGGTGAAACCCCTGCATATGGGTTCCCTGGTAACTCGGCGTAGAGACATGCACGATGGGTGGCAGCACAGCGTCCGCATTGGCGCTGCGATATTCGCTGAGAAACATTGGGACATCGTCACCGATGGTTTCGGCCAGACAGGTGGTGGCCACGCCGATCAAGTTGGGGGTGTACTGGGTCAGGATATTATCCAAGGCCAGTTTCATATTGGCACCCCCGCCGAAAATGGCGGTTTGTTCACCAAAATTTGAACATGCGATGTCCATGGGTTCTTTAAAATGGGAGATCAGATATCGACGGATATAGGTCGAACACCCCTGGGAACCGTGTAGAAGTGGTATGGCGCCGGCGATTCCCTTGAATACCAGGGCGGCTCCCAGAGGAGAACACAGCTTGCATGCGTTTTGGGTGGCGGCCGCCGCAGGTTTGGTTTTCAGATCTTTAAGCGTATAGGATGCTTCTGTCATGGCGTTGTCTCCATCACGACGCCTGCCTCCTGCCTGAAGGGCACAAACTGCCATACCGGGCTGGTGACCGACGTATGAATTTCATGGGCAAAATGGAGCATGCCCTCGAACCCGGCCAACGGGATCTTGCGTTCGTGGTTGTGGTCGCAAAACCCGATGCCGAGCTTGTAGGCGATGGGCCGCTCTTTAACGCCGCCAATGAACAGATCGGCTTTTTTCTCGATGATGTACTTGGACAGCTCCAGCGGGTTGGCATCGTCCAGGATGACGGTCCCGGGATCGCACATCTGCCGCAATGTATTGTAGTCCTGGGCATTGCCCGTCTGGGAACCGGCCAATACCACGCGCATGCCCAGATACCGCAGGGCCTTTATCAGGGAGAATGCCTTAAAGGCCCCCCCCACATAAATGGCCGCTTTCTTTCCGGTGAGATCTCCACGAATCTCCTGCAGCTTGGGATAGATGGCGTTGACTTCCTCCCGAACCAATTCCTGTGCCCGTTCTTTGATCTGCGGCCACTCTTTGAAATGGTCGGCAACGTCGTACAGGGCCGTGGCCATATCCTCTATGCCGAAATAAGAGGCACGGATATAAGGAATACCGTATTTCGATTTCATCATCTCAGCCAGGAAGGTCATCGCACCCGAGCATTGCACCACGTTCAGGGTGGCGCCGTGGGATTTGCGGATTTCGTCCACCCTTCCGTCTCCGGTCATCACGGAGACCACCTGGACGCCCATTCGCTCGTAATATTTTTTAATCATCCAGGCCTCGCCGCCGATGTTGAATTCTCCCAGAATGTTGATGCTGGCGGGTGCAATATCTTCCGTTGCACCGGTGCCAACAAGCTGGAACATGGCATCGCAAGCCGCCTTGTAGCCGTCCTTTTTGGTGCCTTTGAAACCTTCGGAGTGCACCGCCAATACCGGAATCTCCTTTTCCCGGCCGACTTTCTTGCATACCGCCTCAACATCGTCGCCGATGATGCCCACGATGCATGTGCTGTAAACGAAGGCCGCTTTGGGCTTGTAGGTGTCGATCAATTGGGTCAACGCCCTATACAACTTGGGCTCACCGCCAAAGATCACCTCCTTCTCCTGCAGGTCGGTAGAAAAACTCAATCGGTGGAGTTGGGGACCGGAAGACAAAGCGCCCCGGATGTCCCAGGTATATGCGGCACAGCCGATGGGACCGTGGATCAGGTGCAGGGCATCGGCGATGGGATAAAGCACCACCCGAGATCCGCAAAAGACACACGCCCTCTGGCTGACCGATCCGGCCAGACTATGCTTGTCGCAGGTCATCTCAAAGGGTGCGTCTCCCTTTTTGTAAATCTGCTTCTCACGTTCTTTGAGTATAGGGATGGTACTCATAACTGGTTCCTGGCATAAAGTTTTTGTCTTTTTGGTTACTCGACCCCATCGCTACGGCATTGGAGAAACTCCGCCCTGCAAAAGCCGGTGGGCTCCATAGTCAAGGCGTCGAGGGCGAAGCCGTAGTCCATCCACTGCGAGTCCTCGACAACACATGATATGGAGTCCTCCGGCTTTTGCAGCATTAGAGCACCAGTTCGAAGTCTATGTCCGAGCTGTCTCGGTCTTTGCGATCCAGCAATGCTTCGAGGATCTTTTCCAGCAGGCGCAGTGCTCCTCGGTATCCGAAGGTGGAGAAATAGCTGTGGCCCATTCTGTCCAGAATTGGAAATCCGTGGCGGACCAGGGGAATGTCTTCATCCCGGGCGATGTACTTGCAGTAGGTATTGCCGATGATCAGGTCCACCGGACGCTGCTTGATCCACTGGTGCAGGGTAAACATGTCACCCGGTACTTTGATGTGAACCTCGTCGGTGACATCGACAACCGAATCTCTCAGGGCGGCTTTGAATTTCTTGCCGGCCGGCGTACCGGTAACAATGTAGACCGGCTTCATGTCCAGAGAGACCAAAAATCGGGTCAAGGCCAGCAGTTGGTCCGGATCGCCGACCAAAGCGACCCGTTTGCCGTATAGGTATTGCTGGTAATCGGAAATGGCGTCGACCAGCTGACCTCTTTCCAGGTTGATGGTATCCGGTACGTTCACACCAGCCATGCGTCGAAGCGTATCGATGAAGATGTCGGTATCATTCAGGCCGATGGGCAGGTTGAGCACCTGGCACGGCACTTTGCATTTGGCATCCAGGGCTCTTGCCGCAGCACCTGCGCCCAATTCACCCAGGGCGATGGTGCCGCTGCTCGATCCGGTCTCCTTGAGCTGGTCGATGGTTACGCCGCCTTCGGGAAACATCTTGTATTTTCCGGTCAGTGGGGTGTCCAGCACCTTAGAGGTGTCCGGGAACATGATGGTCTCCACTCCCAGATCAGAAGCCAGGCGTTTGATCTCCACCATGTCGGCCGGCTCCACGAAACTGGGGATCAGATTGATGGCATTGGATTGGTGGCCGTTCTTCTCGGAGTAGTAATCCACCATCGCCTTGGTCATGTTGGAAAATCCGGTCACGTGGGATCCGACGTAGCTGGGCGTATTGCAATGAAACACATGCTTTCCCTCGGGTATTTTTCCGTCGGCATCGGCTTTGCTGACGATTTGGGGAATATCGTCTCCGATGGTTTCAGAGAGGCAGGTGGTATGCACTGCAATGACGTCCGGCTCGTATACCTTGAAGATATTGTCGATGGCTTGTACCAGGTTGGCTTGACCACCGAATACCGACGCCCCCTCTGTAAAGGCACTGGTCGCCGCCATCACCGGCTCCTTGTAGTGCCGGCTCAAGGTGCTGCGGTGATAGGCATAGCATCCCTGGGAGCCGTGGCTGTGGGGCAGACAACCATGCACCCCAAGTGCCGCATACATGGCACCGATGGGTTGACAAGTTTTGGCCGGGTTAATGGTTAGCGCTTTACGTTCTTTGATCTCTGAAGGTGTATGTTTAAGCAGCATGATGTTTCGAGCTCCTGTTGTTAGTGGTCTTAGTATCCCCGTGTTTTATTGGCGGGGGTTTCCGCCAGCTTTATTTACCGGTGGCCTTGCGCCGACCCAAGGGGAGGCCGCCAAGCCGGGTCGGCGCAAGGCGCCAGCCACCGGAGTCGTAAATGATGATCCCCTATCCATCGGTTCCATAGCGAGCCGCCAATTCGGGGCTTTGCTGCCAGGGGGCCTTGAGGAAACCCCAGACTTTGCTGCTCACCATGCGATCGATTTCCGTGTAGAAGTTCAGAGCGCCCTTGAAGCCCGCATAAGGTCCGCCATAATCATAGCTGTGCAACTGCTTCAACGGCACGCCATGTTTCTGGACCACATATTTCTCCTTGATGCCGGCACAGAAGATATCGGGCTTAAAGGTGGCAATCATCTTCTCGGTTTCATGGTGGCTGATGTCGTCGATGACCAACGCTCCGTTGTCCATCTCCGGCATCATGCCCTCGTAACCCGCAAAATCAACGCCCTTCTCCTCCAGCCCTTTGATCGCTTCCTCACTCTTGCGCGGATTGAACTTCTCAGGATCCGGTACGATGTCCAACTCTTCGATATTGCGACTGTCGGCATCGATCTTGATGTCCGGCAGCACCCGTCGCCCCTCGTAATCGTCGCGGTGGGCGAACTCGTATCCGGCCGAAAGGGTTTTCATGCCCAACTCGGCAAACAGCTCCTGGTAGTGATGCGCACGGGACCCGCCGACAAACAACATGGCCTTTTTGCCTTCGGTTCGCTGTCGTATAGCAGCGGCGGCCGCTTCGATCTCTGGCAACTCGGCAGTGATCACTTCCTCGACCCGAGCCATCAGCGCCTCGTCTTCAAAGTATGCGGCAATCTTCCTCAGCGATTTGGCGGTCGCTTCCGCACCGATAAAGTTAATTTTGATCCACGGTACGCCATATTTCTTCTCCATCATTTCCGCCACATAGTTAATAGAACGGTGGCACATGATCAGGTTGAGGTCAGCTGTATGGGAATTGGCAAATGCGTCGATGGTGGAGTTGCCACTGAAGGTCGACACCAGGGTGAAGCCGCACAACTCGAACAGGCGTTCTATCTCAAACGCATCTCCGCCGATATTATATTCACCCAGCATGTTGATTTTAAAATCGCCGTCCTTCACCGTATCGTCTGTTCCCACGACATGGGTAAATACGCCGTTGTTGGCGATATGGTGTCCGGCAGATTGGCTCACGCCTTTGTATCCTTCACAAGAGAATCCAAACACATTGATCCCCAGTTTCTCCTTCATTTCCCGGCAGACGGCATGCACATCGTCCCCGATCAGCCCGACCGGGCATGTGGAAAAAACGGCTATGGCCTTGGGGTGAAAGATATCATAGGCCTCCTGAATGGCCTGGGCCAGTTTTTTCTCTCCACCGAAGATGATCTCCTCATCCTGCATATCGGTGGTAAAACAATAGGTGATGAAGTTGTGACCGTCCGGCGTGGTGGACGGATCGGTCTGGTTTCGTCTTGTCAACCAGCTGTAAAAGCCGCATCCGACCGGTCCGTGGGTGATGTTGACGATATCACGTGTTGGTCCCAGCACGACCCCCTTGCAGCCCGCGTAACAGCAACCCCGCTGGCTGATCAGCCCTGGTACGGTTCGAATATTGGACCCGATGACCGGCACCTTGCCATCTTCATCGACCTTGTTGACCACGATCTGCTTGGCCCGCTTGCGGGCTACTTTTGGAGGGTATTTGAGCAACAGCTGGCTTTTGATCGTTTCAGGATTTCGTCCGTCCAGCTCAAAAGCTTCTGTGGTTTTATCTTTGGCTGCCTTTGCCATGATGTCTTTCTCCTTTTACAGCAAGGTGCGGTTGATTACATCGGAATGGTTATACTTCATCCAGTACGGCGTCTCCGCGCTCTCCGGTTCTCACACGGATGGCGTCCTGACATGGCATTACAAAAATTTTGCCGTCTCCGGACTTTCCTGTCTGGTTAACTCGAATCAGGGTATCGACTGTCTTGTCCACCAATTCATCCGGGACGACAATGATGAGTGCCCGCTTGGGGATCATCCGCTGGGTCTGGCCAAGCTGTGAAATGGCTTCCTCATATCCTTTTTCGGCTCCCTCCAACAATTGCACGTCGACCAATCCTTTTCCGCGGCCCAAAGCATCTCGCGCTGTAATCGATGTGATCCCGACTTCGGAAAGCGCCCGTTTGGTCTGGTTCATTTTGTTCATGCGCACAATGGCCAGAATCTCTTTCATAGCGCCACCTCTTCCGGTTCCCCTTCAGCGGTTTCTTTGATGCCGGAGCTGATGGTGTAGATCTCCTCTACCGGCACGACAAAGATTTTACCGTCCCCGAATGCACCTTTTTCACCAGTCCGGGCTGCTTTGATAATGGTACGAATGGCAAAATCCTTATCCTGGTCCTTGACGACGGTCAGCAATAGCTCCTTGGGAATTTCATCATAAGTTATTTCACCGATTTTTATTCCCCTTTGCTTACCGCGACCGACCACCGACATCTTGGTGACGCCGGGAAAACCCGCCTCCATCAAAGCGGCC
>JAAUYD010054425.1_pt1 | contig 13378 bp, 14 predicted proteins | sample 7278101 | NCBI WGS metagenome assembly JAAUYD01 (sample SAMN14350128, study PRJNA611818) | marine sediment metagenome | isolation source: surface marine sediment (0.6m) | place: French Polynesia: Moorea | collected 2018-08
CCCGCTCATATGGCGATGGTCAAAGCCTTAGGTGCCAACCCGATTCCTGTGGCTTGGACAGAGTTGTATACAGCGCTTCAAACAGGTGTGGCTGATGGCCAGGAAAATGCTATTCCAACCATTATGTTGGGCAAATTGGAAGAAGTCCAAAAATACGTTGTTTTGGACGGACATGTTTACAGTATGCAAATCCACATGGTAAATGATAAGTGGTTTAGCAAGCAAGATAAGGCCCTGCAAGACGCGATTTTGTCCGCCGGACGTGTAATGGATGTTATGACACGCGGCATCTGCCGGACCACGGAATTAAACGGTATCAAATATCTAAAAGAAAAAGGATTGGAACTATATAAACCCACACCAGAAGAATACAACCAATTCAAGACCCTGGCACAAAAACCGGTAATCGAGTGGTTGCGCGCACAAGAGAATATCGATAGCATATGGGTCGATAAAGTCCTACAAGCCGTTGCAGACGCTGAAAAGAAATTCGGCTATTAAAAATCACAAATCAACATACTTATAAATAATTGTATAATTGAAACGGCCAAAGATCATTGATGTCTTTGGCCGATTTCATGCCTTTTCAATCCAATACAGACAGACACATAACATCCCTATTAACCATTTCGATAAGTAAAGGGAACTGCTCATTCATGCAACCTATTTAACATGGGCGGAGCCAGCCACTTTCTTTTCAACTTTAATAGCCTGCAGCGTGATTCCGACCCATGGAGTTCGGAGTTGAGATCCGTGATTGTAAAAATATTTTAATGGTTTAGGGCATCATCGGTTTGATCATTTATACCTATTTAATATCACTATCAAATTAGTTATGGGAAGGGCCGCACATTCAAATCTAATTAGGAGCACATAAAATGTTACAAAAGCTTCTGGTCTTTGAAAAATATCTAAATATCATTTCCACCGTATTTGTAGTGATCTCGATTACAATCATGAGCATCATCGTTTTTTATGCAACCGTCCAGCGATACGTGGTTAGTTCCGCCCCTTTTTGGGTAGAAGAAATAGCACGTTACAATATGGTCTGGATGGCACTGATTGCCGCGAGCATTGCGTTTCGTAATCGAGAGCATGTGGGACTTAATTTTCTCATAGACCGCGCCCCCAGAAAGATTAGGAAATGGATTGTTGTTTTTACCGATCTAGCAGCCCTTGTTTTTTTCGGCTTCGCCGTTGTTTATGGTTCTAAATTTGCGATTCAAGCCATACCCACAGCCTCACCGGTGGTTGATATGAGCTTGGCTGTTCCTTATGCAGGTATCCCGGTGGGCTGTTTTTTTTGCTTTTTGCAGATATTTATCAACCTATTCAAAGATTTTAACCGGGAACAAGACACTAGTACGATATGCTAATTCATATTCTCTATTTGAGGTAAAGGTTATCCATGGAACCTACGACACTCATTCTAATTATTGGTTTGTTTTTTGTTTTAATGCTCTTGGGTATGCCGGTCGCCGTATCAATGGGATGCTCAGCACTTCTCTATTTTTTACTGCAGGGCAATGAGTATTTTTATCTGCAGTTGGCTCGCGGCATGTATAATGGTATTGACAATTTTGTTTTAATGGCCGTGCCATTTTTTATGCTGGCCGGTGAATTGATGAATGCCTGCGGTCTTACGGACCGGATCCTGCATTTGGCAGACGAGTTGGCAGGTAAAGTTCGTGGTTCTTTGGCCTATGCCAACATGATCGCCAGTTTCCTGTTTGCGGGCATTTCCGGTGCGGCTGTATCCGATGTAGCTGCGTTAGGCTCTATTGAAATCCCAGCCATGAAAAAACAAGGATATGATGAACCCTTTGCAGCCGCAATTACGGCAACTTCCTCTTTGGTGGGCCCCATTATACCTCCCAGCATTATTATGGTCATTTACGGCTCCATTATGGGCGTTTCCATTGCCGGACTATTTGCCGCCGGTATTTTACCGGGAGTATTATTTTTATTTGTCGATTTTGTCTATGTGGGCTGGCTGGCGCGCAGACGCAATTACCCCAAGCGACCGCATCCCACAAGTTTCCGTAAAATTGCTGTTGCCACCCGTGACAGTACTTTGGCCCTGATCATGCCAATCATCATTATCGGTGGTATTTTGGGAGGGGTTTTTACACCCACTGAAGCAGCCACAGTCGCGGTGTTTTATGCATTCTTTTTAGGATTGGTCATATACCGTAAACTTAATTTCAATAATATATGGCATTGCCTTTTACAAGCAGGTGTTAAATCATCGTATATTTTCCTGATTATAGCGGTCGCGATCTCCTTTAAATGGGTACTGTCAATCTTACATGTCCCCACCACCCTTCTTCATGTTTTGCAGGGAATATCCGACAACAAATGGCTTGTCATCACCTTTGTAAATATCTTTTTCATTTTCATTGGTATGTTTTTTGAGACCGGCGCAGCGGTTATTTTATTCGGCCCTATTTTTGCCCCGGCTATGATTAATCTGGGCTTTGATCCGCTTCATTACGGGATCGTTATGATCGTAAATCTCTGCATCGGTTTATGCACGCCGCCCCTGGGGGTTTGTCTATACGCCGCATGTAGTATCAGTGATGTTTCGTTGGAAGAGATTTCCAAGGAAGCACTGCCATTCATTTTGCATTATATCGGAGTTTTGGCCATCATTACCTATTTTCCCGGGCTCACACTTTGGCTGCCGCGGACTTTGGGCTTTTGATAGTAGATTTTCGGAAGGTCTACGTGCTACCATTTGTCATGGTGAATTCTTGATGGGTCGTATCGATTCGCCGGCGGCTTTTGTTCCGCTGGATACCCTATCGGAATCACACACAGGGGAATTACATCTCGTGGAATGTTCAACAGTTCCCGAACACCCTCAATCCTTTCTTTCACCGGATGAAGACCCAGCCAGACGGCCCCCAGGCCTTTGGCTTGAACGGCAATGAGGATATTCTGTGTAGCTGCTGATAAATCCTGTACCATACAGCCTTCATACTGCTCCAACTGTGGGTCACCACATACCATAATGGCTACCGATGATTCCTTTAGTGATTGAGAATATGGGTGGTATTTAGGGATATCATCAAGAATCTGGCGATCCCGAATAACGATAAAGTGCCATGGCTGTTCATTGCCTGCAGACGGAGCACTCATGGCAACTTCTAATAATTCGGTGATAACTTGTTCTGATACAGTTTCGTTGGTGAATTTGCGAATACTTCTTCTCGATAAAATAGCTGACAATGTATCCATGTTCTACTCTCCTTATTATTCAATTATGATAGACAGTATACAGCTGTAGTAGCGAAAATCGACAGCGCAGGTTTTCCCAACATCATCCATTGACCGTATAAAGGGGTTTGCCGTGGGCTAACATCTCATATACATTGCTGGCCGTCTTGGTTTGCAAATCGGCAATGGATTGTTCAGAATACCATCCCATGTGGGGAGTGATAAAAACTTTATCACTATGATCCAACAAGGCCGATTGGGCATATTCGCTGTCCAGGCCTTCGAGAACGTCCAAACCAGCCATGGCGACTTTTCCGTTTTCCAGGGCATCCAGCAGGGCACTTTCATCTATTAGTTCGCCGCGTGAACTATTGATGACGATGACGCCGTCTTTCATAAGGCCAAATCTCTCTTGGTTCAGCAGATGCTTGGTGTCGGGTGTCAGCGGGGCATGAATGGACACGATGTCCGCTTGCGCCAGCAGGGTTTCAAGCGATACGAAATCAACCCATTCATAGGATTGATTGTCGCTGAAAAATGGATCATAGGCCATCAAATGGACATTAAACGCTCTGAGCTTTTCAGCAGTGCGACGGGCAATGTTACCAAAGGCGACAAGACCAACGGTAAGCCCGGCAAGTCTTCGGATCGGCTTAATTTTTTCATATTCCCATTTTTTAGAGTGAATCAGGTCGTTGGCCAGTGATAACTTGCGGGTGCAGTTGAGTATATGAGCTACCGCTGTATCAGAAACCTCTTCGATGCAATAATCAGGTACGTTGGCTACCACGATCCCTTTTTTTGCAGCGGCTGCCAGATCGATCGAATCGACACCAATCGCATACCGGGCGATGATGCGGCACTTTTGAAGACTTTCGATCACTTTTTCAGTCATGGCTGCAAATTGAACGATAACCGCATCGGCATCCTGGGCATGGGCAATAATATCGTTTTCATTCAAGAGGCCTCCGGGTTGAATAAGGGTGCCGTCGACAATTTCAACATCCCCTAACTGCATTAATATGTTGCGCTCTTTTTGATTGTCCGGGTAGTAATAGTCTGTAAATACGATTTTATAATCAGGCATGATCAACTCCTTATTAGGCCACCTCTTCGGGCTAGAAAAATTGCACCCTTGATGCTTAGCATATCTATTTTATAGACATCTGTGATGCTGGATACAGAATCTGCAATTTTCAGTTTTTCCTTCAATAAATATTCATAAATGCGACATCGTATGGGATCGCCAACCAAAATGTAGCTCGTTTTTTCGGGAAATCCCATGGCTTTGAAGCCATGGACGGCGCGCATGTCTTCGGTTGCAATGGCCGCTTCGACAAACAGCTTGCGTTCTTGCCAGCGAGTTTTTACGAGGGTGTCCATAAAACGCGGCATCAGCAGGGAGCGCAGAAACCCTGAGCGTGAAACCCACTGGCAGGCGGTTTCCACAACATCATTCGAAAAATAGTCCGAGCTGCTCTCATTGTCTGGATTCCGGATGGATTTGCCGATGAATGTCTCTTTGATAATAGCCTCGTAAACCTGGCCGGAAACCGTCGTAAGGCTGCCAAGGATTTTTTTATTGGCGTCGATGGGAATAAATTTGGTGTGTGAAGATAATACCAACACAGTAGCCGGCAAAGGGAGGTTTTGCTCCGACAATATGCCGGCTACCTGGGTTTCCTCGCCCCGCATGAAATCGAGGGCGCCGACATCTGCAAGGTTTATGGTTTCCGGATTGAAGACGTTTTTAATGCCACGAATAAAATAAACCGGTATATCGACAGGGAATACGGTTGTATCATGGACCTTTTTAATGCCATCGGCCAGGTCGTCCAAAGAGGCCGGCGCCCAGATATGGGGTATTTCGATAAGGCCGATTTCCGACGTAATCATACCGGACGAGAGCACCAGGGAGATGTCTTCCAGGGCTTGGCCGGCTGTTTTAAGTGCTGTCGAAAAAATTTCTGTCAGCCCTTCTTTCAAGGTCGCTCTGCTGCCGGAAATGGCGGTGTCCCGGACACCGACCTTTTTGCTGGCTTTGCCGAGAATGGTTCCGGCTTCGTTCACAATATATACCCGTGAGTTGGTTGTACCGCAGTCGATGGTTGCCAAAGACATATTTATAGTACCTCTAGTTGCTGGAGTGAAGAACGAATAGCTTCTTTTTCTTCGGCACTGGCCGGTACAAAGGGAGCCCGGGGGTAGGCGCAGATTACATTACGGATCTCTAGCATTGCGTATACCGCCAACTGAGTTGAGCGAGCCAGATACATAACATCGCGCAGCGCGTTGACATTAAATTGCGTCTCTCGGCATGCGGCGGTATCGTTGTCCATACCTTCACGCCACATTTTTCCGCAGATTTCCGGAAAGGCGTTCCCCAATCCTGGAATATATGCTTCGGCACCCAGGGCACGGGCTGAAGCCCACATAGACTCGGTACCGAGAACCACATCCACGCCGTCTTGCGAAAATTCGCGCATATAGCTTGCAAAAGTTAAAATATTGAAGGTTGCATCCTTGATGCCGTTGATGCCCAGATCGACCAGCTTACGCATGGTATCCAGGGAAATATCGTATCCTGAAAAAGTGGGATTGTTATAAACGTAAATGGGAAAACCCGGATCGACACACTTCCGCATGGCATCATAAAATGCAATCACGTCAGTGGCATCGTGATGAAAATAATAAGGTCCCACCGCAGCCGCTGCATGGCACCCAATACCTTCAGCATGGCGTGTCAAATCAACCGTTTCCCGCGTGCAGGCGGTACCGGTATGGACGACAACGGGTATTTTGTCTCCGATACAAGCCATACAGGTTTCGGCGACCCGTTTTCGTTCCGCCAGGGTCATCATGGGGCCACTGCCATAGGAGCCGCAGATATAAAGGCCGTCGGTTTTGTCCTTCAAAAAATCCAGCAGTTTTTCCAGGCTTTCAATATCAAGATCGCCGTTTTCCTTAAATGGCGTAATCAGTGGCGGAACGACCCCCCTGAGTTTAAACATGTTACCTCCAAATATTTCATCTGTTATCGGCCACCATATTTATTCACTGCCAATCCCAAGGAATGCTAGGTGGCCGAGGTTGAATCTGTCGAAAACAATTTGTGGGCATTTGCTGTGCCGCCAGCATAACTGCATTTTGGAAATAGATAGAAAAATCCTCGACCACCTGGGCTTGAGGGATGGCAAAAGCAAACCGCGTCCGCGAGCCGGCAGCACATCGGTTAAAAAGTAACCCCATGCCTTAATATTCCTATCTCAAAATAATCATTAATTTCACTTCTTGTCTTCACTTCACCGGATGCAACTTGTATTATTAAATCAAGTAATTCCCCAGCCAAGGTCTCTTTTGATTTTCCTTCTAGTAAAGACCCTGCATTAAAATCATTCCAATGTTTTTTTTTGTTAAATAACTCACTGTTTGTAGACATTCTTAAGGTAGGAGCCGCAAAACCACCGGGCGTGCCTCTTCCTGTCGTAAATACTACCATATTTGCACCGGCGGCGATTTCGGCCGTAATTCCGATCGAATCATGTGCCGGCCCATTCAATAGATTTAGTCCGGGTACTTTTAATTGTTCTCCATATTGAATCACATCCGAAACAATTGCAGTTCCCGCCTTTTGAGTGCATCCTAAGGATTTTTCAGGTAGGGTCGTCAACCCTCCGGCAGAATTTCCCTGAGTTACGTCACCACTAAAATCGACATTATGTTTTGCAAAATAGTTTTTATAAAATTTAATCATATCTACTATTTTATTAAAAACTTTCTCATCCTTTGCTCTGTCCATAAGCATTTTTTCCGCACCAAACATTTCGGCAACTTCCGTCATAATGACGCTTCCACCCTGTGATACAATGACATCACAGACGTCTCCTAAAATGGGATTGGCTGTTATCCCTGACAACCCATCAGAACCGCCACAATTTAATGCAAGGACTAGTTTTGAAGCCGGGATTGATTTTCTTTTGTATTTGGTTGCGAAATTATACAATTCTCCCAATAATTTTAAACCTTCCTCAAATTCATCTTCAACGTCCTGCAATTTTAATATCTTTATTCGATTGGGATCAAATTCCCCCAAATATGGGCGGAATACATCCAAGGAGTTGATTTCACATCCTAAGCTTAAAATTAGTGCACCTGCTGCATTTGGATTGATCGCCAGCTTGGATAATATTAGCTGAAGATTTTTTACATCCTCTCCATCCTGGCCGCAGCCGTATCCATGGGTTAATGGTAAAAACCCATCAAAATTTTCCTTGCTGCCATATTTAGCTGTTGCCATTTCAACCATTTTTTTTGCTGGTCCATTGGCACAAAAAACGGTAGGAATGACAAAAACATAATTTCGAATACCTGCTTGACCATCGTCACGATGATATCCATTGAAAAACAATTTTTCGGTCTGTTTAGGAGAAAAATCCCCCAATTTTGGGTTATATTCAAAGGAATCCGGCTCTTCAGACGGTATTAAATTATGGGTATGTACCCAACTCCCGGGCAGAATTTTTTCCGACGCTATTCCGATAGGTTGGCCATATTTAAGAACCTCTTCACCCTTTTCTATCTTCTTTACGGCTATTTTATGAGCCATCGGGATGTTCTCTGCTACCTTTATGTTGATGCCAGCGTCTAAACGGTCACCTGCTTCAATCTGCCTAAATGCGACAGCAACGGAATCTTTTTCATTAATTATCATGGAATTTAGTTTTTCTCCCATAACCGTAGACCTCCACTTAAAATAAAGATGATAGTGAAAACAGACCCCCACATATGGAGAGGCCATTATTGCAAACCATAGCCATCCGAATAACCAAAGCCGTTTTTGGTGTCAAGATTATTCTTTTTGCTTAGTGATACCTATTATGGTCAAAAAAGAACAGTTGCGGCAAGTATGAAAAAGCGATAAGGATATCAAAACCCGATCCCGCAAAACTGTCAGGAATTGAACTATGTTTCGACGATTTGCTGCAAAGGATTTAACATGACCAACATGAAAGCACTTTTAAAGGATTTTGTGGACACCCATGTCCACGCTGGCCCCACGCTTACCATTCGAGAATTTAACGTTTGGCAGCTAGCGGCAGAAGCCGAAAAAGGTGGTTTTCGCGCTCTGGTACTCAAGGACCATTTCATTCCGACAGTACCGGTTGCCCGTGCCATCCAGGAGAAACTTGGCCACACAGGACTAAAGATCTTTGGCAGCTTGGCCCTGAACAATTCGGTGGGCGGTCTCAGTCCCAAAGCAGTAGAGATTGCAATTGGTTTCGGGGCAAAGATGATTTGGATGCCCACAATTTCCGCGGCTAACCACCGCGTGAAGCACCGCACACCTGGTACCAAGTTTCCGGTGCTGATGAAAAAAGAGACGGTTGCCGACACACCCCTTGATGTCATCGGCGCCAATGGTGGCTTGACGGCCGAGACCGAGGACATCTTGAACCTATTGGCAGATCATCCGGATGTTGTCCTGGCCACCGGACATCTCAGCCGCGAAGAAGTCGATGCATTAGTTCGCCGCTGTGCGCAACTAGGGGTGAAAAGGGTACTAGTTACCCATCCCCATTTTCTTGTCGATGCAAGCCTTGATGACATGCGAAACTGGCAGTCTCTTGGGGCTTACATGGAATTTACCGCCGTCATCTCTCTTCCGTCATCGCCAATCTACTGCCGTCCGGTAAAAGATGTTGCCGACCTTATCAATTCACTTGATGTAGAAAAAATAGTTTTGAGTTCGGATCTGGGCTTAAAAAATGCAGGTTGGCCCATTGAAGGCATGTCTAAGTTTCTAGAAATGTTGTGCGAAGTCGGTGTGAGCTCCGATGACCTGAAAAAAATGATCGCCACTAATCCTGCACACTTGCTGAATCTAAAAGCGGACCGGTAGTTCTATTTAGTCTTATGGCATGCTATCGTTTATTGAAAAAAGCAACATTCTTAGGCTCATTTATTGGTACCCTATCAATCTTTGACTACGTGATAGTCATTTTCACTGCCGGACCCGAGATCAAGTTCAATCGCCCGTTTGATTATCGGCAATTCCCAGACAGGCATCTGAAGCAAATTGTCACGGGGGTAAGCCTTAAGAATCTTTACCCCCTCAACATCAAGCGCTATCCGATCCCCGGAAGATAAGATAACATTCGGTTCGACCACTTCGCCATCGTCCGGTCCACCTGTTACAAAAGATTTTCGTCCGTCCATGATTATCAAATCCGGCCCCAAGGGCAAGGATAGCTCAATCATTTTCATATCCATCGGCTCATCGGTTTTACCATTGTCAAAATCCGCATGCATGTACTGCATATCCACCGGATGAGTCATACCGACAATGAGTTTTAAACTCATGGTGAACCGCGCCAAGAAGTGATGCTTCATACAGGGCAAGAATACAATTTTGTCATATTCTTTTAAAGATTCATGATAGCCGACCTTAGTCCACCACTTGGCTTTTTCTCCTAATTTTACATCCATCCAAGGGCCTGAATCAAAATCCATGACTGGCAAATCAATATCCTTGGCGAATTTGAGAACACCCATCTCTTCCAATACATGGGCGGTAGGCATCCATGGCCAACCGACACGTTCACCCAAAGTTAGGTTCGTAATGCCTTCATCCCTTAACAGTTCGACCACGGCACCAAGAAAACCAAGATCACTGGATGCCGGAAAAGGGTCATCACTATTAAAGTTGGCTTTTAACAACACACGATCTTCTGGATTTAAAGATTTGCGTATGCCGCCGATGAGCTCTACGGCCTGTTTGATTGCTTGCTTTAATTCACGATTATCGGTGGAAACGATCGAGACCAGCGCCTTTCCGTCTTGCGTATACACATTTTCGGGGCGATGGCGCCATTCGTTTTCTTCCACAACGATTCGATCCATAGCCAAAAAATCTTCTTGTCTCATCAGTACTACCTCCAGATATATGCTTATTGCCTGCTTTTCCGGTAATCAAAACCATAGTCACTGTATATTGCTCTTGGAATAATATAGCAATAACAAATGAAAATTAAAATATCAACAATTTAATAAACAAAAACTATCTATAAAGTCTGTTAGGGTTATTCTGGTGAATATGAACTTGCTTTGTATTAATGAGGGCCTGAGATCACTATAGATAGTATTTTTAAACATAACATATTGATAATATTTATTAAATTAAAATAATGCCTTTATCGTAGAATATTAGGAGAAAAAATTCTTGACAGATATTCAATTATAGTTAATAAAATTGTTTACAATATACGGGAAATTTATTGATGGTGATGAAATTTGTAATACTGAAAACAACGATTAACTTTTGGGGATAATGAAGGGACTTTCGACATGCCAGTGTCCGTTAAACTGAGTCCGCTGCTAAGGAAATATATTAACGATTACGAACATGAAAAGGGAATTCTTATTGAACGGTTTGGCATGCCGGTAGACCAACTTGTCGAAGAGCTGAATATTCCTCCCAAATTGGTCACATCAATTATGGTTAATTATAAACCACGCAAAGGCAGTTACGTGGTACAAGACGGCGACCAAGTATTGTTGGCCATGATAATTGGTGGTGGTTGACTGATCGACAGGCCAACTGATATTGAGAAAACTGCTTAATTAGGGACATCAAGGATGATGTCTTCGGATAAATCCCCGATTCCTGAACTTTAGTAGGTGAGGACAACATGGCTGAGGTAAAGATTGTTATTGACGGAAAAAAAATGATATATAAAGAAGAAACAACCATACTGGAGGCTGCTACCAAAGCTGGTATTACCATCCCTACCCTATGCCACAGACCGGATCTCATACCTGATGGAAACTGTCGGGTGTGCGTCGTAGAACTCATTGGCTCCCCACGGCTTGTGGCATCCTGCCACACGCTAATCGCTGACAGCATGGAAATCCTGACCCGTTCTCCTAAGGTCCTTTCGGTTCGCAAAACAGTGACTGAGTTGCTATTAGCCGGGCATACCGGGCCTTGCGTAACTGATGAATGTGCCAGCGACTGCGAGCTTCATCTTCTGGCGGCTGAAACCGAGGCCGGTCCTCCCAGTTTCAAGGTTAAATCCCCACGCATCTATGAAAAGGAAACTTTGAGTCCTTATGTACAAAGAGATATGAGCCGCTGCATACTCTGCCGCCTATGTGTGCGCGCCTGTGAAGAATTAGCTAAAAAAAATGTTTTGAGCATGGCCTACCGCGGCTTTCGGTCCAAGGTGGTAGTCGACTGTGATACCGCTCTTAACAAGGATGAGTGTGCAGATTGCGGAATCTGCATTGAAGCCTGCCCTACCAGCGCGCTCACCAAACCAAATAAGGAGGTGGCCTGATATGGCGAGAGAACAACTTCTTAATTTGATCAAAGAGGAGCAGGCAAAATTCGGTTATGTCAGGGAATCTGGAATGAAGGCTATTGCCCAGAAACTCGGGATACCTCTGGGAGATGTGTTTGGGACGACCACTTTTTATTCGTTTCTGAACATCAAACCTCAAGGTAGATACATGATCAGGGTGTGCAAAAGCGTGCCCTGCTATCTTCAGAACGGTGAAAAAATAGCCTCCTTCATCGAAAAGGAGTTGAAGATTGCCCCGGGGGAAATCACTACGGACGGGCAGTTCGGTTTTGAACTGGCCAATTGTATCGGGGCATGTGATCAAGCCCCGGCCATGCTGATAGATGATGATTTATACGGGAACCTGAACCCAGAGAAGATCAAAGCCATTCTGCAATCTTACGAATAGAGAGCTGGAGGAAAAGGCCGTGCCGGAAAAAAGAATCCTATTGAAACAGATTGATGAAAGTGGCTCAGGAGACATCCAAAGCTATGAAAAGCAAGGAGGCTTTGAGGCTTTGAAAAAGGCTTTGGCAATGCAACCAGAGGCAGTTTTGGCTGAAGTGAAAGCCTCGGGGCTACAGGGCCGCGGTGGGGCCGGTTTTCCCTGCGGAGTCAAATGGGAGTTGGCCAGACAGGCGTCTGGAGATCAAAAATACTTGATCTGCAACGCCGATGAAGGCGAGGTTGGCACCTTCAAAGATCGCTATATCCTGAAGCACGGCCCTTTTATTTTGATTGAAGGAATGGCTATCTGCGCCCACACCATAGGCGCTTCTAAAACTTATATCTATTTGAGACAGGAATACCGTAATCTGTTGGTTAGCTTGCAAACCGCTATAGAGCAATCCCGTACCGAAGGCTACCTCGAGGGGTTTGATATACAAATACAAGAAGGGGCAGGGGCCTATATCTGCGGTGAAGAATCCGCCCTCATGAATTCCATTGAGGGACATAGGGGCGAATCCAGATACCGTCCCCCTTTTCCTCCCATCAGCGGACTCTTTTCCTGTCCCACTATTATCAATAATGTGGAAACCCTGGCATTTCTCCCTCTGATCATACAAAAAGGTGCGGATTGGTATTCCGCCTTGGGAACGGATAAAAGCAAGGGTACCAAACTCTTTTGTGTGAGCGGCGATGTGGACAGGCCTGGTGTCTATGAAATGGAGATGGGTTGTAGCTTACGCGAACTGGTCGAGGACCTGGCCGGGGCCCGGGATATTGGCTGGGTGCAAGTGGGCGGTTCTACCGGAGGAATCATTCCGAACAGCGAATTGGACACAAAGCTAGCCTATGAGACCATAATAGGTTCCGGAGCGGTAATCGTCTTTAATCAGCAGCGTGATATCATTGATTTCGTTTATCGGACCATTGAGTTCCTCAACGAGGAATCCTGCGGTAAATGTACACCTTGCCGCGAAGGCACCGAGGTCATACTGGAGATACTAGGCCGCCTTCTGAATGGTGAGGGCGTAAAAAATGATATCCAGAATCTGATGACTGTGTCAAAGGCCATGAAGCTGGCCTCTTTGTGTGGGTTAGGGCAGACTGCGGCAGTGCCGGTGCTGGACACCTTGAAACACTTTAAGAAAGAGTATGAGAATCGGATCAGTCAAGCTGAGTTGCTACTAAACTTGCAACCCATTTGAGAGGCGATTGCGCATAGTTTAAGCCAAGGATTATTGCGAGCCGTTGATCAGGTTGGTAGAGGTAGCTTCCTGCCTAATGAGGAAATCCGTTTTTAACCGTCGTAAAAAGGAGGCATTGCAAAGTGACAGTACATTCCAATGCATATTTATGCCCCTATTGTGGGGCCA
>JAAUYD010283227.1_pt1 | contig 13377 bp, 12 predicted proteins | sample 7278101 | NCBI WGS metagenome assembly JAAUYD01 (sample SAMN14350128, study PRJNA611818) | marine sediment metagenome | isolation source: surface marine sediment (0.6m) | place: French Polynesia: Moorea | collected 2018-08
CCGCACGCCGCTTTGCACGGATTGCACTTGGCGGCCGCGCAGGGGTTGCAGGATACGCGAACGCGCTTTACGGCAAATCCGTTGCCCTGCTCCAGCGAAGAGCTCTTGCACGGATTGCATTTCTTGGAAGCGCACGGATTGCAGCCGCCACACTTCGCAGCGCACGGGTTACATTTCTTAGCCGCGCAAGGGTTGCAGGCCCCGCACGCCGCTTTGCACGGATTGCACTTGGCGGCCGCGCAGGGGTTGCAGGATACGCGAACGCGCTTTACGGCAAATCCGTTGCCCTGCTCCAGCGAGGAGCTCTTGCACGGATTGCACTTCTTGGCTTTGCAAGGGTTGCAGCCGCCACATTTGGCAGCGCACGGATTGCACGCCCCGCAGGCGGCCGCCTTACACGGATTGCAGGCAGCGCACGCGCCGCAGGGGTCACATTTCTTGGCCGCAGAACAGGGGTTACAGGAGGCGACCCGAATGCGCTTTTGCGCCGTCGGATTGCCCGGCTGTTCCGCACGCTTCTGCGCCACCGGGTTTTCACCCGTGCGGTTGACAGCAGCCGGATTTGCTTTGCTGGCATTTGCCGGCCCGGAGACAGACAAGCCGATCGCAACGCCCAAGGCTACTGGCACAACGGCCACAGACGAGAGCAGTTCGTTTTTGCTGATCATTAGGTTCCTCCCGAAAATGATCAATTGAGGTCAGTGTGCGAATGCACAAAGGAAAGTCGATCAGGGTGCGGACAATATGTACGCCGGACAACAGTGATAGCCTTCCGATGAGTAGCCTATCAAAGCCTCTACGCACGTGTTTTCACATGAGGGGTTCGGTGGTTCACTTAAGCGTGAGGATTTTAAACCGTCCGTAAACGGCTATTCGCGCACCAGGCGGAAGCCAACCAAAATGTGCTTAATCGCCTTGGGCCGCCCGTGCCGCGCGGCCGGCCGGCACACGCCGCAGCCGCTGTCATCCCATGATCCGCCCTTCACGCGGAAGCGGTCCTTGCCCGTGGGCGTTGAGGTCCACTCAAACACCTGGCCTGCCGCATCCAACAGGCCGAAGGGGCTGGCGCCTTTCGGGAATTTGCCCACCTTCACGGTGTCGAACGGGCCCTTGTCGTGGCTGTTGAGCAGCGAAGCATCGTAAGTGTTACCCCAGGGAAAGTAGCGGCCATCGGTCCCGCGCGCGGCCTTCTCCCACTCCTTCTCCGTCGGCAGGCGCCACTTATGGCCGGTTTGTGTGGAGAGCCAGGCCGCGTAAGCCTGAACATCATCATAAGACACCATCACCACGGGATGGTCTGCCCGGCCCTCGGGATAGGTGCCCTTCGACCAGGCATGGCGCAGCGCCCGTTCATAAGGGTGGATGAGCTTGTAGGACGCCCAGACGCGTGGCTTAACCCGGGGGTTCCGGTGGCCTGTGGCTTGCGTGAAGGCCAGATACTGAGCATTGGTGATCAGCGACTTGGAGATGGTGAAGGCCGGCAGGCTCATGGTCTGCCTCTTGTCCTCAAAATCATACCAGCGCTGTTTGCGGGTCACCGAATGACCATAGGCCTTCTCATCCAGCCGGTAGGCCTCTTCCCGCTCTGCCTTGTCGGACCCGGTGATGAACTCACCGGCTGGAATGGTGATTACCTGAGGCACGAGCTCCGGGGCGAGCTCGCCGGAAGCCGCGCTGGCCGCAAGACCAAACAGAAGAGCAATGCCAACGATAAGGGATGAAGCTGCCCGCACCAGATGACAGGCAGCCCGCATCAGGCCGCCTTGCCGTGAGAGACGATCGCCTGGCGCACCGCGGAGATCTGCTTGGGCACATCGATCGACGTCTCCGACGTCACCTCAAGCTCGCGGTCTTCGTAGACGTCGCGGTCCGGGTGCTTCTCCTGCCAGTCGGCGATCACCCGGTCGCGCTCGCGGATCAGCGCCTCGATCTGCGGGCGGAACAACACCATCATCGAAGTGACCCAGCGGTTGGTGGCAAGGCAGGGATAGGTGTGGTCCATCTTGAACTTGCCGAGCAGCTCAATGGTGTCCTCGGCCGAATAGTAGGTCTCATCCGTCACCCACCGGTTGGTAGTGAAAAGCCCGATGGGCTTACCCGGCGCGTTCATGGAAATCGCCACAAAGTGGCAGAGCGCGTCCTTGCCCAGCGGCCGCTGCCCCTCGCCTTCATAGGGCGCCGGCTGAATGCGTTTGGGCATGGCCTTGGCGCGCAGGAACGTGTGGAAGTGGCCGTGCTCCTCTTCCCGGTGGGCATGGTAGTAGTACTGCGAGCCATACTGGTCGTCGTAAATGTCGCCCGAGGGATAATGGTCGGACTCATAAAACGTGCCCTGATGGGCGAGGCACTGGCCCACCACATTGGCATTGGTCTTGCCCAAGAGGCGGTAACATTCCTCAATCTCCGCACCGGCGGCGGCCATCTCTTCCAGCTGCTCGCGGGGCAAATCAGTGAGTTTAACTTTGAGGCTCATTTTGAAGTCGGGCGTCTTAAACGTTGAAATTGCGCCCCAATTTACTCCGCCGTGTGCGGACGAACAGCCCCTAGCGATCATATAACGCACAAACTTGCGTGATCGCCCCCCATGTTTTCGCCATTTTTGGCACAAATGTAGGGAAAATTCCTGGCCGCTATGGTTAACAATACCTTAACAATAAAGTGGCACCACAGCGCCAAGGACGGTGGATCGGAGGGAAGGTCAAACAAATGAACCAAAAACCACTTGGACGCCCGTTTCCAGGATGGGCCGCCGCGCTGGCAGTGGCCGCCGTAATGGGGCTAAGCGCTGCGCCTGCGAGCGCGCAAAAGGGCGACAGCTTTTCCACCCGCAACGAAGTCTCCGCCCAAGTGGCCACCATCCTCAACTCCGAGGGCCGGCTGCCCATGCCGGTGCAAATCGTACGTCCTGCCCTCACCAAGCATTATGTGGAAAATGAAGGCCGCCTCTTTTGGGTGGGCTCGCCGCGCATGGACCAGCTGATCGAGCGTCTGTCCAATGCGGCGCGCGACGGCCTGTTCACCCGCGATTACCCGATCGAATATCTCACCACCCTCAAAGACAGCCTGCAGGCAGGCGAAGCCTTCACGGAAGCCTATGCGGAACTCGCCTTCAGCGCCTTCTTCCTCAAATACGCCTCTGATCTGAAGATCGGCCGCTTCGTGCCGCGCAAGATCGATCCGGAGCTGTTTGTCTCCCGGAAGAAACTGGACCTAGTGCCGGTTCTCTCCAAGCTCAACACCTACCCTTCGCTTGACGCCTTCTTCACCGACTGGGAGCCGCAGAATTCAGAGTACCGGTCTTTGCGCAACGCATTGCGGCAATACCAGGCGATCGTTGCCAAAGGCGGCTGGCAGCCGGTGGACCCGGGCGAGACCTTAAAGCCCGGCATGACCGATCCCCGGGTGGCGCAGGTACGCGCCCGGCTTATGGCCTCCGGTGATCTGACCCAGTCGGCGGGCGATCCCAACCTTTATGACGAGGGCCTGGAGATTGCCGTGCGCCAGTTCCAATCCGAACACGGGCTCGACAGCGACGGTGTTGTCGGCAAGCAGAGCATCTTCGCCATGAACGTGTCGGCCGAAGAGCGGGTGCGCCAGATCATCGTGAACCTGGAGCGCTGGCGCTGGCTGCCGGAAGACCTGGGCGACCGCCACATTCTGGTGAACGTGGCGAGCTTTGAGCTGCGCCGGGTGGAGTATGGCTCCCTGCAGGAGGTGATCCGCGTGGTGGTGGGCAAGCCCGGGACGCGCACCCCTGTGTTCTCCAACAAGATCCGCTATCTGGAGCTGAACCCCACCTGGACCGTGCCGCGCTCCATCGCCACCAAAGAGATGCTGCCCAAGCTGCAGGCGAACCCGGGTTATCTGGGGAACAATTTTGAACTGCTTCAGGGCGGCCAGTCCATTCCCTTTGGCGCCGTGGACTGGGCCTCCGTGACCCGCTCCAACTTCGCCTACACCATCCGCCAGAAACCGGGCCCCAAGAATGCGCTCGGCCGGGTGAAGTTCATGTTCCCCAACAAGCACGCCATCTATCTGCATGACACCCCGTCGCGCAGCCTCTTCAGCCGCACCACGCGGGCCTTTTCGCATGGCTGCATCCGGGTGGGCCGCCCGCTTCATCTGGCCAATCAGCTGCTGCAGGATGCCCCGGGCAAGTGGTCTTTGAAGAAGATCCAGACGGTTCTGGATTCCGCCAAGATCACCCGGGTCAACTTGCCCGAGCCTTTGCCGGTGCACCTTAGCTACTCCACGGTGTTCCGCGGCCTCAACGGCGCCATCAACTTCCGGCCTGACATCTATGGCCGCGATAAACGGCTTTACCGTGCCCTCTTCGCCAAGCACACACCCTGAGCCGCTTGAGCCTGCCGCGCTGGTGCTGGAGACCGAGCGGTTTCGTATGCGCCCGCTGGGAGAGGAGGATATCGACCTGGCCCACGACATCTTCCTTGACCCGGAGGTGGTCAAATATGTCTGCGAATTGAGCAAGCCGGAGGAGCTGGCCAGCGAGGTGGAGACTGCGATGACCCGCGGTGCCGGCGGGCGGCTTGGTGTTTGGTGCATTGTCGACAAGGCGACGTTTGAAAAGATGGGCACTGCTGTGCTCTTGCCCCTTCCCTTGGATGAGGATGACACTGACTGGTCGCTCTTGGTGGAGGACCGCTACCCGGATGCGGAGATCGAGATCGGCTACATGCTGAAGCGCACCGCCTGGGGCCGGGGGATCGCCACGGAGGTGTGCATGCGGCTGGTGCGCTTTGCCTTTGAGCAGACGGCGCTTGAAGAGCTTGTCGCTTGCACCGACCCGGAGAACCTGGCCTCGCAAAACGTGCTGAAGAAGTCGGGGTTACGGGACGTGGGCCTGCGCCGAGCTTACGGGGTCCAGATCCCCGGCTTTGAGGTGACACGGCGGGAATGGCTGGAATTTGCCACTAAATAGTTGGCTTATGCCACAAAAGAGTTTTGTATCCGAACGAACCCAATTTCGCGTAAGGCTATGAAATAGAACAGAAATCAGCGCTATTTGACTTTAAGGTGTGAGTTTTGTTTCGGCGTCCCAAACTTCCGTCATCCCCGCGAACGCGGGGACCCAGAGCGGCACGCTTTGAAGCCCGTGTCCCTGGGCCCCGGATATTTGCTACGCAAATTCCGGGGTGACGGCTGAGGCTGAATCTCGAACACTACCCGCTCAGTTTCGACAGCGTGGTGAAGGCCGAGAGCGATTCCTTGCTCGACATCACCTCCACCACAACCGGCCCGTCATTATGGTCCAGAGCCTGCTGCACCATCGCATCAACGTCGCCATCCTCGGCAATGCGGAACGCCTTGGCTCCGAAACTCTCCGCCCACTTGCAGAAGTCCGGGTTGGTGAGATCGGTCGCCGATACCCGTTTGGGATAGAACTTCTCCTGGTGCAGCCGGATGGTGCCATAGGTGGCGTTGTTGGAGATCACGATCTTGGGTGCCGCGCCGATGTGCATGGCGGTCGCCAGCTCCTGCCCGGTCATCATGGTGCCCCCATCGCCCACCACCACAATGGCCGGGCGCTCCGGGTTCAGAAAGCTCGCCGCCGTCGCTGCCGGCACCCCAATCCCCATGGCCCCGGCGATGGCGCCGATCAGGGTATTGTCCGGGGTCATCTTCCAATACCGGTGCACCCAGCTTGAGAAGTTGCCCGCGTCTGTGAGCACAATGGCGTCCTTCGGCGCAAGCCGGGCAAAGGCATCCACCACCCGGCCATAGTCCACGCCATCATCCGTTTCACGCGGCGTGAACGCGGTGAAACCCGAGATGAAGCTGTTCACCTCCTCCACCCACGCGGCCCGGCTTTCGGGCGCCTCGGCCGCCTCCGCGGCCAGCATCTGAAGGAACGCCACCGGGTCGCCTGCCACGGCCACATCGGTGCGGAAGTTCCGGCCGATTGCGCCGGCATCCTCATGCACATGCACCAGCGTCTGCTCCGGTTCGGGAGACTTGGGCAGCTTGTAGTTCTGGGTGGCCACATCCCCCAGCCGCGTACCAACCGCCACGATGAGATCAGTCTGGCTGAGCAGGGCGAGATGATCGGGCGGCGTGCCGAAGCCCAGGTGGCCCGCATAGAGGGGCGACCGATTGTCGAAGAGATCCTGATGCTTCCACATGGCCGCCACCGGCACCTGGTGGGCTTCAGCCGCCGACACCAGAGCGTCCACGCCGCCGGCAGCCCGGAGCGATCCGCCGGCCATCAGAACCGGACGCTCTGCCTTTGTAATGAGCGCGGCCACTTCGGCCACAGTGGCCGCATCGGGCTTGGGCACAACCGGCAGCTCCAGAGCGCGCGGCGTTCCCGCTGCGGCATCTTTCAGCATGTCTTCGGGCACCGAGATCACCACCGGGCCGGGGGTGCCGCTCATGGCGGTCTCAAACGCTTCGGCCATCACCGGCACAATGTCCTGGGCCTGGGTGATCTCCCAAACGCCCTTGGCAATTGAGCCGAAGAACTCCTGGTAGTCGATCTCCTGCCAGGAGCCCCTGCCCCGCTCATGGCGCGCCACCTGGCCGATAATGTGGATGATGGGCGCTGCGTCCTGCTCGGCCACATGCAGCGCGATGGAACCGTTGGTGGCACCGGGCCCTCGGCTCACCATGTAGACGGCGGGCTTGCGCGTCAGCTTCGCCTCGGCCACGGCCATGAAGCCGGCACCCGATTCATGGCGGCAGGGAATGGTCTCAATCTTGGCCGTATCGTGCAGCGCATCGAGCAGCGCCAGATAGCTCTCGCCCGGCACGCACCAGACGCGCTCAATGCCATAGGCCTCCAAGGCCTCCACAATCAGATCTGCTGCCCGCTTGGCCATGCTTGGCTCCTTAACTAGCGCGGTGAGAGGAACCCGATGACCTGGGTGCGGAAAGTCTCTTTCCGCGTCATCGGGTAAAAGTGGCCGCCGCTTGGAATGATGTCCACCTCGGCGCCGGGGATCAGGTGCCCAAGCTCCACCGAAAGGTGCTTGGGCGTCACCACATCATCTTCGGCGCAGGCCACGAGCGTCGGCACTTCAAGCCCCGGCAGATCCGTCCGCCGGTCAAAGGCACGGATCGCGTCCATGCGCGCGGCAAAGCACGTTACGTCCGGCACCGCCAAGGCCACGTCCTCGGGCTTCGGCGCCAGGCTGATCTCGGGATTGTCGCGCAGCCAGTCGGCCGGATAGCCGATGATGGAGAGCGTGCGCACATATTCATCCGGCCCCAGCTCCATGATCATGCGCTTGCGCGAGCGGAACAGCTCTTCGAAGTACGGGTCCTTGCCGCCCCAGCTTGAGGCCAGCATCAGCCGCGACACCCGGCCAGGATGATCCAGCGCCAGCGCCTGGCCAATGGCTCCGCCCGTGGAATGGCCGATAAAGGCGGCGCTCTCAATCTCCAGATGATCCAGCAGCGCGGCCACATCTGAGGCCATCTGCTCAACCGAATAGTCCATGTGCGTGAGGCTGGACTGACCGCAGCCGCGATGGTCATGAAGGATCACGGTGAAGTGCGGCGTCAGCGCCTCCAGATGCGGCTGCCAGAACCCGGCACGCCCGCCCAGCCCGGTGACCACCAGCAGGGGCGGCCCTGAGCCATGGGTTTCGTAGTAAAGCTGATCGCCGTCCGGCAAAGATGTGAAGGGCATGTGTTAAGCGGCTGGCCTGAAAAGATCGCGCGGGGTGGCTCCATCTATTGAACTGTTTTTCCTGGTTTTCAAGGTCCGTTTGTGCCTTTTTCGCCGCAACGGCCGACGGCAGCGGGATTTAGGGCAGACCGATGGATATTCTTGAGCGCTCCAAACAGCAGATCAAAGGCACCGGCAAGCGGGTAGCCCTGCCGGAAAGCGCCGATGAGCGGATCATCGCCGCCGCCCGGCGCCTGATCGGGGAGAATCTGGCCATTCCGGTTTTGAGCACCGAGGGCGAGCGGATCAAAGGCGCTGAATATATCGACCCGCAGACCGACCCGCGCCGGGCCGGCTATGCGGACACGCTGGCCGCCGGCAGCAGGAAGCTCGATGCACACAGCGCCGGGGCGTTGCTGGAAGACCCGCTCTATTTCTCCGGCATGATGGTGCGCGAGGGCGCGGCCGATGCCCTGATCGCAGGCGCCGCTGCCCCCACTGCCGATGTCCTGCGGGCGGGCCTGCGCACCGTGGGCCTGGCAGAGGGTATCCGCCGCATGTCGAGCTACTTTCTGATGGAGGTGCCGAACTTCTTGGGCGACGGGCCGGCCAGCTTCATCTTCGCCGATTGCGCCGTGAACATCGATCCCACCGCGGATGATCTGGCCGACATAGCCATTGCCTCGGCGGCCAGCGCCGCCAAGCTGTTGGAGGACGAGCCGCGTGTCGCCCTCCTCTCCTTCTCCACCATGGGCAGCGCTCAACACGAGCTGATCGATAAGGTCACCGCCGCATTGGCGATCATCAAGGAGCGCGCGCCGGATCTGGTTGTGGACGGTGAGTTTCAGGCCGACACAGCCCTGGTGCCCCGGGTTGCGGCCACCAAGGTGAAGCGCGACAGCCGGGTAGCGGGCCGGGCCAATGTGCTCATCTTCCCTGACCTCAACTCGGGCAATATCGGCTATAAACTGACCCAATACATGGCTGGCGCCCAGGCTATCGGCCCGCACCTTCAGGGCTTTGCCAAGCCGGTTTGCGATCTCTCCCGCGGAGCCAGCGTGGACGACATTGTTGCCGCCACGTCAATCACTTTGGCCAACTGCTGAAAAATGTGCTATAAAGGGCATACTACCGGGTTGTACTAGACTGAACGCAAGCGAGGGGACCGCTTGTTAAACGCGCGGGCAGCGTGGGTGATGGGCTGGTCACAATCGTTATGATCACAGATGACGGCAAAAGGGCGTTTGCTAAACTCGGACTGCGCACCCAGGCGCATACGCTTGATATGGTGAGCCAGGGCGCACGGCAGATCGAGATTGCCCACAAACTTGGGATTAGTTCAGAAACGGTGAAACAGCACCTGCAGCGGGGCCGCGCCATCCTGGGCGTGCCCAATACGGTGGCTCTGGCGGCCGTGATTGTGCAGCAAGGCTGGGTCAAAGTTGACAGCCTGAGTTGAGGGCTCTTCGGCAAACTGTTGCAGTTTCAGGAAAATTGCCTAATCTGTTGCGATGCAGCAGAGTTCGAGTTTCTTTGACGAAATGCTCCAGCCGGGCGAAGATGAGCCCCGCGAGCCCTACCGGAACTACAACACCTGGATCAACCAGGAAAACCCCGCACATCTCAAACGCAAAGCCTCTGAGGCGGAAACGTTCTTTCGGCGCACCGGCATCACCTTCAATGTCTACGGAGAAGACGAGGCCACCGAGCGCCTGATCCCGTTCGACATTGTGCCGCGCATTATCTCCTCGCGCGAATGGTCCAAGCTCTCACGCGGGATCGAGCAGCGCGTGCGCGCCATCAACGCCTTCCTGCACGATATCTACCACCGCCAGGAGATCTTGCGTGCCGGCCGCATCCCGGCCCGTCTGATTGCCGAAAACGAGGCGTTCCTGCCCCAGATGATCGGCGTTTCACCGCCCGGCGGCGTCTATACCCACGTGGTGGGCGTGGATCTGGTGCGCACCGGAGCCGATGAGTTCTACGTTCTTGAGGACAATGCCCGAACCCCGTCCGGTGTCTCTTACATGCTGGAGAACAGGGAGACCATGCTGCAGATGTTCCCGGAACTCTTCTGCGCCAACAAGGTGGTGCCGGTGGGCAGCTATCCCCAGAACCTGCGTCGCTCTTTGGCAGCCAGCGCACCGGGCAAACATGACGGCAAGCCGGTGATCGCCGTGCTCACCCCGGGTATCCACAACTCGGCCTATTTTGAACACTCGTTCCTGGCCGACCAGATGGGCGCCGAGCTTGTGGAAGGCCATGACCTTAAGCTGGTGGACGGGCGGATCGCCATGCGCACCGTACGCGGCTACAAGCCTATCGACGTGCTCTATCGGCGGGTGGATGATGACTTCCTGGACCCGCTGAACTTCAACCCTGAATCCGTGCTCGGTGTGCCGGGCATTATGGACGTCTACCGCGCCGGCAACATCACCCTCGCCAACGCACCGGGCACCGGGATCGCCGATGACAAGGCGATCTACTCCTACATGCCCGACATTGTGGAGTTCTATACGGGCGAGAAGGCCCTTTTGCAGAACGTACCCACCTGGCGCTGTTCTGAGGCGGACTCGCTGGCTTACGTGCAGGACCACTTGTCGGAACTGGTGGTCAAGGAGGTGCACGGTTCCGGCGGCTACGGCATGCTCGTGGGTCCGGCCGCCAGCAAGAAGGAGCTCTCCTCCTTCGCCAAAAAGCTGGCCAAGGACCCGGCAAACTACATCGCCCAGCCCACCTTGGCGCTCTCCACCGTGCCAATCCTCACCCAAAAGGGCCTGGCGCCGCGTCATGTGGATTTGCGTCCCTTCGTGCTGGTCTCGCCGGAGAACATCAAGATCACCCCCGGCGGCCTCACCCGGGTCGCCCTGAAAGAGGGCTCCCTGGTGGTAAACTCCAGCCAAGGCGGGGGCACCAAAGACACCTGGGTGCTGGAGGAGTAGCGCGCATGCTGGGCAAAACCGCAGGCGGGCTGTTCTGGATGTTCCGCTACCTTGAAAGAAGCGAGAACACCGCACGGCTCATCGAGGCGGGCTTCCGCATGGCGCTGACCCGCTCGGCGGTGGGGGCGGATGAGTGGAAGTCGATCGTTGGCGCTGCAGGCGTGCGCAACCAGTTCGAAGAACGCTACAACGGCTACGCGACCCGTGATGTGATCGACTTCCTGCTGCGCGATCCCGCCAACCCGTCCAGCGTGAAGAGCTCGATCGAAGCTGCCCGGATCAATGCCCGCATGGTGCGCATTGCCCTCACTCGGGAAGTGTGGGAGGCCACCAATGAAAGCTGGATGACCCTCACCAAGCTGCTGGCCGATCCCATCCGCGAGCGCGATCTGCCGGCCGTGCTGGGCACCATCCGACAGCAAAGCGCCCTGGTGCGCGGTGCTCTCCACGGCACCATGCTGCGCAACGACATCTACGATTTCGCCCGCATCGGCACCTTCCTGGAACGCGGCGACAGCACTGCGCGCATTCTGGATGTGAAATACTACGTGCTGCTCCCGTCCATTTCATTCGTGGGCAGCTCACTGGACAACGTGCAGTGGGAGACCATCCTGCGCTCGGTCTCCGCCCATCGCTCCTACCGCTGGCTCAATGGCGGGGAGATCACGCCCAAGGGTATCGCAAACTTCCTCATCCTGGACCGCCGGATGCCCCGTTCGCTGGCCTTTTGCGCGGCCAAGCTGGCGGACAATCTGGGCTATCTGGAAGGCGATTATCAGACCCGCCTGCCCTGCCATGACCTGGCCGAACACCTGCGCGACCGGCTGCGGAACAACACCATCGACATGATCATGGAAGACGGCCTGCATGAGTTCGTGCAAGGCTATATCCGGGACAATCTTGCGATCGGCAACGAGATCGAACGCAACTACCGGTTCAACGGATAGCGCCATGCTGCTCAAGATCGCCCATACCACCCGCTACACCTATGATGAGCCTGTGCCCTACGGCATGCAGCAGGTCCGCCTGACCCCCAAAACCCGGGCCAGCCAGCGGATCATCGACTGGTCTGTGGAGACCGAGGGCGGCGAGGTGCAGTTGCAGTTCGAAGACCAGCACCGCAATACCGTGCTGCTGGTGGTATTCGAGCCTGACCGCAGCGAAATCGTCATCCGCTGCACCGGAGAGGTGGCGACCACCGACAATAGCGGCGTGATGGGCGAACACCGCGGGTTTGCCCCACTATGGTATTTCAAGCGGACCACTGATCTCACCCAGCCAGGACCCAAGGTGAAGGCTCTGGCCAATGCGGTCAGCGACCGCGGCGATGACGCCATTGCCCAGCTTCACGCCCTGTCGGGTGAGATTTCCAGCCAGGTTGCCTATCAAACGGGCCGCACCCATGTGCACACCACCGCCGAAGGGGTTCTGGAACAAGGCAACGGCGTGTGCCAGGACCATGTGCACGTGTTCCTGAGCGCCGCACGCGTTCTGGGGTTCCCGGCGCGCTATGTGAGCGGCTATCTCATGATGAACGACCGGGTCGCCCAGGACGCCACCCACGCCTGGGCTGAAGTCTTTGTTGAGAACGTTGGCTGGATCGGCTTCGATATCTCCAACGCCATATCGCCCGATGAGCGTTACGTATGCGCCGCCACCGGGCTTGATTATGGAGAAGCGGCCCCTGTTTCCGGCATGAGGCTTGGGGACGGCAACGAATCCCTTTACGTGGACTTGCAGGTGCAGCAATAGTTGCTCTCAAGAGGTAAGCAGGTCCGGCAACACCCATGACGTATTGTGTTGGATTGAGATTGAACTGCGGCTTGGTGTTCATGTCGGACACCATGACCAATGCCGGCGTGGACAATGTCTCCAGGTTCAAGAAGATGTTCACCTGGTCGAGCGAAGGCGAGCGGGTCATTACCATGATGACTGCCGGCAACCTTGCCACCACGCAAGCGGTCGCCAGTATTTTGGATGAACGCACCAAAGCCCCCGAAGAGCGCAAGCCCTCCATTCTGGAGCTCCCCTCCATGTTCCAGGTGGCCCAACTTGTGGGGGAAACCTTGCGCGATGTGATTGCGGCCAACGAGGGAAGTGGCCAGTCTGCCGATGCCTTCAACGCCAGTATCATTGTGGGCGGACAGATCGGTCAGAGCGCCCCGCGCCTGTTCCTCATCTATCCTGAGGGCAACTTCATCGAAGCCTCCGACGACACCCCCTTCTTCCAGATCGGCGAGACCAAGTACGGCCGCCCCATTCTGGTGCGCGCCTACAATGCGGAGATGAGCTTTGAAGAAGCGGTCAAGTTGCTGATGGTGTCGTTTGATTCGACCCTGAAGGCCAATCTATCCGTCGGGCTGCCGTTTGACTTGCAAACCTATGACACAGACAGTTTAACGGTGGGCCATGAGATGCGGATTGAGGAGGACGATCCCTACTATCAGGCGATCTCTTCAACCTGGGGCGAAGCGCTGAAGCAGGCCTTTTCGTCGTTGCCGGGGTTTAAGTTTTAGCTCGCCTGCGCAAGGGCGCGGCCAAATCGTAATGCCCGCGTAGGCGGGCATCCAGTGTGTCGCTGCGATGGATCCCCGACTTTCGCGGGGGTGACGATGCGGGCCCTTAAGGCTCCAACTCGCTGTCCCAGTAGAGATAGTCCATCCAGCTTTCATGCAGATAGTTTGGCGGGAAGAGCCGTCCATTGGCGTGGAGCTGATAGACCGTCGGCTGCACCGGATGCTGGCGCGGCCACATCTGTGCATCTGCCGGCATCTTGCCCCCTTTGCGCAAATTGCAGGGCGAGCAAGC